>Ga0272441_10000940_pt1 | contig 63494 bp, 45 predicted proteins | sample SSMProp6N_FD_193582 | JGI IMG/M metagenome (GOLD analysis project Ga0272441, IMG submission 193582) | Marine sediment archaeal communities from Little Sippewissett salt marsh, Falmouth, MA, United States - SSM-Prop-6N | ecosystem: Environmental > Aquatic > Marine > Wetlands > Sediment ... | reverse complement strand
GCACGAATGATGTTGTGAAAGGAATGGAAAAACAGAAAGCTGAAAATGGAAACTGATTTTTTGAGCGTATTTTATTTAATCAATCGTAGTGTTTTTTGTGTTTTTTCGTGCAAAATCCGGGTACTAAGTTACCAATGTCCCCTTCTTGCTGCAGGAAAATGGGAGAAAAGGAACTGCAGAAGGGCCTCTCTGATTGAAATTTTTTTTAAATCAATGCTTGAAATCGGGCATAAAATAATTACAATACTGGATGGTGTAATGCGATGTGTACCGAAGAGAATTTTACAACCGATCCGGAGCTTCTCGCAAGGGAAGTTGAGATTGAATTCATCAAAAGCTCCGGGCCGGGAGGCCGGCACCGCGATACATCCCAAACCGGCGTCAGGATCACGCATCCCCCGAGCGGTATTTCTGTGACCTGCACGGATACGCGCAGTCAGGCTGAGAACCGTTCGATCGCCCTCGAGCGGCTGCGGCAGAAGCTTGAAAACCTGAATAAACCGGAAAAAGAGAGGAAAAAGACCAAGCCGACACGTTCTTCAAAGCAGAAACGGCGCAGGCATAAACGGATACGCAGGGAGAAGAAACATCTGAGGGAGAAAATTGAACCGGACGAACATACGTTTTGAGACCCGTACCTTAGGAGACCCGTATGGACATTTATGCAATCGGTGATCTGCATCTTCCCGGAGGGACAGGGAAAAACATGGATATATTCGGAAAGGAATGGAAAAATCACCAGGAAAATATTGCCGAATCGTGGGATGAAACGGTCGGTGGGGATGATCTTGTGCTGATACCTGGAGATTTTTCCTGGGCGATGCGTCTTGAGGAGACCCGGAAGGACTTCAGCTGGCTCAGGGAGCGGCCCGGCAGTAAGGTTATGATCCGTGGCAATCATGATTTCTGGTGGAATTCGGTTTCGAAGGTCCGGGAGGCAGTGCCGGAATGCACGTTTATTATACAGAATGATTCATTGGTGCTGGACGATATAGGTTTCGGCGGAGCACGCTACTGGGAGGACCCTGATGTTTCCTGGCCTCTCAGGAAGGATATTTCAAAAAAGGCTGAAAAAGCGTTACGGGAAAAGGACGTTTCCCCGGATGAGGGGAAGGCGCTCCTCGAACGGGAGCTTCAACGGCTCAGGATGAGTATGGAAACGCTCCCTGAATCATTAAGGGTCAAGATAGCCATTCTCCATTATCCTCCTGTCGGGATTGACGGAGTGTCACGCGCGGCAGAGATCCTTGAGGACTACGGAACCGACATATGCGTATTCGGTCATATCCACGCGGCAGACAGATCAAAAATATCAGAGGAGACGTTTGAAGTGCATGGAGTCACATATTATCCGGTATCCGCCGATTTCCTGGGGTTTAAGCTGAAAAAGATAGATATAGACATCTGACAGAACAGTGCGGCGAAAGAAAAAGTGGAAAAAATGTTTGACTATGAATGAACAGGTAATATAATTATTAGTATGAAAAATGTTTTTGCGATTATCATAGGAGCTGCGGTCGTATGTACATCCTCTGCAGGATGTGTATGCCGTGCGAGATCCATGCAAACAGACTCGCGTCATTTTTTCAAATATACACCTGAGGAAGTAGATCTTCTTGTCGCCGGGCTTGAACGGGAGGCTGAGTTCATCATTTCGGAAATCAAAGGGCCTCTCAGAGACGAGATCATAGCTTATTTCTACCATCAGGTGCTTGAGATCGGGCCTCTTGTATATCAGACCCGTTCCTTTGCGCAGAGGCAGTTTGACGAGATACCTATAGTTGCGGATCAGGTGGTCAAATGTCTGGTGAAGCGTGTCCGGGACGAATATAAAATCCTTGTCAGACAGATAAGGACGTATGCTGAAGGTGAAATTGCTGAGTTCACACCCCTCCATGAATCATTCCGGAAATTTCTGAGGCATCAATACGGGCAGATCGACGAATTTGTCCATGCCGTAAAAAGGTATGAAGAGGTGAATATGGCTGAGATCGGTGACTTGGGACTCAGTGTTGAACGATATTTCAAATGGCAGCTTGAAAATGCGCGGGAGATCCCGGATTCCACTGAAAGGTATATCAGGAAAATATCCGACGATTTCGAGGATGTTATGAATTCAAGCGGAAGATACCTCGCCTTTAACCTCCGCCGGAAACCGGTTGAAATGCGTAAGACGCTTATGCGCTATGCAAAATATAATATGGAGGAGCTTATTCCGCAGCTTAAGAGAAGCACGGGAAGGTATTTGTGGCATCAGATTGATGAAATACCGGAACTGACAAAGGAGATCTACTGCTTTACAAACAAGAATCTGGAGGAGACCAGGGTCGTGATCTGCTCCGTGCAAAAATATTTTGCCGTGAACGTTGAAAAGACGGAAGAACTCTCAAAAGAGGTTTTCCGGTTTTTCAAATGGCGTACTGAACAGTGGAAAATGATGAAAAAGGAGATGGACAGGTTCATCTCCTTTAATATTGACAAACTTGACATGCTGGCCGAATGTCCGGTGAGGTATATACAGCATCAAAAGGAGGAATGGGAACGGCTGAAGGAAGTTGTTCCTCAATATTTTCTCTATAATATAAGCAAGGGAGAGGGGTTGGCTTTTGCCATAAAGCGGTATATCAGCACGAACATCGGGCCCGATTCAGGCAACTGCCATAATTAAACGTTCCCGGTACTATCCATGAATGTTCTGCTTGTCGGCCGTGTCCGGAACAGGAATATTGCGTGAACGACCCCCGGATATTGATCGTTAAGCTGTCGTCTCTGGGAGACATTCTCCACGGAATGGTCCTTCTCAGGCCGCTCCGCGAGAAATACCCTGATGCGTTCATAGCATGGGCAGTACAGACGGGAGAGGAATTACTCGTCTGCAACAGTGACCTGGATGAAGTCATCAATATAGGAAGGGGAAAGGGGCTTTTCGGATCGATCCGCTGGATGCGTGATATAAAAAAACTGCTCAGGGAATATAATTTCACTGTCGCGGTCGACGTTCAGGGACTTGCCAAAAGCGGCATTGTCGCATGGCTGAGCGGTGCCCGGGAAATAGCGGGGTTCAAAGGCCCGAACTGTAGGGAGATGAATTGGCTTTTTACAACGCATCGGTATGCGCATGAAGACGATGTGCATATCGTCCGGCAGAACATGGGCCTTCTGAAGCATTTTGGCATTGAATCTCCCCCTGATATTCCGGGCCTTGAGGTCTCCAGAGAGGATGCCGCCTTTGTTGATGATTGTATTGAACGGATCCATCCCAGGAAGGGAGGGTGCTTTGTAATTGTGAATCCCGGAGTGAGCCGGCCGAACAAACAGTGGCCCGCCAGGCACGCTGCCAGACTGTGCGAACTGCTGGCACAGACATATCCTCATGCCGTTTTTCTCACGTCCGGAACCGAAGAGGAATACAGTCTGTGCGAACATATCCGCGACAGCGTCTCATCAGGGTTCCAGCCGGTCATTGTTCCTCGTCTGTCGCTCGGGCAGTATATTGCGCTTGTCAAAAAAAGCGAATTTTTTATAGGCAATGATACAGGACCGACCCATATAGCCTTTGCTGCAGGTGTCCCTTCAGTATTTCTGTTCGGTCCAACAGGGGCCTGGCGGAACGGGGCATACCCGAGTGCTCACGGACAGGCGGTTAATATAATCAGTCCCTCGGACTGCGTAGAATGCTGGGACAAGGAATGCAGACGCGCGGTTTCATGCATAGAGGCTATAGAACCGGAACAGGTGATGTTATATGTCGAACGCCTGGTTACTGAAGGAAAGCCGGGATGGGTCCTTACCGAGAGAATTTCAGAAGAAACATGAGAGAATCGTAATGGGTATTGAGGAATTCATGTGGGATGAACGGTCAGCGCAGCCTGTTCAGATAGGAGGCAGGATATCGAATTTTCTGCGTGGAATACGCTATATTTTTCCCATGCTGAATATGTGCACCCGGAACCTGCTCCATATGCCGGGAGCCTATGCGAGATTCAGGCGGTACAGGAGGAACTCTGTCAGCAGGAAACTGCCTGACTTCTGCACAGGCCTCGCTGTTTCCTGGGATGAACATAATTGCGGCCGCATCATACAGGCCTGCAAGGACCTGAACCCCGGATCCGTACTCGTCCGGGTCCTTTCCTGGAGAAAGGATATATACGAGCCGGTCTGTCAGTTCGTCCGGGACATTGGACTATCAAGGGATCAGGTCGTGATAGCTGTGATCCAGGACAGAGCATGCATAAAACATCCGGATCTGTGGCGGGAACGGTTCGGCCGTATCGTGGAGCTTTTTTCCCCGTGTGCCCGTTATTTTCAGATAGGACAGGCACCAAACCGGAAAAAGTGGGGGATATATTCTCCCCGGGAGTATATCAGGATATGCAGAGAGTCCGCTGCGCTGAAAAATAAGACTGTGGAATATGTCGGTCCTTCGATCATTGATTTTGAGCTTAATTATACGGATATGATATTAAGCAGTGTTCCGGAAACTTCGTTCCAGATAGTGAATTCACTTCTGTATGTGGACAGAAGAGGAATGCCTGAGAATAAGCAGTGGCCTTCCTTTGACCTTCCGAACAAGATCCGGGCGATACGTGCGGTCGCGGACCGTGCCGGTTTTGCTGAAGCTCCCTTCTGGATAACCGAGACGAACTGGCCTATCCGGGGGACCGGATACGATTGCCCTGCGGGAAAAGGTGTGCGTGTAAACGAACAGGAATACGCCGACTACCTGCTGAGGTATTACATTCTCGCATTCGCAACAGGAATTCCCGAGCGTATTTTCTGGTGGGAGCTCTGTGCCCGGGGATATGGGTTGGTTGACCCCTCGGACGGTGGATTCAGGAAACGGGATGGTTATTACGCTTTTAAAAAGGCAGCCTCTTTTTTCCCGGGATCGGAGAATAGCGGCTATATGCATACAAACGGACTACATACAGCAGCATTTAGACGAGATGCATATACTGTATTCGCTGTATGGCACACTGAAAAGCGGGTTTCATTCCCTCTCAAGGCTGAACCTGAAGCTGTCACAACTGCTGCAGGAAATGAATGTGGGTATAACGGAAGTATTGAGATCACAACTTCACCGCTGTTTATAAGGTATAACCGGGAGATATCAATTGAAGAAGCATTCGCAGTTTAGGTACAGTATTGAATATATCCTGCTTTACCTTCTGTATATTGTCGTGCATCTGGCTCCATACCGGTTCATCCATATCATAGCTTCGGTCATTGCTTTCGCAGGATTCAGCATATTCAGAATACGGCGGGATGAAACTGTTCGGAGGATTGCTGATGCTCTGGGCATATCCGAACAGGAAGCGGAATCGATCGCACGGAAATCCTATTTTAATATTGCTGCTGCTTCACTGGAATTCATTAGGTTCAAAAAGCTTAAACATGTTCTTGAAAAAGGATATATCGCGGTCGAGAACACTGAATTGCTTAAAACCTTAGAACAGAAGAACCAGGGGGCTGTGCTTGCGGCAATGCACAGCGGAAGCTGGGAAATTAGCGGCGCTTCTTTGAGTCTGCTGGGATTCAGGATGTTCTATGTGGTAGGTATTCAGCATAATCCTTATGTGGATAATCTGATAAACAGGATGAGAAAAGCGGTCGGTGTTGAGCTGATCCCGAAGAAGGGGGCACTAAAACACGTATTCAGAAGGCTTAAAAGGGGAGAATTTCTGGGAATCGTGGCAGATCAGCATATAGCGGGGGACAGTATTTCCGTTGATTTCTTCGGAAAGGAAACCTTCGCACCAAAAGGGCCTGCAGCCTTTGCGCGCAAAACAGGAGTGCCGCTTATTCCCTTTGTATGCACACGCAGGGGAACATATAAACACACAGCAACGTTAGGTACCCCTGTATATCCTGATAACAGTCTTTCGCAGGAGGAGGATATCCGCAGGATGACTCAATACTATTATAACGAATTTGAAAAAGTCATCCGTCAGCATCCCGGGGACTGGTTCTGGCTCCACAGAAGGTGGAGAAAGTAACGTTTTTATATTATCAATTCGCACATCGGGAATTATAAATCGCACATAACGTTCCACTGTCTTTTTACACAATGTGCGCATTTAAATGTCCTGAAAAAAGGGAAATATTCCAAAAAAACGGAAAAAAACAAAAAATAATAAAAATTTTATTGACTATTTTAATTTTTATATATAATACTTAGCTTTTACCATTTGACCGATACATAGTAGTGCCGCTGCTGTCGATCGATCTAAGTCTGCATGGTATTATACTGCATGTAAACTCTCGAATATCAGCTGCTGTGGCTCAGTAGGTAGAGCACATCCTTGGTAAGGATGAGGTCATGGGTTCGAATCCCATCAGCAGCTTATAGTGTTATTAAACCGGTTTATCTTTATGAGGAGAATTTTAGTATGGCAAAAGAGAAGTACGAGAGGACAAAGCCCCATATAAACATCGGTACTATCGGGCATATTGACCATGGAAAGACCACGCTCACAGCAGCGATCACCATGGCAATGCAGAAATTCGGGGGTGATGTTAAAACGTTTGACGAAATTGATAATGCGCCTGAAGAGAAGGAACGCGGTATCACCATCCAGACAGCTCATGTTGAGTATCAGACGGAAAACAGACATTATGCTCATGTGGACTGCCCCGGGCATGCGGACTATATCAAGAACATGATCACCGGTGCTGCCCAGATGGACGGTGCTATACTGGTGCTGAGTGCTCCTGACGGCCCGATGCCGCAGACCAGGGAGCATATTCTGCTCGCGAGACAGGTGAATGTGCCTTCAATCGTCGTGTATCTCAATAAAATAGACCAGATCGATGAAAGCGACAGGGAGGAGCTTCTTGAACTGTGTGAAATGGAGGTACGGGAACTGCTGAGCGCATATGATTTTCCCGGTGATGACGTTCCTGTTGTCAAAGGTTCAGCCCTCAAAGCGATGGAAAAGGCGTCGGGCGGCGAACTTGATGCTGAAGAGCTTAAGAGCGTTTATGAACTTCTGGATGCAGTTGATTCGTATATTCCAGAACCTGAACGGGACGTTGATAAAGATTTCCTTATGCCCATAGAGGATATTTTCAGCATTGAGGGAAGAGGAACGGTTGTAACGGGAAGAATTGACCGGGGTATCGTGAAGGCCGGAGAAGAGATCGAGATAGTGGGCATCAAGGATACTCTGACAACAACGGTTACCGGCGTTGAAATGTTCCGTAAGACCCTTGACGAAGGGCGGGCCGGTGAAAATGTCGGCCTTCTTCTGAGAGGGATCAAGAGAGATGACGTTGAACGGGGCCAGGTTGTTGCCAAACCAGGTTCCATTACACCCCATACGAAATTCAAAGGCGAAGTCTACGTGCTTACGGAGAAAGAAGGCGGACGCCATACCATGTTCAGGACAGGTTACCGGCCCCAGTTTTATTTCAGGACAACGGATGTCACGGGTACGGTGGAGCTTCCGGAAGGCGTGGAAATGGTAATGCCCGGCGACCATGTTGAACTGATCGGGGAGCTGATAGACCCTATTGCCATGGAGGAAGGGCTTCTTTTTGCAATCCGTGAAGGCGGGCGTACGGTAGGTTCAGGCCAGGTTACTGAAATAGCCAAGTAAGCGCGTTAAAGGAAGAATACCGTGAAAAATCCTGTACAGTTTGAATGTGCTGAGTGTAAGAACAGGAATTATTCAGCATTCAGGGATACACGCGGAAACGTCGAGCGGCTTGAATTGAAGAAGTTCTGCAGGTTCTGCAGAAAGCACACTGTTCATAAACAGCGGCGAAAATAAGTATGCAGGTCTGTAGCTCTAATTGGCAGAGCGCTTGATTCCAAATCAAGTGGTTGGGGGTTCGAATCCCTCCAGACCTGCCATGTGTTGTTATAAGCGGTTACTATGAATCTTAAGATCTATCAAAAAGACCAGGGAGTGAATGTCCGCCTTGCGACCGGAATTTTGCTGGGGCTTGTCGGATTTTCGCTGTGCTACACCGTGTACGGATGGTTTGTCGATAAATATTTTTTCGGTTGGGAGATTATGGGCAAACCCGTGACCTGGGGGCACACGCTCAGTATTATTATCGGGATACTGTATGCGGGCGTTTGCCTGTGGCTCCTTCTGTACAAAGAGGCATCCGTGGATTTCCTGATAAGGGTTGAACGGGAGATTCAGAAAGTAACCTGGCCTTCATGGGATCAGCTTAAGAATTCAGTGTTTGTGATCGTCGGAGTTATTATATTTTTCGGTATTATCGTTTTTCTGTACGATATTCTGTTTATGCAGATTATCTGGAAAGCTCTGCTTGGACTGAGATAAGGTATGTATAAACTGTCATGAAGAAATGGTACGCGATTCGGGTTCTTTCCAACAAGGAAGATGAGATAAAAGGAAATATCGATCTTATGATCGAAAAAGAACCGGCAGAGATTCAGGAACTGTTCGGAGAGATACTGGTTCCTACCGAAAGGGTGGCCGAGCTCAAGGAGGGGCAGAAGAAAGTGAAGGAAAAACGGCTCTATCCCGGGTATTTGATGATCGAGATGGAAATGACTGACGACACATGGACCCTGATCTCTGATGTGGACGGAGTAAGCGGATTCGTTTCAGCGGACCCCAAAAACCCCGAACCTCTTGATGGGGCGGAAATAACCCGGATCAAGCAGATCATGGAGGAATCCCAGAGTGAAGAGGGAGTTATTAAGGTTGATTTCAATGTGGGAGACACTATCAGGGTAAAAGAGGGGGCGTTTGCCGATTATGAGGCAGTGGTAAAAGAAGTGCTTCCCAATAAAGGGAAGGTTAATGTGTCCATGAATATCTTCGGCCGGTCCACTGTAGTTGAACTCGAGCTCTGGCAGGTTGAAAAGATCTGATATAAGGTAAATCGCATGGCCAAAAAGGAAGTAATAGCAAAAATAAAGCTTCAGATACCGGGAGGGCAGGCTACGCCGGCTCCTCCGGTTGGTCCGGCTCTGGGACAGCACGGGATTCCCATCCAGGATTTTATAAGCCAGTTCAATGAGCGCACAAAAGACGAGAACGGGATGATCATTCCTGTGGATATTGCTGTATATGCTGACAGGTCATTCTCTTTTGAGTGCAAATCCCCGCCCGCCTCCGTACTTCTGAAACTTGCCGCGGGAGTTGCCCAGGGCTCCAGTGTTCCGAACAAGGAAAAAGTTGGAACAGTAACCCATGATCAGATCAAGGAGATAGCGGAAAGGAAAATGGACGGACTGAACGCGAGAACGCTCGAAGCAGCAGTCAAGATCATTGCCGGCACTGCCCGCAGTATGGGCATCGAAGTTGAAAATTAAAGGTATACCATGTCAAAAAGACACAATGAAAATATGAAGCTCGTTGAGGGCGGCAAAAAATATTCCACGGACGAGGCTGTACAAACCCTGAAAAAGGCCGGTTCTGCAAAGTTCGATGAGACGGTTGAACTTGCTGTAAATCTGAAAATCGATGTCAAACAATCCGATCAGCAGGTGCGCGGCTCCTTCAGCTTTCCGAACGGGGTTGGACGGGATGTACGGGTTATCGCCATTGCAGACGAAAAAGGGGCTGAGGAGGCAAAGAAAGCGGGAGCAGTTGAGGCCGGAGGAGATGAGCTTATAAAAAAGATCGAGGACGGCTGGATTGATTTTGATGTGGTCCTTGCTCAGCCGGCTATGATGAAGAAAATAGGAAAGCTTGGAAGGGTACTCGGCCCAAAAGGCCTGATGCCTTCTCCTAAATCGGGAACCATACTTGAGGATATAGCAAACGGGGTCAAGGAATTTTCCGCAGGTAAGATCGAGTTCAGGAACGACCGTCTCGGCAATATACAGGTGCCGGTGGGAAAACTTTCTTTTAACGAAAAAGCCCTTTGCGAGAATATAGATACATTTTATAGTCATATACTTTCAATGCGTCCGAGCAGTGTTAAAGGTATTTTTGTAAAAAGTGTATACGTGTCCTCCACTATGGGACCTGGAATTGAACTTGATATTTAATACTAAGTGAGGATCATACTATGCCCAGCAGGTTGAAATCATTAATGGTCAGGGAGTATTCAGACAGACTGCAGTCTATTGGCGATATGTTTGCGGTAAGCTATTCAGGCTTGAAGATCTCCGAAAACAATGAATTGCGGACGAAGCTGGCCAAATCGGGCAACCGGCTGATGCATGTGAGGAACAGGCTTTTCAGGATTGCCCTTGAAGAGGTCGGCCTCGAAGGGATGATTCCGTTTATAGACGGGCCTACAGGCATTGTTTCCGGTGAGGATATTATTACCGCCATTAAGATAATCAATACGTATATCAAGGGACATCAGGGGATAGAAGTTAAAGGCGGGTATTTTGAAGGCCGTGTCGTGTCTCCTGAGGAAGTTGAGCAGATCTCACAGATACCTTCAAGAGAAGTGCTTATTTCTCAGATTATGACCGCTGTTCAGGCTCCGGTTGCAGGTGCAGCATCAGTACTTCAATCTCTGTTGAGAAAAATTGTTTTAACTGTCAAGGAAGTTGGAAACGTCAAGCAAATCTGATACTTCTGATATATTAAAAGGAGAATTGCTGTGAATGCGAAGAAACAGGACGTCAAAGAGAAAAAAGACGAAAAGGAAGAGAAAAAGGAAGAAAAGAAAGAGGAAAAAGAAGAAACCCCTGTAAAAGAGGAAAAGAAAGAGGAAAAGAAGAAAGAGAAAAAAGAGGCAAAGAAAGAAAAGAAAGAGGAAAAGAAGGAAGAGCAAAAGGGGGCTGCAGATGACAAAGCTGGTCCGGAAGCCGAAAAAGAGGAGATTCCTGAAAAACTGCAGAAAATAATCGACAGCATTTCAGAATTAACACTGCTGGAAGGTGCAGCGCTTGTAAAGGGAATGGAGGAAACATTCGGAGTGAGCGCCCAGACTGCTGTTGCTATGCCTATGGGCATGGCCGCAGGCGGCGGTGAAGGCCCCGAAGGCGGTGAGGTCGAGGAAAAAACGGCATTCAATGTAGAACTAAAGGATTTCGGTTCTGCCAAGATAAAAGTTATTAAAGTGGTCAGAGAAATAACGTCTCTGAGCTTAAAGGAGGCGAAGAGCCTTGTCGAATCAGCACCTGCTAAAATTAAAGAGGGGGTATCTCGCGAAGATGCGGAAGACCTTCAAAAACAGATAGAAGAGGTCGGGGGCACAGTAGAGATAAATTAGTTGAGATTCAGATCAAACCAAATTTGTCATACCGTACCGCACCTGCAGGTGCGGTACGTCTGCTTTGGTTATAATGGATTTTCGATTAATGCAATATCATAGAAGGAGAGATATATGAAGGTTCAGGCTTATGGTAGCCTTTCCGATCTTGAATATATTGACGACCTGACTGAACTCCAGAGAAAACCCTATAAGGAGCTTCTTCAAAGGGATGTTCCTCCTTTCAAACGCAAAGACCAGGGGATCGAGGCGATATTGAGGGAGGTATTTCCCATCGAATCTCCTGTTACCGACCGTTCATTCGACTATATCTCCTATTCCCTGATCGAACCCCGCTACACGCCTGATGAATGCCGTTCCCTTCAAAGAACGTATGAATACGGGCTGAAAGTGAAGATCAGGATGAACCAGGAGGAACCGGTCGAGGAATCGATCCTGCTCTGTCATATCCCTAAAATGATAGGGGGCGGTGAGTTTGTAATAAACGGAGTTGACAGGATCATTGTCACTCAAATCAACAGGCCTCCTGGAATCGATTTCAAGGAAAAGGCCTATTCCGACGGATCGAAATTCAACAGTTGCAGCGTAATACCTGAACGCGGTTCATGGATCAATTTCACAATTTCCAAAAAGGGGGTTCTGCACGCGAGGATCGACAACCGGATAAAGGTGCCGGCAACAGTACTTTTTAAAGTGCTTTTCGGAGAGCTGTGCACTGTCTCGGATCTGCTGAGGGAGATATATGAGACGGAAACGGTTTCGATCAGGACAAAAAAGGGTATAGGAAAAGTAGCGGGCCGTATTATCATTACACCAATAATAAATCAGGAGACGGGGGAGATATATATCAGGGGCGGAGAAAAGATAACCGAAAGTCTTGCTGAAGATCTTGCATCCTCGGATATTGAGGAAGTTGAGGTCCTGAAGGAGCCGGAGGACGATCTTATCCTGAATACCATCCTTGAGGATGAGACTTCAGATTACAATTCAGCACTGAGGCTCCTGTACAGCAAATTCAGGCCTGGAAATCCCTTTAACGAGGAGAAGGCGAAGGAGCTTATAGAAGACAGATTCCGTAATCCGAACAGATATAATCTCGGTCCAATCGGTCGGTTCAGGATCAACAGAAAGTTCGGCCTTGACGTACCTGAGGACGAATATACGCTCCAGAAAGAGGACCTGATCGCAATGATCCATTACCTGACCGGTTTAAGGAAAAACAAACCGGGATTTGACCTGGATGATATCGATCATCTCGGGAACCGGCGTATACGCACTATCAGAGATCAGTTTGAGACCGTCTTCAGGAGGGGGATGGTGCGGCTGAAGCATTATGTGATCGACAAGCTGGGGAAATTCAAAGGTGATGAATCGGACGAGCCTATAACCCCCGGCCTTTTCTTCAAATCACAGGCTGTGGAGAGTTCAGTAAAGTATTTCTTCCAGAGAGGTGAGCTTTCACAGATCGTAGATCAGACTAATCCGCTGAGCCAGACCACTCATGAAAGACGGTTGAGTGCGCTTGGTGAAGGAGGGCTTAACCGGAAACGAGCGGGATTCAAAGTGCGCGACGTCCATATTTCGCATTACGGCCGCATATGTCCTATTGAGACGCCGGAAGGGGGTAACATCGGATTAATTGTCTCTCTAAGCATCTTTGCGGCAGTAGACGATCTCGGCTTTCTTACAACAGCCTATATTCCTGCTGAAGAGGCGGGAAAACGGAAGAAGTTAACAAAGGAGAAGATACGGGAATGGCATCTTCGCGCAGATGAGGAGGAGAAATTCAAGATCGCACCGTATATGCATATGGATGATTTTGTTAAAAAGGGAAAAGCCATAAAGGAAGTCACTATACGGCAGAAAGAAGATGTATACAATGTTCCGCTCAAGGAAATTGATAAGTTCGATGTATCCCCCAAACAGATGGTTGGTATTTCCGCAAGTCTGATTCCCTTCCTTGAACATGATGATGCGAACAGGGCTCTCATGGGCTCCAACATGCAGAGACAGGCTGTTCCCCTTATGGAAACCCAGCCTCCCATAGTCGCGACAGGAATGGAGCCGATTGTCGTTTACAATACAAGCATGGTGATAAAAACGGGGGAATCAGGTACTGTAACGCATGTTGACGGCGGGAGGGTCGTTGTAACGGACGACGCGGGAGAGGACAATGAATATACGCTCACCAAGTTCGGGTATATGAACGGGTATACCTGCCTGAATCAGAGACCTGTTGTGAAGAAAGGTCAGAAGGTAAAGAAAGGTGACATCCTGACTGACGGGGCATCCATAAAGGACGGTCAGCTCAGCCTCGGCCGGAATATACTGGTGGCGTTTATGTCATGGGGCGGTTTTAATTTTGAGGATGCGATCATTGTCAGTGAAAAGGTCGTGCGGGACGGCGCATTTACAAGTGTCAATATCGAAACATTCAGGACCGAGACCCGGGAAACAAAACTGGGACGTGAATATTTTACAAACGACATCCCTCACCTGAAAGGGGAAGCACTTAAGAACCTGGATGAAAACGGTCTTGTCCGGGTCGGAACCAAGGTCAAGCCCGGTGATATTCTGGTCGGCAAGATTGCTCCCAAGAGCCATACGGAGCTTTCTCCGGAAGAGAAGCTGTTGCTTGCGATATTCGGTAGGGTCGGCGAGGATGTGAAGAATGTTTCACTGGTATGTAAACCCGGCGTGGAAGGTGTTGTGATAAAGGTTGAGAAGTTTTCTCGGACAAAAGCTCTAAACGAGGACGAGAAGAAGGAAAGAAGGAAAAAGATAAGAGAAGTGCAGAAGGAATACAACATCAGGCTTGAAAAATTGAGTGTGGACCTGATGGATGCGTATAAGGATGCCGGACTCAAAGAGATAGAATTCGGTATCAGCGGAGAGGTTGTCAGCCTTAAGGATGACTTTTCTGAATTGGACAAGCGTTCTCTCAGGAGGATTGCCAAGAATCACAACGATATCGAGGCTCCTGAGGAAAAACTGTCAAGGGCGATTAAAGAACGCATCAGCGATATAACATCCGAAATCACGGATGTGCTTGAAGATATGGAGATTGCCAAGGACAGAGTGAAAAAAGATGATGATTTACCGACCGGTGTTCTTGAACTTGCCCGTGTATATGTGGCACGGAAATGCGTTTTGCAGGTCGGCGACAAACTGGCGGGACGTCACGGAAACAAGGGAGTTATTTCCACAATAGTACCTGAGGAGGATATGCCCTTCCTGGAGGACGGAACTTCAATAGAGATGATATTCAATCCTTTAGGGGTTCCTTCACGAATGAACGTAGGTCAGATCCTTGAGACCCATCTTGGATGGGCTGCGGATAAATTGGGGTTTCAGGCGATTACTCCCGCGTTTAACGGGATCTCCGAAGAGAAGATATTCGATCTTTTAGAGGAGGCTGGCCTTCCAAGAAACGGAAAACTAACTCTGTATGACGGGCAGACGGGAGAGCCGTTCGAACAGCAGGTCACTGTGGGGCGAATGTATGTGATGAAGCTTCACCATTTTGTCATTGATAAGATACATTCACGTTCGACAGGCTCTTATTCCCTGGTCACCCAGCAACCGCTTGGAGGAAAGAAACGAAAGGGAGGGCAAAGGTTCGGGGAAATGGAAGTATGGGCTCTGGAAGCATACGGCGCATCTCATGTGCTTCAGGAACTGCTGACAGTAAAAAGCGATGATGTTGCCGGAAGGTCCAGGATCTATGAATCAATGGTGAAGGGGGCCAATATTCTGGAGGCCGGGATACCTCTTTCCTTTGAAGTACTGAGAAGAGAAATAATGGGTCTGGCCCTTGATTTTGAACTTCATACAAAATAAACATAAGTAAGGAATAATTATGGAATCGTTTGACAGTGTTCGGATCAACGATTTAAAATATATTTCCTTGGGTCTGACATCACCTGAAAAGGTCAGAGGATGGTCGCGGGGCGAAGTTAAAAAAGCAGAGACCATCAATTATCGGACCTATAGGCCGGAGAAGGAGGGGATTTTTTGCGAGAAGATTTTCGGGCCTGAAAAGGATTATGAATGTTACTGCGGACAGTACAACGGGATTAAGTATAAGGATGTGACATGTCCGAGATGCGGTGTTAAGATCACAGTTTCTACGGTAAGACGGTACTGGATGGGGCATATAGATCTTGCCGCCCCAGTCGTCCATATATGGTTTTTCAGATCGGTTCCTTCACGGCTCAGCGTACTCCTTGATATTCCGAAAAAAAAGCTCAAGGACGTTATTTATTATCAGAAGTATATAATTATCGAGTCGAATGAACCCGCGTTAAAGGAAAAAGAGCTCCTAACCCCCGATGAATACAGTGAATACCGGGAGACCTACGGGGATACGTTCGTTGCCATGATGGGTGCGGAGGCTGTACGCCAGCTTATTAATCGTATAGATTTTGAAAAGGTCCGCAAGCAACTCAGACAGAAAGTGGAGCTTGGGCAGAAAGACAGAGTGCAGAGGGGAAAAGGGAAAAGGAAAAGACGCAGGATTTCAAAACAGAGGCTGAAGAAGTACTTCAAACGCCTTCAACTGGTGGAGAATCTGTGTTCGCCCGGCAATCAGAATAATCCGGAATGGATGGTACTGGACGTTATACCGGTTATTCCGCCTGATCTAAGGCCCCTTGTACATCTCGAATCGGGTAATTTTGCCACTTCAGATCTGAATGACCTTTATAGACGTGTGATAAACCGCAATAACCGGATTAAAAAACTGATCGAACTGAGCGCCCCTGAGGTTATTATACGCAATGAAAAACGGATGCTCCAGCAGGCCGTTGACGCACTTTTTGACAACAGCCGTTGTCAGAGAACGGTTCTCGGGCCTGGAAGACGTCCCCTCAAGTCCCTTTCGGATATTCTGAAGGGGAAACGCGGCAGGTTCAGGGAGAATCTGCTCGGAAAACGAGTTGATTATTCAGGACGTTCAGTGATCGCCGTCGGTCCCAATCTCAAGCTTGATCAATGCGGGCTTCCCAAGGAGATAGCTTTCAAGCTTCTGAAGCCGTTCGTTCTCAGAAGACTTATTGAACGGGGAGATGTCCTTAACAATATCCAGGGAAAGAAAATGCTTGAGGCACGGGACGATAAGGTCTGGGATATCATGGACGAAGTTATTAAGGATAAAGTGGTTCTCCTTAACAGAGCTCCCACCCTTCACAGAATGGGTATCCAGGCTTTCAGGCCCAAACTGATAGAGGGAAATGCTATTACAATTCCCCCAATGATATGTGAGGGGTTCAACGCGGATTTTGACGGCGACCAGATGGCTGTGCATCTTCCCCTTTCGAACGAAGCCCAGACTGAAGCCGAACTGCTGATGCTCGCTTCCAATAATATATTTTCTCCAGCTCACGGCGGCCCCATTATTAAGCCATCACAGGATATTGTCATGGGACTGTATTTCCTTACCGCTGAGATCGGGGAAGAAGAGGACAATAGAAAAATGCGGCTTTTTGCGAGTAAGGAGGAGGCTAGGGTCGCACACGAGAACAAGAAGATCAAACTGCAGGAAAAGATAGGCATACGCCTTAAGGAGGACACCCGGGTATCTGAAAAAAAGAACGGAGATGAAAAGACGTTTGAGAAAGGGTCTCTTGTGTATACAACGATAGGAAGGGTTATCTTCAATGAGATTCTTCCGCCTGGCACACCTTTCTATAATTTCGTCTGCGATTCTGATGCCCTAAAGATTATTATCACGTCCTGTTTCAAACAGTTTGATCAGGAGACAACTGTTCAGTTCCTGTATGACCTCAAGATAACCGGTTTTAAGGCTGCGATGGATTCAGGCCTTTCATTCGGTATGTCCGACCTGGTCATTCCTGAAAATAAGCAACAGGTTTTAGATACCACCATGAAAAGCGTGAAGAATTTCCAGAAGCAGAGTGACATGGGGCTTATAACCAATAACGAAAGGTATAATAAGGTCATTGACCGGTGGACTCACGCGACTGAAGAACTCGGTGAATCCCTGATGGATGAGCTGAGGAATGACACGCGAGACGGCAAGAAATATCTCAATCCCATTTTTGTCATGGCTGATTCCGGAGCACGGGGCAGTAAGACGCAGATACGCCAGCTTTCAGGTATGAGAGGCCTGATGGCCAAACCTTCCGGTGAGATAATCGAACGGCCGATAACCACGAATTTCAAGGAGGGACTGACCGCGCTTGAATATTTCAGTTCAACCCACGGAGCGAGAAAAGGGCTTGCTGATACGGCCCTCAAAACGGCTGATGCAGGATATCTTACCAGGAAGCTCGTGGATGTTGCCCAGAATGTTGTTATTACAAGTGAAGACTGCGGCACCATACGAGGGGTAACGCGCGGACGCATAGAAAAAGGGAATAAGGAGATCGTAAGCCTGTCAGAAGCCATTCTCGGACGGGTCAGCCATCAGACGATCACAACTCTTGAAGGGGAGATCCTGGTAAAGGAGGGAGAGACGATCACTGAGGAGATTGCCAAAAAGATCGAGGCATATTCAATGGAGCATGCCGGATTCAAGCAAATTCAGGTCCGTTCCCCGCTTACCTGCGAATCGGTGAACGGGATCTGTCAGAAATGCTATGGTATAGACCATGCCACAAAAAAGGACGCTGAAATTGGGCTTTCAGCAGGTGTTATCGCGGCCCAGTCCATAGGCGAGCCCGGAACTCAGCTGACCATGCGTACATTCCATATAGGAGGGATCGGGACACGTGTAATCGAAGAGAATTATTACGAAACAAAGCACTCTGGAAAGCTCGTATACGATAAGAACCTGAAATCGGTCAAAAAAAGCAGAGACAATGTGTGGATAGCTCTGAGTTCAAACGGAAAGGTGCTGATCCTGGATGACCAGGACAGGGAACTGGACAGCTATAATGTTCCGAACGGAGCGATGGTATTCTTCAAGGATGGCAGCGAGGTTAAGGGGGGCCAAAAAGTAGTGGAATGGGATATCCATAACACGAATATTTTTGCCAAGGAGGACGGGTACGTCCGCTACAGGGACATCATTAAGAATGAAACGTACCGGGAGGAGATAGACCCCAAGACTGGAGTGATCGAGAAGGTTATCATGGAACTTAAGGCGACACAGCATCCCGAGATTGTCGTGGAAAGCAAGGATGGCCAGGTGCTCAATGTCGAGCCTCTTCCGGAAACGGCTCATATACTTGTTGATGAGGGGAAAAAGGTTAAGCCATGGACACTGGTCGCAAAGATCCCCAAAGAAGTATCGGGCACACAGGATATCACGGGAGGCCTTCCCCGGGTTACAGAACTTTTTGAGGCCCGTATTCCCAAGGAACCCGCAGTTATGTCCGAAATTGACGGCATCGTTGAGATTGAAAAGGAATATAAGCGGAACAAGCGTGTTGTCAAGGTTGTGTATGAGGGAGCAAAGGGAAAATCAGGAAAGAAATTCCGTGATGTGCGTGAATACCTGATATCTCCCCGCGTCCGGCTCGCTGTTCAGGCCGGTCAGAGGGTGAAAAAGGGAAGCAACCTTACACCGGGGGCAAAAGATCCTCATGAGATTCTGCGGATCATGAGTGAGGAAAAACTGCACGATTATCTTCTCGGTCAAATACAGCAGGTATATAGGCTGCAGGGGGTCAGGATCGCTGACAAGCATATAGAGATCATTATCAGGCAGATGCTGAGAGTTGTGGAGATTATCGATCCTGGAGATACCGATTATCTTCCCGGCGACCGCTTGAACCGGTATGTGCTCGCAAAGAAAAACACTAAGCTTCAGAAGGAAGGAAAGGAGCCTGCCACGTTCAAACTGATGCTCATGGGCATTAGCAAGGCCGCACTGAATTCCGAAAGCTTTATTTCAGCCGCCTCGTTCCAGAGGACCACGCAGGTTCTCACTCAGGCAGCTCTGAAGAACAGTAAAGACTATCTCCACGACCTTAAGAGCAATGTCATTCTCGGAAGGCTGATTCCCGCAGGAACGTCTTTTCCGAGTTATATTGACGGCGATCTCGAAAAAGAGATCCCCGAGGACATGGAGGACGCATTTCTTGATGAAGAGGAAGATTAACTTTTTTTACATAAGGAGGTGATGCAATGCCGACAATTAATCAGCTGGTAAGGAAAGGACGCAAGAAAGTCAAGAAGAAGAGCAAATCGCCTGTTCTTGACGGCTGTCCGCAGAAAAAAGGAGTCTGCACTCTTATTAAGGTCCAGACTCCTAAGAAACCCAATTCAGCCATGCGCAAGGTTGCCAGGGTTGTTTTGACGAATTCTCAGGAGATTACCGCGTATATTCCCGGTGAGGGCCATTCCCTTCAGGAGCACTCGATCGTTCTTGTGCGTGGAGGAAGGGTCCGTGATCTTCCGGGAGTGCGTTATCATATTATCCGGGGCGCTCTCGATTCCGAGGGTGTGTCGGGACGGAAACAGTCGCGTTCGAAATACGGTACACGGAAAAATGCCTGATATGCCGGCTTGGCCGAGCGGGTGTATGGGCTAAGCAGTACGCTATTATTTAACAAGGAGCGATGTATGGTAAAAAAAATAAAGCGTCACCCGGTAAAACCGGAGACTAAATATAACAGTGTTCTCCTGGCCCGCTTTATCAATCTCGTGATGAAAAAAGGGAAGAAATCCCTAGCGGAAAGGATTGTGTACAAGACGCTTGATATCATCAAGGAGAAAGCGAGTAAGAACGAGCTTGAAGTCTTCAAGGACGCTATCAATAATGTAAAGCCTGTTGTCGAAATTAAATCGAAAAGGATTGGAGGCGCCACGTACCAGATCCCGGTGAGTGTTGAGGAGACCAGAAGCGAGTCTTTTGCGTTTAGATGGATACTTGAAGCAACCCATGGCAGTTCGGGACGGAGTATGCCTGAACGTCTCGCACAGGAGATCCTTGACGCTTATAATAAGACGGGAAAAGCTATGGCAAAACGTGAGGCCACGCACAGGATGGCCGAAGCGAACAAGGCGTTTGCCCATTTCGCGTAAATGATATCCCGGGACAAAGTAAGGAATATAGGGTTTATTGCTCATATAGATGCGGGGAAGACCACCGTAACGGAAAGGGTTCTTTTTCTAACAAAAAAAGAACATCGCATAGGGGAGGTCCACGAAGGTACGGCCAAGATGGACTGGATGGAGGAGGAGCGTGATCGGGGAATCACCATCACAGCTGCCTGTACCACGGTATTCTGGGAAGATTCCTGTATAAATATCGTTGATACGCCCGGACATGTTGATTTTACGGCAGAGGTTGAAAGGAGCCTCCGGATTCTTGACGGAGCTGTTGTGGTCTTTTCAGGGGTTGAAGGCGTGGAAGCTCAGTCCGAAACCGTGTGGCATCAATCCCGGAAATATAATGTCCCCAAAATATGTTTTATAAATAAACTCGACCGGACAGGTGCTGATGTTGACCGGGTTATAAAGGAGATCGGTTCCAAATTTGATATTATTCCCCTGCAGCTTCAGGTGCCTATTTATACGGATTCCGAATTCACGGGCATCGTGGATCTTGTTTCAAACAGGGCATTTGAGATCCCTGAGGATCTGGCCGCGGATATCATGGAGCAGGAAATACCCGACACTATTGCACAGAAGTGTGCTGAAAAACGGGAGTATTTAATTGAAACGCTGTCTGAGCATGACGATGAGCTCCTTGAAATGTACCTGGAGGGGAAGGAAATTCGGCCGGAAAAACTCAACCCCCCCATCAAGAAGTTGACTGTCCAAAACAGAGCTGCTCCCGTGCTCTGCGGAGCTGCTCTGAAAAACAGGGGAGTCCGATTTCTGCTCAACGCTGTAATGGATTATTTTCCGTCTGTGTCGGAACTCGGTTCTGTTGGAGGTGCTGACAAGAAAACGGGGGAGAAAATGTCGAGGGAGCTCAGCATCGATACACCCTTTAGCAGCCTTGCGTTCAAGGTATACAATGATGTGCACGGCGGGATCACGTATCTGAGGATATATTCCGGCATACTGGAGCCCAAGGGAAGGATATATAATTCAACCCGGGACAGGATCGAAAAGGTAAGCCGTATTTTCAGGATGCACGCTTCGCACCGGGAGATCATTCCCCGGGCTGTTGCAGGGGATATTGTAGCTGTTGCCGGTTTGAAATTTACGGTGACCGGCGACACACTGACTGCTATGGACAGTCCGATAATATACGAACTGCTTCATTTTCCAGAGACAGTCATCTCGATGTCAATAGAGCCGTCTACGTCGGAAGATGAGTCAAAAATGGAGGACGTGCTCAAACTGATCTCCCGGGACGACCCTACATTTGAATACAGGATGGACAAGGAAACGGGACAGATGCTTATTTCAGGAATGGGGGAACTTCACCTGGAGGTGATAACCCACCGGATCCTCAACGAGTATAATTTAAAAGTCCGTGTCGGCAAACCACGGGTAAGTTACAGAGAAACGGTCACGAAAACCGGTACAGGAGAGGTGGAGTTCGATTCGCAGATTGGGGATACTTCCCGATACGCGAAGGTCGCACTGAAGGTTGAGCCGGGGGAAAGAGGCTCAGGCCTCGTGTTCGAGAACGGTATGGACCTTGCAGTGTTTCCTGAAAACTTCATTCAGGCGGTCAAGGATGGTATTGAGGATTCGATCGAGGCAGGAACCATCCTCGGATATCCCGTCATTGATGTCAGAGCAACACTTACCAATGCCCGGATAAAGGCACCTGGTTCTGATGAGATCGCTTTCCGCACCGCAGCCGGCAACGCCTTCAGAAAGGCCCTGAAGGACGGGGCTCCAGCACTTCTCGAGCCGTTTATGAAATTAGTTGTTGTGGTGCCACCCGAGTATGTAGGAGATGTGATAAATTTTGTGAATTCCAAACGGGGGGAGATAGAATCATCTGATATAAAAAAAGGGAGTTTTGAAGGAGCGGCTGCAAAAAGGATAATCGAGGCTCTTGCTCCTCTCAAGGAACTGTTCGGTTTTTCTTCAAAATTCAGGTCCGTGACACAGGGGAGGGGATATTTTACCATGGAGCCAAAAGAGTATAGGGAGATCCCAGAAAAACTGAGAAAAGAGACATCCTTTTTCTAACCCGGATATTTGCATGGAAGAAACGGTGCGTTCACATGATTATCTCCAGCTTCTGGAGACATGGCTGAAACCAGCACTTCAGTATGTGTATATTCCGCCTGAAAGGTCCGATTTTGAGGTTTTCGGGCCGGGTTTCAACAGCTGGGGAGTACAGACCAATCAGAAGGGGCTGGCCGCGTTTGCCGTGTGCGCGGCGGATCCTGAATTTGATGAATCACGGGCTAGACTGTCCCGCGATGAAGTAATTGAGCATGCACTCAGGATGCTCCGGTTTTCCCTTGAGAGCCATGTATCCAACACCTTTCATTGTACTGATAATACGCAATGGGGGCACACCTGGATAAGCGGACTGGGGATCGAACGCATGATGCATGGTGTTTCCGCAATAGAGGAGCACCTTGCTGACAGGGACGGGGAATTGCTGAGGCGAGTGCTTGTTTCTGAGGCATTGTGGTTGCTTGATGAACACGAGGTCAGAGGCAGGCTATACGCCCAGGGCGGCAATAACAGGCCCGAATCAAACATGTGGAACGGCGCCCTTATGCTCAGAACTGCGGCGATGTATCCGGACATAGAGAGGATAGATGAGATAAAGGAAAAAGGGATCACGTTCCTTATTAATGCCGTTTCAGTGCCTGAAGATGAACATTCAGAAAAAATCATTGATGGAAAACCGGTCAGAGAGCGGTTCATCGGCCCTAATTTCTTCAGTTCATACGCGCTGAACCACCATGGATATCTCAATACAGGATATATGGTCATCTGCCTTTCAAACGCGGCAATGCTCTATTTCCGGTTCCGGCAAAAAGGGGTCGATCCCCCTGAAGCCCTGTTCAATCATATCGGGGACTTGTGGAACCTTGTAAAGAATCTTACGTTTCCTGACGGCCGTCTTGCCAGGATCGGTGGGGACACACGGGTACGGTACTGCTACTGCCAGGATTACTGTGTCCCTTCATGGTTGTTTATGGAGGATTACTGCGAAGACGATGATTGTACAGCTTTTGAACAGGGATGGCTGGATACTGTTGAAACTGAACTGAAGTATAACAAAACCGGTCTGTTCCTTTCCGAACGGTGCTCCCAACTCGCCCAGGCTTCACCCCTGTACTATACACGGCTCGAATCCGACAGGGCGTGCACACTTTCAATGGGGGCATACTGGCGCAGGCTCCTTGATATTCCCGGAAAGACCGGGGAGCCCTCACACGGGAACGGTTTTTCATGGCATGACGAATACCATGGCTCGGTCGTGGTCAGGGACAGGAACTCTATTGCTTCCTGGACGTGGGACGCCGCTGAAAAACCTCAGGGGATGATGCTTGGCCTTCAGCAGAGCAATATGGCCGAATGGCGGGAAAATATGGCTGCTGAAGTGAGAGGAGAGGGAAGTCACTGTTTTCAGGAGTTGATATCCCATACAGAACAGGAATTCCAGGGGGGATTTGTTACATGGGGAGAGACCGCTGTCCATTCCCGCGAAATGACAGCAGAGGGACAACCAGATTATTGTGAATTCGCGCGTCAGTACATTGTCTGTGCAGCCCTTCCCTGCAGCGGAGTGATGGCAGTGTTTCAGTATGTGAAAACAGGGGACCGTACGGTGTGCATCTCTTCGTTGAAGGGAATACATATACATGTGCCAAACGATGTGTTCAACGGGAACCACCGCACATATTTTGCCGGGGACATGCGGCATGAAATCGTGGGAAATGCGGATCGACAGGAAACAATTCCCCTTCAATCCAAGTGGGTTAATGTTGATAATATCCTCGGATTGGCAATGCTGTATGGAGAAGGCATGCTTAGCCTTTTTCGTCCGGGTCGGCGTCAGATCGGGCTGAGACACTATCCCACCCCTTGGAACTGGAGGGCGGGCGGCATGCTTTATACGGACGAATTGTGCTGTCCGTGCGTTACTGAAACGTGTGTCGTCCCTCCCGAAACAGTCCTTGTTGATACAGGATTTATTGTTCAGACCGGGGCCTCAAAGGGGCAGACAGCAGGATTTTCCGAAAAAGCGGTTGTCCTGCATTCCGGGGAAGGGGACCTCCGGGGAATCCTGGTTGAGACCGCTTCAGGAGCATTGTATATGTTGGTGTGGAGCCTTAACAACTCTTCACTCCTGACAGAGGAGATATCAGTTCCAGGTTCAGCAGGCCGTGACCTTGTTTCAGGGGAAACCTCAGAGATACAAGCGGGAAAAATAAAAATTAAGCTGAAACCCGGAAGTGCGCGGTTGTTCGAGATACAAAGAAGGTCTTCGGCAGAGGATATAGAAAAGACATGAGAAATATCAAATGGCTAAGAGCAACCTTTGCAGGACTTGCTGCAGGGGAGGGGCCGCAGCTGCATACGTAAACGTATCTGTAACACCGGATACCCATACAGGAACAGTACTGTTTGATTTAAGCTGCAGCAGAAAATCGATACAATAAAAAAAATACTTAAAAAAATACTTGACATGCAGCCCATTGTAGGTTACAATAAAATAACTAAGATAACTAAAAAGTAACTTTCAAAGGAAAACGTATGACTGAAAAACGGCAGCTGAAGGGATTGAGGCGCGGTTTCAATATTATACAACATCTTGCATCCTCTTCCGAAGGCATCACTTTTAACAGGCTGCGCAGCTTATGCAGCCTGCCGGCTCCTACCCTTTCGCGTGTGCTTAAGGTCCTAATTGAGTTGAACATGGTGGAAAAGGACCGTGCATACAGACTGGGAAGAGGATTCATGAAGATCGCCCGTACTGCATCGGGACGTATATCAAGGGAGGAGATTATTAAGCCGGTACTTGACAGACTTGCTCACAGGACAGGTGAATCCGCTGCTTATTTTGAACCTGAAGGCACAGCAATTATTTTAAGGGCAAAATCGGAGCAGGGGGAGTCATGGCACTATATGGATATTGGAAACCGTAATCAACGGATCACCCGTAATGGATTTGGTCAAGTATGCTGTGCCTTTACAACGGCAAAAAGGCGGAAGCGGATTTTAGAAGAGGTATACGAACCTCCTCAAATAGGTAAAAAGCAGTTTAATAAGAGGATGGATTCTATTCGGGAAAAAGGAATATATTTTGAACAGGGAGAAGCAAGCCATGCGGTACAGCGCTTTACTGCACCGGTTTTGGAAAGAAATAATGAAGCCTTTGCCGGATCGATCGGCATCACCATGATGAAACGAAGACTCACAGCAGCTGAAAAAGAGCAATTCAGCACACAGGTACAGCAGGCTGCCCAGGATGCATCCAGACTTCTATCCAGACACACGTTTTCTTTATAAGGAAATATAAAATGAGTAGCGGAAATCCTCACATTCTGATCCTGATGACAGACCAGCAGAGGGCGGACTGTCTTTCCTGCAGCGGCCATCCGATGATCAGAACACCGAATATGGACCGGATCGCATCAGAGGGCATTCATTTTACCCGTGCAGCAACCGTATCCCCCGTGTGTATGCCTGCACGTGCCTCATTCATCAATGGACTCTATCCTCATAATCACAATATGTGGAGGAACAAAGGGGCAATGTATAAGCATGATGAGACATTTTTCCATCACCTGCAGAGAGCAGGATACTGTACAGGCCATATAGGCAAATCACATTATTACGAGCATCATAGGGGCATGCATATGCGCGATATGGAGGATTATATGCATGCACGGGGTCTTGAGTATGTGCATGAAACCACCGGCCCGTGGGCCACGGTGAATACTGATTCATACATGACCGATTTATGGCAGGAAAAGGGGATATTGAGTGATTTCCGCGATGATTACGAAAACAAGCGCAGGAAAAACCGGTTCTGCACGGATCCAAGCCCTCTTCCTGTTGAGGATTTTCCAGATTCATACGTGGGCCGTACAGCAGTTGAATATATATCTAATTATGATAATGACCTGCCGATGTGTCTGTTTGTGGGGTTCGGCGGCCCCCATGAACCGTGGGATGCACCGGGTGAATACGCTGCTATGTATGATCCTGCTCAAACTCCGCCGGTTATTCCTATATCTGAGAATCTTGAAAGCCTTCCCAGTCATGTTAGAGAAAGCGGATACTTTGATCCTGTCGATCACCTGACACAGGAGGATGTGCAGCGCATCTCTGCAAACTATTTCGGTAAGATAAAGCTGATCGATGACTGGATCGGGCGTATCCTGGAAGCATGCACAGCTCGCGGTTGGCTTGACGATATGGTAATCGTATTCTGGTCGGATCACGGGGAGATGCTCGGAGACCACGGCAGATTGTATAAGAGCATCTTTTTCGAATCAAGCATACGCGTTCCCCTTATGGTGCGCTGGCCCGGACGCATTCCGGAAGGGCTGCGTTCTGAAGCACTTGCAGAGAACATTGATATATTTCCAACGCTTCTTGAGGGGTTGGGGTTGGAGCATGAAGGAAGATGTCAGGGAGTCTCTCTATGGCCTTGTATTGAAAACTCGGATGTGCAGCTCAGGGAATGCCAGATGAGCGAAGTTAACAGAAATATTATGGTATGCTCCGAACGGTACAAATATGCTGTTGACCCGCAGGCCCGAGGGATACTGCTTTTTGATCTGCATGAGGATCCGGAAGAACAGGACAATCTGATAGGAAGACGTGAATATTCCGAGTTTGAGGTGAACATGCGTGATATGCTTTTAACTACGCTGGCTACCGCTCAGTATGAACTTCCTGCATTCCAGAAGTAAATTCCAAGCCTGATAAGGGGACAGGCCCATAAAAACTGGCACCTGCAACCCATGCAGGAGAAATACGGCTTGCATTGAAAAGCAAGGGTACTAAGGGGTATATTTAAATAGCCGCCTGACCCCTTTTATCCTGTTCACACCATTCCAGCTCTGGAAGCTTGCTGAATTCTGAAATATTATATCGACAATCGCGGCTCCGCCAGTATAATAGTAAAAATATTTTAAATTTTATGTATGGTTTTGCAGGTTTTTGTCATTAATAGGCCGATATGGAATCAAAAGACACATTCATCAAGCTTCTGCTGAAAAACCGTTCATCGGTGTTCGGATATATTCTCGGCGTTACAAACGATTTTCACCTTGCTGAGGATTTGTTCCAGGAGGTTTCGATAACCGCATGCAGAAAAATCGATTCTTTTGAACAGGGCACGAATTTCAGCGCCTGGATGAGGGAGATTGCCCGGCTTAAGATCCTTGAGCATAGGCGGAAGGCAGCACAGAACGGGCTTCCTGTTGATAATGAGCTGCTTGAAAAAATGAACAGTTCGTTCTTAAGGTCGGAATCGCTCTGGGAGCACGAGAAAGAGCTTTTGAGGAACTGTCTTAAAACACTGACAGCCAGGGCCCAGGATATGATCCGCATGAAATATGAGCATTCTATGCTTATAAAAGAAATTGCCCGTAAGATCGGGCAGGCTGAAGGTGCAGTACAGGTAGCTCTGAGCAGGGCCAGAAGTTCTTTGAGACAGTGTATGGACAGAGGGATTGAAAAGGATACGTCCGGATGAACAGCGAAACAGAACAGCTTATTGACAAGTATATTGACGGAACCGCTTCAAAGGATGAGCGTCAGACACTTGTCCGTATGCTCAAATCGGACCCTGACATAATGGATGCGTATGTTGAGAAAATAAGGCTCCATTCCCTTCTGAGGGAAATTTCCACAGAAGACCAAGAAGAAACCGATTTCCTCTCGTTAGCTCCCGATGTGCGGAATGATCCGGTCGAACCGAAATTCGTGCACTACATAAAGCCTGCTGCGGCAGTGTTCGTGCTGTGTTTCACTGTTTTTTTCGGCATACTGATATATCTGTATAAAGCGGACCGTGACATACAGGATAGCAAGCGGATCAGAGAAAAGCCGAAAGCCGTTATTGTGCGTGACGGCAGGTCCCTGCCTCTGACCGGAGACACACGCCCGAAGCCCGGAGATACGATCCGTACAGGACAGGGCAGCGGTTCCGGGGAGGTCCGTGTCAGTTTCGCCAACGGTTCAGGATTTGGTATGGGACCTGAGAGTGAAATAGCTGTAATGGATGAGAACAGGATTAATATGATGCGGGGCAGAGTCCGTTTCAGTATAACCCCGCAGAAAACAGATTTTAAAGTGCACATTGTATCTGTACAGGCAACGGTACGCGTTGTAGGAACTGAATTTGTTATTGAATGTCTTTTAACAAAAGGAAACGGAATGAAAAAGGGAATTATAACAGCTGCGCTTATAACGGTATTAAGCGGTACAGTGGGGGTGATGCCTGCAGGTGAACGGGAAGTTGTCATACAGGCGGGAACAAGCCTTAAGGTCACTGCTGAAGGAAAGGTGACTGAACTGAAAACTGAAGTACCGGATAAAGCAGTTTCTGAGCTGGATAAAAAGCTATCTAAAAAGATTTCATTTGACTTCGTAGAAGCCCCTCTTTCTCAAGTTCAAGGTTTCATGTCTAATATAACCGGGACTAATATAATCGTAGACAGCAGAGCCCTCGGAGATAAAAAACCGGACGATATCAATGTAACCCTGCGTGTTAATATTATGAAGGCTGAAAATGCTCTATTCTGGGTTGCCCGCAAAGCAGGCCTTGTATGTACGGTAAAGGAGAATGCCGTGATTATGAGCAGCGAGAAACTCTATCCGGACCACTGGAAACTGCATCAGAAGAGCGAGGAGGAAACTGAATGGCACAAGGATATCCGTGCTAAAATGAAAAAAAAGATCTCATTTGATTTTCAGGAAATGCCTTTTAATGAGACTATTTCATATTTCAATCAGTTTTCAGGCGTTACTTTTATCATAGATCACGGGATTGACTTGGAAAACAGAAATAATGTAACGCTCGGTGTCAATGATTTTAATATGGGGTCTGCACTGAAATGGATATGCAGACTAGCCGATTTTGATTACACAATAACACGTGAAGCTGTGCTGGTATCTGACAAAAAGGATATCAAGGGGGGCCTTGATAAAAAACTGGAAGAAAAGAGAAATGTCATGCAGGCAAAAAGAGATGCAGTGCGAAGAGCAAAAGAAGCTGAAATGAACAGGCAGGTTGAAGAGATGCTTAAAAATAATGTTTCTATTAATTTTGAGAATGCAGATATTGGATTTGTATTTACAGCACTCCGCAAAATGTCAGGCGTTAATATTGTGCTTGCCCCTGCGGTGGTGAATGTCAGAAACAAAGAAGGACAGATAATACATAGAAAAGAACGGATCACGATAAATGTCAATAATACATCGTTAAAAGAAACGCTGAATATAATCACCAAGCAGATACCTGATGTTACATGGAAGATAAAGAATGGAGCAGTATATGTTTTTATTCCTAAGACAAAACATGATCCTTTGAAACGACTTAAAAGGTAGGTTATTAAAAACAGAAGTCGAAGGTCAGAGGTCGGAGAATAGGAGTACGAAATATATTATGTCTTTTAAATCTCTTTCCCTCACCAGACCACAATGGATTCTAGCCTCTGTCACCCTTCACGTAGTCATTCTAATCATATGTGAAATATTGTTCGGCCTGAAGCCTGTATACTGTTTTACCCCGGTTTTCCCCCAAGACTAGCCACATCAAAGTCCCGGGCAGCATGAAAACAGGTCAGGATGTTCTCAACAGGTGTATCGGGCTGAATGACGTTGGAGGGGAACACAACGAGTCCGCCGTTGTATCCGCATTTTTTTATCAGGGTCTCCACTTCATTTCGCACGTCTTCTGTCGATCCGAACGGAAGTGTTTTCTGAAGGCTGATTCCTCCGTGCATGGTGATCCTGTCGCCGTACCGCTTTTTGACCTCCACAGGATCCATGCATTCAGGCTGGATGGGGTTTACAACATTGAAGCCTATCTCCACTATATCATCCATAAGATCGGTTGCGTTGCCGTCTGTATGGATAAAGAAAAACACATCCGGATTTATATCCCTGCAGTCCTTAATGAGACGGGCCATGCGGGGTTTGTCAACCTCGCGCCACGAGTCCGGGCCCATGATGATCCTATCCTGCATTGCAATATCCCCGGTAACGGTTATCATATCCACACCGCCTTCAGCCATCTTTTTCGTCATTTCTCCGTAAAACGCATACAGCCGGTCATACAGAGTTTCCAGAAAATCCCTGTTTATGAGATAATCGGCCAGCACATTGTCCATGCCCCTGAGAAGCCAGGCCCGTTTGTACGGGTTCGGGATGCCGGCCCTGACGAACAGGCCTCTGCTTTTCATTTCCTGTATGGTCTCTGCGTAATTTTCAGGCTCCTCGATCTGTTCAACGGAGGGAAGGCCCGCCTTATCGATGTCACCGGGTTCCTGCGCTCTGCTTAACGGGCCGTCTATCCACTGCTCATACCAGTCACCTTCACCCAGGCGGTGGGTCACGCCCCATTCGTCCTGATAGGTCCGGTCATCGGTCCATATTGCTTTTTTCCAGGGCGTGCCGCCCGGCCGGTCGGTTGCTTTTTTTTCAAATTCAGGAAATGAAATACGCGGACCGCAGTCCGTCCATCCCTCCACACCGAGCTCCTGAAGCACGTCCTGCCAGTCATCGGTTTTATAGTGGCTCTTAAGTTTTTTGATAACCTCGGCATGAAACCATCCGTCAGTAGGGGTTCTGTCTGGAATTTCGTGGTTAAAAGCGGCAATGATCCGTTCACGCGGGTTCATGGGATTTCCTTTGCCACAGAGACACAGAGAACACAGAGAAAAATAAGCTATAAGTACAAAGAAAAGGGCTGGCTATCAGCCAGCCCGTGCAATGAAAAATTTAATCTGCCAAATACATAATTTAAAATAAAACAGCCTTTTAGGCTGTTTTTACGAATACAGGTCAATAAGCCTTTGTATGAGGGCGCTCAGCTTGGAATTCAGATCGGTAATCTGTCTCGTCAGTTTGCTGTGGTTGTCACGTGCGAGTTTTTTCAGATCGTCCTGAGTCTCGCGGGTGATATCAACAAGCTCACGGCGATTTTCGTCCATAGTCGTTTTGATGCGTTTCAGAGTGTTCTGGGTAGCCGTTTTGCTGGCTTCCAGTTCGGATTTAATAGTTTCTATCTTTTTATTGAGCCTTTCTTCAAAATTATCAACAGCCAGCTTGAATTCATCTATTTTTTTTGCGACCGCATCTTCCAGATCAACGGTATTTGCTTTGTTCGTAGCCATTATTTCCATCATTGCCCAGTAGGATATGCCTGCACACCCGAGGCAGACAATTATGCCGACTATACCGATAATGGTCATAATGTTCCTTGTGTGTCTCCCTTTTGTGGGCTCTGTTGAACGACTTTTCCTCCTGTCTTCTCTTGCTTCTGACATGATATTCCTTTCAGTTAAAAAAAGAATAATAATCCTTTTCAAAAACTGTTTTTATTATATGCATATAAAGGAGTAAATCAAGAATATTTTTTTAAAAACCTAACGCGGACATTGCCAGAATCTGCGGAAATATCGGGATGTTACAAATAATTTTCTTGACAATTCAGTGAAATCTGATACTTTTTATAATGCGTTTATACATACTTATAATGCGTTTATACATACTTTTCCGGAATTTGAAACGTTATGAAAAAATATCAGGTTTATTCTGTTCTGGTCCTATCAAGCGGGGAAGACGCTATACGCTTCCCCCTACAGTCCGGATACAGGGCCTGATTATTTTATACAGCCTTTAATCAATGCGGCCCTGAAATCGGAAGGTTTCAGGGCCGTGTTACATTAGCTGCCGGAACATATGCTATGCCGGCATAAGGAAGGTCAGATATGGGTAACAAGGAAAAAATAATATTTTTTGATACCACATTACGGGACGGTGAACAGTCGAGTGGTTTCCATATGAACGATTATGAAAAGACAAAGATCGCTGAAAACCTCGCCAAGATGAACATAGATATAATAGAAGCCGGGTTTCCTGTCTCATCACCCGGGGATTTTCAGTCTGTTCATTCTATTGCTGAACACATTGACGGGCCAGTAATATGCGGGCTTGCGCGGTGTGTGGAAATAGATATACGCAAAGCGGGAGAGGCCCTTGGGCCGGCATTGTCCAGAGGAAAGGGGAGGATACATATCTTTATTGCAACAAGCCAGATACACACGAAAGACAAGCTCAGGAAATCAGAGGCTGAAATTGTTGAAGCCGCTGTAAAGGCGGTTGATACAGCCAGAGAATATACTGACGATATAGAATTTTCCTGTGAGGATTTCGGGCGGAGTGAAATAGACTATGTGTGCCATATCGTGACAGAGACGGTAGGGGCAGGGGCGACGACAATCAATTTGCCGGACACAGTGGGATTTATGCTTCCGGATGAGATGAGGGAAAAGGTTGCATCGGTCATAAAGCACGTTTCTGAAAAAACAGACACGTCGGGCGTGACGTTTTCCGTTCATAACCATAATGACCTCGGGCTTGCAACAGCGAATACGCTTGCAGCCATAGAAGGGGGCTGCAGGCAGGCTGAAGCAACAGTAAACGGCATAGGGGAACGGGCGGGCAATGCATCCCTCGAAGAACTCGCGGCTATTATTCAGGAGCGGATAAGTGACAGGTTTGAGATCAATCTCGAAACGAAATACCTGTATGAGACAAGCCGGCTTATAGGTAAATTTACAGGCAATTACCCCCAGAGAAACAAGGCGGTTATCGGCATAAATGCATTCGCCCATGAAGCGGGCATACATCAGGACGGAATGATAAAATCAAAAGGCACGTATGAATGGATGCAGGCTGAGCGCTACGGAAATTCTTCGGTGATAACCTTCGGCCCACGTTCGGGAAGGAATGCGCTCAGGTCAAAAATAGACGCTTTGGGGATTTCTACCGATGCACTTGACTTGAGTGAGGTTAATGAGAATTTTCTGCATATTGCCGATGCTGAGAAGGAAATAGATGACGCCCATATTATTATGGCTGTGCTGGGGGAGGAGGATATTCCTATCCGCTATCATCTTGTAGATTTCAGGTCGAATATCAGAAACCGGCAGGCGGATACGGTCATAACCCTTAGGATAAACGGTGAGGAAAAGACAGCAACCGGGGAGGGGAACGGCATGATCGATGCAAGCGTACACGCGGTGAACAAGCTGACCGGCCTGGAGCTGCAGGTTAGCAATTACGAGTCACTTGCTGAGGAAGCGGGATCTGACGCTGTCGGACTGGAGAAGATCACTGTCAAAAAAGACAGATTTAAGGTATCAGGATACGGGCACGATACGGATACGGTGCACGGCGCGGCCAGGGCTTTTATAGATGCGTCGAACAAGATAGCCTATATTTTAGATTATTTCAGCAACAGAGACTGAACATATGGCAAAGGGCCGGTTCACCGTTATTGACCATACCGCAGATACAGGCCTTGATATTGAATCCGATTCCATTGAAGGTCTATTGGAGTCTGCGGCACAGGGTTTTATTTTTCTGGTTTTCGGCAAAACAGAGACCGGAAAAGGAGAGGCGTCAGTACTCCGGCTGCATGAGGATACATTCGAGGATCTTGCAGTTGAGCTGCTGCGGCAGATGCTGTTGAAAATTGAAACAGAAGGTATCCGCATCTTTGATGCTTCAGTATCGGACGCTGACGAAACACACTGTACAGCCCGGATTTTCTGTGCCCCTCTTGAGTCGGAGGAAGAGATAGAGCTTCATATCAAGGCTGTTACCTATCACGGCCTGGAGCTTAAAAAAGAAGGAGATCTGTACTGTGTCAGGATTATTTTTGATGTATAAGTTTTTTATCGCGGAATACGATAAAAAACATGTATGGTTTTCTATACAAAAAATCTGTTTTCTGTCTTCTGGCCTCTGACTTCTGCTACGTCATTATTCAAAATGAGGAATATAAAATGAGAAGAAATACTATAATGAAACTGTTTATATATTATTTCCTATGCACACTCGTTCTCATGTCCGGCTGCGGAAAGAAGGAGCCTGAGGAGATCGGAGAGAAAACAGTCCTGACCTACTGGCGTCATTTCTACCAGACGGAAGACAGAGCTGTAAAGGAACTGATCCGGAAGTTCGAAAATAAGCATCCGGATATTGAGATAAACTATCAGTCCATGCCGTATCAGGGATTCAGGAAAAAACTGTATACATCCCTGCAGGCGGGTAAAGGTCCGGATATCATGAATATCCATAATTCATGGGTGTATCCGTTCGTTCGGGGAGGAGTCGTGAAAGAAATACCTGCGGAGATCCTGCCCGTTGAAAAAATCAGGGAGCGGTTCATACCGCTTATTGATTCCTTTGCTGTGGCCGGCTCATATTACGGACTGCCGATCGGGGGCGGCTGTCTCGCTCTTTTTATCAATACGGACCATCTCAAAGAAGCGGGATTACAGTCTGATACTCACCCTGAAACCTGGGAGGAGCTGGAGGAGATGGCTTTAAAGCTTACGAAAAAAGAGGGCACAAGGATTTTGAGAACAGGATTCGCGTGCGGAGGCACAAAAAGCCAGTCGTGGAACTATCTTGTTGAAGGGCTGTTCAGGCAGAACGGAAGCCGTATTATCAATGAAGGGCATACAAGGGTTTTGTGGGATTCAGCAGAAGGAATCGAGGCTTTCAGATGGTACCTCAGCTTTGTTACCAAACATGGGATATTCAGTCTTGATTTTGAAAAACCGGTGAATGTGTTTATGGAAGGGAGCGCGTCAATGATCGTGGATCTGAATGTCATAGTGCAGAAACTGAAGGAACAGGGGCCGGATATACACTACAGCATATACCCTCTTCCCGGAAAAAAACGGAAAGCCACATACGGCTCATGCTGGGGTAACTGTGTTACGAAAACCTGCACTCCCCGGAAAACAGACGCTGCATTTGCATTTGTTGCGTTTTTGGCATCTGAAACATCAGCCCGTTTCTGGACAGACAGAGTAGGGGAACTCCCGTTATATACGTCTGTACTTAACGATGAGTCATTCCGTTCTTCTCACAAGAAGCTTCTCCCTTTTATTGTTTCAATGGAACATGCATACAGTTCTTTGAAAAAAGACGAATCAGCATACAAGCATGCTATTGTTGAAGCTATAGAAAAGGTAATACAGAAAAACATAACTCCTGAACAGGCACTTAAGCAGGCTGCTCTAAAAGTGAATGCTATGCTTGGGGAAGGGTGATACACTATTTCTGAATGGCCATCAGTGATAGGGATTATGTGATATAAGATATGTGTAGGGGCGAACTGCTAGTTCGCCTTTTTTATTTTAAAAATTGGAAATCGGGATTTATTTGGGGTTTGCGTTATTGTGATTTAGCTCTCGGTCACCGACCGAGAGCTTTACGTGCTTTGTCAGACACACGCGGATATTCGAGCGCTTTTTCAAGAGCGCTCCGTATTTTCTCGGCTGCTTTCATGTTTTTTCCCCGCCACAGGTCGTACATGGTTTTCAGTGAATCCACTGCTGTAAGGTCAAAGTCCGTATAAATAAAGGGTGTTCCCTTCTTCATAACAGTGAGCTCAATATCACCGGCACGGATCGTTTCAATAAGCGTTTCAATAACGCCATCACCCCACTGGTACCTGAGATCATGGACCGCTTTTTTCCGTACTATGCCGTCTTCAGATCCGGCACAGCGGATAAGCGTGCTGATCGCCTGAGGGTTCTTGTAAAAGGAGGAAAGCACTTCAACAGCTGAAGCGCGCTGAAGCGCGCAGTCCATCTGCACGGGATCTTCGACACGGCTGCAGAATGCCGCTAGCTCATCAATGACACGCGGGCCCAATTTCCTCAATTTCTCCTGCGTTTTCTCTGTTAAGGGTGTATTCGGAGGACCAAGCCTGCTGATTATTTTGTTAATATCCGAGGGTGACGTATATACGAAATATTTGAGATACACGTATTGGGATACTCCCAGGATTATTACAGCCACAGCAATGAATACGATTTTGTTTTTACCGGTAAGCCCCTTGCTGAGCATCTGAAAAAATTGTTCGACATATTTCATTGTATTTTATTATCCTGATACGATGGTCTGTGCCGCGGTTTCTCCGTCGGGTATAAGTATAATGGACGTTTCCCACATGCAAGAAAAAAAGCAAATATTTTTTCAGGGGAAGTCTTGAAAAAAAATTATTTGACATATATTGCAGCAGAGTATAATACATAGTACTGGAATGTACTGACACTGTCCCTAACAGGGCTTTTAAGGGCCTTTTTTATCATGTTGAAAGGAATCCGGAATGAAGATCAATATACGCGGACTGATACCGGTTTTTTGCATGTTCTATGCAATCTGCGCCTTTTCCTGCAGTGCACAGGAGACGCAGCTCCCCGCTTTTCCCGGTGCTGAAGGCTTCGGAGCGCAGGCTGTTGGGGGCAGAGGAGGCAAAGTGGTCCATGTGACCAACCTTAAATCGTCAGGCCCCGGGAGCTTTCAGTGGGCCTGCGACCAGCCGGGGCCGAGTATTGTGGTATTTGACGTGAGCGGAGTCATTGAAAGCGGTGCGAGGATAAAACATTCAAATACCTATATTGCAGGCCAAACAGCGCCCGGTGCGGGTATCACCTTCCAGGGGCGTTTAATGGCGGGAGGCCTGCACGATATCATTATCAGATTCCTGCGGTGCAGGCCTATGTACGGGCACGGGGGAGGGGGAAGCGGTGACTGCACACAGCTCGGCGGCATCAACAGGATGATCCTTGACCATGTATCAGTATCATGGGGCAATGACGAAAATATGGATTTCTGCGGGTGTAAAAACCTGACCGTACAGTGGTGCGCAATCGAGGAATCGAGGATAGGGCACGAAAAAAGCTGCCTGCACAATTACGGCATGATCATGGGATACGTTGCAGGTGATGCCACGCTCCACCACAATCTTTTTGCCCATCATTCGGAACGTGCTCCTCTGTGCGGGCTGGACACCCTTGATCACAGAAATAACGTGATATACAATGTTGAAGCCGCAATACAGTACCATCCGACCAGCATGAACCGCCGCGGTAAACGGCGCTATCGCCTCAATCTGGTCGGCTGTTATTTCAAGGACGGCCATGCAGGGCCTATAGGCGTGCGTCCCTGGATGCAGCCGCATAACCGTACGCATTCGGGTATCTCGGACTGGAAAAATGCACAGGTATACGGAAAGGGCAATTACTGGACGCGTACAGGGGGGTATCACGACTACAATCCGGAAATGGAGAAAACACAATCAATCGATTCCAAGTTCAGGACGGCGACTCCATGGGAAGTCCCGCCCGTAGCCACTCATACAGCAGAAGAGGCATACAAGCTGGTATGTGCTCATGCGGGCTGTATTCCGCGCGATGCTGTGAGCAAAAGAATGATACATGAAGTACGCACGGGCACGGGATACTGGGGCAGGAGACTTCCGGACGGGGGATTGATAGAGGGGCTTAAGCCCGGTACGCCTCCGGCTGATACGGACCGGGACGGCATGCCGGACACCTGGGAAAAAGCTCACGGTCTTGATCCGGCCAGTCCTGACGATGCCGTTAAAACAGTACCTGCAGGCGCATCGAAGAATGACCGGCACAAGGGGTATACCTATATCGAGTTTTATATTAACGAACTTGCTGAAAAACATGTCAAGGAGGCGATTGCCGCGGATCGGAAACTGCGCGAAGGAATTAAGCCTGAGGAACGGCCCGAACGGCCGAAGATCGGCAGTCTCGATCCGGGAAACATCAGTATCCCGGACAGGCCTATTGCAGCGGGTGCAGGCCATACCCTCGCAAAAACGGACAGTGCCCTGTGGGGATGGGGTTTGAATTGGCGGGGTGAACTCGGTGATGGGACCGGACGTGACAGCAATGTGCCTGTCAAGGTGAAGATTCCTGATGGTAACAGGGGCCTTGCCGATGCAGTATGCCTCTCCTCGAGCGGTGCTCATGTAATGGCTCTTCAGAAAGACGGTTCCCTTTTTGGATGGGGATTCAACAGGTACGGCCAGCTCGGTTGCGGAACGGCCGGTGACCAGCAGCTTGAGCCTGTACAGGTAAAAGGGCAGAACGGGGAGGGATTTTTGAAAAATGTAGCCGGAGTCTCTGCCGGCGGGTATCATACGCTTGCTGTATGTTCTGATGGAAGCGTGTGGGCGTGGGGAAGCAATCTTGAAGGAAGGCTTGGAGACGGTACTGAAAAAGAACGCCATACACCGGTACAGGTGAAGGAATTTACCGGTGTCACTGCGGTTGCTGCAGGCATCAGGCATAGTGCAGCCCTGAGAAGTGACGGAACGGTCTGTGTATGGGGAGACAACCTGTATGGTGCTATCGGGGACGGCACGAACATTGACAGTACTCTGCCTGTACTGGTCCCCGGCATACGGGATGCAAAAGCGATCGCTGCAGGATGGCACCACACAATGGTGTTGAGGAAAAACGGCACTGTCCTGACATTCGGATGCAATCACTACGGTCAGCTTGGGGACGGCACGGAGCAGGACAGGAATAAGCCTGTGCAGGTACAGGGCCCCGGCGGTCAAGGGGTTCTGAGCGGTGTTGTTTCCATTGCTGCAGGAGGGCTTCACAGCCTGGCTTTGAGGAGTGACGGAACGCTGTGGGCCTGGGGCTGGAACTACTGCAGCCAGATCGGCGACGGAACGAGATCATGGTCGCGAAGCACACCGGTGCAGGTCAAGGGGATCAGGGGCAAAGGAGTTCTTACGAACGTAAAAGCCTTTGACGGCGGAGGGGCGCATTCAACAGCCGTGCTTGATGACGGCACTGTGCTTTCCTGGGGCAATAACGGCCGCGGACAGAACGGACTGGGGTGGACCGGTTCGATCTGTGCTATGGACGGCAAATTCATAAGCTACGATGAGTTCAGGAAAAAACGCCTTCATACAAAGGGGGCCCGCAATGTGTTCGGCCCTCCCTGGCCTGTAAAGGTGAATACCGGGAAGCTTCCTGTACTGGTATTTGCGGATAATCTGGAGAACGGCGAGACGTGGCTGAGAGTTAAGTCGGCACTGAATCTTGCTCATGCCGGGCCCGGTGCTATTGATGCACTTGATTCCCTAATCAAGGCGCTGAAGGACGAGAACGCTACAGTACGCAAGCACTCAGCATGGGCTATCAGCAAGCTCGGGCCTGCGGCCAAAGCGGCAATTCCGGCTTTGAAGGAAGCGCTTGATGATCCTGATAAAGGCGTTGTTTTCAATGTAAAGCAGGCCCTGAAAAAGATACAGGGAGAGTAGGCGGTTCCTCCTGTTATTCTTCGGGAACAGGGGGCAGCATAAGGGGATTGCTCCATGCCTTCTTGTTGTTTGCGTCAATGACCTCAAGCCGTACCCAGTGTGCGTGTTTTGAAAGGATCCGTTCCGCTGTTGTAATGGTTTCATTCTCAGGTGCCGGAGCCCATCTTCCCCAGTCTCCGTTGGTAACGATTTTTATCATTTTAGCGGGTTCCGTTTCAGCCGATACTTTCCATGCCTTCCGTTTTTCCCCTTTACTTGATGTCGCAGTTGAGAGCTCCATATTGAAGCTGAAGATCTTCGGTCCCTGGGAAGCATAGAAGCTGCCGTTTTTGAGCGCATTGACCACAGCGTCAGGCGTGCGTTCCTCAGCCTTGAGCCAGACCCATCCGCCGAACGCGGTATCCGTATTATGCATGTCGTCAACAGCAAGGCCCCAGATGTGTCCCCTGAGATCGAGTATCTGGTCCCATATCCCTTCTGAATACCCCTTGGCGTGTTTTTCTGAAAGTCTGTTGTATACCTCGATAGCGACGTAGCCGTCAACGCCGAGTATCTCGTCCAAATGGTACCCTCCCCATGCAGGATGTGCGAATACAGGCACCGCATCCTGTTCCCTGATTTCGTGCATGATCAGAGAAGCGGTGAGCGTATGTGCGGGTATGGCCTCTTTCAGGTTTATCCCGACTATATGGATTGATGAACGGTCTATCGGAGGACAAAGAGGATTAACCTCTTCACCGGGCATGACCAGAATATCTTCATTGCTCAACCCCTCAACCGGGGCGAGTGTGTTGTGGTCCGTGAGGCATACCACATCATACCCCTGTTTACTGTAGAGGTTCCTCACTTCTTCAGGGGAAAGATGGCCGTCGGAACAGGTTGTATGCAGATGGAAACAGCATTTGAACCATTCGCCGCCGGCACTGTACGGATCCGGATTGTAATCGGTAAGTTTGCTCATATAAAGCCCTTCCGGAAAGAATATATAGTATTAAAGGATATTCTAAGCTGAAAGTCCCGGGCCTGTAAGGTGTCGGGACACGAAGTTCTAAACAAATCATAGATGTAGTAGGTGGGTTAAATTGTAGTATACATTATATAAATATCAAGAAAAAAAAGGTTGATATCGGCAGAAAGAATGTATAATTATGGAGGTATTACACTAATCCGAAGGAACATCAGTACATGGAAGCACATATTCGGGATATTGCAGAGCATGAGGGGAAGGAGATTGAGATCACCGGATGGCTCTATAATATACGCTCGTCCGGTAAGATACATTTTCTTCAGCTCAGGGATGGGACAGGTCGTATACAGGGGGTTGCGGTCAAAGGTGAAATAGACGATGCGTTTTTTAAAGTTGCTTCAGAACTGAAAATGGAGTCCTCCCTCAGGGCCGCGGGTGTCGTCAGGGAGGACAAGCGTTCTCCTTCCGGGTATGAGCTCACACTTACCCGTATTGAACCGATCGATATCCCTGAAGAGGATTTTCCGATTGCAAAGCAGTCGCACGGCGAGGATTTCCTCCTGTCGAACCGGCACCTCTGGCTCAGGTCGCACGACCAGTTCCATATTCTGCGTATACGCAGCGAGGCCGAGTGGGCTATAAGACAATTTTTTCAGGACAGGAAATTTATACTTCTCGATTCTCCCATACTCACCGGGGCCATAGGTGAAAGTGCGGGCACCCTTTTTGAAACTGAATATTTCGATCTGGGCAAGGCGTACCTCGCACAGACCGGCCAGCTCTATCTTGAGGCTGGTGCTGCTGCATTTCGGAACGTATACTGTTTTGGCCCGACATTCCGTGCGGAAAAATCTAAAACACGGAGACATCTGACCGAGTTCTGGATGATAGAGGCAGAGATGGCGTTTTGTTCAAGCTCTGAAAGCATGGACCTCCAGGAGGAGATGGTGAAATACCTTATTCGGCATGTTCTTGAACACTGCGGGAATGATTTCAGAGAACTTAAACGGGATACATCTCTTCTCGAGGGGATCGCGGGCAGCGAGCCGTTTGTCCGCGTTTCGTACAGCGAAGCAGTGGAGTATCTGAAGGAACAGGGTTCGGAAATAGCATGGGGGAACGATCTGGGCGGACGCGATGAGACCATGGTGAGCGAAAAGTACGACACGCCCGTGTTTGTATATAACTATCCGGCAGAGGCGAAAGCCTTTTATATGGAGGACGCGCCGGAAGGGGACGGTACCGTGCTGTGCAGCGACCTGCTTGCCCCGGAGGGGTACGGAGAGATCATAGGCGGTTCGGAGCGTATGTCCGATTACGATTCCCTCAGAGAGAAGATCAGGGAGGCAGGCCTTCCGGAGGAGGCATACCAGTGGTATCTTGATATCAGGAAATACGGGACATTCCAGCATGCGGGTTTCGGCCTCGGGCTTGAAAGGACAGTAAGCTGGCTGTGCGGCATTCCGCATGTGCGGGAGGCGATCCCCTTTCCCAGGATGATGAAGCGGCTGTATCCATGAGTTTTTTTCCGCAGGCGGAAAAAAACCGGGTTATTTTCCTTGCAGAAAAATCATGAATGATAAAATAAAAAAGATCATTGAGAACATTGAAAAGGTATTTATCGGAAAACCCGATACGATCAAAGCCTGCATTGCAGGGGTTATCGCAGGAGGCCATATCCTTATAGAGGATGTACCCGGCATAGGGAAGACGATCCTTGCCAAGTCCCTCGCCCGGTCGATAGACGCTGACTTTGCCCGTATACAATTCACTCCGGATATGCTTCCCTCGGATATCACCGGATCGTATATATACAACCAGAAAACCGAGGAGTTCACTTTTATTGAGGGGCCTGTTTTTACGCATATTCTTCTCGGGGATGAGATCAACAGGACGACCCCCCGCACACAGTCAGCACTTCTGGAATGCATGGAGGAGCAACAGGTATCAGTTGAAGGGGAGACCAGGAAGCTGGAAAACCTCTTTTTTGTCATAGCAACTCAGAACCCGGTCGAACTGGAAGGTGTGTACCCTCTTCCGGAAGCGCAGCTTGACCGTTTTCTGATGAAGGTGACGATCGGATATCCTTCTCAGGAGAATGAACTCCGTATGATCGATCTTCATTCAGCTCACACGCCTGTTGACGATCTTAAGCCTGTCGTATCAGTGGATGATATTCTGGATATACGTGAACAGGTCGGGAAGGTGCATATCGACTCCGATCTAAAGGAATATGCAGTAAGGATCGTAAACTGTTCGCGCGAGGATTCCTCAGCAGCATTGGGAGGAAGCCCCAGGGCTACACTGGCCCTGATAAAGGCGAGCAGAGCGTTCGCGTATATTGACGGGTATGATTTTGTCACTCCGGGCATTATAAAGGAAACCGCAGTAAAGGTCCTGAATCACAGGATCGTACTCACTCCCCAGGCAAGGCTGAGCGGGACCAGTCCGGACAAAGTGATACAGGGAATACTCGGGTCTGTTGAGGTTCCTGAATAAGCCTGGTACAACAGTATCCCCCGCAAGAAGTTTTCCAATTTATATCAATGATATATGTAACTATTATTCAGGCGTCAGTTTCTGAATTTCAGAAATCGGTTTTTTAATATTGTAGCACAGCTTATCAGTATATACAGGATTACAACCATCATCGATGCAAAGCAGTTATCAGAGTTGCACCTGAACATGCATCCGCCTGCTGTGCCCTGTTCACTCGATAGGGACGGAATCGGGTATTCCTCCTCTTCGGGCAACACGTCATCACCATCTTCATTATCAGGATCCCCGCCGCCTCTGCTTTCCCCGATCCGTACAGGCCCGTGAAAAGTCCCTTTCCCGTATACATCAATGTCCTCAACCATAAAAAGATATGTTTTGCCCGGAGTCAGGCCTGTTACCAGAAATGAATACTCCGCACCACCGAACCCGCTATACTGTGAAGGTATTAGTGCTGTGTTTGCCTTGACATACTCACTGTCCGTATCACGCACATATACGTTGAATCCTATGTTGTCCGCTTCAAACACGGTCATCCACGATACCAGAACCCCATCTTCGGTCTGCTCCGCCCTGAGATCGGCAAGCTCCACGTACAGAGGGTTGATAACCCATGTATTTGTCATAATCGAGCTTGAGGGGTTGAACGAGGCGGTTATCCGCGTTGTATTGAAATCCCCGTCCGTCGCATCTCCGGGAATAGAAACTGCAGCAAGTATATGCATAGTCTCACCCTGGCCGAGAGTGATCTGGGGGCCGGATATTTCAGGGTCAGTGCCGCTGTCATATACACCGTTACTGTCCGTATCTTCATAGAACAGAACAGCACCCCAGTCATAGTCAATGTGTTCGTATGAAAGGGTGATGTCTGCGGTTCCGGCACCTCCTTTTGTTACCTGCAGGCTGTAATAAATGGTATCATTCTGATCCCCGTCCCCTGCGATCGGATTCTCCCCAGTGCCTTCCCCTATATTCAGGAGTATATCGGGTGCATCCATAATAGCCGTATTCACAGTCTTTATCCCGGTATCCGCTTCAAAATAGTAGGAACAGTTGTCTGTATCCGGTCCGCAGGGAATCGTTGTGGTGAGAGCATACCACTCACCGTTTGTATAGTCACCGTCTCTTTGTGCGGGATCCGGAGCTTCAGTGTCCACAGCCATATCAAGCATCTCGTCTGTATCTGTATAATCGCCGTCGCCGTTCCTGTCAACATACAGCTTTACCCATGAAGGAGGGGAGGAATTCGTATATTTGACCCTGTATGTGAATTCTGTTTTAGAATCCCCTGTTTCAGGATCAAGCCCTTCTGAAGCATACCCGGCTTCCCCTGTCCAATTCAGGGGGGCACATGCAGAAATCTGCATTACATACTCATTTACCGAAGGACCGGTCCCGCCGCTCCCCGAATTATCCGCTCCCCATACCCGAATATAATAGACCCCTGGAAGAACCTCAGCGGATATGCTTTCATTACTGTCTTCCGATTCTGACGAGGCGATCAGATCCAGGGCTGAATCATACAATGCCAGTCCAAGGTCTGTATCCTGATCGATCATACTGAACAGAACATCGACCTGAAGTTCAGTATATACCGACAGGTTGAGCATATACCAATCTTCGTCACCGCCTGTACTTATTTTCAGGTTTCCGGAAACAAAATCCCCGGATCCGGGAATAACATCCGCGGAAAGATCATACGCTTCAGCAGCAGTATCATTCTGTTCATACGTAAGCCATTCCGTCAGTATATCTTCAGCAGGCTTATGGTGGGGAGTATAATCAGTGTTGCCCGGATCACTTCCGTAGTCCGGATCAGGATCCCAGTTCCACCAGAATATGCCGTAAAACCAGGTTTTATCCCAGAGAGACAGAAATGCGGCTTCATAACAGTCTTTCTGTTCCTGCAGGTCAACAGGTTCACTGCCTCCCCAGTACCAGGGAGCCTTATTTGCACCGTCACAGCTCCGGTAACCGAGTTCGGCAAAAAGAACAGGCATTGAAAGGGTCTGTGCCAGACTTTCAATATCAGGAAGAATAGTATCCCATTCCGCCATAATTTCAGCAACAGTCGGATCATTCTCTGAAGTAAGGTTGAAATATGCATCAATTCCAATATAATCAAGCGCATCCCACCATGCGATCGAACCTGTATCATACGCATCATGGTTGGCTCCGTATGTAAGAGAACCGCTGTATACCGCTTTTACAGCATCAATGACATCACGCCAGTTGTTTTCACGGTGCTGTGTACCGGAAAGCTCCGTACCAACGCACAGCATCTCCACACCTTTCTGTTCAGCAAGCTGAGCATAATGCACGATCATGGTCTCATAATTATTGAACCATGTCCTCCATGCCGCTCCTGTACTGAAGCTGATCTGCCCTCTCCAGTGGGAAGGATCATTTGAAAGATCGATATGCACTCTCAGCATTACGTTTATACCGAGGTTGTGCGCTGTATCGATCGCGTGTTCAATAGACGTATCAGTAGGTGTCAGGAGAGGATCAGCATATATAACAGTTGAATGGATATTGTCCTGGTATTGAGTGACAAGAATTGAGGCCCAGTTGGCTCCTGTGTCAGCAAGCTGGGAAAGGGATGTATCCGATTCCGCTGTATTGTACTGATCCGCCTGCCAGCTTGTAAAGTTTATCCCCTGTACAGGAGGATCCGGGGCCGAAGCTGTGCTGAAGGTTACATCGCCCTGCATGGCATGGGCCCACCATCCGGCCAGCCCGCTGCCGTGAAATGATTCCTCTGTGAGAAGAAACCGGCAGTCGTACATGCCGGGCACAAGGGGTACCCCGTTTGCCGGAAGCCGCTCCCATTCCCCGTATACGCCCACTGTGGATTCCCCGTAGTCCGTATCATAAGCAGGTTCGGTTTCAGGATCAGGGTCAAATGTATGGTTTCCTACAGGCCCGTCACCCGACTCCGGTGTTCTCTGGCTTTCCTTCCACAGCACATGATAGCTGCTGTCGGCAATAAAGCTGAATGAAGCATTGCCGTTTTCATCAGTTATAAAATAGTCAAGAACACGGTATCCTGTATACTTATATTTCAGTCCTGTCGGGCTCGTGGGATCTGTAATATCCTTCCTTGATTTATACACAAGGTCATTGGGGTTGGGAGAAGAACCGTCGCCTTTATTATTCAGGTTCCAACCCGTAGACCAGCTGCTTCCTTCCCATTCCTGTTCCCACCATCTTCCGCTGTATCCGATCAATTCGTTTGAAGGAGTGCCGGGGTCAGCAACCAGTTTGAGCTGATATGCGAAGTTGGGTTTCAGGTTTGCAGCTGTCAGCGTTCCTGACAGATATGCTCCTGTTTTGCTGTATGTAATCTGGACAGAAGCATTATCATAGGAATAGGAACTCTGAAAACCTGATGCATATTCTTGGTCAGCAACATCAAGCCAGCGGAGGCCTGTTGCAGCACCGCAATTTTCCAGTACGACTTCAGCCTGTTGAGCAGGAAGATTAATATAGCTGGAAAGGAGAAAGGTAATGATTACACCTGCTGATACTTTATTCACCAGTTACATCCCCACCTTTAAACAGGGTAATTTCTGAAGGTATTGGGTCCCCATGGTAACGTCCGGGTGTAGCACAAAAAACAACCCGTATTATAGCTCGTTAACAACCCTAGTCAAGGAATTTTTGTCGAGTTCCAGAAGTAAGGTGAATGAGGTGATGGAATTAACGTCTCGGAATTTCCCTCTCTCCGAGCTGTATGCTCTACGAGCAGGAAGCCGGCGCGTAAGCCTACCCTCCGGCGCGTAGCCCTACGGGGCGGAGCCGGGGCTGGAAGCGGAGCAGGAAGCCGGGATGTAGGCCCCTCCAGGCCGGAGGCCACAAATTCAGAAATATTTTTAATTTAGCCCCTTGTTTTTGCATAAAATATGTTATAATATATATATTAATATATATTTATGTGTTGTAGATAAAAAAAAGGAATGTATGAAGGCCTTTACCCGGATCGGCATCATTGTATCTATTCCACTGCTGGCATGCATCAGTGCACACACTGCCGGTGCGCAGGAACTCCATATTCATAAACACGTTCAGAATACTACTCCCATGCTGGGCAAAGGGGAGCCCTTTACCATAGATGATCTTCCTGAGGGGACACTTAAAGCTGGACTTTTATCTCTGTCTAAGGAAAAAAGGGAACAGGTTTTAAAAGGGCTTAACAAATCGTCATTTCCTATGCAGGATGCAGTTGAATCCCTTCATGTTGATAAACAGGGAGGTATTTTTTATGTATGCAAATTTAAGGTTCCGGAAAATGTAAAATCAGCACAGACTTCTACAGGTACTATACCTCACAAAAATCCGGTTCCAATAGAAGCTCCGCCCTTCTATCACAGCAAACCGGGAGCAGCATATACGATATTTCTTGATTTTAACGGGAGTGATGTAACAGGTACAGGCTGGAATGACACCTATTCAGTCTATGAAGCCAGGCCTTATGACAAGGATGGCAATGAAAGCACATTCAATGATGAAGAAAAGGATGATATTCTCAATATCTGGCAAAGGGTAGCTGAAGATTATGCACCGTTTGATGTTGATGTGACAACTGAAGAGCCTTCAGGTCCCCCCAATTCGTGGGATATATACACAGGACATGTGCTGATAACGCAGAATCTGGATAAGAACGGCAACCCGTGCCCTTATGCTACTGCTGCAAGCGGCGGTCCTTCAGGAGGGGTTTCATATTACAGGTCTCCTTCCGGGGGTGATGTTTTTGGTGAGGGGGTATACCCTTATTTAAGGCCTGCCTGGGTATATTATGAGAATTTACCAACAGGTGTTCCCAAAGCAGACAAACGTGAAGATTTAGCAGCCGAGGCTGCAACACATGAAATGGGGCATAACCTGTATCTTTCGCATGACGGGGATTCCGGTAATGAGTATTATCCAGGTCATGGATCCGGACTGATATCCTGGAGTGCTATTATGGGAAACTCATATACGTATAATGTTTCTCAGTGGACAAAAGGGGAGTATTATGATGCAAGTAATACTGAAGACGATCTGGCTATAATATCCGGATACCTCACGTATCGGCCTGATGATCATGGCGACTCTATGTGGAATGCATCTCCTCTGGCAGCGGATGGAGCAGCAATTGATGATGCTAATCCTGCGAATCAGGGAATTATTGGAACAACAGCAGATGTGGATGTATTTGTATTTAAGACTGGAGCAGGGACTATCACGTTGGATATCAATCCCTGGATAAGCCCTGTCCATACAAGGGGAGGGAATCTGGATATACATGCTCAGCTGTATGATTCAGCCGGAGAACTTGTTGATTGGGATAATCCTGATCTTGATACTTCTGCCCAGATAAACGTCACAGGTATTGATAAAGGTACCTATTATCTTAAAATTACTGGTTCTGGTGCTGGTGATCCTTATATTACAAATCCAGATGACCGAACAGGGTATACTGAATATGGAAGTATAGGCCAGTTCTTTATATCTGGTACTATAGTTTCTTATACTGGACTTGATACGTTTCCCCCTTCAGCATATTGTTTTGCTCCAGATGTTCTTATAGGGGGAGGAGCAACTCATGAGATTGCTGTAACATACAAGGATAATGAGGGTATTGATGTCTCTACTATTGATTTGGATGATATTCGGGTAACAGGACCTAATGGTTACGATGTAAACCCGAATTCTGTATCTGATGTGAGTGTTAACGGAACAACATGCACAGCAATATACAGGATCAATGCGCCGGGCGGAACATGGGAACGGGGTAATGATCTTGGAACATATAATGTGTGGCTTGAGCCTGGTCAGGTGACTGATATTAATGGGCTTAGCCTTGAACAGGAATGGGCAGGTGATTTTTCGTGTAAGATTAAACAGTTGTACCATGCATCAATGGATACTGATCCTGGATGGACTTTAGATGGAAGCTGGTGGGCATATGGAACTCCGGTTGGTTCAGCAGGAGATCCTACCGACAGGGATTTGATTGGATATAATAATACAACAAGTATAAATGGGGGATGCTATCCGAATAATATGGGATCCACAGAATGGGCAACAACACCTGCCATAGACTGTTCTGGGCGGAACAGTGTTATAATGAGTTTTCAGCATTTCATAGGATTGAAAGGTAAGTTTGATTATGTGTATATTGATGTGTCAAATAACGGCTCGACCTGGACAAATATACTGTGGGGAGAAGGGCCGTTCTTAAACACGTACTGGTATATACAGGAAACGGATATCTCATCGTATGCGGCAAATCAGTCAACTGTGTATATCCGTTTCGGTATGGGCCCGACAAGCAATGCACAGAACAATTTCGGATTTAATGTAGATGAAGTTTGGCTGACAGGTATTGACAATAAAGACAGAACCCGTCCGGATGCTTCGGTAAGTGTAAGCGACATCACATCAGGCGGCGGAACTACACACGACTTTACCGTAACATACAGTGACAATACTGCGGTTGATATCAGTGATCTGGACAGCAGTGATATCCGGGTCGTGAGTGTGAACGGGTACAGGCAGTATGCAGAATTCATCAGTGTTGATACAGGGAGTGACGGCACACCGAGAACAGCTACGTATAGGATCAGTGCGGGGGGGCTGACATGGGGACCTGAGGATAACGGCACATACGCTGTGCTGCTCAAGCCCGGACAGGTGAGTGATACGTCAGGAAACTATGCCCTTGGTACAGAACTTGGAACATTTCTTGTTGACATTGCAGATACGTATGAACCTGTCCTTTCATGGACGGGCGAGGCTGAATACATATCAGACGGAGTTGATCCTGAGAGCGGGGATTCAAAAACTGAATTCGAGTTTCGTGTGGAATATTCCGATCAGAACGACAACCCTCCCTCATGGGTAAGGCTCTATCTGGACAAAAACGGTGACCGGGATTATGCAGATACCGGCGAAATACTTGATATGGCAGTCGATACTTCAGCGTCCGATCCTTCAAAATTGGACGGGGATTACATCAATGGCGAGTGGTATACGGTGACTTCCGCGATTCCCTGCGGAGCAGATACAGACAGCTGCACCTATTTTTTTTATACACATAACGGAACACATGACAGGGAAACTCTGGTAATCAATGCTCCGGATGTTCTTCTGAATATAGGGGAAGGCACTGGAGAGAATCCGATCGCAGGGGACGGGGATCAGAATGATACCATTTATTACAGCCTGCAGGTAACAAAAGGAGGTGCCGGAACCGCGGACATCACCCTCTCATATGAACACATTGACTATGACTGGGGTGCTGTTCTGTTCTATGAAGACACGGACAGTAACGGTGTATATGACAGCGGCACTGACCCTGAAATATCCGGCCCCCAGATTACTCTCGGCCAGGGTGAGACTATGCATATACTTGCTGCAGTTTCTATTCCCGGAGATGCGACGGACGGGGATTTCAATACAACGCGGATAACCGCCTCGTTCAATCCCTCAAGCTCGATTATGACAAATACATGGGTTATCAACCCTCTGTACGTGGAGCTTGCCGATCTCAGGGCGGAGCAGACCGAAGATGGGGTTCTGGTATCGTGGATGACCGTGTTTGAAGCGGACAACATAGGATTCAACGTATATGTGCGTGATACAGACAGTGAGTATGTCAAGGCAAACACAGCACTAATACCTTCACAGTATAGTGGGTTCGGCGGTGCAGAATATTCATTTCTGGTAACAGGCCTGACTCCGGGCAAAACATACCTTTTTATGGTTGAGGACATTGATGTATACGGGAAAGGAACTTTTCACGGGCCTGTACGGATCGGGGAAAGCAGAGGCGGCGGGGATCCTGATAATGAAGATGGAGATGACGGATTGCCTGAAGAGGAGGAATACCCGGTTCCGTCCCTATCGAGTGAACAGGGCACGGCAGGCGGATGCGTTCCCTGCAGCGAGAGCATGTATGGTATGATATTGGCGGTAACAGTTCTATCCATGCTGCTTCTGTCTTTAAAAAAATCCAAATCCCGTTTGCTTATATGTCTTGTCTTCATATCCGGACATGTATGGGGAGAGCCACCGGATCTTCCGTTTGACCCTTTGTATAATGCTGTTCTCATACAGATAAAAAATCCTAAGAATATATATAAAATATCGGGAAGCGATCTGTCAGGTGCGGGCGTTGATATTTCTTCATATCCGGCGGATCGGATCGGCATTCTGTATGAGGGAACTGAAATACCGATCGTTGTACATGACGGAGGGGATAACAGTATCGGTTCGGAAGATTATATACTCTTCGCTGCTGAGCCGTATAAAGATTCGTATACTGATGTGAATATTTATGTACTCGGTGTGCTTAACCAGGCCGGTCTCAGGATGGGAACGGCTGATTTTACCCCTTCAGGAGGGATTGACAGGACTGATTCCGGGTTTGTGAGGGATTTTATCTTTGAAACCGACCTATTCTACAGTTCTCTTCTTCCAGCCCAGGCTGAAGCGGATCACTGGTACTGGAACCCGTTTTGTTCAACATATACAGGGCAGGATTATTCGGTCGATCTGGGAAGTGTATGTACTGACGCAGGGGATACAGGTTCTGTTACGGTTCATGTTGCCGGTATTACAAGTTACGGAGCTGTTGATCCTGACCATCATGTTGTTGTATATATAAACGGGGACCTCATAGGAGACTTTTATTTTGACGGCAGGGCCTCCTTTTCACAGGAGCTGACATTTTCCCAGGACATACTTCTGACAGGGGATAATACAGTACGGGTCGAGGTTCCGCAGGACACTGCAGCACCTGAGGATTCCCTGTATCTTGATAGATTTGAGTTTAAAACTGTGTCCAGGTTTGAAGCACATGATAACCTGATCACATCTGAATTGGCTCAGGCAGGCACATATACGGTCTCCGGTTTCTCTTCGGACAATATACTCCTGTTTGATATTACTGATATTCCTGCCCGTGTAACGGGAAGTGTAATATCCGGAGGAAGCGCGACTCTCGAAACTGCTGCTCCGGTCACTCTGTTTGCTGTTGAGGAGTCGGCTCTCGGAAATGCGTACGGATTCCTGAAGGTTTCATCCAAAAATCCCGATACGATCCCGAGGTGTGATTATATTGTGATTACTGCGCCTGAATTGATGAATGCTGCATCCGGCCTCTCAGCAATCCATTACGGCCTGAGCGTGTCAGTGTTTAACGCTCATTATATGTATGCGCATTTCGGTACAGGAAGGATTTCTCCCTATCCTGTCAGGGACTTTTTGTCATACTGCTGTTCCTCGTGGAGCAGTCCCCCCCTGTATGCTGTTTGTGTGAGTGACTGCGCCAATAACAGGACTGGAGTGATTCCTTCATTTTATATGTATGATGGTCTGAGCGGAGTGGTCCCTGCTGACAACCGGTTTGCGTGTGTTTCAGGATCGGATGCTGTTCCGGATATAAATTTCGGCAGGATCCCTGCTGATACGGAAACCGAGGTTGATGCGTATCTTAATAAAATAGATGCGTATCTGAATTTTGCTCCGCAGGGGCAGTGGGAAAAGAATATGGTCTTTATTGCGGATAATGCTGAAGGGATTCCTGCAGATGAAATATTTCCTGTATACAATAGTGAACTTGCATCAATCCCCCCGTCAGGATACACCGATATTATGATAAACCTTGAGGATTATAATGACACTGAAAAGTGTACAGATGCAGTAATTAATTCAATTAATCAGGGGGCACTGATTACCGAATACGTGGGGCACGGCGGAATATGGCTGTGGGCGAAAGAGATGATATTTGCCGATTCGGATCTTAAAGAAAGAACAGATGCGCGGGATCTGTTCAATGCTGACTGTATGTTTCCCTTTTTTATATCGATTGCGTGTCTTGACGGCTACTTTCTCGAGCCGAATGAAGCATGGAACATGAGCCTTTCGGAACGGCTCATCCTGAACCCGAATGGAGGGGCAGTGGGAGTTTTTTCAGCAAGCGGATTTGCAGATGCGGAGGACAAGTTCCTGCTGGGGAGAGAGCTGTACCGTTCGTTTTTTGAACGGGATATCCGTGTAGTCGGGGATGCTCTGCGCAGGGCAAAAGAGGAGTATACAGCAGTCCATCAGGAGCAGGAGGACTTTATTCTCCACACGCATAACCTTATGGGAGATCCTGCTCTTGAACTCAGGATCCCTTCACCCCGGCGGCCTTTCGGAGTAAAAGCGGAATTCTATGATAAAGGGGATCTCTCGGAATTCAGCACAGTGCATAAGGACAAAGAAAAAATTGTTGAGGTGAGCTGGCGGACACAAGATACTGATGCAAACCTGTTCCGGATTTATCGCTCCTGTGACGGAGGGGTTTTTGCAATTGCAGGAACAGTGTCCGGGGATTCCCGTTCATATGCTGATAAGGATGTTTGCACCAACCGGAATTATCAGTATTATGTTGTTGCCGGAAATCATCGCGGGCTGTTCTCGGCTCCTTCGGAAACTGTCAGCATATATGTGCAGAGGGATGAGGAAACTTTGTTCGGCTGCAGTGTTTCGAACGGCAGTGATTCTTGTTCATATGCTCTGATGCTTATTATATTTCTGTCATTTATCCTGCTCTGCAGACGTAGAAAGGCCGTATAATGGCTTCAATTACTGTTACGATGCAGGGGAAAGAGATACAGTACTGCAATTTCGAGAAAAATGCTGTTACTCTGGGAAGCGGACAGGCCGTGAATATGCGCCTTGAAGGTGACGATATCGGGGGCAAACACTGCAGGTTCGAGAAAGTAGGCGATAGTTTCTATGTGACCGACATGAACAGTGTCTCGGGGACCCTTCTTAACGGTGTTAATGTAAAGAGAAGCGTGATACACACGGGAGACATTATTACAATAGGCGGATATGATCTGCTCTTTGTGGGAGTCGGGCTGAGACGGGGAAAGCAAAATCCCAATCCGGCGGTTCCTGACCGCGGACAGACAATATACGGCGAGGATAAGGGCCTGGCAGGGGGTGCGGGATACAAGAAGCTTCAGCTCAGAATCACAGGGAAAAAGGCTGATCAAACGATCCCTTTTAAGAATCCCTATTACATAATCGGCTCATCTGATAACTGCTCGGTATGTCTGAAAGCATGGGGAGTTGCGAAGCAGCATGCCATTCTGATTAAAGGCGAATCGGATGTGAGGCTGATAAATATATCAGGCAAGAAAGTATTGGTTAACGGCAAACCTTCAGAAGCAAAAACTGTTCTTTCTGTTGGCAGTGAAGTAGGGATAGGACCGTTTACAGTTACCGTTGCTCATGGATGATACGCATGGCATATATTATACAGCAGTATAATGACCAGGATATAGGCAGGCTGGAGCTTAACAAGGACCTGGTCTATATGGGACGCACAAGGGAGGCGGACCTCTGCCTGAAGGATCCCGGTGTTTCAAGGCAGCACTGCCAGATAAAGAAAAAAAAGAACCTTTATTTTCTGACCGACCTGAACAGCAGGAACGGGACATACCTCAACAACAGACGCGTTCTTCAGGCCTGGCTTGTGGACAAGGATGAGATAATCATCGGGAGGTTTATCCTGAAATTCATTGATATGCATTATTCTTACGATCCTGCAAATCCGGTGCCGGATGAGAAACGGATGCTTTTTGCCTATGAGGGGGGGCACGGGGGCAGTGATACATCGATTGAGAAGGACTGGTATCTTGAAATAAACGGGGGCGATTACAGGGATGAAGAACGTGTCATAAGGGGTGACTATATTATCGGCACAGGATATAATGCGGACCTCGTACTGAAGGGAAAGGACATAGAGCCGATGCATATTGTGATACTCAAATATGAAAATAACCTGGTCCTTCTGGACATTTCAAAAAAGAAAAATGTTTTTGTCAATGACACACCGTTTTCAGGAGAGATCAGTATACAAAGGCCTACAGTGATAAAAACAGGACAGTATATCATGACAATTACATCACGGATACGGATAGAATAACCGGGAAAAAGGTTCAACCGGAATAAGTAATTGTACGTATTCAGTTTAATGAAAGAAGGGATGAGAAGACCGTTCGTTATTGCTCACAGAGGTGCCTCCGGCCTGACCGGAGAGGATAATACACTTGTTTCCTATGAGCGTGCAATTGAAATAGGGTGTGATTTTGTAGAGTTTGATGTGCGAAGGACCGGCGATGGGATGCCGATATGTTTCCATGATCCCGAAATAGACGGGATTCCTGTGGGAGAAATTTCCCATAAAGAACTGAATCTCCGCGCAGGAGTTGAAGTGCCCACCCTGAAAGAGACTGTAGAGCAGGTAAAAGGGAGAATAAAACTTGATGTTGACCTTAAGGAAGAAGGATATGAAGAGGAAGTGCTTAATATTATTACACAATATTTTAATGCAGACGAGTTATTGGTAAAGAGTTTTCACGATCCTATAATACAGAACATTTCGGCATGTAATCCTGAAATAAAGACAGGGCTTCTTGTCGGTACACATGATGAAAAGGGGACTCCTGAAGAGAAAATGGAGAAAATCCATAAGCGCATTGAGTTGTGCGGCTGCACCTTCCTTTCCCCTCAATTGCAGCTATACAGGCAGGGATTGTCTAAACATCCGGAATTGGGACAATATGAGATCTACGTGTGGGCTGTGAATACTCCTGAGGAAATAGATGAGGTATTGTTCTCTGATGTGACCGGAATAATATCCGATCATCCTGACAGAGTGCTTGACCGGCTAAGGAATTTTCCGAAACAGGCTCGGTATAGGGAATAAAAAGGGATAAACCCCAAAATCTAACATGACATATTTGAAAATATGCTAAAAACAGGAATAGGAGGGGTCAGACCCCTTTTTTTCTTGACATAATCAAAGGTAATGATATAATTCTATTTTTTACGATTCCGCATTGAAATGACTGAAAAATGGCCTGTCTTTGGAAAAAAGAGGATGAAATGAGGAAGTAAGTAAAAAAAATAAAATAAATAATATTTCAGAAAGGAAATAAAATGGCACGAAGACTGAGGATAAAATGTCCCGGGCATGCAGGGGCGTATCACATCGTATCCAGGACAAACGGCCAGGAAATGAGGCTGGATTCCTATATCAAAAGCATCATTATTAACAAAATGACTGAGCTGCAGGCATTATTCTACTCTTCAGTTATAAGCTATGCAATTTTGGACAATCATGTCCATATACTCATAAACCTGCAGGACCCTGAAGAAATAGACCCCAGGGAGGCAATACAGCGGTGGAACACTTACCATGAAAAAGACTACAGGCGGAACGCAAACCTTGAATCAGACCGGCAATACGTAGTACACGCCCTGACCGACATATCGCGTTACATGAAAAAACTCAACTTGCTGATAACCCGTGCATACAACAGGCACACAGGCAAAGAGGGAGGGTTATGGCAAAACAGATTCCATAGCACCATATTCGAGAGGGGAATATCAGTGCTTCAGGGAGCAGCCTACATAGAACTCAACAGCTTCCGCGCATCACTGGTAAAACGGCCTGAGGAGTACAAATACTGCAGTCTGCACCATTTAAAAGAGGGGAACACAAACGGACTTATAGATATAGACTTTCTTGAAGAGGAATTGTGCATAAACAGACTGCAGAAAAAGCTGACAGACCGGAGGGCATTTACGAAAGAACTCTACAAAACCTACCTTTCCTACGTGTATGAAGCAGGGAGTAAACCCAAGGGAGGAAAAGAGCACGGGACAATCATAACAAAGGCAATGAAAACACGTTTAAAAAAATACGGGATAGCAGGGCAGGCTGGCAATCTGTTTAAAAAGAACTGGGACTATTCAAAAAGCATATTCGTTGGAGGACCGGACTTTACCGAGCGGTTTTATGACGAGCACATAAATCCCGGATATATAGGGAGCCGAAGAGAAGAGCACATGCAGAAATGGCTTCACACAAGCAGTCAAAATCTGTGCAGCATATTCAGCATATTCCACCAGGGACTTCCCCCGGACAGGGTAGAAAAACTGGCTGCACGGGATGGTCCGTAGTCAAAAAAAAGCAAACTGATTTAACTCTATATATTTATTTATGGGTACTATGTTTTTTTTCAGATAAGCACGTACAGTCGGTGGAATATTATTTGAATGGCCGGTGCAAGTGATACAGTTATAATTTTTCGTGAATATTTTTCGATTTATTTTTACTTTGCCTGAAAAAAAGGAACTTTTTCCTTATTCAGAGGTCTATATCTATGCAATTGATGAAAGAAGACATTATGAACATAGAAAAAATACTATTCTGGTCAGTTACAGCCTTTGTTCTGTATGCAGGCATATTTATGGCTTGGGATAACGAGACGCCCTCTTCCCCACTGAAAAGGCATATTGCGCAGAGCGTGTGCATTGAGCCCGATTTCGATATTTCTTCCGTTATCGACAACAGACCCTTTGATTCATTTTTCAGCAGCGACGAACGGAATCCGTTCCTCCCGTACATTGATGAGAGCCTCACACATATACCTGACCACCAGGGGGATATACAGGATATTGATGATACATTCGTATTTCCAGCGGATGACAGGGATGATACAGACGATGCCCCTGTATATACCGACACTGTGAATATTCCGGATAAGCCGGATGACACCCAGGATGACATTCAGAAAGTGGATACCGATATTGTGAAAAAAGATGAAACAATACCCGTATATCTGATAGGATTCGTAAAAACGGAATCCGAACAGGACAGGAACAGGAAAGTGATCCTGAGCCATAAAACAACAGGAAGGGTATATACTGCAGAAAAAGGGAACATACTCCTCGGCCTCAGTATTCTGGAGGTCACCCCGTATTCCGTTAAAATGGAACTGAAAAACGGGAGACGGATAGAGTACTGCAATGACATCCTGAAAACCGGAACGGAAACTCTGAACAGTTAATCCATATTTTTATTTCAAGACTTCGCTTGAAATAAAAATAAAGTGTTCCTGCGAAACATTTACATTGCAATCAAAGATCCATTAAAATCATTATCGCAACTGGTAGCCTGCTGTCATCTTAATTTAGATTATTCCATAAATAATTAAACAAATGGAGGAATTTCACGTTAAATGTAAATATCTTAATATGATATTTAAATATAATTTTATCATTAGCTTGAGAGGAGTTAGTTATGATAAAATCATTATTTATTTTTATAATTGTATCTGTTTTTACAGTATATAGTTCAATAAATGCATGCCCGGCTTGAAACATACATAATTATCTAATTACCTCGGTCGAGGCATCAAATCATATTTTTATAGGTAAAGTCATAAGAGAGATAAGCACAAGTATTGCTCTAGTTGAAATTCATAAGCCTTTATTCGGGGGTTATGAGAAACATCAACAAGTTAGCATTCAGATGGGATTTCCAAATGAGCATCTGAATGAAATATTCTTATTTATGGATATTGCCAATCCGCGTATTTTAGGGCCGCATTTTAGAACGATATCGCCGGAATGTGAATGGGAAGTATGCTTTCTGAAGAACTACGTTAAAACCCACAGTTCTAGAAAATATATTTATAATACTAAAAACGACAGCAGAAGGTCTAAGCCTTATATTGAATATAGACCCTATAAAGTAAAAAGTATGAATGAAGCATTAAAACTTTTACAGGGGATCTGTACAACTACAAGTGGTTTTGGATTGGATTATATCAAGAAACATTATGGAAAAGCTGTTAAGCTATTAATAGCTGATATAGAAAAATTAAAATCAAATCTTTTTAGTGAAGAAAAGAAATATTTTGGCAATTACCGTTTAGATAATCTTATTGAAGCTTTGCTGTTAAAATGTCCTTCTAATGTTGAGCAATGGATTTTAGAGGAAATTGATGATTTTATTGTTTCCAAACAACCAAGAATTAACTGGGCTTCAAATGTTTCAAGTCCTAAACCTTATGGAAAGTATCTTGATAGTATCCTTCAACACAGCAAAAAGCATAAAAAACTGTATAAGAAAATTAAAAAGGCATTAATTAGTGCTTATCCGGATTTACAGGGGCAACAAATAACTCATGTAACGTATGCTCTTCTTGTAAATAAAATTAAGGATATAGATAAATTGAAAGATATAATTTCTATTTGCAATAAAAATACAGATACTTTTTGTCTTGCAATACTACAGTACTGCAATTTAGATACGAGAAGATGGTCTATAAAACAAAATACGGTAAAGGCTGATTTGGAAAAAGGTTTATCAATTGCTAAAAAACCTTTATTGCAGAAATATTTCAAAAAAGAACTATTTCTTATTGACGGCGAAAGAGAAAAAGTAAAAGATATTGACAAAGAAATAAAGATACTTAAAAAGAATTATCAATCAGCAATGCAGAAAAGAAATATTTACGTTTCTATATTGGTATTAATATTAGGTGCTGCAATTATATATCCTATATGGCATTACAGGGACAGGGTATTAATCCACAAGTTTTTTGTCGTTTCCGACGACAAAAAACTTTCCAAATAAAAATCATATTTTTCTTGCATCCGATACGCCTCAGATATAATACATAACTTCTCTTGCTATTCCTGTTTAAAGAAATCCATGAGCTCATCACAGAAAAAGAAATATACTGTTCTCGGCATAGGAGAGCTCCTGTGGGATGTTTTCCCCGGGGGCAGAAAAATGGGAGGGGCTCCTGCGAATTTTATTTATTTCGTGCATGTATTGGGGGAGAAGGGCATTCTGGCCACCAGGGTCGGCGCGGACGGGGAAGGAGAGGAACTGCAGGGTGCGTTCAGTCGTAAGGGGGCTGATACTGCCTATATTCAGTCGGATACAGACCATCCTACGGGGTGGGTGGATATTGAACTCAACGAATGGGGTGCTCCTTCGTATGTTATTCATGAAAATGTGGCATGGGATTTTATCACCCCGGATCAAAACCTCATACAGTGCGCTGAATATGCAGATGCTGTCTATTTCGGCACGCTGTGCCAGCGTTCGAAAGTATCAAGGGTTACTATCAGACGCTGCGCGGAAGCTGTTTCTAAAAAAGCCCTCTGCGTTTGCGATCTGAACCTGCGCCAGGACTACTGGGACGAGGATAGTATAGAGTGGTCCTTCCAGACGGCTGACGTGGTGAAGCTCAATGATGAGGAGATCCGTACAGTCGGCAGTCAGCTTTCAATATCAGGTGATGAACAGAGTCTGGGCAGCACGCTCGTGGACATGTTTTCGCTGCGCGTTCTTGCTCTGACGCGGGGAAGCGAGGGCAGCATCCTGTTTACGCCTGACGGATTGTATGAACACCCGGGGTATCCCGTAGATATCAGGGATACTGTGGGAGCCGGTGATGCTTTCGGGGCAGTTTTAACAGTCGGTCTGCTCAGAGACATGGATATTGACGACATTAATGATCAAGCAAACAGGATAGCCTCGTTTGTATGTTCGCAGGACGGTGCAGTGCCGGACGTTCCAGAGGAGCTGAGGGTTTTATGATTTGCACTTTGCGATTGCCAATTTGCGGAAAAAATAGGGGCAATGGGACCTATAAAAAACCCTAACGACTTTACCGGGCTGCCTTTGACTTTTGACCTTAGACTTTCGACTCCGGCTCTGCCGGATTCCTCTGACCTCTGGCTTCTGTTTTCTGAAGAAAAGGAAAGAAATGAACAGTAAAGATTTCGCCGCACAGGCGGAAAAAATACTTAATCTTGAGATTTTACACCGTGTACATTCTCTTGGGGGATACGGAGTTAACGGAGAAGTGATATATGAAAAACATCCGTTTTCCTGTCCTTCAGTGCTGGTGGACGACCGGGGGAATGCATCTGCTACCTTTATGTCCAACGGTTCACTCGGTTTTACTGTAACCCGCGAAGACGGTACGGAGATTAATGTACTGCGCGCGCATTTTGACCAGTTTGAGAAACGGGAGACAGGAGTTCCCTCCCAGAATATGTGGATATCTGCCGGGGATAACCGGTACGCTTCACTCATTAATCCTGCTGCCGCCGGATCAGGCCTTTTGCCTGAACGGATAAAACTGGTGAAACTGGGTGATCCTGAACGTGCTTTCTGGTACTGTGCGGTGTTTACAGCCGGAAACGGAATACGGTTTAAGACAGCGGTTCGCTGTGCTCTGGTTGTACCTGAAGCAGGTCCGGCAATAACCAGACAGGTTTATATAGCTAATAGCGGCTCCTCCATTCTCAAGGGTTCCTTATGGCCCTTTTTCAACCTGAGGGGCACACAGTTTTTTGCATACAACAAGGAGATCTGGTACGATATGGGGCTGCCTGTATCGGGGCTGGATACGGTTGCCGCTTCGACTGTGCCCTATTCAGACATTGTACAGATAAAACGGATTTCCTCCTCAGCAGAGGGAGGCATTACTCCCGGCCCCGCAACGTGCGACTATGCAGGTTTCGTGGGGCACAGCGCGTCCTGTTCGCTTCTGCCCGAAGCGGTGCGGATTGGATCCCTGCTTGACAGGGGAACACGGGGAAGGTTCAACCGTTTTTCCACGCCCACAATTTACGCGCAGGAATTTGCGGTATCGATTGAACCGGGAGAATACGGCTGCCTTGAGCAGTCGTTGCTCTATATCGCGGATGAGGATACGGCACAGAAATTCCGTACAGATATGCAGTCAGCAACACCTGCCTATGCAGATATGGCTGAATCTTTCAGAAGCGCCTCTCAGCATCTGTGCAGAGTCACACCGGCGGTTAAGGAGATAACAGAACGTAAGACAAGGACCGATACTGCTTTATCTCATCCCTATTTTTCATACGAAGTTCCTGCTCATTCTGCTGTTCAGGAGTATGCAAATTCGGTATGGACCGGTGTTGAGGAACTGTATGAAAACTGCAGGGCGCACGGAGCACACCTTGCGCAGGGGATTGAGCTGGGAACCCGTGACAGGGCCCAGGATATGTGGCCCAAGATGAAGCAGGATCCGGCACGGGTCAGGAAGGATCTTGTACATCTGTTCAGCTTCATGTATTATCATACGGATGAGGATATTGACAATACACATGGCCTGACACTGACAGAAAAGCTTCACGGGATGTTTCCCCGGCAGTATCCGAGCAGATGGACTGACAGGGATGAAGAGGTTCAGAATGACAACCGTCCCTACGCAGACAGTGCCCTCTGGCCGATTGATTCCCTTATTATGTACATAAAGGAGACGGGGGATTCCTCGATTCTTCTGGAACGGGTACAAACTGTGAAACTTACCAATCCTGAAAACCCGATCCATTCAGCAATGACCGGCCATGATACAGAGCTGTATATCGCTGAAATTGTATGTGAAATACTGGCATCATTTGAGCGGCACGCCGATGCCAGCCCGTACGGCATGGCCCAGGTGATGTACGGCGACTGGTGCGATCCTGTTGATATGTTCGGTACGGATCCGGTGGGCGACGCAGAAAGCAGGGGAAAGGGAAGGGGAGTGAGTGCCCGGCTTTCAGCCCATGTATTCATGAATGCGGTGCATGCGGCTGACCTGTTTGAAACGGAACCGGTGAAATCCCTTCTGAAGAAAGACATACCAGGCATAGATGTCCGGATAGAGCGTATAAAGAAATGTGCTGACAGACTCAGGCAGAATATTGTTGCACACGCCTGGGAGGAGAGCGGTACTGGAACATCAGGATTTGTTGACTATATTCATGAATTAAAAAAAGACGGCTCTGTTCCCGATTACAGGAACGGGGAGACCGGGTATACTCTTGGATCCATGGAAGGAAAGGATTTTGACGGGCGGAACAGGAGGGTTCTTACAGCACAGGCTTGGGGACTCCGCATGCTTGCTGCAGAGCGGGATTATCTGACGCCTGTGGAGAATTGCGGGGAAAAAACTGAAGCGGTTCTTGAGACGGTCCGGAACCTGTTTTGCGACGATAAGCTCGGACTCAAGCTTCTGTCCATACCTGTTGCCAATAATGAAGAAACGTTGAGATATGCAGGAAGGATAGGAATAATTCCTGCGGGCACAGCGGAAAACGGGGAATATCATCACGGTCAGGCTATGATGCATTTTTTCAGGCTTTCCCTTCCGGAGCAGGCTGATACTGTGTGGGAACAGTTTTCGCCCATCATGTCAGCCGCGCGTGATGAGGACCTGAACGGCCCGTTTGAAACACCTTCGACTTCCTATGCATCGGATCCAGACGATCCCCATTTCGGAGCAGGCATGTATTTCGGCCTTTCCGGCTCAACAGACTGGATTGTGGAGATCTTTGAGAAGATTGCCGGCCTGGAGCTTAACCTTCACGATGAAACTAAACCGTCGGTTTCAGTATCCCCCAATCTTCCGGACATTATGGATAAACAGCTTATGTATAAACGGATGATCCATTATGCCCTTCCCGGGGACGGATTCAGAGAAATACCCTTTACCCTTACAATTGACAGGGCGGACGGAGAAAAACAGCCCGGCATTACTGTAAACGGTAGCAGTGCTGACCGTGCTGAAGTAACTGATCTTGAAAATGTGGGCAGGGTGGATATTGAGATTATACTCTGAATCAAAACAGATTCCATGTGATTGTCTCAAAAACCTCCCCCTTGATGGGGTGAAGGAGGGATCGCGAAGCGATAGGAAGTAAACTGCTTTACTTCCGACCGACTGAATATTCTGAGCTCTGCGAAGAATTTGAACGAAGTTCATAGAAGGAGGGATCGCGAAGCGATAGGAAGTAAAC
>Ga0272441_10000939_pt1 | contig 63502 bp, 54 predicted proteins | sample SSMProp6N_FD_193582 | JGI IMG/M metagenome (GOLD analysis project Ga0272441, IMG submission 193582) | Marine sediment archaeal communities from Little Sippewissett salt marsh, Falmouth, MA, United States - SSM-Prop-6N | ecosystem: Environmental > Aquatic > Marine > Wetlands > Sediment ... | reverse complement strand
GCATTGCGCCGCCTGTAGCAATACCCCCGGCGGCAATCAGGGGAATTCTTAATTTTTCCCGGACCGCAGGAATCAGGGTCAGGGTCGTCGTTTCTTCCCGACCATTGTGCCCGCCTGCCTCAAATCCCTCGGCCACCACAGCATCTACCCCTGCTTCCTGAGCTTTCAGGGCAAAGCGTACACTACTCACAACATGTACAACCGTAATTCCCTTTTCCTTCAAATAAGGGGTCCAGGTTTTCGGGTTTCCGGCTGAAGTAAAAACATACTGCACCTTCTCTTCCGCAATGATGCGCATGATTTCGTCGATCTGGGGATAGAGCATAGGAACATTTACCCCAAAACTGCGGTCTGTGGCCTGTTTGCATTTTTTTATATGCTCCCTAAGCACTTCCGGGTACATACTTCCGGCCCCAATGAGTCCAAGCCCGCCGGCATTAGACACGGCAGAAGCCAGCCGCCAGCCGCTCGCCCATATCATACCTGCCTGTACGATCGGGTACTCAATATTAAATAGATCGGTAATTCGGTTTGTCATGTAACTAAGGTTAACCCGCAATATGGGAAATTTAAGCGATTACGCCCGAACCCAGTAACTCCTCTCCCTCATACCAGGCCACAAACTGACCGGGGGTTATCGCAGACTGAGGTTCTGAAAACTCCACATACAATCCCTTTCCGGCTTTAACAAGCACAGCTTTTTGAAGCTCTTGACGGTAGCGAATCCGTGCCATCACTTTTAGTTCTTCCCCGGCTGCCAGGGTCAGATCCGGGCGGACCCAGTGCACTTCTTCTTCCCTCACATAGAGCGCCTTTCGAAAAAGCCCCGGATGGGCCTTACCCTCACCAGTATAGATAATATTCTCCCTGACATCCGTCTGAATCACAAAAAGAGGTTCAGGGGTTCCCCCCACATCCAGGCCCTTGCGCTGGCCTACGGTAAAATAGTGAGCTCCCTGATGCCTTCCTACCACTGTGCCATCCGCAGGCTCCAGCTGCAGGGATTTGGAAAGGGCGGTGAGCTCTGCTTCCCTGGAGGAAAATTCGGTACCCACAGGTCGCAATTTGTCGGCACTGGCGGGAATGGTAATAATATCTCCCTCTTTTGGGGAGAGTTGTTGCTGAAGAAACTCGGGAAGCCTGACTTTGCCAATAAAACACAAACCCTGTGAATCCCTTTTTTCAGCGGTAATCAATCCGTGTGTCCTGGCCAGTTCCCGTACTTCGGATTTTTGTAGATCCCCTATGGGAAAAAGTGCCCTGGAGAGTTGTTCCTGGTTGAGTTGGCACAAAAAATAGGATTGGTCCTTATTAGGGTCTTTCCCCGCAAGTAGTTGATATACAGCTGACCCGGAAGCCGAGGTAGTAATACCCTTTCGGCAATAGTGGCCCGTAGCCACATAGTCCGCTCCCAGTTCGAGGGCCATTTTTAAAAAAAGGTCGAATTTGATCTCCCGGTTACAGAGTACATCCGGGTTGGGCGTCCTGCCCATCTCGTATTCCCGGAACATATAGTCCACGATCCGCTCTTTGTATTCCACACTCAGATCTACCACCTGAAAAGGAATACCGAGCTTTTCAGCCACGATAAGGGCGTCGTTACTGTCCTCCAGCCAGGGGCATTCCCGTGAAATAACCACAGAATCATCGTGCCAGTTTTTCATAAACAGGCCAATGACTTCATAACCCTGCTCCTGAAGCAACAAGGCCGCCACACTACTGTCCACTCCCCCGGAAAGACCGACTACAACTTTTTTCATACCTGGAAATTCGTTGCAAAATTACAAAAATCACAACGTATAATTCATTTTGTTTAAGCTTGTTAAGCCTTTAAAAGACAGTAATGATCGACAAACGACACTCCAAACAATCAGTTTTTTTTAGTGAGTACACGCAACGATGCCCGCAATACCGCATCTACAAGGCGATACAGTACGATTGGACTTTTAATAGTTAAACTTTTATTAAGAAGGATTGTATTGTTTAACCATTTTTTACTTTTGCTAAACAATTAAACAAATTTAATCATGAAAAAAACTGTTTTACTTATGAGGATGTTTTTCCTCGGACTATTATTTATTTCTGCCACCGCCTGTTCGGATGACGACGACGGGGACAACGGCGGAGGAAACGATGATCCAAACATCGTAGAGGTCGCCCTGGAAACCCCGGAGCTTACTTCTTTAGTTGCTGCTCTCTCAGCGGCTGATGGAAATCTGGTCGATCTGCTCCAGACCGACGGACCATTCACCGTTTTAGCTCCTAACAATGCGGCATTCGCTACTTTTTTAGCAGCTAATGGTTTTGACTCCTTAGATGATGTGCCAACAGATGTTTTGGAAGCGATTCTATTGAATCACGTGATTCAGGCGGATATTTCTTCCTCTGATCTGGCGGGTCTTGGAAGAGGGTACACCAGTACTAGTGCTTCCGGTGCCAATAATCTTCCTATCAGCATTTATTTTAATGCAGAAAGTGGAGTTCGATTTAATAATGTTTCCGCTGTAACCAACGGAGGCGCGGATATTGATGCATCCAATGGGACGATACACATCGTGGATGCTGTAATCCCAATCCCAAACATTGTAGACCATGCCGCTGCCAATGCTGATTTCAGCACTCTCGTAGCCGCCCTGGGTGCAGCTGATGGCAATCTGATCGATGCATTAAACGGAGATGGTCCCTTTACAGTCCTTGCCCCTGACAACGATGCCTTTGCTACCTACCTTGATGGTGCAGATATAGGCGGGATTGATAAAGCATTCCTTTCAAAAGTTTTATTGAACCATGTTATCGGAGCCAACGTAAGCGCGGCTGACCTGGTTGCCGAGGGTAGCGGATATACTAAGACAAGTGCGGTTGGTCCCAGGGATCAGAAATTGAGTCTTTACTTCGATACAGAGGACGGCGTAGAATTCAACGGTATTTCTGATGTTTTTGAAGCTGATATTGTAGGGTCTAATGGTATTATTCACGCAGTAGAAACTGTAATTGACTTACCAACGGTAGTGACTTTCGCATTAGCTGATCCAAATTTTGAAACTTTGGTGAGTGCACTGACTGAACTCACTCCTGGAAAAGATTATGCCACAATCCTATCCAGAACAGAAGCCGGGAATCCTCTTGATGGTATGAGCCCGAATTTCACAGTCTTTGCTCCAACCGATAGTGCCTTTGAGGACCTGTTTGAAGAATTGGGAGACGTTCCCGGAGCTTCTGTTCTGGTAAGCGTTCTCGATTATCATATTGTTACGGAGAGCAACATCATCTCTGCGGATCTTACGGGAAGTGATGAAGTAACTTCATTTCAAGGAGACACTTTTACGATTACGACTCCAGGTACCGAGGGTAACATTGCCGATGTAGATGATGCAGCAGGAAGACCTGATATCGGAATTATTGGTGTAGATGTGCAGGCGGATAATGGTGTAATCCACGTGCTGAATAAAGTAATGCTTCCTAACCTGTAAATAGGAGGAAGAAGAATCAACTGTTCACAACAGCTTTGAAAAGGCCGCTTTGAAAGCGGCCTTTTTCTTTGGATCACCTATTGCAAAAGCAAGGCCAATAGCCTTAACACAACACCCGGGCGGGCTAACCATACTAAATAATTCAGACATAAACGCCCATTTCCGGGCAGCTGTACATGCCGCTGTATTTTGGTATGGCATGTATAAATTATTACTGCTCCCTGAGGCGTCCGATGTCCTTTCAGTTCCAGATCTTTATGCTATTTCCAATCGAATTCTTAAAAACCCCTCCAGGGGTTTAGGCCGGGCTCTTTAAATCCCTGCAACAACAGGAATACAAGGCCAAACCAACTTCTTTCACGCCAGCCTCATTTCTTTGACAAGGCCGATCGGAAGAATACCCGCAAAAACCCTTCACACTCAACGCTTATGCTTTTAAAGGAGATTGAATAGCACTTTGTTACACCCAAATCGGAAAGGACACCTCTTGCAATAAAAAAAGCCCCTGATACAGGGGCCTTTTTTCTTTTAGAGTTCGTCCGCGGTGCTTACTTTTTCTTCTGGGATTCTGCCTGCTCCATGACTTCGCGCATCTTTTTTTGGAAACGATTCTCCTTACGGGGTTTTTTCTTTTGCTCCTGTATCTGGGCATGGATTTTGTCCTCATCCAGGATGACATTTTTGATCACCAGCATAATCCCGATGGTAATCAGGTTGGAGACAAAATAATACAGGCTCAATCCACTGGCGTAGTTGTTGAAAAAGAACAACATCATCAGGGGGGAGAGATACATGATAAACTTCATATTCGGCATACCCGGTTGCTGGGTTTGCATCGTCTGCCCGGTTGTCATCATCATATAGAAGAAGATGGCAATAGAGGCCAGAATCGGGAATAAGCTGATGTGGTCCCCGTAGAAAGGTATGGCAAATGGCAATTGGGCCACCGTATCGTAAGAAGAGAGATCTTCAGCCCAGAGGAAGGACTTCTGCCTCAGGGAAAAACTCGTCGGGAAAAACATAAAGAGGGCGTAAAACACAGGTAGCTGCAATAGAGCCGGAACACAACCACTCAATGGGCTAACCCCCGCTTTGTTGTAGAGCTTCATAGTGTCTTGTTGGCGCTTCATGGCATTGTCCTTGTACTTTTCGTTGATTTCGGTGATCTCCGGCTTGAGTACCTTCATCTTCGCCTGGGACAGGTAGGATTTATAGGTAACCGGGGAAAGCAAGATCCGCACGACTATAGTCATGACCACAATGGCGATTCCATAAGGTAAAAACGAACTTAAAAAGCTAAAAAACGGCGTGAACAAATACCGGTTGATCCATCCAAAAATGCCCCAACCATAGGGAATGGAGTCCGCCAGGGCGAGGTCCTCGTATTTCTCGAGAACATCGATATCCGTGGGGCCGTAATACCAGTGCATGTTTTTGGTAAAATCCCCCCCGGAAATATCCACAGGCATCTGCACCCCAAACTCTTTTGTGAACTGAACGTCCTTACTCTCCTCTTCGACCAAATTTTTTGAAGTCATATCAACCGAGGCGAAAGGCTCGTCTGAGGCGAGGATTGTGCTGAAGAAGTGCTGGCGAAATGACATCCACCGAACGTCTGTTTCGGTTTCCTCGTCATCACTACTCTCGGATAATTTACTGATCTTATCCCCTTCGTGCCTGTAGGTTAAGCGGGTGTAACGGTTTCCATACATCACGCTTTTGTTGTGACGAATGCCCCTCAACTGCCAATCGATCAGGGCTGGCTGGGCTGCGTTTAAAACACCCGAAAGCCCCACGGATCGAATTTGAAAATCGAGCAGGTATTCCCCGGGTTTAATGGTATACCGGTATTCCAGATACTGGCCAGGTGCTGTTTTCGCCTTCATGCTCAGGACCTTGTTCTCCCCTTCTTCAATAAGCTCAGGTTCAAAATACAGGTCCCGGGTCTGTAAAAGGCGGTTGTCACTTGTAGCCAACTGCAGGTTAAAAAGCGCATTGCCGTCTTTCACCAAATAGACGGGGACAGAGTCATAGGTGACATATTCCTTCATCCGGGCTTCAACGATCTGTCCGCCACGGTTTGAGACCTTGAGTTGCAACAGATCATTTTCAAGCAGGGTTTCCCCCTCGGCTACTTTTGTAAATGCAAAAGCTCCCACCTGGCTGGCGTAAGCCTGTTGGGCGAGGGAATCATTCGGGTAAGTTACCGGTTGTTGAACCGGGCTTATGGGTTGGGGTGTTTCTGCAACTACTTCCGCCGGCTCTACCTGTTCTGTGGCTTGCTGTTGCGCTTCCAATTCTTCAGGGGTGGGCTGGTTGGTATAGAACCAGAACAGCAGAATTCCAAATATTAAGAGGAAACCAATGATGGAATTCGGATCCAGTTTTTTTTCTTCCATGAATATTTTCTTTACCGTTTTTCCCGGTCAATAGGGCGGGGGTGGATCAAAAGCAGGTGCAAATATAGGCCCATTTGAGGAGTTTATGCCAAACTGGCATTGCTTCTTTCCTTCTTATATGCCAGGACCGCACCTACGAAGCTCACGAAAAGCGGGTGCGGGCTCCCAACAGTACTCTTGTACTCCGGGTGGTACTGCACTCCGACAAACCAGGGATGGCCCGCAATCTCAATGATCTCAACGAGGCCTGTTTCTGCATTAATACCCGATGTGATCAACCCGGCCTCCTCCAGCTCTGATTTGTAGTCATTGTTAAATTCGTAGCGGTGGCGGTGGCGCTCGGAAATGGTCGACGCTCCCTTATACACTTTATGGGCCAGGGTGCCGTCAGACAATTCGCAATCCCAGGCACCCAATCGCATGGTACCCCCCATATTGACAATCGTTTTCTGAGCCTCCATCAGATCGATAACAGGATGCGTGGTCTGTGGGTTCATCTCCGTAGAATTCGCATCCTCATAACCCAAAAGATTTCGCGCAAACTCAATAACGGCCATCTGCATCCCCAGACAGATCCCTAAAAATGGTATACCGTTTTCACGGGCATACTGAACGGCCTTAATCTTTCCCTCAATACCCCGCTCCCCGAATCCGGGGGCTACGAGAATCCCATCCAGGCCTGCCATCTTCGTTTTCAGGTTATTCGTACTGATGTGTTCTGAATGAATAGATACCACATTGACCTTTACCTCATTGCCGGCCCCGGCGTGAATAAGGGCCTCCTGAATACTCTTGTAGGAATCCTGAAGCTCTACGTACTTCCCGATCAGTCCAATGTTCACCTCATCCTTCGGATTTTTCAGTTTTTTGAGGAATTCGAGCCAGAGGGTCAGGTCCGGATCGGGGTGTGCGGGCAATTTAAGTTTTTCAAGAGCTACGGTGTCCAGCCCTTCCTCCTGCATCATCACAGGCACGTCGTATATGGTCTCGGCATCGATAGACTGAATGACCGCTTCTTTTTTTACATTGCAGAACAGGGCGAGCTTCTGTTTAATCTCTTCGGATATTTCGTGTTCTGTGCGGCAGACCAGGATATCGGCCTTAATCCCACTCTCCATCAGGGTCTTTACTGAGTGCTGTGTGGGTTTGGTCTTCAGTTCCGCAGCTGCAGATAAATAGGGCACCAAAGTCAGGTGGATCACCAGGCCATTATGGTCTCCCAATTCCCACAGCAGCTGGCGCACAGCTTCTATATAGGGCAGGGATTCTATATCCCCCACGGTACCTCCGATTTCGGTAATCACAATATCGTACTCCCCGCTATTGCCCAGGAGTTGAATACGTTCTTTTATCTCGTTGGTAATATGCGGCACTACCTGAACGGTCTTTCCCAAAAATTCCCCCCTGCGCTCTTTCTCGATAACGCTCTGGTAGATTCTGCCGGTGGTGACATTATTGGCCTGCGAAGTCCGGACGTTCAAAAAACGTTCGTAATGCCCCAGATCCAGATCGGTCTCCGCCCCGTCGTCCGTTACGTAGCACTCCCCGTGTTCATAGGGATTCAGTGTTCCCGGATCCACGTTGATATACGGGTCTAATTTTTGAATGGTCGTTCGATATCCCCTGGCTTGAAGAAGTTTAGCCAGAGAGGCGGCAATGATCCCTTTTCCGAGTGATGAGGTAACACCTCCCGTAACGAAAATGTACTTGGTAGCAGGCATGTGTGCATGATTTGTTACGGGATACAAAGGTACAAAGAACCTGAGGAATTCGGGTAGGGAGTCCGCGCTTTTTCGCGTTCAACCGCTTGAAATTTCACTGCAAAGGTATTGAAGCTGCCCGGGGAGATCACGGATGGCTTTCCTCCAATCGTTTGGAAATCCTCTTATTCCATCGCTGTTGTGCCTCCTGATTCCTTGAAAAATCAGTCTCCAGGTCATAACGGTCCTGAAATGCCTTGAGCTCCCGGTTTATTTTCGAAAAAATCTGGCGCACCTCCCCCCGGACGTTTCCGCTAAAAGTACGTCCAGAGAGCATTTTACGCATTTTCCGGGCATAGAGTTCAGAGATGTCAAAATGAAGTTGCTCGTGCATCAGTACCCCGTCATTCGAAAGCTCGGGATGGTACCAGGATTTCTCGGGATAGAAATAGGCAATCACCTCATAATCCAGGGAGTATTGCCCCGGTAACCCTCTGGTTTTAAAGGAGTAACTAATCCCACTTGCCGTAGTCGCGGCAACCGTTCTATCTTGCGGGGGGATGCCCCGGAAATCCTCCCAGCGCAATTGAGATCCTGCTTCCCATGCGAAGGCATTCGCTTCATCGGCCTGCAGGGCGTAACCCAGAAAAGGTAAAAACAGAAAAAGTATTTTCAGAGTGTCCAAAAGAACTGGATTTCCTTTTCGATAGCCTCGTGCAGACTAAACCAAACCGGGCAAGTACGCGCCGTTTTTTCCAGGATCTTGCGGTTTTTTTCAGAAATCCCGGCAGGGAGATACAAATCGACTTCAATCCGGGAAATCCTCCTGGGGTTCGCAGCCATATGCTTGGTCACTTCTGCATACGAACCTTCCAGAGCGGGTTGCTCCTCCCCATACCGAATCCCCATCATAGTGAGCATACAGCTCGCCAGGCCTGTTGCTATGGTATCCGTGGGGCTAAAGGCTTCGCCGAGTCCATGGTTGTCAACGGGGGCATCTGTGGTAAACTGATCCCCGGATTTCAGATGGGTACAACGCGTTCGCAATCCCCCTTTGTATACTACTTTTGAAGTCATGGATCCTTGAGTTCTTTGAGTTGTAGGTCCTCATACATCAGGATGTAGGAGGCTGTATTGTAATACCCGGACCCGGATTCCTTCCAGTAGTTAAATTTATTCCCCGAATAGGCCACCTCCCCGATCTGGTCGGCTACCGCAAAGAGGTCCAGGTCATAGGCCAGTCGCAACAGCACATCCATGCCCAAATCGAAGCCGCGAACGGCATAGCGGTCCGGATCCCCTCCAAAGCGTCGGCGATACCGGCGCGTAAAGGCAGGTGAACTGGCTTCCCGGGTCACAGAAGGAAAGGTAAATTTAAGATTTGAAAGGTGTGGTACGGATATGACCTCATTTTCAAAGGCTTTGTTCCGGTGGGTTGTCAACATCCGGATCTGGGTAGTGTCAGAATTCGCAGAATTCAGGATGGAACTCACACTGGAGGCGATTTTAAAATCGTCTGTTTCCACAAAAATCCAATTCTCGGCCTCCTGGGAGAGCTGGTTAATGAGTACCTCCCGGTCCAGGGATACATTCTTCTCTTCCTGTCGCAGCTCTACAAGGCTGGCCGAAGGAAAGGCTTCAAGGATTTGCATCTCTGCATCCTGATTCTTCTGATCTGAAATAATCAGTATTTTCTGATCCGTTACCTGTTCTTTAGCAAATCGCAGCATATGGGCGCGCAGCCTTTGTTCAGGCGTGAAGGAGTAAAATAGATTCTCAAAGGGAATTTCATCTGCAATGGGCAAAGGGGCCAGGACCGGAACGTTGAGGTCTGAGGCCCGGAAGGCCACTTCCCTGACCGACTCGGGGGACAGGGGCCCCAATATTGCATTATAGGCTCCCAGGTCTTCTGCCATCAGGACCCTTTTCACCTGTTCGGTATTCAGCTGGGTATCCATGGTTTTTACCTCTACAGAAAGCCCCAACTCCGCAATAGAATCCAGGGCGACTAAAAACCCGGAGTACAGCCCCAGGCTGTACTGCAGGGCATTGTTTTGCTGAATCCGTTTCTGGGTGCCCTCACCATCGCTGAGGTCGAGACGATCGAGCCTGAAAGGCAGCATCACAAGGAGTCTGGGGGTATTCTGGATATTGATACTGTCTTTTAAAGAAAAGGGTTCCAGCACGAGGTCGTTCTTAACTTCCAGGTCCGTTATTTTGGCCCTTGGAATGCGGAGGACTGTACCGGCCTTCAGACCGTTGGCGATTTCGGGGTTAGCTTCGAGTAAATCAGCGTACCCGATACCGAGCTGCCGCGTCAGGGAATACTGGGTCTGTTTTGGACGAACCTCATAGTACACATACTCACTTTCCGCAATGATCGGCGCTTTTTTCTCCGGCAACCGAAGCACCATCCCTTCTTTAAGCCCGCCCGCTTCGACGATCTCAGGGTTCAACCTCAGGATCTCTTCCCTGGAAACCCCGTATTCGCGGCTCAGGCTATAAAGGGTTTGCTTGGGGGGTACCGTAAATGTGGTGTACAGGGTGGGTTCCTCCAACATGATATCGGCCCCCGCGACCTTGGGCAGCAGCAGCTCCTGCCCGGATGCGAGGTAACTTGTATTCTCAGGGAGTTCCGGATTCAGTTTTTCCAGGCTGTCAATGGTGATTTTGAATTTATGGGCAATACTCCAGCGGGTCTCTTTGGGCTGCACCTCATAGGTTACGAGCTCTGTTTCACCTACTTCCGGATCAGGCGCTGTTCCAGGGGCATACCGGGGAATACGCAGCATCATGCCCTTTTGGAGGGATTTGGAATACAAATCCGGGTTGTACCGTTTAAGCCTTTCTTCCGAAATCTCGTACCGTCGGGAAATACTGTAAAGCGTTTCTTTTCGCCTTACGCGATGCGATTGAAACCCGATAGGTTTTTCAATATCAGTGGTATCGGAAATAACTCTTTTATTTTCAGAAGCTTTAACGGGCTTAGAACCCGTTGGGGGAATCACCAAAATAGTGTTTGGCCTAAGCGCAGTTCCCGCCTGAAGTTCTTTGTTGTAGCGCATCAGGTCCTCAGGGGTCACCTGATATTGCTGTGCTACGGACTCAAGGGTTTCTCCCGCAGTTACCGCGTGCGTCCGGAACTGTTGCGCCTTTGCCTTGCATCCGAATACCAGTAACAGGCAAGCCAATAAAAACCAATGCTTTACAAACTTCATAATTATTCCCATTCAATGGTTGCAGGTGGCTTGGAACTGATATCGTAAACCACCCGGTTTACACCTGGAACTTTATTGATAATATCGTTTGAGATCTTCTGCATAAACTCATATGGAAGATGTACCCAATCTGCCGTCATTCCATCCGTGCTTTCCACCGCTCGTAAAGCTACGCATTTTTCATAAGTGCGCTCATCCCCCATCACCCCAACACTCTGCACCGGAAGCAGGATGGCACCGGCCTGCCAGATCTGGTCATAGAGCCCCCAGTCGACAAGTCCCTTAATAAATACGTGATCAACCTCCTGGAGGATTTCCACTTTTTCAGGAGTAATATCCCCAAGGATCCGTATGGCCAATCCCGGGCCCGGAAACGGATGTCTTCCCAGGCGTTCATCGGGTATTTCCAGGGTGGCTCCTACCCGCCGTACCTCGTCCTTAAACAACATTTTCAGCGGCTCCACCACGCTCAATTTCATAAAATCCGGTAATCCGCCGACATTATGATGGCTTTTGATGGTAGCAGAAGGCCCGCCGGTCGCAGAAACGGATTCGATCACATCTGGGTAAATCGTACCCTGGGCAAGCCAGCGCGCATCTTCAATCTTATGCGCTTCATCGTCGAAGACATCAATAAATACCTTGCCTATTATTTTCCTTTTCTTCTCGGGATCTGCCTCACCCCTGAGGGCGTTTAAAAACAAGTCGGAAGCATCTACACCCTTCACATTCAGGCCCATATGCTCATACTGATCCAACACTTCCTGAAACTCATTTTTGCGAAGCAACCCATTGTTGACGAAGATACAATGCAGGTGCTTGCCGATAGCCTGGTGCAGCAGTACAGCGGCTACGGTGGAATCCACACCCCCGGAAAGCCCGAGAATTACTTTGTCATCACCAATTTTCTTCCTCAGTTCCTCCACAGTAGTCTCCACAAAGGCGTCAGGTGTCCAGGTTTGCTCCAGGCCCGAAATACCCACGAGGAAATTTTCCAGGATACGTTTTCCCTCTTTAGTGTGATAGACCTCCGGGTGAAATTGAATCCCATAGATATTCTCTTCTTCTATCTTAAAGGCAGCATTTACCACATCCTGCGTACTTGCCAGTAATTCAGCATGTTCCGGCAGGGTTTCTATAGTATCACTATGGCTCATCCAAACCTGGGAATGTTCGGAAACACCTTTAAAGAAGGGATCAGATGCTATGGTTTCCAATTTGGCCCTTCCGTATTCCCGGGTATTGGAGGGAGCCACGTTCCCACCGCTGAAGTGAGCGATGTACTGGGCCCCATAACAGATAGCAAGTATGGGCACATGCCCTCTGATTTTGCTTAAATCGGGGTGGGGGGCTTCTTTTGCCCGAACCGAAAAAGGAGAACCGGAAAGAATTACCGCCTTATAGCTGGAAAGATCTTCCGGCAGGGCATTAAAAGGTTTGATTTCACAGAAAATATTGAGTTCGCGTACACGTCGGGCAATGAGTTGTGTATACTGGGAACCGAAGTCTAAGATCAGGACGTTATTTTGCATGGCCAAAAATAGTAAAATGCTCAAATGCAACCGAAGCTGTTTATCAATACTTATCCCCAGCTTATAAAAAACAAAAACCCCGGCCTCCCAACGGGGATTCTGCTGTAGAAAAAACCAATCGAAATACATATCCGGGGAGTGGGTAGGTGGGTCCTGAAAACGTTCAGAAACAGACCACCCGCACGCCACATCCGACCTTCAATTTCAGGCTAAGCAAGGCTGAATTTCCTAAATTCGTCAAAAATACAATTATATTCACCAGTAGTTGATATAACCAATTTTAATATTCTGGTTTTTAAATTTTTAAACCTTTTCCTACAAATTGCATTTTTGAGTGAAATCTGTACATTTACCGGTGTTTCGACCGTAGAACTCTGCCAAAAGTTCCGATCATTTTTTTCAATCCGATTTTAAATTTGACTCCTCCCTCCCCCATCCGAAAACAGTGTTTTTCATCAGTGTTCAAAAAAGCCAAAACCCCTTGTGTAGAATGGATACAAAAAGCGTTTCTTATACACGGGTTAAGGTCTTTTTTTCGTAACTTTAGGTAAATGTATGGTATCATGAAGGACCATAAATGGGAAGGGATTATCAGTGAATTAAAGGATGGAGTAACCGACCCTAACCACCCTTTTAAATTCACCACCCTGGCCACCCTCGGCCTGGGCAACCTTCCCCGTCTCAGAACCATTCGAATCCGCGATTTTGATCCTCAGAACATGCGACTGACCTTTTACACGGATTCAAGGTCTAAAAAAATTCTCCACATCAAGGAGAACAACAAGGTGAGTCTGTTGTTCTACCATCCTGAAAAGCTGTTGCAACTGCGTATGGAAGGGCTGGCCATTCGTGAGAGGGACGAAGAGATACTGGAGGGATTATGGGCACGTATCGGAGAAAAATCCCAACTGGATTATCGCACGGCCATAGCGCCCGGCACGGAAATACAGAATCCGGACAAAATTGAATATGTAGAGGAACGGTCTTATTTCGCGGCAGTATATATCCTGCCTTTTAAAATTGAACTCGTGCAGCTCAAACGCCCCAACCACATTCGAATTCGTTTTTCGAAACGGGAGGGTGACTGGAAAAGTGACTATTTAGTCCCTTAGGGTATCCAAAATGGTGCGTACATCGGACTGGGTGGTATCGGGATTGATAAAACAAAAGCGGAGTACAGTCTCATAACCTTCCCCGGATGCCCATTTTGTAGGCGCCACCAAGGCGAGTCCTGCTTTATGGTTCTTATAGGTCCAGTTGGTATAATCCTCGGGATTCCAACCTTTACGCCGGAATAAAACACAGGATAAGCTGGGCTCACGAACAAGTTCCAGGTGTGCTTCCTTACGAATCAGTTCCCCGGATTCCCGGGCCAGGGTTATCCCCCTTTCAACGGCCCATTTGTATTTGTCAGTTCCATGGGTTGCAAGGGAAAACCATAGCGGCATCCCCCTGAGGCGTCGGGTGAGTTGAATTTGATAATCCGACGGATTGAATCCCCTGGCCCCTTCGTCCCGAAAAATATCGAGATAAGAACCGTCCTGTTGATGCGCTTCCCGGGCCTGCTCCGGATCCCGGTAGAGGATGGCCCCGCAATCATATGGACTGAAAAGCCATTTATGGGGATCAATGGTCACGCTATCAGCCTTTTCAATCCCTTTAAAAAGATGACGGACGGAGTCGGCGGCCAAGGCCCCACCTCCATAAGCCGCATCTACGTGAAACCACAGGCCTTCTTCCTGGCATACGCTCGCAATACCATCCAGATCATCAATGATACCCGCATTGGTGGTACCGCCTGTGGCCACTACGGCAAAAACCCGCTTCCGGGACTCTGAAGGCAATCCCTGCAAGGCCTCTTGCAATTGCGCCCCGGTCATATGATCCTCGGTCTGGACCAGGTGAACATCTACGTCAATAACCTTGGCCATGGCCTTAATAGAACTATGGGCACCACTTGAGGTAATGACCATCCCCTTTTCTCCTGGTGCATTTGTCTTTTTACGGCAGGCTTCCCGGGCCGTCACCATGGCCGATAAATTAGCCGCCGTTCCACCGCTGGTAAAAACCCCAAAAGCACCTTCAGGCATCCCTGTGAGGGAAATAAGCCAGTCCATAGCCCGATTCTCGCAATAGATACCCCCGGCGCCCTCCATCCAGTAGGCCCCGTGTATTGAAGAGGCCGAAGTAATCAGATCGAAAAGGATTGCCGCCCGCGTAGGGGCTGCCGGGACAAAGGCGAGGTGGCGCGGGTGATCGATGGGAACGGTTGCCTTCACCAGTATATCCCGAAATATCTGGAAGGCCTTCTCCCCTCCTATTCCTTCGGGGGTTACGGTTTCCCCGGCCAGGGCGTGCAATTCAGATTCCCTTTTGGGCTGCCCCAAATCGGGGGCGCTGTTGGTGATCCTACTGATGGCGTATTTCATCACATCAAGGGTCATCTCAACGGTATCGATATCTATGGTGTGCATGGGTGAGGAAAGTTTACAATGACTGCAAATATAGGATTAAGAAAGGTCGGCTAAACTGATCTGCCTCATTTCAGAAACCGCAGAGGCGGGGAAACCCATTGATGAGTGAAGGGCCAGTGAAAAAAGCCCTGCACCATGCCCAATTCCCATGCTGCCGGGATAGGTTCACCATCCCGAAACGCTTAAACTAAGGGGTGCAGACTAAAAACTCCATGTCCAGCGGACTAAAACCCCCAAGAAGATTTTCGAACAGGGATGGCCCCATGTCCAGGTAGAACTCGGAGAAATTCCGACTGCGTTCCTGTAAGCTACCCCCGGGAAATAGGGAGTCCTGAAGATCGCGAACCCGGGAGACGGAATCTTTTAATTTTCGTTTCTGCGCCTTAAGCAACCTTTTCTCAAGGCGATCCAGGCCGTTGAGCTGTTTTACCTCCTGGGCCTTTACAGCTCCCAAAAAGGATTTATCCGTTTTCCCGGCAAGACTGTAAAGATCCTTAAACTGCTTCTTAAGATGTTCGCGCTGGGGGGTGAAATCAATGGAAATTTCTGAAATCTCGCGAACCCTTTTTTCGATCAGGCGATCCGAATCCAGAAAAAGATCCGTAATATCGAGTTGTAATTTTTCGAGTTTTGCCTGCTGTTTTCGGGTCATCAACAAAGCGGAATTCCTCAACAGCAATATAGGGAAACCCACTTCGGAAGCCTCGAAATACGCTTTAAGTTCGAGCCAGTAGGCCAATTCCCCTCCTCCTCCGATATAACAGAGGTTCGGCAAAATTACTTCTTGATACAGGGGTCTGGTGATAACGTTTGGGGAAAACCGTTCAGGATGCTCGCGAAGTTCCTTTTTTAAAGCCTTTTCGGTAAAAAAAAGATCTGAATCTACCACTCCAAACCCATCTTCATGGGCCACCAGGCGGTTGCGCAGTCCGTCCAGCAGGTAGAAATAATTAATCTCCCGGGGGTTTACCTGTATGTGGTAGTCTCCGGGAAGCTCCTGGAGTTTATCGATGCTCTTACTTACAGATCGATATCCCAGGTTATCAAATACGTCCTTTTCAATATGCGGGATAAGAAGCTCTTTTAGTCCCGGTTCGTCCCCGTCGATAATGACCAGGCCGAATGCCCCAAAGAGTTCATTGGCAAGGTAGCGTGTAGCCGCAGCGAGGTCGTTTTGCTCCAGGTAGGCATTTTTAAAAAGCTCCCGTAGTGCATCTGCACGCTTTCCGGGTCCGAGATCTGCGGAAAAAGTCTCATAGACCGCTTCGAGGCCCTTTAAATCCATTCGGCCTACCCCTCCTTCGGCTTCCCGATTCCAGTGAATATTTTTACCCCTGAAATTAAAATGGTTGATCTCCTCAAAATCGTGGTCTTCAGTGGCCATCCAATAGACGGGCACAAAACGACAATCCGGATAGGCCTCAGTGAGCTCAGCTGCGAGCTTCACGGCACACAGGATTTTATAGGCAAAATACAGGGGGCCCGTAAACAAATTGAGCTGGTGGCCTGTTACGACAGTAAACGTTTTTGAATCCTTCAGGGACTCTATGTGCTCCAGGGTGGCATCAGAAGCTTTCAATTCAGCGTACTGTTGTGACAATACTTCAGATACCCGAACCCGATGGCTTATAGGAAATTCGCGCTCTTTATCCGCGATCTGACCCTTGAAAGCTTCCAGGGATGGGAAACGGCCATAAAAAGGTACTAAATCATCCCGCTGATCGAGATAACCTTCAATAAGACCTGAAAAAAAACCGGTATCCTCAAACGGAATTCCCTGGAAGTGCATAGGATATAATGAGTTTCCAAAGATAAAATTCCCATGGGGATCAATTCCTAAAAATACGTTAAGAAAGTCGCACGGATTGGTGCTTTGGTAATGATAAAACAATACAGAATCCTTAGATTTATACCTCAACACAAACAGCATATGAGAATTTTTACCTGTCTAATCGCTTTTTTAATGGTGATACAACACCATGCCCAGGATCTCAAATCCCCTTCAGAATTCCTGGGGTATGAGCTGGGGTCCCAATTTACAAGGCATCACGAGGTCATCTCCTATTTCCAATATGTAGGGGAGTCCCTGCCCGGACAGGTTCAGCTACAGCCCTACGGGTATACCAATGAGCGCAGGCCTCTGATGTTCGCTATACTTTCGAGTCCTGAAAACATGCAGAACGTGGAAGCTCTGAGAACTGCTCATTTGCAGAGTACTGAGGGAGGAGGAGATTCGCAAGTCGCTGTCGTATGGTTGAGTTATAACGTCCACGGAAATGAAAGTGTCAGTACAGAAGCCTCCATGCAGACGCTGTACGACCTGCTTACGTCAAAAAAGGGGTATCTGGAGAATACCCTGGTCATCATTGATCCATGCATCAACCCGGATGGAAGGGAGCGCTATGTAAACTGGTACTATCAGCATAAAAATACCCCTTATCAGGTGGATCCGAACAGTAAGGAACACCGGGAAGGATGGTGGTCCGGGCGAAGCAACCACTACATGTTTGACTTGAACAGGGACTGGGCCTGGCTGACCCAGGTTGAAAGCCAGCAACGCCTGAAACAATTCAACAAATGGATGCCGCATATTCATGTGGATTTTCATGAACAGGGCATGAATAACCCGTATTATTTTGCCCCGGCAGCCGAACCCTATCACGAAGTGATTACCGATTTCCAAAGGGAATTCCAGGTGAAAATCGGGAAGAACCACGCCCGTTATTTCGACCAGAATGGCTGGTTCTATTTCACCCGTGAGGTATTCGATCTCTTCTATCCAAGCTATGGGGATACCTACCCGACCTATAACGGGGCCATTGGCATGACCTATGAACAAGGTGGAAGTGGCCGGGCTGGCCTGGCGGTGGAAGTGGCTTCCGGGGATACCCTAACCCTCAAAGACCGGATTGCCCATCACCTGACCACTGGGCTCAGTACCGTGGAGGTCGCTTCCCAGAATGCCGGGACACTGAACGAAGAATTCCGAAACTTTTTCAAGGGCGACAAAGACTTCAAGTACAAGTCTTATATCCTCAACGGTGACCCGGATAAGCAACGGGCTTTGGCTGAGTTACTGGACAAACATGAAATAAACTACGGCTGGGCGGGAGAATCTACAGTCCGCGGCCTCAACTTCGGATCGGGCGCCACTACCTCCCTGAAAACAAATTCCGGGAGTATGGTGGTCTCTACCAACCAGAAAAAAGGTACCATGGTAAAAGTACTGTTCGAACCCAATGCCGTCCTCAGCGATTCATTGACATACGACATCACGGCCTGGTCATTACCTTATGCCTATGGCCTGGATGCATTGGCCAGTGAGGGACTGGTAAAAACAGATGCCTCTCAGGCCGCACCCTGGAGTACCGTCCCCCTGGGGATTGAGAAAGGAGCCTTTGCCCATATCGGGGACTGGAATAGCATGAAAGATGCCCGGTTTTTATCCGATTTAGTTCAAAACGGCATCCGGGTACGCAGGTCAGAACGGCCATTCCAATTGGGCGGGAAGACCTGGGATGCAGGCAGTCTTATCATTAGCCGCAGCGATAATCTTCGCAAGCCTGATTTTGAACAAATACTTCAAACCCTTGTGGAAAAGCATCAAAAACCCCTGACCCCTGCCCGCACGGGCATGGTAGATTCGGGAAAGGACTTCGGGTCCCGTTATGTGGGCATGATCCCGGAAACCCGGGTGGCCGTATTGTCGGGAGAACCTACCTCCACCCTTAGATTCGGGGAGGTCTGGCATTATTTCGAACAACAACTTCACTATCCCCTAACCGTCCTGGATGCTGAATATTTTGATGGGGTTGCCCTTGATGATTACGATGTCCTGGTGTTACCCGATGGTTGGGGTTACCGGGGTTTCCTGAATGAAAGTCGAAAGGATCAGCTTAAAGATTGGGTGGCTGATGGGGGAAGGCTCATCGCGATGGGCAGGACACTGGCGTATCTCGGGGGAGAAGATGGATTTTCTATCGAGCAGAAGGAAGAGGAGTCTGAAGATCTTGAAGCAGAAACCCCTCCCTCATTCGCAGAGACCAGCAGGGAAAGGATTCGGGGGGAAATCACCGGGGCCATTTTTAAATCCAGGGTAGACCCTACACATCCCATGGCCTTTGGGTACGGAGATACCTATTACACCCTGAAATTGGGCAGTGATACCTATATTTTACCCGATGGGGGTACTGTTGCCGCACTAGGGGAATCACCATTACCTGTTGCGGGATTCGCCGGGAGTAAAGCCGTTACAAACCTTGCGGAGAGCCTGGTCTTTGCGATGGAAAACTACGGGCGTGGAGAAGTGGTGTATATGGCCGATAATCCACTTTTCCGTGGCTTCTGGGAAAATGGCAAACTGTTCTTTGCCAACGCCATCTTTATGGCGGAGTAACCCCTGCTTACTGAATGTTTACCGAGGTCATGGATACGGCCAGACACTCGTTTTCACCGCTGCTCAGGCTGACCTGAGCCTGCACCTGGTACGTTCCGGAATTAATGTATAAATGGGATACTGAACTGCCGCTGTCCTTTGTCCCGTCCCCGAAATCCCAGTTTACTTCTGTGACTGATAGATTCCCTGTGTATTGAATTGAAAACTGTACGGTCATCCCCCCTTGGGCACTATCGTCATCAATTTGGACAAGGCTGGCCTCTTGTTCGCAGTCGATTACCTGAGAGGCATCGTCATCCCCACTGCAGGCAAACATCAGAAAGAGGAGGGCCAAACCCGTAAAACGCAGGATTGGCCCATGCAGGAATAGTAGAAGCCCCTTCATACCTTACAACTAGCTTTTGTCAAAAATAGTCATAATTGTTGATGCCTGACCTTAAAACTACTCGCAATTAAAAGTCTTCAGTACGCAGGCGCAATGAGTGGTTGCAGCAGGCAGCTGCAGTATGCAGAAAACGCACAAGTCCTTTCAGGACATCAAAATCAGTACTGCCTACTGCCACTGCCTACTGCCGACTTCTAGTCTGAACCTTGAACCCTACAGAGCCGCTACCACATCGGCCTCCAGACTGCCTACACCCGGAGGGCTCTGTAATAGGACTGCATCCAGATTTACACCTTCAATAGGGATAACCTGCTGGCCTTCACGGTCCCACTCTATCCGTCTTCCCAATTTCCAGGAAAGACCCGTCATATGTGCCGCGATGGCCTCGTCAAAACCTTCCTGAATTCCACAACTGAGCGTACCGCCATTTCGGATGACGCTCAGCCATTCCCGCATATGCAGAAATGTAGAATCCACGCGTTTTCCGTCTACGTAGGTCCACATCAATCCTTTATCCGCAAAATACTGCGAGGTGGCCGACGAGACACCGTCCAGGGCTGAAGCTGCAGGATTATAATTGTAGATAGGGCTTTGAGGAGACATTTTACCAGCCTCTAACTGCTCGGCATATCGGGTAGAACCTCCATCGGGCCAGATTGTCAGGCGGTTCCCCAGTTCCATTGAGGCATCATGCCCCATAAGCATGGTAGGCCTGTTAAAACCATTGCCAAGGGTAGCACTATAGGTAAAGGTCATTCCTTTTTCCTTGCCTTTTCTTTGTGTGCTTCCGGTACTGAAATCAGGAAATTCCATATTCGCCTGTAGAACATCGGGCACGTTTCGTCCGTCCCTGTGGGTGTAAATCCCGCCAGAGGCCATTACAGATTTAGGAATCCCCATTTTTAAAACGCAGTTCAACCGGTCGTAATCGTGGGTGAGTAAATCCCCTGAAAGGCCTGAGCCATAAGCCCACCATTTCCGCCACCTGAAAAAGTGGTTTTTATTGAATGGGATTTCAGGCGCACTTCCGAGAAACTGTTGCCAGTCGATCGTCTGGGGACTGGCCTCAGGGTGTATATCGTAATTCCAGGCCCCATTGTCGTCATTGCGGTTTGTATTGGTTGTAATCAGGGAAACATGACCCAGGATTTCCTTTTCAACGATATCCCGGGCGGTTTTAAAACTCAGGGTTTGCCTGTGTTGATGACCTACCTGGAAGGCCGCCCTGGAATTCGCAGCCGCCTCTTTCAGGGCATAGGTCTCTGTAAGGTTATGCGTCATGGGTTTTTCCACATACACATGGACATTGTTATTAAGGGCCTCTATAGACATTGGGGCATGCCAGTGATCCGGGGTTGCAATAACTACAGCTTCCACCTCCCCGCTCCGGATCATCTCTGTATAGGTATTATAACGTTTGACCGGGGCATCTTCAGTTCCAAAGGACCGCATCGCTTTTTCAGCCCGGACATCAAAAACATCACAAACTCCGGTTATCTGAACATTTAAAGGTTCCTGGTTGCGGAAATCCTCCAGGGCCGTAAAAGGACGACCTTCGCGTTTCGCCTCCGCTGCCGCTTCTTCCATAGCTGCAATCCATTCGTCGGTAGCGTATCCGAGGGATCGGCAAAGCTGCTCACCCCGGATCCCGAATCCGATGATTCCCACGCGTACCGGTTTCCCGGATACTGCAGGCACAGCTGAGGGGAGGGATGGCTGAATATTTAATTGTTCAAGAATTGTTTCCCGCTCTCTTTTTTTGCCAACGGTTCCGGAGGCTCCCGCCCACCAAACCGTTCCTAAAATAGGGATGCTACCCAGTCCTAATAAGGCTTCTCTTCGTGTCCAGCTCATGACAATTCTGTTTTTGTAGTTGCTTTATTTCTTGAAAGGATTCTCGGAAGCCCGAAAAGGGAACCGGTGGGTTGATAAAAGAGTACCATACAGGCTACTGCTTCTATCAGGTTTTTGTTCACGATCCAATAACTACCCTCGGTATTCACCTGTGCCATTCCCGGCCAGGAAGGGTGCGCCAGGTAATAGAGCAGCAGCAAGCCCGCTCCGACAAGGGCTCCTGGTTTTTCCAGGACACCGAGAATCAGGGTAATACCGACAAAAACGAGGGCTGCCCAGTTCATGGTGTCGATCCACGGAAGTACAGCTTCGGAAGTCATGGCCTGAAATACGGGTTTTAAGGGGCCCTGTGCCGTAGCGAGGTACCCGAAACTCGTCCAGTCGGGATTGTACACTTTTACAATTCCCTCGTAGAGAAAATGCCAGCCGATAAGCACGCGAAGCAGGGCAAGACTCCAAAGTTTCCCCTGCGCTTTAAAAGATGAAGACATAAAAAAGGTTTTAGGTTATCAGATCGGAAAGGTTATTCGATCCCTCCCGGTTCTATTGTATACAGTCCATGAAATTAAGTAAACATTCATGTACTTTTTATGACAGTTATCAGCAATCGTTCACATCTGAAAAAAATATCAAGTACGCCCTGCCAGGACCGTCATAGCATCCACAAACCCATCGAGTTCTGCCGTAGTGGTATACACATTAGGGGTTATTCTGCACCCGTGTACATTGGCGTAATCAATGGCTACGGTAAAAATCCCAAACTCTGCAAGCAGTTGTTTGGAGAGGTCGGCAGGTTTCATATGGGAAATACCGGCATTGGCTATGGCACAACTACGGGCCTCGGCCTCCGGGGTACTGATAACTACGTTTTTCACCCCTCTGAGTCGATCGCTCCAGTACCTTTGCAAAAACCGGAGTCTTTTCGTCTTTTCCTCCAGGCCTATACCCTCCAGGTAATCCATAGCGTCTGCAATGGCCAGGTCTGTATGAACCGGATGTGTCCCGGTATGGTTCAGCCGACCGATATCCCCGGGCTCCCGGTGATGTTCTGCCAACAATGGCCAGATTTTATCGATATGTTCGCTTCGGACATAGAGCAGTCCCGCCCCCAGGGGTGTACTCAACCATTTATGCAGGCTTGAGCCGTAGTAATCGCAACCCAATGCGGGCAAATCTACCGGGATGTGCCCGATACAATGTGCGCCGTCTACCAAAACCTCTACCCCGTACCGATGGGCCATATCACAGATTTTTTTAACCGGTAAAATCTGTCCGGTAATATTCACCATATGACAAATCATAATCATACGCGTTTTCGGGTTGATCCGGGACTCGTACAGGGCGACCAGTTCCTCGTCGGATTCAGGGTGGTTGGGAATTGAAACTTCGCGGCAAACCACACCATAGCGCTCCGATATCAGTTTAAAGTGCTCCCGCATGGCTCCGTAATCCTGAAGCGCGTATACCGCCTCATCTCCTTCTTTCCAGGGATAGCCACCTATAATCAGATCCAGGGACTCTGTGGTGTTCCGGGTAATGATTAAATTCTCGTCGGTGGTGTTGAGCATTTCAGCCAAGCGGCCCGTAATGCGTTTCTTATTCTCCCATTGCACCGTTCTCATATAGTACGCTCCCTCGTAATTCACAGCTTTCACATGTGCAATAAAAGCCTCCATCGTCGGGTTGGGGATTATATTGTAGTAACCATTCTCCAGATTGATATAATCCGGCTTGAGGGTATAGTCCTTGCGTATCCTGTCCCAGTATGCCTCACCTCTGCCCTCGGGATAAGCCTCGGGCTGCCATCGGGTCAGGGGCTCCATACCTGAAGCCATCATTGGGGCTGCAAAGGCGGCGTAGCCCAGGCGTTTAATAAAGTCTCTTTTTTTCACTTTGCTCGTTTTGCCCTCTGAAGATACTAAAACGTTGGAAATAGTATCAAACCCGAAGGTCGCAACCCTTTCTCATGCTTTTAATTCAAGCTTAAATACCGTATCTTCGAACTTAAAAAATTGGAGCTTCTTAAAGGCGGTTTTCACCTCCGGGATCCCAAAAAAAGACTGCTATGAATCACTATTTAGGTCCGATCTTTATCCTCTTCCTCCTGTTGGGGTTCCCCCTGAGTGCGCAGGAAGGCCAGCAAGCGAGCGCCATGGATTTCCGCTCCTACGAGGGTGTGGTACGCGATGCCGATTCCCGTGACCCCCTTGTATTTGCAACCCTTACCCTTGAAGACCAGAACATCAGCACCGTAACCAACTCCGAGGGGGAATTCCTCTTAAAAATCCCGGAGAGTCTCGCTGAAGGTACGGTACATGTGTCCTTTCTGGGTTACAAATCCCGATCCATACCCTTAAACCAGTTCGAAGAAAACGGCACGGATATTTTCCTCGACGTTTCCGTGACCACCCTTCAGGAAGTAGATGTGGTAGTCCCGAAGGATGCACGGGCCCTGGTACAGGACGCTTTCAGCAAGAGAGGTGAGAACTATACGCAGGATCCTATGAAAATGACCGCTTTTTACCGGGAAACCATTCGGAAGCGGCGCCAGAATGTCTCCTTATCCGAGGCCGTGATTACTGTGTATAAAACGCCGTATTCCAGTCCGAGGCACGATGTCGCAGAACTGTACAAGTCGCGCAAAAGCACGGATTACTCCAAACTCGATACGGTAGCTTTAAAATTACAGGGCGGCCCCTATAATACGCTCTACGTAGACCTGATGAAATATCCCGATTATATTTTCGCTTCGGATTATTTTGACGATTACAATTTTACTTTTGATCGCAATACACGCATCAACGACCGTTTGATCTTTGTTATTAATTTTCGCCAGAAAGATGAGATCATCGAACCTCTGTATACCGGAAAACTGTATATAGACGCTGAGCGGAAGATACTGACCAGTGCCATATTCTCCCTCAATATTACAGATCCGAAAGTGGCGAGCCGGATGTTTGTGAGGAAAAAACCTGCCAATGCCGATGTCTACCCGACTGAGGTATCCTACCGGGTCGACTACAGGGAAAAAGATGGAAAATGGTATTACGGCTACAGCAATGCCATCCTGGAGTTTAAAATTGACTGGGACAAAAAGCTATTTAACTCCATCTATAATCTGACCTGTGAAATGGCCGTCACAGACTGGGAACCCTATACCGGGGGCAAAGTACCCAAATCCAAGGAGCGCATTCGCTCGTCCATCATCCTGAGCGATGCTACCGATGGATTTTCAGATCCGGAATTCTGGGGGGCCTATAATATCATTGAACCCGATAAATCCATAGAGTCTGCCATTCGGAAAATCCAGAGACAAATTAAACGGGAAGAGCGAAAAAATGATTAACACCTTCGATTCCGGCCCTTCAAGTAGTTGATTTATAAACAATTGTTGATAACAGCAGTGAATAAACTGTGAATTTCTTCTTTGTGGATTATTTGCAAAAGGAAGGGGTTTTAGATACTTTGCTTGTGTAATTGATAAGGGATTTCCAGTCCTTGGAAATCGCGGAAGATTACTACAGAGTTAGCGTTCTTTGTATTATTGGTTAGTTGAAATAGAAAGAAATATACTCGTATATGGAAATTATTTTGACGAGTTTGTATGTGGGAGCGGTAGTTTGCACATATAGATGGGGACTTTTGCGTTACATGACCTGCTTTAGGTAAGTCCTGTAAAATAAAAGAACTAGTCAATAAGAAGAATTGAAGGTTTTAGGACTTTTTATTAAGTGTTTCAAATTTCAATTCAAACGTCGTTTTAACCTCCTGGTTTGTTCCGCTTAGGCAGAACGTAAGGCCATTAGGTTTTGACAAGAAAGCCATATCCTTGTACTTGTTACAACGATGTGGCTTTCATTTTTTACTCCCGGTATTTAAGCGGATTCCCTTCCACTACTTGATCTGACCACCATAAATTGTATATTTGCTCGCCTAAACTGCAACACCCTGATGCCAATTATACGCTATACACAAACCGACGAGGCACCGGCTCTGGCCACTGCTTCTTTTCTTCCCATAATCAAAGCATTTACCCGCCCTGCGGGTATCGAAATCGAGGCTCGGGATATTTCCCTTGCAGCCCGTATTTTAGCGGAATTCCCCGAATGCCTGAAGGCGGATCAAAAAGTCTCCAATGATCTGGTTTTTCTTGGGAATCTGGCAAAACAACCCGAGGCCAATATTATTAAACTCCCCAATATTAGTGCCTCTATCCCACAACTTAAAGATGCGATAGCTGAATTGCAGGGAAAAGGCTATTCCCTGCCCGACTATCCGGACGAGGTTAAAACGGAGCAGGCAGCTGACCATAAGGCCCGGTACGACAGGGTTAAAGGAAGCGCAGTAAATCCGGTTCTCCGGGAAGGAAATTCAGACCGAAGAGCCCCGAGACCCGTAAAGAATTACGCCCGGAAACATCCTCATTCCATGGGGGTATGGAGTGGTGAAAGCAAGAGCTGTGTAGCGACTATGTCCGAGGGGGATTTTAAGTCCAACGAAAAATCGATCACCTTGGACAAGGGGCGAAACCTCCGGATTGAGTGGAGCAACCCCGAGGGGGGTCAAAAGGTCCTGAAGGCAGAAGTACTCATCCAAAAAGGTAGTATTATCGATGCAAGCCTGATGGAGAAAAAAAATCTCCTGAATTTTTTGGAAGCCCGGATTGACGAAGCCCGATCCCGGGGTCTTTTATTCTCAGTTCACCTGAAAGCGACTATGATGAAGGTTTCGGACCCTATCATCTTCGGCTACGTCTTGAAAACCTATTTTAAAACCCTGTTTAAAAAATACGGCCCCACCCTCGAGAAAATAGGAGTAAATGCGAATAATGGCCTGGAAAACCTCCTGGAATCGCTTGGGGAACTGCCCCAGGCCAAGGCCGAAGAGATTCGGGATGCCATTTCCCAAGCCCTGGAAGAAGGGCCCGCTCTGGCAATGGTAAACTCCGATAAAGGAATAACCAACCTGCATGTTCCCAGCGATATAATTATCGATGCCTCTATGCCGGCCATGATTCGGAATTCGGGCCAGATGTGGAATGCCCAGGGGGAATCCCAGGATACGATGGCGGTTATCCCGGATAGCAGTTATGCGGGTATCTACGAGGCCACCATAAATTTTTGTAAAAAATACGGGGCCCTGGATCCAAGAACCATGGGATCCGTTCCCAACGTCGGGCTTATGGCCCAAAAGGCGGAAGAATACGGTTCGCACGACAAGACTTTTGAAATAGCAGAGGCGGGAAATGTCCAGGTGATCGATAACGACTCCGGAGAAGTCCTTTTGACCCACGAAGTGGCCCCCGGTGACATCTGGAGGATGTGCTCCGTAACCGATGCTGCCGTACAGGACTGGATTCAACTGGCCGTGCGCCGGGCAGAAGAATCGGGAACCCCTGCTGTTTTCTGGCTCGACGCACAGCGGGCCCACGACCGCGAATTGATTTCGAAAGTGGACACCTACCTGCCCGAAGCTGTTCGGGAAAAGCTGGATATCCGGATTCTCTCACCGGAACAGGCCACCTGGTACACCCTTGAAAGGATTCGTGAAGGAAAGGATACCATTTCTGTTACAGGGAATGTGCTCAGGGATTATCTGACGGACCTTTTTCCAATTTTGGAGGTTGGAACAAGCGCAAAAATGCTTTCTATAGTTCCCCTGATGGAGGGAGGTGGTCTTTTCGAAACAGGTGCAGGAGGTTCTGCCCCAAAACACGTACAACAGTTTCTGGAAGAAGGACACCTGAGATGGGATTCCCTGGGGGAATTCATGGCCCTTGCGGTTTCTCTGGAACACTCCAGCCAGAAATACAACAATGCAAAGGCTCGGGTACTCTCCGAAACACTGGATCTGGCGACAGAAAAATTCCTGGATGAAAACAAATCCCCCTCCCGAAAAGTGGGAGAATTAGATACCCGGGGAAGTCATTTTTTCCTTGCCCTCTATTGGGCGGAGGCACTGGCCCGACAGACCGGGGATACAGAACTCCGGGATATTTTTCAGGGTATAGCCCGGGCGCTGACCAATGCCTCATCGGATATTACAACCGAGCTTCTGGCTGCCCAGGGCAAACCACAGGATATCGGCGGTTATTACCTGCCCGATCCGCGAAAACGGGACGCCGCTATGCGCCCCAGTGGGACCTTAAATCAGATCATCGACCAGCTTTAAGAAGGCATGCAAACGCCGTTCGTGCGGCAGCAATTTATAAAAGCCTCGAATCTAGGAAACTTCCAAACTGTGATGAGCATGCAGCAGTCTTTTCTTTAGAGCATGGGGACTGAGGAAATATCGGCAGTATTTTCAGACGTTGGGCCTGGGCCACACCCTCAAATAAAAGAGAATACCTATATTTAGAAAAAATTCCACTTCTATTCCATGAGGCTACTCTTTTTTGTATGTGCCGTGCTGGCAGTTTCCCTCCTGAATGCACAAAACCGATATACTCTAAGCGGCACGGTAAGTGAAGCCAACAGTAATGAAACTCTTATAGGTGTGAGTATCCTGGTCCCGGAGTTGAGTACGGGAGCAGTGACCAATGAATACGGTTTTTACTCCCTTACCCTGCCCGAGGGCACTTATGAAGTGGTAATAACCTATCTGGGATTTCAGGACATTCGTCGGCAAGTGACCCTGAATTCGAGCCAGCGGATTGACTTTCAGATGGATGAAGAGGCAGAACAGCTGGACGAAGTTGTACTGACCGAAGACGTGGAACGCCTGGATATTCGAAAACCCCAAATGAGCGTGGCGGCCCTTTCGGTGGAAACCATCAAGCGAATCCCAGTGGTACTCGGGGAAGCTGATGTGATAAAATCCATTATTTTGCTGCCTGGGGTGACCAATGCCGGGGAGGCTTCCTCGGGCTTTAACGTCAGGGGCGGGGCCGTGGACCAGAACCTCATCCTTCTCGACGAAGCTATTATTTTTAATTCCTCCCACCTCTTCGGGTTCTTTTCAGTCTTCAACCCGGATGCCATAAAAGATGTCAAGCTCTTCAAGGGCGGTATTCCCGCTCGTTATGGAGGAAGGGTTTCGTCTGTTCTGGAGATTTTTCAAAAAGAAGGGAACAGTAAGGAATTTCACATGAGTGGAGGTATCGGGGCGGTGGCAAGCAGGCTTTTGGCCGAGGGTCCTATCGTGAAAGATAAAGCTGCTTTCCTCATCGGGGGAAGGGCTTCTTATGCCCACCTGTTCACCCCTCTTTTTGACATTGACAACCGGGCCTATTTCTACGACCTGAATACCAAACTGAATTTCAAGGTCGATGACCGGAACAGCCTCTTCCTCTCGGGGTATTTCGGCCGTGACCTCTTTAGTATTAGCGACCTTTTTGTCAATACCTACGGCAACGCCGTTATCAATTTCAGGTGGAACCATATTTTTTCAGATAAACTCTTTTCAAACCTCTCCCTGATCTATTCGGACTATTATTATGGTCTGGAACTGGACTTTGTCGGTTTTGAATGGGATTCCGGCATACAAAATTTCAACCTCAAGTACGATTTGAAACACTATTTGAGTGACAAACTCCAGGTCAACTACGGCCTGAATAGTATCTATTATGTCTTCAACCCCGGGAAAATTATCCCCAATGGGGAAGACTCGGGCATCGTGGAGGAGCAGCTGACCAAAAAATACGCCAATGAAAATGCAGCCTATGTAGACGTTTCTCATGAGGTTACAGATAAGATCAGCCTGGGTTACGGGTTGCGCATCAGTCAGTTCAACCGGCTTGGGCAGGATGAATTCTACCTCTATGAAAACGACAACCCTGTTGATTTTGACCCTTTCAGCCTTATATACCAGGAAGGAACACCAATTGACACCCTGACTTCCGGACGGGGGGAGTCCCTGGCCAATTTTTTCAACCTGGAGCCGCGGTTTTCCGTGGCCTATGCGATGAATGACAGGAATTCTGTAAAAGCAAGTTATACCCGCATGGCGCAATACCTTCATTTGCTCTCCAACACCAGCTCCCCTACCCCGTTGGATGTCTGGACCCCGAGCGGGCCGTATGTAGAACCTCAATTACTGGATCAGTACGCCCTGGGATACTTCCGAAATTCCAAAAACGGGGAGTACAGTATTGAGACCGAAGTTTTTTACAAAGATGTGCAAAACCGAATCGACTATATCGACGGGGCCAACCTGATCGCCAATAACGCTATTGAACAGGTCATCCTCAATGGGGAAGCCCGGGCCTATGGGTGGGAATTTCTTTTTCGGAAAAATACCGGTGCATTGACGGGTTGGCTCGCCTACACCCTCTCCCGTTCGGAGCAACGAACCCCGGGACGAGATTTGGATATCGACAACGGGCGGTCCGGAATTGAAACAGGCATTAACCTGGGCGAGTGGTATAGTACACCTTACGATAAAACCCACGACATCACCCTCTTTGCCAATTACGAATTGAACAAAAAGTGGAGTTTTAACGCCAATTTTATCTATCAGACGGGCCAACCCACGAATTATCCGATTGGTCAGTTTCAGTTTGAAGGGCTGGTGGTGCCGTATTTCGGGCTGCGAAACCAGGAAAGGCTCCCGGATTTTCACCGCCTGGATATAGCGGCAACCCTGAGGCCCTCAAATCCTTTTGGCAAAAAATTCAGGGGGGAATGGGTGTTTAGCATTTACAACGTCTACAACCGTATGAACGCGGCCTCGATCAATTTCAGACAGAACCAGGATACCGGGCGCAATGAAGCGGTGCGGACATCCATTTTTGGTATTGTCCCGGCCATAACCTATAATTTCAGATTCTGATCAGATGAAAAAGTGGTTTTTATACATTCTGGTTTGTGTCATAGCCCTGGCAGGATGTGAGGATGTGATCGATGTGGAAACGCCTTCCGAGGACCCGCGCCTGGTTGTGGAGGGCCTTCTACGGGTAGACACCACTGAAGTATTTATCCCGGTGGAGATTAAACTGACCCAAACCTCCAATTTCTTTGGGACCATCGAACCCGTCACTGACGTGGATGAAATTGTCATCATCATCCAGGAAATCAATGAGGATGGTTTTCCCGAAGGCAGTACGGGAACCTCCAGCCTGACCCAACTCGACCCAGGAAGTGGGATTTACGTGCCCGACCCTTCTTTTGACCGGGACCAGCGCATCCGGGTATCTACCGTTTTGGAAGCCAGGGTAGAATTCACCCTGGTCATCACCTGGAGGGGAAGACGATATGCGGCTCAGACGCGTTACGTACCCTCGGTCCCCATCGATGAGGTCCGCCTCGGGGACAATACCCTTTTTGAAGAGGAAGAAACAGAGGTCATTGTCCGTTTTACAGATCGGCCGGAGGAAGGGGATTTTTACGTTTTTGACTTCGGGTTTGGAAATTACCTGGTTACCGAAGACACCTTTTACAATGGGCAGGAATTTGAGTTTTCCTATTTCTACGATGAGGAGTTTGAACCGGGTACCGCCCTGGAAATTGGGCTTTTAGGCGCAGACCGTACCTTTTACAACTATATGGATTTGCTCCTCGAGCAGACAAACGGGGCCCAGGGGCCCTTCCAGACTCCCGTGGCAACCGCCCGGGGGAATGTGTTTGATGTCACTAACCTGGATAACGACGAGATAGTCGACAATGCCCAGGAGCCCAATACTTTTGGGTTGGGATACTTTGCCGTTGTTCAGGAATTCACATCCGCACTGATTATCGAATAGTCCTATGAAAGCGCTGTGGTCGGCTGTACTTTACTCGCTTATCCTTCTTTTAATTTCCTGTGAAGAGGTCATCGAGGTGGAAGTGCCGAACACCCCGCCCAGGCTCCTTGTGGAAGGATTGATTCGGGTGGACGAACAAGAGGCTTTTGTCCCTGTTCGAATCGGCCTGAAGGAGACCAATTCATTTTTCGAGGAGTTGCCTGTGACCCAGGCAGAAAATATCATTATCCAGGTTGAACGTTTTGACAGTGATGGGAACCTTATTGAAGTCCTGACCTCCTCCCTGGCCGAAGAAGCCCCGGGAACAGGCATTTACATCCCGGACCCCGACGCTACTTTTGACCAGCGCATACCCACAGTATTTCTCGATGAAAACGTACGTTTTACCCTGCAGCTCCGCCATAAGGGAAGGCAGTATGTCGCTCAAACCAACTACGTCCCGGTGGTGCCCATCGACTTTTTGGTGCAGGGCAGGGCCACCTTGTTTGAAGGAGATGAAACGGAGGTCATTGTCGCCTTTACCGACCCGGCTCCACAAAAGAATTACTATCTATTCGATTTTGGTCCGACCGAATTCCTGCTTACCGAGGATACCTTTTACCAGGGGCAGTTTTTTCAGTTTTCCTATTTCTACGTTGACCCGATTGAGCCGGGGACCGAACTCCAGATTAGCATCATGGGGGTTGATAATGTATTTTACAACTACATGGACTTGCTGATCACCCAAAGTGGAGATCAACAGGGCGTCTTCCAGACACCCGTCGCCACAGTCCGCGGCAATGTGGTGGATGTCACCGGCCTGGACAATGAAGACGTTGTCGACAATGCCAACCGACCCGATGTTTTTCCTTTGGGATACTTCGCCATTGTACAGGAGCAGGTCCGAACGATTACCATCCAATAAAGTTCCTTACTTATTTCGATTCAGGAACCCCCGTACCGCTTTTGCGACCAACTCATGGGCATGGGCCATGGCATAGTCCAGGGATTTACGCGGGTCCGATACTTCGAGTACGGCCTCGAACCCCAAACTGCTGAGTGCATCCATAGGGGCCTCACATTTACCACAAACCGCCACCACAGGACATTTTTGAGCGGAAGCGAGCTGCAGGACACCCTGAATTAATTTCCCGTTCAGGGTCTGGGTGTCGATACGGCCTTCTCCGGTGAAAACATAATCTGTTTTGGGGCCGTCGAGATATTGTGCAAACCCGTTCAGCCGAAGGACCAGGTCCGTGCCACTTGTAAAATCAGCCCCTAAAAAACAATTCAGCCCGAAAGCTGTACCCCCCGCCGCTCCTGCCCCCGGCAGATGTCCGGCATCTATTCCAAGTTGCTCCCGGACCCGCTCCTCCAGGTTTTGGAGCCCGGAATCCAGGCGTTGAATATCTTCAGGGGAGGCGCCTTTCTGGGCCGCATAAACCTGTGCCGCGCCCTGTGGGCCCCACAAGGGATTGTTTACATCATTGACGGCTGTTATTCGGACCGACTCAGGAAGCGGAAGGTCTTCCGGCAGCACGATATGGGCAATCCGTTCCAGGTTACCCCCCACAGGTAGCAGGGCCTGCTGATCCCTGTCCAGAAAACGATACCCGAAAACGGATGCTATACCGCATCCCCCATCATTGGTCCCGCTCCCGCCCAGACCCACAAAAATATGCCGCGCACCCCTTTGGACAGCCTTGAGAATAAGTTGTCCGGTACCGCGGGTATCTGTCTGTACAGGGTTGCGCTCCCCGGGGGATAGTAATTCCATCCCGGAAGCTTTGGCCATTTCTATAAAGGCTTCACCAGTTTGGGGGTCGTATAAAAATGAGGCGACAATCCCGCGACCGATCGGATCGGTAACCGGGGCCTGAACCACTTCCAAAGGGCGCACCGCACGAACCGCCTCCAGGAAACCATCTCCCCCGTCCGAGGCCGCAAATCTGTGAATCTCGGCCCCCGGGTACACCGACCGGATACCTGCTTCCATGGCATCGCAAACCTGGGTGGCTGTGAGAGAGCCTTTAAACTTATCCGGGATCAGGGCTATTCTCATGTGTACAGGCTTGGGAGTATAGCACTAAAGGCTATAATAACAACAAAAAACACCAGCAGAATCACCACCTCCTTTTGCCTGAAATCATTCCAGCCCGGCCGGGCGACTTCGGGCAGGCGTTCGCGTACATCCTTATCGGGAAATAGCCAGCTGACCAGATAGGCCACCCCTAAGGTGAGCAGTACCCCTGTAAAATTCAGCCAGATCCAAAAAATATGGATCCCCAGATCTATCCCGAGGATTTGCTGCATGGTTTTACTGAACATCAGGTTGATCAGGACCGCGACGACAATCCCGGCGTTCATCCCTTTTGTAGTTACTTTTTTGGAAAACATCGCCAGTAAAAAAGTCACCAGGACAGGGCCGTAAAAGACGGATCCAATGGCGTTTATAATTTCAATTACCGCGCTCTTGCTGCCCCCGAAAAGAAATGAAGCCGCCATACAAACGCCTCCCCAGAATACGACAGCCCCTTTGGAAATCATCATATACCTGCGCGTGCTCAATTTTTTGGTGCCCCGGTTGAAAAAGTCCTCCACACTCACCGCCGAGAGAGAATTAACGGTGGAACTCAAAGAAGACATGGCCGCCGACAGGATACCCACCATAAGCAATCCGATAAACCCATGCGGGAGGTATTTGGTGATAAATATGGGTATCATCAGGTCTGCCTTTGTCCCGGAGGAGGCGTACTCCTGCGGGAAATACTTCTGTGTCATCGCTGTGATTTCACCTAGAAAATCCGGGTCCAGGGTAACCAAACCCCCGATAAAAAGCCCCACGGTGCAATAGAGTAATACCACCGGAAAACGAATCAGGCCGTTGGCCAGTAGCAGCTTGCGGATGGTTTGTTCGTTTTTTGCACTGAGCATACGCTGGGCCTGGGTCTGATCACACCCGTAATAGGATACATAGAGGAAAAACCCTCCGATGAGCATCGGCCAGAAACCGTACTCCTCTCCCATTTCAAGGCCCCAGTTGAAATCGATGACCTGCAGGCGGGCCGAATCAAAACCGAGCTCCGGACCCCCTGATGTGCTCCACAGATGCCAGCCGTAAAACAAACAGGTGAGCAACCCGGCAAACAAGATGACCATCTGGATGGCATCACCCCAAACCACCGCCTTCATCCCACCCTGCCAGGAATAAATAACCGTGATCACACTGATGATCAAAATCGTATAGACAAAATCGATATCGAGAACCGCCTGGAGTATGATCGCAATGGTGTAGACCATGACCCCCGTCCCCAGGGCCCTGCTGATCTGGAATACAACGCTCAGAATCAGGCGGGTGGATACCCCGAAACGCCTTTCCACAAACTCGTATATACTTACCACCCCTGAGCGGAACAAGGGGGGGACGATAAAAATCATAATAAACAACATCGCCAGAGGAACGGCAAATTCGAAGCTGAGCCATTTCATCCCCCCACCGAGTTTAAGCCCGACAAACGCGGGTGCGGAGACAAAACTAATGGCCGAGAGTTGGGTAGCCATGGTAGAGAGGCTCAGGGGAAACCAGCTCATACTTCGCCCCCCCAGAAAATAATCACTGGAGTCCTTGTTATCCTTAAAAAAGTACCCCATACCCAAAAATCCAAGCAGGTAGACCACTACGATGACGTAATCCAGTGTATTCATACAGGTTGTCTGTTTATAAAATCCAGATAGAGGGCTGCAGACCACGAAAAATGGTTGCCCCCATATCCTCTGAAATGCCCGGGTTCCAGATGGCGTCGGGGGTCAAAATACTCGTAAAAGCCACACGCCTCGAGTAAGTCAAGGGTATCGGACCTGAGCTTATCCGCAACCTCTGTAAAACCATATCGCAGCAGCCCCCGGTAAATCAGCCAGTTCAAATTGATCCAGACCGGCCCCCTCCAATAGCGCTTCGGATCGAAAAACGGACTGGAAGGATCGAAGGAGGGACACAGGTAAAATTCCCCTCCGGCACCCGAAAAACGCCCCCCGTCCAGATGCGTACTGACGATTTCACCGGCTGTCCCTGGCGGGGGAACCCCTGCAAGTAATGGAACAAATGAGGAGGAAGAAAGCGCATTGAGCGGACGGTTTCCCCTTAAGTCATAATAGATATATCCTTTTTGGTCAGGGCAATAGAGTTTCTGGTGAAAGTGTTTTTTTGACAGGGCTTGCCAACGCTGCAGCTGGTCAACTTCAGCGGCCCTTCCCAATAGTTGCCCCATTCGGATGAGCCCTTCATTGGAGCGCATCAGCAACGCATTAAAGAGCGGATCCTGAATGAGGAACGGGCTCTTTTCAGCAATCTGAGTGTCGTCATAATTCCACGATTTAAAAAGTTCCACCAGGTGAATATAGTGTTGATATTCACGGTTACTCGGGCGGTTAGAGGCATCCACGTGCTGGGTATCCCTTCGGTTCAGTTGGTACTGGGGCGAATCGAGACCGGCCCAAATCGCATCCCAAACCGGCGTATTATCCGTGCCGGCTTCCCAATTGTGACAGATATAGACCAACCCTTCCTGATGCAGATCGCGATGCGTGTAAAAATAGTGGTGCCAACGGTAGAGGGCCGGAAAGACCTCCCGGACAAAATCCGTTATCGATCCCCCGGAAATTTCGTAGAGCTGTTCCAGGACATACCCGAGTACGGGCGGTTGGGTAATACCCGAAGTCCGGGCGACAGGGGCATACGCACTCCGGCTGACATCCCAGACCTCGGGACCGGGAAAATATGTTTCAGCCTCATTGTGAAATACAATATGCGGCAGAAATCCGTTGGACCATTGCCCCCGGAGCAGCGAACGCAGTTCCTGTTTGGCACGCTCCATATTCACATGCCCCCACCCCAGAGCGATGAATCCGGAATCCCAGTTCCACTGAAAAGGATACAGGCCCTTACAGGGAATCGTAAAACCATCCTGCCAGTTTCCTTCGAGGACTTCCCGGGCCCTGACGCTCATTTCTGATCTCATAAGAGGCGGATTAAAATGCAGAAGATAGCAATTCTTACTATTTTTAGAATCCCTAAAGAAGAGAATCCGGTGAAAACAGATAGAGAGTTACTCATAAAAGGAGTCAAACGAATGGCTTATACACTGACCCTGATGTTCACCGCACCCATCGTACTCTACCAGGCTTTTAAGAACCAGGATCACCCGTGGTATCTCCCGGTTCTGATCTTTGGGGGTGTATTGGCCGTCGCGGCGGTGGGTATGGGATTCTACGGAATCCGAACCCTGGTTAACGCCCTTTTTTCAAATCGAAAATAAGCCTTTCCAATCCGTTTATTGGTTGCCTGCGAGCCCCGAAGATAGTATCTTAGCGCCCTCAGAACCCAGACTATGATAAACATCACCTTACCCGACGGAAAAATTGTAACTCATCCGAAGGGCGTAACACCCATTGAAGTAGCCCGGGGAATCAGCGAAGGACTGGCCCGAAATGTGATTTCCGCCCGTTTTAACAATCGGAAGGTGGAGACTGTGACCCCATTGGAGACGGACGGGTCCCTGGTTTTGTATACCTGGAACGACGAGGAGGGAAAAAAGACTTTCTGGCACTCCTCATCCCACGTACTTGCCCAGGCCCTGGAGATACTCTACCCCGGGATCAAACTCACCATTGGTCCGGCCATTGACAATGGTTTCTACTACGATGTGGATTTTATGGATTACACGGTTTCTGAAAAAGACTTTCCGGCCATAGAGCAAAAAGCAATGGAAATTGCCAGGGGAAAACACGAATTCAAAATGCGTGAAGTTTCCAAGGCGGATGCGCTCTCTTACTATGAAGATCATGAAAATCAGTACAAAGTCGAGCTGATCGAAAACCTGGAGGACGGGGAGATTACCTTCTGCGACCACGATACTTTTACAGACCTGTGCCGTGGGGGTCATATCCCCAACACGGGAATCATCAAGGCATTCAAAGTACTCAACGTGGCCGGTGCATATTGGCGGGGGGATGAAAACCGCCCCCAACTTACCCGGGTCTACGGTATTTCTTTCCCGAAACAGAAAGAACTTACAAACTACCTTCACCTGCTGGAGGAGGCCAAAAAAAGAGACCACAGAAAGCTGGGAAAAGAGCTGGAACTTTTTACTTTTTCCCAAAAAGTCGGACAGGGTTTGCCGCTTTGGTTACCCAAAGGTGCCGCCCTGAGGGAACGCCTGGAGAATTTCTTGAAAAAAGCACAGAAAAAGGCCGGGTATGAAATGGTGGTATCCCCCCATATCGGGCAAAAGGAACTCTATGTAACCTCAGGGCACTACGCCAAATACGGGGAAGACAGTTTTCAACCCATCAATACCCCGAAACAGGATGAGGAGTTCCTGCTCAAACCCATGAACTGTCCGCACCATTGCGAGATTTACAATGCCAGACCCTACAGTTACCGGGAGCTACCAAAACGCTTTGCGGAATTCGGAACCGTTTATCGCTATGAACAGAGTGGGGAATTACACGGGCTGACCCGTGTGCGCGGTTTTACCCAGGACGATGCACATATTTTCTGCACCCACGAACAGCTGGATCAGGAGTTTAAGGAGGTGATTGACCTCTCCTTGTATGTACTTACCTCCCTGGGCTTTGACGACTACACCGCCCAGGTATCTGTCCGGGACCCCGAAACCCCTGAAAAGTATATCGGGTCCGTCGAGAACTGGGAAAGGGCGGAAGCGGCCATCATCAACGCCGCCCGTGAAAAAGAAATGAATTTTGAAATTGTCCCCGGGGAGGCTGCATTTTACGGGCCGAAACTGGATTTTATGGTCAAGGATGCCCTGGGGCGCAAGTGGCAACTCGGGACGATACAGGTAGATTACAACCTGCCGGAACGCTTTGACCTCACCTATAAAGGCAGCGACAATGAGTCCCACCGCCCGGTTATGATTCACCGTGCTCCCTTTGGCAGCATGGAGCGTTTTGTCGCCCTTCTTCTGGAGCATACCGGAGGGAATTTTCCGCTCTGGCTAACGCCGGTTCAGGCTATCGTACTGCCGGTCAGTGAGAAACACGAAAAATACGCTCAAAAAGTTTTAAAATCCATGGAAAATTGCGAAATTCGCGCCCTCGTGGACGCTCGCAGCGAGACGGTAGGGAAAAAAATCCGGGAAGCCGAGATGCAGAAACTACCTTTTATGCTCATCGTGGGCGACCAGGAAATGGACCAGGGTACCATTTCAGTGCGAAGGCATGGGGGCGAAGATCTGGGAGCCCAGTCGGTGGAGGCATTTTCAGACTTGGTCAAAAACGAAATAAATAGTACCTTAAAAAGGTTCAAAGAAGTTTAATTAAAACATAAAGTCATAGCAATACGAAGAAGATTCAGGCCGCGGCCCAAACGGGAGAATAAATTTCCCCACAGGATTAACGAAAAAATCACGACCTCAGAAGTACGACTCGTCGGTGACAACGTTGAAATGGGAGTTTATCCTACCCAGAAAGCCATGGATATGGCTGAAGAACAAGGTCTTGACCTTGTAGAGATCTCACCGAAAGCAGATCCGCCAGTTTGTAAGGTCATTGACTATAAGAAGTTTCTATACGAACAAAAGAAACGCGACAAGGCCATGAAGGCCAAGGCTACCAAGGTAGTTGTAAAAGAAATTCGGTTTGGTCCAAACACCGACGACCACGATTACGATTTTAAAAAGAAACACGCAGAAAAATTCCTGTCAGAAGGTGCCAAGCTGAAAGCCTACGTATTTTTTAAGGGAAGGTCTATTGTTTATAAAGATAAGGGAGAGATTTTATTGCTCCGCCTGGCGACGGACCTGGAAGATTTCGGAAAGGTCGAACAGATGCCAAGGCTCGAAGGAAAGCGGATGACTATGTTTATCGCCCCGAAGGCAAAAAAATAATTAGCGAGAAAGCGAACTATTAATTTAACGAGGAAGAGATGCCCAAGATGAAGACAAAGTCCAGTGCCAAAAAGCGATTCAAGCTTACGGGTTCTGGAAAGATCAAGAGAAAGCACGCCTTTAAGAGCCATATCTTGACTAAAAAGTCGAAAAAGCGAAAGCTTAAACTGACGCATTCTACATTGGTACATGAGTCCGATGAGAATAGTATTAAAGAACAATTGCGCCTGAAATAAGCCGCGATTGAACCGGTAAAATGTGTAACCCTGGAGTCAGGCCCAAAAAGTGTCCGTAACAACGGGACGCCTGCTACAAAAAACAAAGAAAAATGCCAAGATCAGTAAATTCAGTTGCTTCAAGAGCCCGTCGTAAAAAGGTGATGAAGCAAGCCAAAGGGTACTTTGGAAGACGTAAAAACGTCTGGACAGTAGCCAAAAACGCGGTAGAGAAGGCGATGGTGTACGCCTACAGAGACCGCAGAACCAAAAAACGTAATTTCCGTTCCCTGTGGATTGCCCGGATCAATGCCGGAGCCCGGATGCACGGAATGTCTTATTCGGAATTCATGGGTAAGGTAAAGGCCAATAATATCGACCTGAACCGAAAAGTCCTCGCCGATCTGGCGATGAACCACCCGGAGGCCTTTAAGGCCGTTGTGGATAAGGTAAAATAGAACCTGTTTATTTTCTCGCATAGACCCCGGCTCTTGCCGGGGTTTTTTTTTACCCCCCCGCCCCACAACTTAAGCTCAATACTCAATTACATTCACAACGCTTCACAAGCCGGGAGGAACACAAAAGGCCGTCAACGCCGGCGCAGCCTTCCCTTATTATCCCGTTGACCTTCCATTCTGCGCTTGTGATTTACACGCCCTGCAGGGTAAGCAGGAGTGTCCGGCCCGCAGCTCGATTTCGGTGTTCGCACAGGTATACCCCCTGCCAAACACCGAGGTTCAGCCCCCCGCTGCTGATGGGAAGCGTCAGGGAGCTGCCCATCAGGGATGCCTTTATATGGGCGGGCATGTCGTCAGAACCTTCGAAGGTATGCTCGTAATAGGTTTGATCCTCAGGAACCATAACATTTATATGTCGCTCAAAATCCCCGCGGACAGTAGGATCCGCATTTTCATTCAGGGTCAGGCTGGCCGAAGTGTGCTTTATAAAGATATGCAACAGGCCGGTCTGAACCTGGGACAGTTCGGGAAGTTGCCGCTCAATTTCCCTGGTAATCAGGTGAAAACCCCGGGAATAGGGACGCAATTGGAATTCGCGCTGTAGCCAGGTCATGATTTCATGAAGATTATGTTAAACGAGGTGGGAAATGTACATATAAATATAACTTTACCACAAACGCATCACCGATGGATCTTACGCCGGTTAAACTCATCGTTACCGATATGGATGGGACCTTGTTGAATTCCCGTCACCAGGTCAGTTCTCGTTTCTTTGAATTATTTGAAGCCCTGAGCGAACACGGTATTCAGTTTGCCGCTGCCAGTGGCAGGCAGTACGAGAGTATTGCGGTTAAATTGACGCCTGTCCTCGATCAGCTGGTGGTTATCGCGGAAAACGGTGGCCTGGTGCGCCATCAGGGACGGGAACTGCTCTCCACCCCTCTGGACCCTGGTCTTCGGGACCAGGTGCTGGAACGCCTTGAAAACATCCCCGGAACCCATGTGGTGCTCTGTGGGAAGGACACTGCCTACCTGAAGCCCCCCACTCCTGAATTTGAGCGCCGGCTCAAGGAGTATTATGGCGCCTTTGAATATATGGACCGGCTACGGGGTTTTCCGGGTGAAATCATGAAGATTGCGGTTTATCATTTTGAGAGTTCGGAGCAGTATATTTTTCCGGAGGTACAAGGCTTTGAGACCGACCTTAAGGTAAAGGTCTCCGGGGCGCACTGGGTAGATATCTCAGACCCTCTGGCCCACAAAGGGCACGCCCTGGAGCACGTCCAAAAAAAGTTGGGGATACTCCCACAGGCCACAATGGTATTCGGGGATTACAATAATGATCTGGAAATGCTCACCCAGGCTGAATTCAGCTTCGCCATGGCCAACGCACATCCGAATGTTTTGAAAACAGCGCGCTACCAGACCGGCAGCAATGACCAGGAAGGTGTGGAATCGGTGCTCACCCGCCTGCTGGAACAACTCTCTTAGGTCTTCTGTTTCTTTTTCCGGGCGGCCGGAAAGAGGATATTATTTAAAATCAGGCGGTAGCCCGGGGAATTCGGATGTAATTCCAACTCGGTTTTCGGGTCTCCTACCCGGTGCTGATAATCCTCCGGATCGTGTCCCCCATAGAAGGTAAAAAAGCCCCTGCCTTTAATACCGTGGATATATCGGGCTTCCCCGTTGAGCCGGTTTTCCCCTAAAACGAGGACTGTTGGTTTTACCTCTGCAGGTGCAAAAGCAGTGGTTTGGCCCATAAAACCTTTGACCAGGGCCGTGTGGTTCTGACAGAGCATGGTTGGGACCGGATCCCATTTGGCGGAAAAATCCATAAGCGTAAAATAATCGGACTCCTTGGGGACATCTTCCCGTTTGTTGGTCATGTCGATGGAAGAAAACTCATAGCGCCTTGGATTCCGCTCCAAAATAAAATCCCTGAAGGCAAAAGTTTTACTGTAATCCAGTTGCTGCTGGTAATTCGGATCTGAAGGATCCCCGTCGAACATGGGTTCGCAAATATCGACTCCTTCAGCGGCCAGCGCGATATCGAAACTATCCGTCGCCGAGCACATGGCAAACATAAACCCCCCACCGATCACATAATTCCTGATTTTCTGGGCCACTGCCGATTTCTCCTCAGAAACCTTCTCATACCCCAGTCGGGCCGCAAGGGCTTCGGCTTCCCTTTTTCCTTCAATATACCAGGGTGCCGTGCGATAGGCACCGTAAAATTTACCGTATTGACCGGTAAAATCCTCGTGATGCAAATGGAGCCAGTCGTAGATAGCGAGTTTGTCATCGAGGACCTCTTCATCGTAGAGGGTGACATAAGGAATCTCCGCAAAGGCCAGGACCATGGTCACAGCGTCGTCCCAGGGTTGATTCCCCTTAGGCGAATACACTGCAATCTTTGGTGCTTTCTCCAGGATCACGGCTTCCATGTTTTGGGACGGACTCGCTATGGTTTCCAGGATTTCTGTAGCCTGAGCATCCGAGAGGACTTCAAAAGATACCCCCCGGATCTTGCATTCATTTCGAATGGCCTCTCCATCGGGAATCAGGAAGGATCCCCCCCGATAATTGAGCAGCCATTGTACTTTTTGTTGTTTGGTCAGCACCCAGTAGGTGATGCCATAGGCCTTCAGATGGTTTTCCTGCCCTTCGGCGTCCATCGGAATTAAGACCACAGAGGCCCGGAGTGAGGCAGATCCGAGTAGAAATGCCAAAACCAGGTAAATCCAAAAAGAAGGTAAAAGTTGGGAAGTGCTTTTGTGTTTAGAAGGGTACATCATCATCCGGATCTGCTCCCGGCAGGTCGTTCATAGAACTGCCAAAGGCCTGTTCGGCATCGGGAAGATTCCGGGTTATAAACGGATTCTCTCCCTCTGCATTCATTTTCGATTGAAACTCGAATGGAGAGTCAAAGTCATCCAAATTATCAAATTTACCCAGATTGGCAATAAACTTTAACCGAATATTATCTAATCCCCCGTTCCGGTGTTTGGCGACGATAAACTCCGCCTGGCCCTGAGTGGGGGTGCGCTCTTCGTCGTCCCACTCGTCAATTTTATAGTATTCCGGTCGATAGATAAAGGATACGATATCGGCATCCTGTTCAATAGCCCCGGATTCCCTGAGGTCGGAGAGGATCGGCCGTTTGCTGCCCCCACGTGTTTCCACGGCCCGGGAGAGTTGGGAGAGCGCAATAACCGGCACATCCAGTTCCTTGGCCAGGGCCTTGAGGTTTCTGGAGATCATGGAAATTTCCTGCTCCCTGTTGCCGCCCTTCTGACTCGCCCCGGAGGTCATAAGCTGCAGGTAATCCAGAACGATAAGTTTTATTTTATGCTGGGAAGCCAGTCTGCGCGCCTTGGCACGAAGGTCAAAAATAGACAGGGAAGGTGTGTCGTCTATAAACAGAGGGGCCTTCTCCAGGGTCTTTACCTTTACGTTGAGCTGTTCCCACTCGTGTTTCTCCAAACGACCCGTTCGCAGCTTTTCTGAGGAAAGGCCGGTTTCCGAAGAAATCAGACGGGTAATCAGCTGCACGGAAGACATCTCCAGGGAGAAGAATGCCACGGGTATATTTGCGTTGACGGCAATATTACGGGCCATTGAAAGGGTCAGGGCAGTTTTACCCATCCCGGGACGTGCCGCTATAATGATCAGGTCACTGGGTTGCCAGCCCGAGGTCAGGCGGTCCACTTTGTCAAACCCGGAAGGAATACCACTGAGTCCCTCTTTGTTCGAAATCTCCTCAATTTTCTTCTTGGCCTGGATAACCAGGTTCTGGGCCGTTTCCGCAGAGCGCTTCAGATTGCCCTGGGTAACTTCATAAAGTTTGGATTCCGCATTGTCGAGCAAATCGAAAACATCGGTTGCCTCGTCATAAGCCTCTTCAATGATCTCGCTGGAAATCTTAATAAGGCTGCGCTGAATGTATTTCTGAAGAATAATACGCGCATGGAACTCAATATGGGCTGAGGACGCAACCTTTTGGGTCAATTTTATAAGGTAAAAGTCACCTCCGGCCACTTCGAGTTTTCCATCGGTCTTCAATTGGGCCGAAACGGTTAATAAATCCACCGGTTGCGAAGATTCAAACAGCTTAAAAATCGCCTCGTAAATATAACGGTGGCCCTCTTTGTAGAAGACATCGCGGTGCAAAATATCGATTACCTCATCGACACCTTTTTTATCGATCATCATTGCGCCAAGCACAACTTCCTCTAAATCAACGGCTTGTGGGGGTATTTTCCCTTTCTCCAGAGGTATAACCCCAGGAGTTCCGACTTTTCGGCCCACTAATGCCCTCGATTTTTCCATAGCTTCAAAAGTAGAAAATTAACATTAAGTTAATCCTGCAAGTGCGGTCCGGATATTCACCGTTCATTCACAATACAGCTGTTAATAAGTTACAACTTAATGTTGATAACAAAAAAATCCAGAGGTCATTCCTCCGGATTTTTTCTAAATCATTAGTTACAAAAGGATTACCCTTTAAATACCCCCATACCGGTGTACTTTTCCATCCGTTTTGCAATCAAATCCTTTGGTGATAACTTTTCGAGGTCCTGATAGTGCTTTGCAATTTTGTCCCGGACGATTTCAAAAGTCCTTTCCCGGTTGGCATGTGCACCCCCTGCAGGCTCCCTTACGATCTCATCGATCAGTTTTAATTTTTTCATATCAGTGGCAGTGAGCTTAAGCGCATCCGCCGCCTGTTCTTTATATTCCCAACTGCGCCACAGGATAGAAGAACAGGATTCGGGTGAGATTACGGAGTACCATGTGTTCTCCAACATCAGTACGGAATCCCCTACCCCTATTCCAAGTGCTCCCCCGGAAGCACCTTCCCCTATAATCACAACGATAATGGGTACTTTAAGGCGGGTCATTTCCAGGATATTCCGGGCAATAGCTTCCCCCTGCCCGCGTTCTTCAGCTTCAATACCCGGGTAAGCCCCAGGGGTATCGATAAAGCAGACAACAGGAATCCCGAATTTCTCGGCCGAACGCATCAGGCGCAGGGCTTTGCGATACCCTTCCGGATTCGCCATCCCGAAATTGCGGTATTGCCTTGTTTTCGTATTGTAACCCTTTTGCTGGCCGATAAACATATAGGATTGATCCCCTATTTTTCCGAGTCCGCCGATCATGGCTTTGTCGTCCTTTACCGTGCGGTCTCCGTGCAATTCTAAAAAGGTATCCCCGCAAATGGCGCGAATATAATCCAGAGTGTAGGGGCGGTTTGGATGGCGCGAGAGTTGAACCCGCTGCCATGCCGTGAGGTTTTTATAGATCTCTTTACGGGTATCAGCGAGCTTCTTTTCAATTTGCTTGCAGGTTTCCGTAACATCCACATCGCTCTCTTCCCCGATAAGCGCACATTTTTCGAGCTGCTCCTCCAGCTCTTTTATGGGCAATTCAAAATCCAGGTACTCCATGGACAGTATAAAATTTTGGATGAATGATCAGGGCAAAGATAAACTATCTTGGAAAACCTCCTTCCTTTGCCCCACCCCAAAAGTATGAAATCTCAGCGTTTGGCTTTTTGCAGAAGGTAGATTCCAAGAATCCCGAAAAACACATTGGGTAAAAGCACAGCCAGCAGGGGTGGAAATCCGGACTGTTCAGCCAGGGTACCGAATACCTTATCCATAAAAATATAGATAAAGGCCACCCCGATCCCGAAGGCCAGGTTGGCACCCATGCCCCCCCTTCGTTTCGCCGAGGACACCGCAACCCCGATAATAGTCAGGACAAAAGCCGTTATGGGAAGGGCCCAGCGTTTGTACAGCACCATAACATAGGTATTGACATTCGACGCACCTTTGCGCCTCTGCACCCGGATAAATTCGTTGAGTTCAAAGAGGTTTTTGGTCTCCCCGATATAGGAAACCGGGGTGAGGTCGTCGATCTGGAAGGCAAAGAGCGTATCCACGCGCCGTTTGGTTACCACTTCTTCAACATCCCCCCGCAAGTTCCTGCGGGTATAGGAAGTAAGCCGATACACACTGTCTGCCGGTACCCAGCGAATGTTGGCAGAACTGATTTTGTATTGCAGGGTGCCATCTTCAGAAAAATGTTCGTAGGTAAAGTTATAGCCGATTTGCCGATCCGGATCAAATGAACTGACATATATGTAATCGCTCTCACCGAGCTGGTTAAAAATATTCTTGGTCTCCCGGTCCTGATTTTTCTTTTTCAGGTATTTGAACTTGAATTCATTGTAGCCCCTGCTGGCCGCGGGTACGATAAACATTCCCATAATAAACATCACTATGGCAATAATGGTAGCCCCAATCCAGTAGGGCCTTAAAAACCGGCTGAAAGAAACCCCCGAAGAGAGGATGGCGACAATTTCAGTGTTATTCGCCATTTTTGAGGTAAAGAAAATGATGGCGAGAAATAGAAAAATCGGAAAGAGTAAATGCCCGATGTAGATGGTAAAATTTACGTAATAGAGGATAATTTCCATCAGGGGAGCCTCATTGTCGATCATCTTGCCGATCTGCTCCGCCAGGTTGAGCATGATGCCGATAGGCACAAAAAGCAGCAGCATCAACCCGAAGGTCAACAGGTATTTCTTTAAGATATACCGGTCGATAATACCCATACCTCTACAGTCGTTTATCCATTTGACGTACCATTTTATCCTTCCACGGGCCGAAGGTCCCATCCAGGATCCGGCGCCGCGCCTCCCGCACCAGCCACAAGTAAAAGCCAAGGTTATGCAGGGTGGCGATTTGCTTTCCAAGATACTCATTTGCGGCAAAAAGGTGCCTGAGATACGCCCGGGAATACTCCCGGTCTGCAAAGGTCAGCCCCATAGGATCCAGGGGGGTAAAATCCGTAGCCCACTTCCTGTTTTTGATATTGATAGTCCCCTCTGAGGTAAAGAGCATCCCGTTCCGTGCATTGCGGGTGGGCATCACGCAGTCGAACATATCCACACCCAGCGCGATGTTCTCCAGGATATTGATCGGCGTTCCCACCCCCATCAGATACCGCGGTTTGTCTTCAGGTAAAATGCTGCAAACTGCATCGGCCATCGCATAGAGTTCTTCGGCCGGTTCCCCTACCGACAAGCCTCCAATGGCATTCCCTACCGCATCTTTCCCAGCGATATACTCGGCGGACTTTTTTCTTAAGTCCGGGTATACAGATCCCTGGACTATCGGGAAGAAGGACTGTTCATAACCGTACAATGGGGGTGCTTTTTTAAGGTGCTCAATACAGCGGTCGAGCCAACGATGCGTCATATGCATGGATCGCTCGGCATAGTCGTATTCGCAAGGATAAGGCGTGCATTCGTCAAAGGCCATGATGATATCTGCGCCGATACTCCGCTGCAATTCCATAACCCGCTCCGGGGTGAATACGTGAAGGGAACCGTCAATATGTGATTTAAACTTCACCCCTTCCTCCCGAATTTTCCGATTGGCCGAGAGGGAGTATACCTGGTACCCGCCACTGTCTGTGAGAATCGCGCGGTCCCAGCCCATAAAGGCGTGCAGGCCACCGGCTGCTTCGAGGATTTCCATACCCGGACGCAGAAACAGGTGGTAGGTATTCCCCAGGATGATGTCCGGGTCGATCTCTTCCCGCAACTCCTTCTGGTGGATCCCCTTAACGGAGGCCACCGTTCCCACAGGCATAAAAATAGGGGTCCGGACCGGACCGTTGGCCGTTTCAAAAAGACCTGCTCGGGCACGGGTTCCGGGGTCGGTATGTTCGAGGGTAAATCGCATGTCGGGCGGGGTCAAAGATACACAACTCGCCTGCATTCCACAGTAAAGAAACCCTTAAAGTTACCCCTTAAAAACCGTTGATAAATTGTAACAACAACCTTTGTTCAAGCAGAAGAATGCCCGTACTTTTGGGAAACCAAAAAAAAACAAAAATGTCGGAAATACAGGATATGGAAGCCCTTGTTACGCAGGTGCGAAGGGATATCGTCCGGATGGTGCACAAGGTCAATTCCGGACACCCCGGGGGCTCCCTGGGTTGCACGGAATTTTTTGTGGCCCTCTTTAATGAGGTCATGGACATAAAGGACACTTTTGAGATGGACGGTATTGGGGAAGATCTGTTTTTTCTCTCCAACGGCCATATCTCGCCGGTGTACTACAGCGTACTGGCGCGAAGGGGGTATTTCCCGGTTGAAGAACTCAGCACCTTCCGACTGATCAATTCCCGCTTGCAGGGGCATCCTGCGACACACGAACACCTTCCCGGAATTCGTATCGCTTCCGGATCTTTAGGGCAGGGCATGTCGGTGGCCATTGGAGCAGCCCTTGCTAAAAAACTCAATAAGGACCCGCACCTGGTCTACAGCCTCCATGGGGATGGGGAACTGCAGGAGGGACAAATTTGGGAAGCCGTGATGTTTGCGGCCGGACGTGGGGTCGACAATCTGATCGCCACCGTAGACCGCAACGGACAGCAGATCGATGGCCCTACGGAAGAGGTGATGCCCCTGGGAGATGTTAAAACCAAATTTGAAGCCTTCGGGTGGGAAGTGCTCACCCTAAAGGAGGGAAATAACCTCCAGGCAGTTATCACTACCCTGGAAAAGGCGAAATCCCTTACCGGGAATGGGAAGCCCGTGGCCATAATCATGGATACGGTGATGGGCAACGGCGTGGACTTTATGATGCATACCCATGCCTGGCACGGGAAAGCTCCCAATGATGAGCAACTCGAAACAGCCCTTGCCCAAAACCCTGAAACCCTGGGGGATTACTAATACTTAAACCAGAAGACCGATGATAAAATATACAGATCAGGGCAAAAACGATACCCGAAGCGGCTTTGGCGCCGGGCTGGCCGAATTGGGCAGGAAGAACCCCAAAGTTGTCGCCCTGTGCGCCGACCTGGTGGGATCGCTGAAAATGGATGAATTTATCGGCGAAAACCCGGACCGCTTTTTCCAGGTAGGTATTGCAGAGGCCAATATGATGGGGATCGCCGCCGGGCTCACCATTGGGGGCTATATTCCCTTTACAGGGACCTTTGCCAATTTCTCCACCGGACGGGTGTACGACCAGATCCGCCAATCTATCGCCTATTCGGGGAAAAACGTTAAAATATGTGCTTCCCATGCCGGGGTTACCCTGGGGGAAGATGGAGCGACACACCAGATCCTGGAAGATATCGGCCTGATGAAAATGCTCCCGGGAATGACCGTGATCAATCCCTGCGACTACAACCAAACCCGCGCGGCCACACTCGCCATTGCTGAACATGAGGGACCCGTTTACCTGCGCTTTGGAAGGCCCAAAGTTGCAAACTTCACCCCTGTGGATCAAACCTTTGAAATCGGAAAAGCCCTTATATTGCAAACGGGCACGGACGTGACGATCCTGGCCACCGGGCATTTGGTTTGGGAGGCCCTTGTCGCTGCGGAAAATCTGGCCAATCAGGGCATCTCTGCAGAAGTCATCAATATCCACACCATCAAACCGCTCGATGCCCGGGCTATTGTAGACTCAGCCAAAAAAACAGGATGTGTGGTCACGGCGGAGGAGCATAATTATTTAGGTGGCCTTGGTGAAAGTGTGGCACGTGTGCTCACAACGCACCTACCCACCCCACAGGAATTTGTAGCCACCCAGGATACTTTCGGAGAGAGCGGCACTCCGGAGCAACTGATGGACAAATACGGATTGAATACTAAAGCCATTGAAAAGGCCGTTTTCAAAGTAATAGAACGCAAGGCCTGACAAAAAAGGCCGCACAAAAAAAACACTTTATGAAATGAGCCATAACAATTCTCAATACCAACCGAGATGGTTTTTGGCGAATTACATCTGACCTATTAAAAACAATAAAAATAAACAGATGAAAAATCTACTTTTTGCAGGATTCCTGCTCATCAGCCTAATTTCGTTTGCACAAAGCGGAGGCTCCGGATTCGGACTCAGAGCCGGACTGAATTACAGCAATACAGGTGACATTAAAGCTACTGATCTCGCGGATATTAGTGCGGACACGAAATTTGGCTATCATGTTGGGGTTTGGGGGCGCATAGGTGGCCGGGCTTATGTGAGGCCGGAGCTTGTCTTCACCCAGGTGAATTCGGATTATTCAGGTGAAAATTTTAAGATGCAAAAACTCGATCTTCCGGTACTTTTTGGCCACAGGTTTTTGAAAATTTTTCACGGCTTTATCGGACCGGCCTTCCAGTATGTCTTGAAAACAGACTTGCAGGACGTCGACCTTGGGGATGTGGAAAATGAATTTTCCGTTGGGTTTCAGATTGGAGGGGGGTTAAACCTCGGAAAAATTGGGATAGACCTGCGATGGGAGCGCGGCTTCAGCCCAAACTACGCCGATATTATCGGTGGGGAAATTGAGGGTATACGCCTGGATACCCGCCCCACCCAATTGATCCTGGGGCTTTCGTATAAATTCTGATTTGGGATTGCGCGGTCCTGAGAAATCAGACGGTAGCACCTATTTAGTATTTAAAACAAAACTGCAGATTAGGAACCCTCTGGAAAGGTGTTGTCGAGATAATCCGGAGTTCCATTGCCATTTGAATCCGGGAATTCAAGAGTCCCGTCCGGGTTGATGATAATCTCATCACGAGTAGGCACATCATCCCCATCGTCATCCGGATCCAGAAAATTTACCCGGAGCACCCCACCAACGGTCTCGCGTTCCTGCTGTTCATTGGTGTTGTCGTTATACAAATATCCGTCTCCATCCAGATCTTCCATGATTGAGGGAATTCCGTCCCCATCATGGTCGGTTTCGTCTATTCTAAAAAGCTCTACAAAAAAGATCAGGGGACTGTAATTGGGTATCGCATTGGTAGGCGCTGCATTAAAATACCCCAGGCCTGAAGGCATAATGATCATTCCCACTCCCCCTTCAATAGAGGTCACGGTTCCATCAGGGTTGGTTATAATTCCCCCGGAGGCTTTAAAAAAAGGCATCCCTTCGGTAAAACCCCGGGCCCCCTGAAGCGGGCCCTGTATCCGGGCGAGATCAAACCAAATCGGTTGGGAAAAGGAACCGTCAAAATCGCGATTATCCAGCAAGGCTCCCCGATAGGTGATGTAGGCGGAATCTGCCACGGTAGGGCTTTCGCCCATTCCCTGCCGGGCAATAAGATAGTATAAGGTATGGTCCACATCGGGCTGGTCTTCCAGGCCCAACTCCCCACTGGTTACGGTGATTTCAATAGGCTCCACCTGGTCGATAAGCGGTATTTTACCGGCATTCTCGCCCGCAAGTGTATCTACTGAAATTTTAAAATCAAATCCGGCGGGCGGATTCTCAAATTCCTCATAATTATAGAAATGGGACTGTAAATACTCCCGTATCTCGGCGTCGTTTTCAATAGCCACCTCATCGAGATCCCTGGGCGGAACGATTTCTACATCGATCCCATCATCTTCCCCACATCCGGAGAGCAAACCGATTCCAACGAGTACTACGCAAAAGCGCTTCCACAACATAGCCTTTCAATTAAAGGCCGCAAGATACAATTTTCCCCTATTTTTGCGAATCCCTTAACAAAGAATTGGGCCATGCGGATTGACAAGTACCTGTGGTGTACACGCTATTTTAAAACCCGGAATCAGGCTACCGAAGCGTGTAGAAAAGGACACGTTCGAATCGGGGACCAGGTGGTTAAAGCTTCCCGGGAAGTCATGCCTTCTGATGAAATTCAGGTACGTAAAAATCAAATCCATTACCAGCTGAAAGTCCTGGACATCCCATCACAGCGCCTTGGCGCCAAATTGGTGGATATCTACAGAATGGATACGACCCCTGCAGAAGCCCTGGAACATCAGAAACTGATGCAATCCACAAAAGAATACTATCGGAAAAAGGGCACGGGACGACCGACTAAAAAAGACAGAAGGGAATTGGATGACTACTGGGATGAAACTGAATAAGGCGTACTGGCAACAGCGGTATGAAGCGCGGAAGACCGGATGGGATATGGGTACGGTGAGCCCGCCCCTCGCGGCATATATCGATCAGCTGGGAAATAAGGACCTCAACATTTTACTGCCCGGAGCCGGGATGGGTTACGAAGCTGTTTACCTCGCCGAATCCGGGTTTGATTCATTTACGGTTTTGGATATAGCATCATACCCGCTGGAGTCTTTAAAGGAGCGTTTGCCTTCTTCTTTCCGCCCGGAAAACCTGGTGGAAGCCGATTTTTTTGATTTTGAGGCCGGGCCTTTTGACCTGGTGCTCGAACATACTTTTTTCTGTGCCTTACCCCCTGCCCTGAGGCAACAATACGCTCTTAAAATGAATGCACTGCTAAGGCCAGGCGGAAAACTCGCCGGCCTCTTGTTCGATTTCCCGTTAACTTCGGACGGCCCGCCCTTTGGTGGTTCAAAGGAGGAATACGAGCAATTGTTCACGCCTTACTTTCGTATTCGGGTTTTGGAGCGCGCGACAAATTCCATCCCACCGCGGCAGGGAAGTGAACTCTTTTTTATATTTGAGAAGAAATAAACCTATGGACCACAGAATCCTGACCCACCAGCAAATACTCCATAAGATCAACCGGATTGCGTACCAGATCTACGAGGCGAATGTGGATGAATCCCACATTGTTTTAGCGGGTATTGAGGGGGGAGGCCTCGATTTTGCGCAAAAAATAAAGCGTGCCCTGGAAAAAATATGTCCCGCTGAAATTTTGCTTTGCAAAGTGGGAATGGACAAAGCGAACCCATTTACGAGCCCGGTAACCACTTCCCTTAAAGCCTCGGAATATCAGGATCGCTCCATAATACTGGTAGACGATGTGCTGAAGTCCGGCACCACACTCATCTTTGGGGTAAAGCATTTTTTGGAAACCCCCTTAAAGCAACTTAAAACCGCCGTACTGGTGGACCGGAATTACAAGAGATTCCCGGTGAAGGCCGATTTTAAAGGGCTCTCCCTCTCGACCTCTCTTGAGGAGCACGTACGGGTCGATTTTAGCGCCCGGAACTACGGGGTGTATTTAGACTAGTTTACCCTCAATTTCAATTACCAATTCTTCCACGGTCTTCCCTGAACCGGCCAGGGTGTGGGCGGCCTGCAGGTAATACGGCCCGCGGTCAAAAAGATGTTTCCCAATAAATTCAGGGAGCTCGGAATCCGGCAGGTGGGCAATCAGGGGACGCTGGGCTTTTTCGGAAATCAGGCGGGCCACCAGGGACGGGATAGTGTGTTGCAGGTAAAAACTATTAGGGGTAGCCTTTAAGACGCGATCCATATTTCCGGCATAGGCGGGGGTTCCCCCACCGAGGGAGAGCACCCGGGGCTGTCCAGAGGCCAAAAGATCTACCAGCAGCTCGTGTTCCTTTTTGCGAAAAAAAAGCTCGCCCTTCTCCCGGAATATCTCGGGAATTTCAGTCCCGACCTCAGACTCTATATATTCATCGAGGTCTGTAAAGGGAAGGTTCAGTCGTTCTGCCAAAAGCCTGCCTACCGTTGATTTTCCACTTCCCATATATCCGAGTAATACAACCAGCATACCTGAAATTTTCGCTTAGAAAAGCCCAAATATCCGCCTTTTTTCAGAAAACGGAAATTTATAAACCGGGGGACTTGATTCATTGAGAATAGATTGTATATTTGCACCCGCCTAGGCAACCTCCTTCAATGAGTTTGCACCGCAGGTTCGCCTGCTTAGAGGCATTTGTTTTTTTGACCTGGTAGCTCAGTTGGTAGAGCATCTCCCTTTTAAGGAGAGGGTCCTGGGTTCGAGCCCCAGCCAGGTCACAATCAAGTAAATCCAGTCACTTCAAGTCGGCTGGATTTTTTAGTTTAATGCAATGTAGGTCAGTAGGTTAACTGCACTTACTGTATTAACTGCACTTTCCAGCATTCGTCAATTCGCCAACTTTTTCAGAGTATTTCAGGTATCCCACTGGGTATCCCATTAAAATAGTCAGGTATCCCACTCTGAATTTTAATTGTGTGCCAATTGTTTAACACTTAAATCAATTGGTTATGAAGCAACAAAATTTACTCGTCTTGTTTTATTTAAATAAGGCCAAATTGAATAAGAAAGGGACTTGCCCGATCTATTGCCGAATCACTTATCTAAAGAAGAGAAAACAATTTTCAACTGGGGAATTCGTAAAACCTGATGAATGGGATTCTAAAAGGCAACAAGCAAGCTCAAAATCCATCGCCAGCGAGCAATTAAATACGCAGCTACAGATCATAGCTGCTAACATCAAAAAAGAGTACTTGAAGCTCCAACTCTCCGAATCAGAGTTCACTGTTGAGGACATCTTTATGCACTGTATGGGAAAGTCTTCCCGTCAGGAGACGTATTTAATTACCTATTTCAATGAGTTCCTGGAGAAAAAGAAAAAGCTAATCGGAATTGACATCACACAGGCTACCTGGAAGAAATATTACTATGCATGCCAACAAACTCAATCCTTTATTAAATGGCAATACAAGAAAAATGATATCCCGTTCAGCAAGCTGACCTCTCAGTTTCTTGATGATTTTGAATTCTATTTGAAAACAGAACTGAACCAACGACAGGTTACTGTAAACAAGACCATACAACGTCTCAGAAAGCCTGTTAAGACTGCCGTAGGCGAAGGATATCTGGATAAAGACCCCTTTGCACTCCATAAACCAGGAAGGGTCACAAAGAGCGTTATATTCCTTACTGTAGAGGAATTAACAAAGCTGGAAAACCATAAAATTGAACAGCCGCGCTTACAGGTTGTGAGAGACCTCTTTGTTTTCTGCTGTTATACGGGCCTGGCTTATAACGAAATGAGGGAATTAAGAACCGAACATATAATAAAAGGCTTTGACGGCAATGAGTGGATTGAAATGGAGCGGAAGAAAACAGGTAAAATGATTTCTGTCCCATTACTACCCAAAGCCAAGGCCATCCTGATAAAATACAGAGATAACAGTGACACTACCCTACCGCCTATTAGCAACCAAAAGATGAATTCGTATTTAAAGGAAATAGCTGCCATTGTAGGCATTAAGAAGCGAATAAGCCATCACATGGCTAGGAAGACTTTTGCATCCACCGTGTTGCTTTACAACGACGTTCCCATGGAAATAGTCAGTGAGATCCTCGGACATTCCAGTATTAAAATAACCCAAGAATATTATGGCAAAATTGTTCAAAAAAGGATTAGTGAGGAAATGAAACGGATTACAAAGAAGTTAAAATAATATTACTTTTAAAACTTTCATTAAGTAAAAATATGGCAAGAAGAATCCCAAGATTGACATATACAGGAATTGGATTATTTATGTTTTTCCTGATCTTAAATTCATGTAAATCTGTACAACTCAAATCATCACTTAGTGATGAGCAATACAAGGTGCTCAATGACTTTTTTGATCGAAGCGAAGGATATACTTATTATTACAAAACTGTCGAATCGCCGCCATGGGAACAACTATTTAATAATTATGATTCAATATTCCAAAGAGCTTGGGCACCTACAAAAATCACAGATGAAGAACTATTTAGCTTACTGTCTGAAAAGGATTTGAAAACGATTCGAGCTCAAATTAAAAAGAATAGTCCTGTAGTCTTAAACCAGGATAAACTTGTCAATCTAGATTTAACCAAGAGAAAAAAGAAATCTTTAGCAATATCAAGTCCCATTATACTGGAAGATTTGGCAATCATAAGGAGAATTGGGGATTCAGAAGTTCCGATATTCATTCTTTCTAAGAACGAAAATGGTAAATGGGAATATCAATTTGCATTTTATCAAAAGCTGATTTTATATTAATACTTCATCGCGCCTGCCAAGTCGTAATTCAATAAAAAGTTATTGTGTAATTAACTACTTGGACACTCTAGCATTAAAATCACCCAAGAATACTATGGCAAGATCGTTCAGCGGAGGATTAGTGAGGAAATGAATAGGTTGTCAAATAAGTTCTAATAATCCAATATGAAACTGGGCATTCTAAAGATAGTTATGAAATATCTTTCAGTTTGAAAGGAACTTTGTTGTTTAACTGATAACCTTTGCTTGTATATTATTAACCAATATTGGTGCTTGGCTGCATATGAAGGTCAGGATTAAGAGATAATCTAATTATCCAGAAGCTTAGCTCTAGGATATAGAAATAGGAATTATTTTAAACTCCCATTCGCCGCCAATAAATTCGGCATAAACGGCCCTTACTGACCCGTCTAGTCCTGCTACAAAGACTACTATTTCAAAATAAGCCCTATTTCCATTTTCCGAATAATAGAGATTCTTAAAACTAATCAATCCCCCGTATTCATCATCTAATCGAATAGATTCATATATTTCAAAAAAGTCATCTCTATCAATAGACTTTAAGTCTATCCTAGTCACAGCCGGGATTTCAGAAATATCCAAATTCACTTGTCTAGGCCCTGTATTATTTACGTCATTTAAGAATTCATACCCTGGCTCCACTTCAAAGGGCTCAAAAACAGAATCATATTTAATGGTTCTATTAATATAAATTTGTAAGGGCTTCAGTTTGGCGATCACTGAATCAGGCTTTCTACGTCCAGATTTGCCCAAGCTGTCCCATAGTTCAGGTGGGGGTGGCGGATAAGAAAGCCTGGGATCATTGCCGTTTTGTGCAATTCTAGCTTCTATATAATCTAATATAACTTCCTGTTCTACTTGCTTTGAAACATCAGTATTACAAGCATTCAATAATACGAGAATTAAAAAAGTACATTCAATTATTCGCATGGTGCTTTAATCATATCAATCTTTACTGTTTTTAACCCATTCACTCACGACCCCATTTCTGTTTTTCAAACGCATATGCGACTCTGTAAATTCCAGTATTTTCAGGGTGTCCATATATTCGTAAATAGGACTCCCCAAACAGCAATCACTGAGGAACACTTCAAGGCGATAGTTCTTTGTGCCAAATATTTTAATATCATGACTTTCATACCCAATAAAGCTCACAGTTATATCATAGTCGTCCTCGATGCGCCTGAGTCTTAGCCGACCGAAGCCTTCAGAGTCCAGGACTATCCCAATTCTATTTTCCGTGGAGGCAACGTTGGTATAACCAATGGGATTACCTTCAAAGTCCTTAACCTGGATTTCAATAGTTATGGAATCTGTAAAATCTTTCCAAAAATACCCCTTGTGATAGGGCAATTGAACAGCAGTATTCTCATTATAATCCAGAAAGAGTGTGTCTGCTGAGATACGATAAGTTCCTTTTCCAAAAGACTCGTCCCCAAGATCCCCGCCTGAATGATATTCAAAACCACCATCTTGCTGGAATTTGTAAAAGCTATAAGTGTCGTAAGGCATATTTTGGCGAGCATATGTTCCTTCCAGCACATTTTGGGCTGAACAGTTAATTGATAACACGATCAAAATAACAAGATTAATCACATTTCGTTCCTTTGGCATCTTTATTTCCAGCTTTTTCATTTTGGTGTATTTTTAAAGCGTCATCTCGATCACTATTTTTTGGAAACAATTCAAAAAAGGAGTCTGCAAACACATATTCGCCTTCTTCATTTTTATAACTCAATCCTGCTGTGGCCATTTTATAATAATAGTCCCATCCTAGGTTTCCTCCTGTTCCATATAACTTGTCCCATTCATATAGAGAGTAAGCCATGGCTTTTACATACCCCCCCATGAACTCATGGTGGAATTTATTAGAATTAAGATCTGATATTCCATTAGCCTTCGCGAATTCTTCCATTTTTGCTATAAATCCAAATCCATCTTCAAAAATCATCGTGTTGCTAACTCTTAAGTTTAAATATGCGTGTACAAGCTCATGAATCATGGTTCTCGCAATGGACAATTCTGTAGCGGTCTTTAAATATTCATTGTTAAGGGTTGTTGCTGCCCCTTGGGTCCTTGCATTTGCATAGTTGCCATTGCTATCAACATCGAATTCAGAATTGTTAGATATAGAGTAGTTAATAAATTTTGATTCATTAAATATTTGCAATATCAACTGCGATAGATTAAGATCAATATTCGATCCTGGCACCTGAATTTCTGGCTTTATAGGATCATCATCAAATAGACCTGTTTTTAATTTTTTAAACACCAGGCGAGCGCAAAGATTATCTAATGAATTAATTATTCCTAAAGTATTTACTCCAACCCCTCCGGAAGGGCCTGATTCGCAGTCTTCACACCCTTCTGTTGCTGAAGAACTTGCTATATCTGTAGATTTAAAATAATTAGTACTATTATTACCATTGGGACAACTGACCTCCAAGACCCATCCAGTTCCTGAGTAACCACTACTGGCATCACCACAACTACCTTGTCCAGGTGGGTGGTGGGTCAGGCGAACGAAGTGAGCCAACCCCAGCCGCTGAATTCTCATTGAAAAGGCCAACGCACCGCCTGGCTCCTCACTGCGAAAGGTCCACCGGACCTTCCACGGTCGTTCGGCCCGGGTCAGGCGAACGAAGTGAGCCAACCCCAGCCGCTGTTATCTTAAGTAGATAAAACTACTCCAGTTTCAAGCCCCTGCAATCCCTAAGATTTCGAACTAAGTCGATCCAACTCAGATTCAATGAGGTCCAGCAAATAGGAACTGTTTTCAATTTCCCGATCCATAAAGGACAGCGTAATTTGACGGGCAGTCAGGACATCGCGCAAAAGCCCCTGTAAATCAGGGATGGAAGAGAGTCCTCCAATTACTGACTCTTCAGGGGTTCGAAGTTCATAATCCTCCCAGGTCGGGCTTTGCAGATCGGCGTTTTCGTCCCCAAATACAAAGTCTATAAATCCACGGTCTTCCGGGTTCAGAATACCCCGAACTTGAGACCGGTACTCGTGAGTCCACGGATCCCACTCCGCCTTCTGATCTTGCCGCATCGCTATATAAAGGTCATAGGAGGACAGGAAATCCCTGATTAAGTCATTTTCTATCAGGGCCAACCGGCCAGTAGAGTTCAGTTCCTTATAGGTGGGACTACTGATCTCATACCGGTTTACAGACGCCGTAAATTCAATGGACATGGCTAATTTAAGGGGGTCAGGACTATTTATTTCCCCGGTCAGAAAATCGAGCTGGTAGTGTGCGAGGTCGATGAGTTCCGACTCCCAGGCTCGCTTCTGCCGAACCGTTTCCTGAATGAGTTCGATGTCCGAACGAAGCCTGAACAGGTAAGACCTGTAGATTTCCTGATCCTGCCGTAACTCATTCCAGTTGTTGATCTGTAATGCAATGAGGATGCCTATAACCACCAGTACGATCTCCCCAAGAGCATACAACAGGTATTTTGTAAACCTGTTACGGGTTAGGAGGTTTTGCCGAATGCGTCGGAAAAAGTGGAGCATGGTTAGGGAGTTGTTTCTTCAACTAATTTAGGTAAATAATGACTTGGTAAGGAAATGCTGAAGACAAGATGATAAACGAAGCCAGAAGTACAGCATATGGGTGTAGTCTTAATAAAAGAGTGCATATAATACGTAACTGACCTCCCTCATTGCCTGTTATAGGGGGTACAGGTACATTGTGTTCAAAGAAAAATGCATCATGACAACAAATAGCTTCTATTCATTCCTTTTTGGCTTCATTCTATTGACCATTTCCAGGGGTCATTCCCAGAATATTGTAACCAATGGCGACTTTAGTGATTCTTCTGGAATTGTCACCAATTATGACGGGCAGCCTCCTGCAAATGTCTGGTTAACATGGCATGGAGAAAATGTAGACGCTAAGGCGTCTGTTGTAAACCAGGAATTACATTACCAGATACTTGCTTCTGGTAATCAGAAGTATGAAGTACAACTCCTCCAGGCTGGATTCTCGCTGATACCGGGACATACATATAAACTTTCATTTGATGTTAAAGCAGATTCCGATCGGACTTTTGGTGTTTTTCTGGGGGAGAACGGCGGGAACTGGACAAGTCTGATAGGTCCCTACAACTATGAGCAAAATGCCACTACTCAGTGGACAACTATTAGTTTGGAATTTGACGTCTATACCGTATTTCCGAACCATAAATTAAGTTTTGAGTTTGGAACAATCAATACAAGTGTGTACCTGGATAATGTCTCGCTCATTGACCTTGGTATTCGTAAAAACACCAGCAATGCTGAATTAAGAGCTTTGGATAAAAATATAGTCAATCCCGGATACAGACCAGAATCGGTGCTCGAACAGGCATTTATTGATTCATTTAGGGAGTCTCCAATTACGATGTACCCCACTATTACAAGGGAAATTGACACTACTACCTGGTCCAAAACATTATCAAAAAAGTTTGCTCAACATTTGAATGAAACTGAAAATTTAAATATTCAATTAAGTGAAAACACCCTGGACCCTGACGAATTAATGGGGAAAAGTCAGTTTCAATTTTTTATGTATGATATGGTAAGGCTTGGCAATGAGATTAAGATTAAAAAAGGAACTACAGATTATCATATCATTCCGGAAATACTATTCGCACCTAAAAGACAGGGGACTCTATTTGTATTTGGAATTCATGTTTTTATCCTTGATAAGGAGGGTGAAAATGTATTTTCTTTTTTACTTAATTCTCATCACGAGCTGTTTGTTGAAGCTAAATTATATTCTTACAATCCCAGTGAAAAGGATTTGGAGGCTTTAAAGGAAAGATGCCTCGAAGTCGCAGCAAGAACTTTTGAAATAATGGTAAAATGAATTAAACCTAATTACGCAACAGGCCTTGGTCAGACAAGCGCAGCGAAGTCAACCCCAGCCGGTGCTTTTTTAAGTTGGCAGTTTCAGTAAATTGCTTCTATTTACAGCAATGACGGAATTAATTGACATTATGTTCGAGCTTAGGGATTAGCGATACACAACCTACTTCAAAAGGCAATAGAACGCCCTTTTGGTGAGGTTGGAAAAAGAATTTAAGTCCAATAAAGCACAGCTCCTGAGCAAGATTGAAATTAGAAAAGCTATAATAGAAAATTGTGACCGATTATTGGAATATTATAACGACCCGGGGATTGCGGATCGCGACAGTATCTTTTTCTATCTAAGCAGTATCCGCCCAACGACTTTTGACCCTGTTCAAAACGACCTGGTTAGCTCCTCAGCTGTTGAGGTTTTAAAAAGTGAAGCGTTGAAACAGTTGCTCATCAATTGGAGTACAGACGTGATTCAACTTCAGGAAGTGGAACAGATATTCCTTAGATACGGAGAACAAAGCTTTCAGTCCTATACCACTGAAATTGGTATACAGCGTGATATTGCGTACAACTTTTGGAAACCTGCTTACACAAGTATGTTGGAATCCAAAGAAGTTAAAAACTCTATACCGGGGAAATTAAAACTAGGGGCAATGACTACCACTCAACTCCTGACCGACCCAAGACTGGAAGGTGTGATTGCACAGTCACTGAACTTAAATCAATTCAACAATCAGGAATCTGAAACCTTAATGAATAGGATTAACCAGATACTTGAAGTTTTAGATGCCGAAATCAGAAATTAGAGATATAGCCACCATAATCTTGGCCGTCGATTGTTCTCGTGAAATATCACAATTACCGATACCCCCGTGTCTGGTCCAGACCCCTTGACTCCCCATAGATAAGGGCATTTCGAAATTTTGAAGATTTGCCATGTGAAAAGAAATTCGTGAAGTACTACCTTTAGAACAACCTAAACCCTATCCATCGTGATCACTAAAGAAAAAATTAAATCCGAAATACGAGCTGTTTTTTACACAACCCTTTACTTCTTTAGTTGGTTTGCAGGACTATATCTTATTAAAATTCTACTGCTTGAAGAGTACAATATTGAATTTTCAGGCTTTTCTATGGTCCTGGTTGGTGCCTTGATTTGTGCCAAAGTAGTCATGATACTGGAGTATGTTCCTGTTCCCTTTACTAAAACCAGGCCCGCCTGGGTTGAAGTTTTAATTCGGACCTTGTTGTATTTAATCGGAGTTTTTATTGTGTTGGTTTTAGAGAAATCCTTTGAAGCACGGCACGAGTACGGTGGTTTGATTGAGGCGTTCAAAAATCTAAAAACCCTGGCTAACGACTACCATATATATGTCAATGTCATTTGTGTATTTGGTGCACTATTGGGATACAATATTTGGTCGGTCGTTAAAATGAAGTTTGGCAAAGGTGTATTTCGGAACCTTATGTCCACAAAATTGGAAGATTTGGAACAGGCCTCTCCACCAAAATAATGTCTTAAGAAAGGACGCAATCAAAAAAAAGACTTCATCAATCCCAGCGTCCCATCCCCCTTTGTCTTCCAATCAAAATTGCTACATTTAGGTATGAAGAAAATCACTGCTTTCCTGTTCCTGCTATTCTTGCTGCCGGCGTTCCTTCCAGCGCAGAAAAAGAGCGATGTCGACCTGCGCAAACTCGATAAATACTACCAAAAAATGGTGGCCGATTGGGACATCCCGAGCGCATCTATTGGGATTGTCAAAGACGGGGAGTTGATATTTACAGGAAACTACGGGGTCCTGGAAGTTGGAAAAAAAGGAGCGCCGGATGCCAACACCCTTTATGCCATTGCCTCCAATTCCAAAGCTTTTACCTCAGCTATCATAGGCATGCTGGTGCAAGAAGGGAAACTGGACTGGGACGATCCGGTCCGCAAATACCTGCCCTATTTTGATTTATACGACTCCTGGGTCAGTGAAAATACTACCATCCGGGACCTCCTCAGCCACAGGGTAGGCCTGGGTACGTTTAGCGGAGATAATATCTGGTATAAGTCCGAGTTACCGGCCGAGAAATTCATAAAACGATATAAACACGTTCCCCAGGCATATGCATTCCGATCCGGTTATGGATATTCGAACCTGATGTTTATCGCAGCGGGGGAAATCATCGAGACCGTCACGGGCAAGAGCTGGGCTGAAAATGTCGAAGAGCGTATCCTGCAGCCCCTGGGTATGGATCGGACCATAGCCTCAGTAAAAGAACTGGAGGCCAAAGGGAACCTTGCCACCCCCCATGCCCGAAATGAAACGGGAAATTATCCCATCCCCTGGACGAGCTGGGACAACGTAGCAGCTACAGGGGGCCTTATTTCAAGTGTTTCCGATATCGCCAAATGGATGATTTTTAACCTGGACAACGGAATCCACAATGGGGATACCCTGCTTTCCAAACAAATCCGGAATACCGTCTGGACACCCCATAACAATTTCACTGTCGACCACACCTCCCCTAATGACTTTGGCAGGCACTTCAACGCCTATGGCCTGGGTTGGGGACTTAGTGATTACCATGGACGCCTTCGGGTCGGGCATACCGGCGGCTACGACGGTATGATTACGGCCATCACCCTGATCCCGGATGAAAATCTGGGCGTGGTGGTGCTCACCAATGGCGTCAAAAGCCCGATTATGGCAGCCACCTATTACGCCCTCGATCAATTTCTGGGTGTCGAAAACGGGAAGGACTGGTCTGCCGACTACCTGAAACGCACAGACGAAAACCTGGCCAAAGACACCCGGATTGCAGACCGGAAAGCCAAAAGGGTTTTAAATACAAAGCCCTCAATTGAGGTCGAAAAATTAATCGGCACCTATCAGTCCGATATATACGGTAAAATCGATATCCGCCAAAAAAACGGGGAATTGACCCTGGATTTTACCCATTCCCCATTGCTTTCTGCCCGACTAACGCACTGGCACTATGACGTCTGGGAAATTCATTGGGATCATCCCCAGGCCTGGTTTAGTTTTGGAACCATTCAGTTTAATACGGATAACAACCTCAATGTCACGGGTTTTGATTTTGATGTACCTAATGACGACTTCTTTTTCGAACAGCTCAAGCCTTACAAGGTTAAAGATGACTGAGGTAGTCAACGTCCGGGAAATTCCCTTAACCTGTCGTAAGTACGGATTACCCTTAGA
>Ga0272441_10000937_pt1 | contig 63545 bp, 60 predicted proteins | sample SSMProp6N_FD_193582 | JGI IMG/M metagenome (GOLD analysis project Ga0272441, IMG submission 193582) | Marine sediment archaeal communities from Little Sippewissett salt marsh, Falmouth, MA, United States - SSM-Prop-6N | ecosystem: Environmental > Aquatic > Marine > Wetlands > Sediment ... | reverse complement strand
TTAACATATGTTTGGTTGGGTTAATATTGTATTATTGTATCACAAAAACCACCTAAATTAATAGGTGGAATTCAAAGCTGCGGGGTTAGGATTCGAACCTAAATAGATGGATCCAGAGTCCATAGTCCTACCATTAGACGACCCCGCATCTAAACCTTCAAATACCTTCTAATAGCTATTAGGCTAGGTATTGTTCCTAAAACTAGAGCAACTACAAATTGTATTAGCAAAAGAGTACCTAAGTTGCTTTGAAAATATATTAAGATATTGAAATCCGGAAACAGTACTTCAAGCTTTGGGGCTAATAAATAACAGCTCATTCCTAAGACCAAAGCTGTAATTAAAGTAGATATTAAGGCTGCAACTATTCCTTCTATCAGAAAGGGTCCCCTAATAAACCAATTTGAAGCTCCAACCAATCTCATTACAGATATTTCTTTTTTAAAATTTAATATTCCTAATCTAACAGTATTAAAAGCTACCAGCATAGCTAAAATAGCTGAAATAAAGATAAAAATCAAGGAGGTTCTTTCAATAGAGTTTGTAATTGAAAATATCCTGGAAATTACTGTTTTGTTCTCGTGATAGTCTACTTTATCGATGGAACCGTCAAACATTGAACTTTCCAAAAAATTAGATATTTGCTCATATTGGGAAGCCTGCCAAGCTTTAACATTCAAATGAGCAGCTAAAGGATTTTCCCCTATTTCTTCTAAAGACTCCATAATTACTGGATTATCCATATGCTTTTCTCTAAAAGAAGACAAAGCTTTTTCTTTTGAAATGTATTCAATATCCTTTACTTCTGGAATTCTAGAAAGTTCATCCCTTACTTGGAGAATGTCGTCTTCCTCTGCCTCTAGGTTAAAATAAACACTAATATCTACTTTTTCCTGCAAAGATACTACCAGAGAATCTGTCATTCCTCTTAGTAAATAAAGTCCTCCAATTAAAGAAGTAGATATCACCATTATGAAAATTGTAGCTGAAAATAGACCCTTGTTCCTTAAAAGGTTTTCCAAGCCGAACTTAAATATTCTTTTTAGTATAGTTAACATATGAATCTTCCTTTTTGTTCATCTTTTACTATTTTACCTTTTTCTAAGGTAACCACTCTTCTTTCCAAACTATTTATTATTTCCTTATTATGAGTAGATAAAATAACTGTAGTTCCCAACTCATTAATTTTCAATAGCAATTGAACAATATCCCTTGCATGATAAGGATCAAGGTTGCCTGTTGGCTCATCGGCACAAATAACATCAGGTCTTGTGATTAAAGCTCTAGCTATAGCCACTCTTTGTTTCTCTCCTCCTGATAATTCTAGAGGAAAATGATCAGCACAATCACTCAAACCAACTATATCCAAAACTTGAGGAATATCTCTTTTGATCTCTCCGTCTTCAAAACCCATTAACTCCATAGCATAAGCTACATTCTCATAGGTTGTTTTTGAAGAAAGCAGCTTATAATCTTGGAAAACAGAACCGATTCTTTGTCTCAAGCAAGGCAAGTCTTTCCGCCTTAATCTTTGAACTTCTATACCATCGAAGAATATTCTTCCTTCAGTTGGTCTTTCCTCTCCTAAAAGAAGCCTTAGCAGAGTTGTTTTTCCAGCCCCTGATTTACCAACTAAAGAAACAAACTCTCCTTTATGAACATCGAAATTAACACTTTTCAAAGCTTCTTTTTGATCTTCATAAGCCTTACTAACACCTTCAAAAGATATTAGTATTTCGCTAGTCGATTTTGATTTCTGCTTTGATGAAGTCATTTAAATTACCGTCTAATACTTCTTCAACTTTTGAGGTTTCAACCTCTGTCCTGTAATCCTTCACCAATTTATATGGGTGAAAGATATAAGATCTTATTTGGTTACCCCAGCTAGGTGAAGCAGATTTTCCTCTTACTTTTTTAATTTCTTTTTTACGAGAATCAATTAAATATTGATAAAGTTTTGAATATAAAAGAGCCTCTGCTTTTTGGCGATTTAATCCCTGCAACCTTTCTGACTGGCAGCTAACTGTAATTCCAGTTGGCAAATGAGTAATTCTTACTGCGCTTTCTCTTTTATTAACATATTGCCCTCCAGGCCCCGAAGCTCTAAAAGTATCTAGTTTTAAATCTTCTGGATTTATTTTTATTTCTAATTCGTCTGGCTTTGGAATTTCAGGCAAAACCTCTACTCTGGCAAAGGAAGTATGACGTAATTGCTGAGAAGAAAAAGGAGAAAGCCTAACTAGCCTATGAGCTCCAGATTCCCTTTTAAGCTTGCCGAAAGCAAACTTCCCTTTTATCTCCAATGTTACCTGTTTAATTCCAATTCTGCCGTCCGGTCCTCCCCCTTCTCCAAAAGACTGGTCTAGTATTTTTGTCTTAAATCCCTCTCTCTCACAATACCTCAGGTACATTCTAAGAAGCATTGATACCCAATCTTGAGCATCTTGTCCTCCAGCTCCAGAATATATTGATAAAACAGCATTTCCTTTATCGTACTTACCAGAAAGGAAAGCTTTAACTTCACAACTCTCTACTTTCTCTCTTGCTCTTTTAATGTCTTTACTTAAATCCTCCTCTCCTATTTTAACTAACTCTTTTAGATCAGCGATCTCTTTTCTCAAGCTAATTATCTCTTCCACCTCTTCCTTTAAATCTGATATTTCCTTACTTATCTTAGCTGCCATTTTCTTATCCTTCCAAAAATCAGTTTTTTGAGATTCTTTTTCTAAATAATCTATGGTCTTTTCCTTTTTATCAATGTCAAAGACATTCCTCTAAATAGAGGATTTTATCTTCTAACTCCTTAATTTTATCTAAAGCTTCTTTCATCTGAATTATTTTACCAATCTCTTTTAATAAAATCAATCCCGAGAAAAATTCTCAGGAAAAAAATATATAAGCAACATATATCAATAAATATTTTCTATCTCAGCTTCTAGTTCAAATTTACTAAATTCCCTATTTATTTGTACGCACCTCCAGTAATTAATAATTCCTAATGAAAAAGCAAGTATCAATATTAGAATAAGAGCTTTTTTACTGGATACCTTTCTCTTGAAAATGCTAGACATTAAATAATTATAGCACAAAAAACCCTGAAAAAAGAGCCAGAGATCGGATTCGAACCGATGACCTACGCTTTACGAAAGCGTTGCTCTAGCCAACTGAGCTACTCTGGCAAATTAAAGTAAGCGGGATACGGGAGTCGAACCCGTCTCTCTACCTTGGGAAGGTAACGTTGAACCGATCAACTAATCCCGCAAATTAAGTTTTCCTAAGATCTTTTCCCAAATGCTTTTTTCTTCTTCTTCAAAATCACTTTCTTCCTCATCTGGAGAAATAATAACAACCATCTCTTCCCCTTTTTTCTTATAAAGACCTTTTTCTCTAAGGATTTTTTCAGTATGGTCAGGATCTAAAGCCTCCGAAGCTCCAGCTTCTAATTCTTCCCTCCTTTGCTCCAAAGACTGAACTTCCTTTTTTAATCCTAATATCCTACTAATTAGCTCTTCCCTTCTTTCATCTATTCTAAGATTTGAAATTATTAAAAAAGCTATTATTATAAATAGTAGAGAAAATAAAAACACGGAAGAAAGAAAACTAGAGGATTTTTTCTTTTTAAACCTTCTCTTCATAAAAATATGTCCAAAACTAAATCAAAAGTAATTATAAGGATCATCTGGATAGTTATAGCACTTTTAGTTGTCTTCAGTATGGTCGGTTGGTCACTGATTTCATTCTTTTAATCTCAATATAATAGATTTAGATTCCCCTGGCAAGTATATAAAAAGAACAGCCTAAAGAACAAGGCTGTTTTAATTAAATTTTCAAAAAATCTTTCATTATTATGTCTCTTATATCAGCAAAAGAATTAATTGCGCAAACCAGACGCTCTTGCAAATCCTTACTCTCCTTTTTAGTATTCAGAACATTACCAAGATTACACAAAAACATCCCTAGCAACTCTTTTTCTTCCAAAACTACTATTTTCAAAGAAATACCAACCCTAGGAATTAAGATATCAAAACTGTTCAGATTTCTCACAGCTTCTTCTGCAATCAATAAAGAAAGCAAACTATATCTTCCAAGCAAAACCGCAGTAAACCCTTCTCTTCCGCTTTCTATAATTAAGAACTGATAATTATCTATAAACCAAGACTCTCTTACTATTCCCTTTTTAAAGTAACCAGAATACGACCTACAATTTTTAAATAACAATTCCTTTCCTATCCTTATTCCATCTTCCAATTGTTCTCCCTTGTGCCAAGCTGATACTATTTTAAAACTACTATTTTCCTCCATCTAAAACCTCCTGATTTAAAAATATAGGATGCTAGATAAAAAGTCAAACCCGAGACATGCTCTCGGGAATTTAACTCATTTTTTCTTCTTATATCTCATTTTCCTCCTTAGCTTTCTAAGCTTATGCTTCCTTATTTTTTTTCTTTTTTGTTTTTTCTTAGTACCCATATAATTTAATAAAATAAATACCTAAATAAAAGATAGCTTCAAACAAATATTTTGTCAAATACATTCATCTTTTTTAAATTGCCCAACAACAGCATTCCTAATAATCCTTAATTCTGAGATTCTAAAAACCAAACTCAACAACAAATATACTAAAATACCCAAGGAACCAGCTAAAAACCCTTGTAAAAGCACACCGGAAAAGGTTTTCATATTAACAAAATCGCTCAACAAATACAGACCAAAATAAGTAGCTAATCCCAAAAATAAAGATGCTATTGTAATTTTTAAAAAAGAATTAAATATTTCGAAAACCCTAAAGTTACCAACTTTAAAGTATAAAAATAATAATAAGAAGAATAATTGCAAAATAGCAGCTAACGAAAAAGCTAAAGGCAGCCCCACAACAGCAATATTTTCAATATTAGAAAGATCAAAGAAAGAAGATAAAACCTTATAGATTATTCCCGAATGAATTAAGGCTTTGGTAAAAAATAGGCTCAGGAAAACATTAACTAAAACTCCGACACCAGTAACTAAAGTAGGAGTTTTAGTATCTTTTAGAGAAAAGAAAACTCTGCAAATTAAAGGAATCAAAGCTGAAGCCAAAATACTAAAACTAAATATTCCCAAAGAAGCTGCAGTTAATCTAGTATCCTGCCAATTAAACCTACCTGGTCCCAAACTCCCTAAAACTACTCTCACTAGTTGAGCTCTTAACAAAAATATTAGAACAGAAGCTGGAATTACTAAGAACAATACTTGCCTGAAAGAAGAGGAAAGTTTTTTAAAAAACTCTTCGCTCTTTCCCAGAGCCCAGGTTCTAGATAATTCAGGAAAACAAGCTACAGCAAAAGATATGCCAAAAATACCAATTGGTAAATGATAAAGGTTGTTAGAAAAGTTAAAAATAGCAATACTGCCAGCAGACAAAGTGGAAGCTATAGCAGTAATTATAACTAGGTTTATTTGCTGAGCTCCAATAGCAAAAGATCTAGGAATCATCAATTTAAAAATTTGCAAAAGAGCAGGATGCTTTAAATTAAAAGAAATCCTATATTTAAAACCGCAAAGAAAAGCCGCAGGAAGCTGAATAATTAAATGAAGAAAAGCTCCCAGTATCACACCCAAACCTAATCCTATTATTCCAAAATAAGGAACAAAAAATAAAATACCAAAAATAATTCCCAAATTATATAATACTGGAGCTAAAGAATAAGAAAGGAATCTATTAAAATAATGTAAGATTCCAGAAAAGATATTAGAAATACCAAATAAAATAGGGCTCAAGAACATTAATCTAGTTAACAAAGCAGCCAATTTCAAGCTTTCCTCTGAAAAACCCGGAGCAACAATCCTCATTAAATAAGGAGTAAAAAGAAAAAGAACAAAACTTATTATTACTAAAAAGAATAAAAATACATTCAATAAATTGCTTACCATTTCCCATGATTTCTCCTTGTCCTTCAAATAATAATCTGAAAACAAAGGCAAAAAGGCAATTGTTAAGCCTCCAACAATCAAAAAATTATATACAAAATCAGGGATCCTAAAGGCCGCAAAATATATATCTGTTTCAATTGAAGCTCCGAAATGCCCAGCCAATAATCCATCTCTTATTAAACCTAAAGCTTTGCTCAAAAGAGCCGAAATACTCAATAGCCCCGCAGCAAAAGTAACAGTCTTTGTTTGAGAATTAAAAAAGCGCTTAATCATATAAAGTCCTATTTATTGTACCCTTTTTATAATAAATTGAAAAGGTAAAAAAAGAAACTGAAGTTTTAACTTCAGTATAGATTTTACTAATAATCATCGTAATAATGTTCTATATATTCCATCTCGTAACTGTATTGAAAAAGCCAATCCATCGCCTTTTTTATCTCTTCTCCAGCAAAGATACAACCCTCCCTTAATATTATTGGCTTTATCTTATTCCTGCGCCATAGCTTATAAGTCTCTAGGTTATAGTTCTGAGGAGCTTCTCTTTCTTTTATTTTCTCGAAATTATCTACTAATACATTTTCAACGCTATCAACAAACTCCCTTTTTCTAGTTTTAGTTAAGTTCTTTAAAATATGAACTGTGGGCCAATATATCTCTTCTGAAATTCCATCAAGATTATGCACTTTACTTCTAACTTGAGAGAAGCTTACATGATGTTCATTCTTTTCGTGAATCAACCTAATAAGAAAATCCATTATATCTGGAGAAAAATGCCAACTAGTGCAGGTTTGAACCTTAAACTTCTTATAGTTTTTTCTTACTATTTCGTCAGCTTCAGGATTAGCTGCGGTGCTGAAAAAAAAGTATTTATCTTCATTATCAAAACCAAGCTTTTCAATTAACTCTCTAACTTCGCTATCTCTAAAATAGTATCTGTAGCTTGATGATTCTCCACCTATTTTATTAAGATCTAGTTTTATCTTATTCAATTTATCCTTCCTTTCTAATATTTCAGTTCTAGAAACTAATTCCATATTTTCACCTCAAAAGTACTAACTCAATCTTAATTAAAAAGAGCTTTTTGTCAATAAAAAAGCCCAACTAGGTTATAAGCCGACTTCTGTTCTCAAAAAACCTTCCGGTTTCTCAAGTGGTAATCATTTATCTTGATCAGAAATTGCTTTCTGATTCATGCGAACTACTTTTCTCTTCGACAAATCCGGAGAGTGTCGAAAAGTTTGTTCTTGCACTCAGCAAGGATTTAGCCGTTTCACCTTAAGGATTACTCCAAAAGCTTATCCAGATAAATCTGGATACCTCAACCCTTTCGGGCCTTGGCGTCTCTGTTCGCACCTCTAGCGTTACCGCCGACGGCCGTTAGCCGCTACCCTTTTAACTCAAAAGAGTGAGTGGTCGGACTTTCCTCTGTATAAACAAAATATACAGTAATTACCTGCCTAGTTGAGCTAAACAAATGATAACAAAAAAAGATCTCTTTGTCAAATTAAATAAGAGTTTGCTTTTTACTTCTTTCATCCAAGCTTTGATTAACCAAAGAATCGGCTTCTTTGTTCTTTTCTCTTAGAATATGAACAAATAAAACTTCCTTAAAATCGATCTTTAAATTCCAAACATTAATAAACAATGGCTTTATTTTACTATCTATTATCTTATACTTACCTTTTAACTGATTAACTAGAAATTCCGAGTCAGTTCTAACTTCTACTTTCATATCTTTTGCTTTCTTTTTCCCAAAAAGAAGCTTTAGCTTCCTTAAGGCGAAAATAACAGCTTCGTATTCCGCTTGATTATTAGTTAATCCATCTCCCAAAAAATGAGAGTATTTTTTAATAACCTGATCCTTGTCATTTAAAATTAAAACTCCAGCCGCAGATGGTCCAGGATTGCCCCGAGAACCACCATCTGTATAAACAGTAACTTTTTTCATAAAAGTTATTTACTTAGAAAATAATCAATCAAGCAATTTTTAAACTTTTCTAAATTTTCATTTTTCACAGTAAATCCCGAAGCCAAAGGATGACCACCAAAAGTCTCCAAAAGATCAGAACAACTCTTCATAGCTTCTACTGAGTTTAAATCCTTTGGAGTCCTAACTGCTCCCCTACTTTTATCTTCTCCTTTCTTAAACAAAAAAACAGGCTTTTGAAAATCTCGGCAAATAGCTGAAGCTGCCGGCCCTAAAAAAACCAAAGACCAATCTTCTCCGCCTTCAAAAACAAGGGGACTTTTAAAATCTTTTAGTATTCTTTCTTGAACTTCCCATATGACTTGTTTTATTCTTAAATGTTTTTCTTCATTTTTCTTAACAAGACTATCTTTTAAAATTTCCACTGTTTCATCATTAGATGAAGATAAAAGCAAATAAGCTTCGGTTAAATGATCTACAACGCCACTGGCATTTAGTGTAGATATTATTTTTGAAGCTGTCATTTTAATATTTAAATCCCCAACAGAAAAATTCTCCTTAAAGAAAACTTTTAACCCCGGTCTCTCTGTCTCTTTCAAAGCCATCAATCCTTCTTCAATTAATAATTTATTCTCATCTCTTTGGGGCATCATATCAGCTATTGTAGCTAAAGCTACCAACTCCAAGAAACTTTTATTTAAGGGCTTTGGTATATTATTATTAAAAAGCTCCTCGGCAAGCTTAAAAGCCAACCCCGTAGCTGCAAATTCTTTAAAAGGATACTTATCCCCTTTTTGCTTGGGATCTACAATAATTGAAGCTTTAGGGACTTCATCTAGCACTTCGTGATGGTCAACAATAATAACTTCAAATCCCATTTTGTTTGCAATGTCCACCTCTTTTAAATTACCTATGCCGCAATCTATAGATATTAACAGAGCTGGTGCTTCCTTTTTTAAAAAATCTAAAGCCTTTTCATTTATTCCATAACCTTCCTTTTCTCTATCTGGAAAATAAATTTCAGGCGAATTACCGCCCAAATTCTTAATGGAACCCTCTAAAATAATAGCTGAAGAAGTTCCATCTAAATCCGCATCTGCGTAAACAATAATCTTTTCTTTGTCTCTTATTGCTTTTTTAATCCTATCTGCGGCTTTCCTTAAATTTTTTATCTCCTTATTACCAAAAAACATCATTTTAATGATTCAACACCTATAAGTTCTTCGTCGCAAAGGAAATCTAACATAGCGCTTCCCCCGGTAGAAACATGATCTATTTTATCTAGCCATCCAAACTTCTTTAAAGCCAAAATAGTATCCCCTCCTCCAGCAACTTTAAAAGCTTTAAAATTCCTTGTTACTTTATCGCCTATTTTCTCTGTTCCTTTTTGAAATCTTTCCGCCTCAAAAGCTCCCATGGGACCCGCCCAAACAATAGATCCTGCATTTTGAATAATGCTAGAAAAGAGACTAATTGTTTCCGGCCCTAAATCAAATATTTCCTCTTCTTTTCTTACGGTTCCCAATCCCCCTATTCTTTTGTATGTCCAATCATCCCGTAAAGAAAAAACAGCATCCTTTGGCAAATGCAATTTTGGATCAGTAATATCTATATTGCGGAACATTTTAACCATTTCCTCACTAAGCAATGATTCTCTAACTAAAAGTCCTTTAGATGTTAAAACATTTTCCGCTAAATAACCATTTAAGAGAACGAAGTCCGCTATCTCAAGAAACTTAGCTAAAGACTCAAGCTTAGCTGATTTCTTGCCTCCCATAATAACAACTAAAGGTTTCATACTTTCTCTTCTTATTGAAGACAAAGCCGCTATTTCTTTTTGTAGTAGCAAACCTGCAGCTCTTGGCATTATTTTGGGTAATCCAGTCACAGAGGTGTGTTCTCTATGAGAAACTGAAAAAGCATCATTAACATATATATCACCAAGCCTAGCCAGTCTTTCAGCAAATTCCAGGCTATTACCTTTTTCTCCCTTGTAGAATCTTAAATTTTCCAAAAGAAATATTTCTTTTTCATCCATTTTACTTACCTGCTCTTCAACCTGCTTACCAATACAATCAGATAAAAAGACTATTCTCTCTCCAACAAGTTTTTTTAACCTGGCTGCAACATTTCTTAAACTATATATTTCTTTCCTCTCTCCTTCGGGTCTTCCTAAGTGGCTTATTATAATCACTTTAGCTCCCTTCTCCCTTAAATATTTTATAGTTGGAACAGCAGCTTTTATCCTAAAATCATCCAAAATATTTCCTTCTTTATCCAAAGGAACATTAAGATCCAGTCTTAATAAAATCCTCTTGCCTTTTACTGTAAAATCTTCAATCTTTCTCATTTTTTTTACCAAATAATGATTCTTTTAATGTTTTTCTTAAATCATCCAAACTAATCTCTTTTCTTTTAGTTTTTGTCTCTTTTTTATTACTAGAAGCTACAGGTTCTGGAAGCTCCTTTCTTTCTGGAATAACTTTCCCTTCATTTCTATTCTTTAAACAAGACTTGCAGAAAACAGGCCTGCCTGGATCTGGAGAAAAAGGAACCTTAATTTCTTTCTTACAACTTGAACAAGTGGCATCATAAAGAACAGGTTCTGGCTTGGGAGCCGCAGCAGCTTTTAGGGTTCCTGTCCACCGGGCAATTTTCTCTTCAACTAATTGACGAGGCGTACCATATCTTTCTCTAGAAACTTTTATTATTTTCTTCTTGTTAGATTTTTCAGGAGTCTCAAAAGGAGGAAGAGTCTTTGCTGAAAAAGGGCGCCCAGCTATACCATCAATCATTAGTTTTAAATAAATATTATATTTCGCTAAATTAACTAAATCTTCAGCCACAACTTCTGGAATAAATTCCTTTTCTAAAAACTCCGCATCTTCAGCTCCCACCCTAAAGGAAACCAATGTTCCGATGTTTCCAAAAACCGCATCTCTTACCTTTTCTTCCATTTGAGCTATATATTGATGCCCTAAAATTAAGCAAAGCCTATACTTTCTAGCCTCAGATAATATATTTACAAAACTCTCTGTAGCAAAGTTCTGAAATTCATCTACATACAAATAAAAATCCTCTCTTTCTTCTTCCGGAATATTCACTCTTTGCATAGCGGCTAGTTGGATCTTGGTAATTAAGAGAGCTCCTAGTAATCTTGAGGCATCTTCACCTATTTTACCCTTTGAAAGATTTAAAATCAAAATCTTGCTCTCGTCCATTATCTCTCTCATATTAATAGTAGACTTTACTTGCCCAATAATATTCCTTATCAAAGGAGCTGAAATAAATTGGCCTACTTTGTTCTGAATAGCAGCTGTAGCTTTTGTCTCAAATCTTTGACTATACCTAGCATACTCTTGAACCCAAAAAGCTTTAACTACAGGATCTGTTATCTTGCCTACAACTTTCTCTCTAAATTCAGGGTCAGCTAGCATCCTGTTTATACCCAGAAGTGTTGATCCCGGATATTCTAAAATAGCCAAAATACAATTGTTTAAAATATATTCCATCCTGGGAGACCAAACATCAGGCCATATCTTTTTAAAAACCCCCATCAGTCCACCAGCAACTAAGTGGTGGTAGGTAGGATCAACTTCTTCCATAACATTAAAAGCAAAGGGAAAATCCAAATCTGCCGGATTAAAGTAAACTACATCATTAACTCTGTGGGAAGGAACAAAGTCCAGTAACCTTTCTGCAGCTTCTCCATGAGGATCAACAAAACAAACTCCCCTCCCTTCTTGTATGTCCTGAATAGCTAAGTTCTCCAAAAGAGCTGTCTTTCCCATTCCTGTCTTTCCAACAATATACATGTGTCGACGCCTATCATCGACTTTAATGCCAAACTTATTCTCAATATTACGAAATGTAGTTTTACCAAAAAAGGCTAATTTATCTAACATGGTTATTCGCTAGGAAGCTCTCTGGGAGCTTCTGTTTTTTTAGCTTCTATCCTGGGAACAGAAGGAGCTGGAGCTGCAGCTCTTCCTGGAAAGTGATATATAGTTGCCATTTCATCTGATGCTAAAACATAGGTTCCTGCTGAAAAATTTATTGGGAAAAGAGGAGGAAGCCTTCTAATGTACCTTTTAAACATTTCCCTTTTTCTAACATAAGTTCTAGCCTGCCTAAAAAACCATTGTATCTTAGGAAGAGTTTTGGGCCAAGGTTTCAAACCGTTAAGATTTTCTGTGGAAACGGTTTTAAAAAGCCCATAAGGAATTCTGGCTTTTGCTTTAAAAAAAACATCTTTTTTGCCCAAATACAAAAACCTAATATTAACTTGATATCCAAACTGTCCAATCTTTCTCTCAATTGCCTGCACTATTTCTCTTTCTCCGGGGGTTAGCTTCATCTCAGGAGGCAAAAAACCTTCTTCTTTTTCTTCTGGAGGTCCTGAAGGAGGTTTACCCGTAATTAAAACATCTGCTGCTTCCATTACCATGGGTTTGTATCTAAAATCCTTTTTCTTTCTATGGACTAAATCATCAATTATTTTTTTCCCTTCTTCCATCCAAGGAACCTCATCTCTAATTGGCTTTGCCACCATTTGCACCCATAAATGCTCTCCCTTGCCTATAGTTGCCATTCCATCTAACAAGCCAGCTAAAGGATCTATCCTTTTTTGCTCCTTTGTCTCTCTAGCATCTTCTATTTTATCATAAGTTTTAATAGGATAAGGATTGGGTTTTGTCACAACCATATCTAAGCCAAAACAATCCCAATCTTTATTGGGAGTGTTTTTAGGAACGAGTTTAACATAATCTTCAGCTAAGGAAATCTCAGCGCCAGGATACTGGGCATAAATATTAGACTCAATTAGCCCTCTTGCTTTTGCTGGGCAACGAATGAAAAAATGAACTGTCCCTTCGGTGCTAACTATTTCAAAAGACAAAGAATTCAAAAATTCACCTTCTAGCCATGTTTCTTTCCAGTTGAAAACATCGTGATAGCCATGAATTCCCAAAAAAACCTGCTCCATGGCTTTAATTGGCTTTTCTATATCCCTTGGTATCCTAACTTCCAAAACTATTTTTTCAATCTGAGAATCAAATTTATCTACCCTATACCAATTCCAAAAAAAAGTAAACCTGTCATACAAAATAAATGGCAAAGGAAGCCACCACCAATTTTTCAAAATCTCCCAAAAAATCCTTAAAAAGCTAACAATGAAATCCATCTTAATTTAAGCTTCTTTTAAAGTGTATTTTCCCTGAGGGGTTTTAACAAATTGATCTTTATTCTGCAAGTTTAATAAAATGGTATTTTCTTTAACTATTCTTCGAGAAAGGACTTTTGTAATAATTTTGTCTTTGGAAAGAGGTTTTTTACTTTCTCTTAAGACCTCCGCAATCACATCTTTTACTTGGCCGGGAGCATACCCCCATTCCTTCAAAGCATACATTCCTCTCCCTACTAAAACAAATCTAGGGTCTCTAATTAGTTCATTGTGAACCGTCTGAGGAAGAGTTTTTGACTTAGAGTCAAAATCAATCTCATCTATAACTTCAGCTACTTCTTTAAAATGAAGCGGCTTCTTTTCTTTTTTCAAAGCCAAGTAGGCTTTATCTTTTACCCCTTTAGGGCTAACCTCTGGCCATTTTTTAAGACCGAATAAGCCTTCGGGATCTTGTTCTATTTCTTTTGAAATTTCCAAATAAGAAGTCAAAGACAAAGAAGTTAATTTAACATTAGGACTATTTCCTACTTCTCTTAAAAGATCATTTAAAGAAAGTAATTTTCTCTCTTTTTCAAAATTATTAATAGAAGCTTGAATTACCTTTTTTGCTGAATCTACAGAATTCAAATTAACAGTCCACAAAGGATAAATATCTCTTGTTTCTGAAAATCTAAAAAACCGGTCTCCCAAAGTCAACCAGAATAAAGTTTGATTTTTAAGTTTCCTCGGCGTCAAATCTGAAACTAAAAGATCTTCTCTTTTAAGATTCCCTGCCTTTTCTAAATTGTCATTTATAAAATTAAAAATTGACTGATATTCAGAATTTTTAATTTCTCTTTTAATAAGATTAATGCCTGAATTTTCAATCTGCCTTACTCTTTCCCTGCAAACACCAAAGCTTTTCCCGATAGACTCTAAAGTTTCGCTTTCCTCTCCCTCCAAACCAAACCTTCTCTTAATTACACTTCTTGTCCTCCCAGGAAGTTTCTTTAAAAGTTTATTATGCGTTTTTTCATAGTTTAAACTATTCATATATAAAATGATTAATATTATTTATATATAAACACACTTTCTAATTAAAGTCAACGCTTTCTTTCGAACCATTTAACTAAAATAGGCGGAGCTAGAAAAATTGAGGAATAAGTTCCCAGAGCAACTCCTAATATTAAAGCTAAACTAAAATACCTAAGACTTTCCCCGCCAAAGAAAAATATAGCCAAAAGGACAAATAAGGTAGTTAAAGAAGTGCTTATCGAACGAGAAAGATTCTGATTTAAGCTTTCATTAACTGCCTCTTTAAAAGAAAGCTTCTTTTTAGAAAGATTCTCTCTTAATCTATCAAAAATAACAACTGTATCGTTAACAGAATAACCAAAAACAGTAAGAAGAGCTGTAATTATAGGAATGGATATTTCTACCGAATATAGCTTACCCAGAATAGAAAAGACACCAATAGGTATTAAGACATCATGAAATAAAGCTAAAAGAGTAGCTATGCCATATTGCCATGATTTCACAGAACCAGAAACCTTTCTAAAAGCAAAGGTAACATATAACAATATCGAAACTAAAGCTAAGAAGATCACTATTTTTGTCTTCTCTTTAACCTCCTTGCCAATTACAGGACCAATACTATCAAACCTTATTTCTTCTATTTCTCTCTTTCCTCCTAATATATTCAAAATATCACTATGGGTACTTTCTGGAATTTCTTTCATTCTTAAAATAACTCCTTTTTCTTTTGTTGGCTGAACCATTAATTTCCCCAATTCCAAGACCGACAAATCTTCTTCTATTTCCAAAATTGAGGGAACTTCTCCTTTGTATTCTATTTCTAAAATACTTCCTCCCGTAAAATCAATTCCCATATTTAGGCCAAAAACCAATAAAGAAACTATACTACCTAGAACCAAGAATCCGGAAATTAGAAAATATATTTTGCTGTATTTGAGAAAGTTAATCTTCATATTTTTATTTCCAAAGAAACTTTATTTTTTCAAATCTAGTGCCAATAAAACATCTTAAAAAGCTCCTAGTAACAAAAATAGCTGAAAACAAGCTAACTAAGATACCTAAAGACAAAGTAAAAGCAAACCCTTTTACAAAACTAGTTCCAAAGCTAAACAAGATCAAAGCAACTATTAGGGTAGTAATATTACTATCTCTGATTGAGGGCCATGCTCTAGCAAAACCATCTCTAATAACTAAAGGAAATTCTTTTCCTTCTTTTCTTTCTTCCCTCATCCTAGAAAAGATAAGAACATTGGCATCAACTGCCATTCCTATTGATAAAATAAAGCCAGCTATCCCAGCTAAAGTAAGGGTCACGGGAATCATTTTAAAAATAGTAAGCACTAAGGTTATATAAATTAAAAGAGAAATCGAAGCCAAAAAACCAGGTAATCTATAAACTAGAATCATAAATATAATTACCGCCAAAAATCCTAAAATACCGGCCTTTAAACTCCTTTCTACAGAGACAGCTCCCAAAGTAGAACCTACTGTTTGTTGAGAAATCATATTAATAGGAACAGGTAAAGCTCCTGCGTTTAGATTTTCAGCTAAATTCTTTGCCTCCTGAACATTTACTATTCCTGTAATTTGAGCTCTACCGCCAGATATTTTTTCTCTTACCTTTGGCAGGGAAATTGGATTACCATCTATATATATTGGCATATATTTATCAATGTTATTTTCAGTTAACTCTTCAAATAATTTAGACCCTTCGTCGTCGAACTGAAGAGATACAAAAGGCTCTCCTGTCATATCATTAAAATCAAGCCTAGCTTTTTCTAAATACTTACCAGTTAGAGTGGTAGATTGGAAAGGTTCTATTTCTTCACCTTCCCCCGTTTCATTAACTTTTTGGTTATGTTCAATAATCTCTTCGAAATTAGGCTTTTCTTCTTTAAATTCCAAAAAGGGAGTTTGTCCAATCATATCGATAGCTTCAGAAACATTTTTAATGCCAGCTAGCTCAATAATTAACCTGTAACTATCATCACTTTCCTCAATTTGAACTACAGGTTCTCTTACTCCAAATAAGTTTACTCTCCTTTCTATAACATCTCTCAATCCCCTCATAATAGGCTCTCTATCCTGATTTTCTACGCCAGATAAGTCAGCTTCATATATTAAATGGCTTCCTCCTTGTAAGTCCAATCCCAATTTAAAAGGAACCTTTGGCATAAAGGAAACATTAAGAACAAACATTCCAGCTAATGCAGAAATAAATACGACTAAAATTAGAATTAAGCAAGATTTTTTCCTCATATATTTTAAAAACTAGTTAAAAACACAGAAGCAATGCCTACTAAAAATATTCCGTCAAATACCCCAGCTCCTCCAATTGAAAGCATACCTGGAGAAACTTTTTGAACTTCTCCTATTTTCAGCAAGTCCGCCCCTATTAATACCCCCGTCACTCCTGAAATAAAAGCTGTCGGAGCTGCAAAGCCAGGTGAAAGAACAAGAGAAATTAAGGCTGAAAAAATAGGAGGAATTATAGCTGGCAAAGCAATGCCCCTGCCTGGAATTACTCTAGCTAAACTGTTAGAAATAATTATCATTAAAATAGTAGCTGCCACAGCTGGCTTTAAAGGGACTCTGGTTAGAAAGTAAAGAGAAATTATTATAGGGATAACGGCTCCTCCCAAATTAATAGAAACTCCTTGTTGCCTGACTGCAGGCTTCCTAAAAAGACCGAGTAAGGAAACTTTTTCTATATAAAAATTCCTTCTTTTGGTTAAAGGTATGTTTACCAGAGAACCCAACAAAATAAGAATCAAAGCTAAAATAGCAGTTCCTGGAGATAATCCAAGCTTCTCAAAGCTAAAACTTACAATCTTAAAAAAAGCTAAAAAGAACAATAATGGTAAAGAAAGGAAAAGCAAGACAAATATTAAACAACCTATTGGGAAGAAAAACATATTATAACAACTCCGGGGTTATTAATATCTCAATAAAAGCTGAAATAAATAATAATACCAGCACTATCCTTAAAAAAACTCCAAAAGCTATCTTAATTTCTTTAACTATGCTAACTTCTTCCTTCCTTAATACTTTTTTAACCGAAATTCTACCAATTTTCAAGCCCATAGCAATAGATATTATCAAAGCTGGAATCTCAAATATACCATGAGGCACTATTCCTAAAAGGAAAAACGAAGTACCAGCTCTATTTATTGTGTAATTAGCAAGAATTCCCAGTATTTCTCCATTATAGATTAAAGCTAAAAAAGGAACAATACCAAATAAAAATCCGCCCAGCACAACAGCTAAAGCAGTCAAGCTATTTTTAATTAAGACAAAAAGAAACTGGGACAACTTTCCCATTTCCATTATCGGTAAATAAGAATCTTTTAAAAGAGAGACTATTTCTTCTGTTTCTCCTAAGTGTTCTCCTGCAAAAAAATAACCCAGAATAACCAAAAATAAATAAAACACAGTACTAAATAATATGTATTTTCTCAAAGAATACACATATTTTCTAACTTCAGGGCTAATTATAGTAAATTTATCCATATTTTGGCCAACAACACTTTTTATACTTTTTCCCAGAACCGCAAGGACAATCATCATTACGACTAGGTTTTTTTCCTGTTTTTGGAAAAGCAGTAGTTCTAAAATTTCTTTTAACTGAACTGCTTTTAATTTCCATTCTTAATATGTTATTTACGATGGAAGCTTCAATGATATCCAACAATCTCTTAAAGAGCATGTGCCCTTCTGTTTTATAAGCAACTAAGGGATCTTGGTTTCCATAAGCCTTTAGTCTTACAGAGTCTTTTAAGTGCTCCATGGCAACCAAATGATCAATCCAAATAACATCTAGTGTTTTCAAGGCTACTATCTTTTCAACCTTTCTCATATTTTCCTCGCCTAACTCTTTTTCTTTTTCAAAATACTTCTTTTCTTCAATTCCCTGGTTCTTTACCATAGACAAAATATTTTGTTTAACTTCTTCGGGAGAAGCCAAAAGTATTTCCTCTCTTTTCCTGTAAATAGTTTCTCTATGTTTATTCATTACATTATCGTATTCTAAAACGTATTTTCTAGCATCAAAATTCATTCCCTCTATTTTTGACTGGGCAGATTCAACAGCTCTAGATATTAACTTAGCTTCTATCGGCTGATCTTCGGGAACTTTTAAAGTATTCATTAAAGACTTTAATCTCTCTCCCCCAAAAATTCTCATTAAATCATCTTCTAGAGAGATAAAAAACTGAGAAGAGCCAGGATCTCCCTGTCTACCTGCTCTTCCTCTTAACTGATTATCTATTCTTCTTGCTTCGTGGCGCTCAGTTCCAATAACATGAAGCCCTCCCAGATCTTTAATCTTTTCGGCTTCCTCTTTATCTTGTGGGTTACCTCCCAAAATAATATCTACTCCCCTGCCTGCCATATTAGTAGCTACAGTAACCTGACCTAGCTTACCAGCCTGAGCTATAATTTCTCCTTCTCTCTCATGATTTTTAGCATTTAAAATCTCGTGAGAAATTCCTTCTCTTTCCAACAATTTTCCCAAGTACTCGTTCTTTTCAACTGATCTCGTACCTATTAAAAGAGGCTGGCCTAAATTATGCCTCTTTTTAATTTCCCCAACTAAAGCTTTCCATTTACCTTTCTCTGTTTTGTAAACCCTATCTGGAAGATTCTTTCTAACCATTGGCAAATTAGTAGGAATAATAATAACTTCCAAACTGTATACTTTATCAAACTCTTCAGCTGAAGTTACTGCAGTTCCTGTCATCCCAGACAGCTTATTATACATTTTAAAATAGTTTTGAAATGTAATTGAGGCTAGGGTCTTTGATTCAGGCTTTACCTCTACTCCTTCTTTAGCCTCAATTGCCTGATGTAAACCTCCGGACCATCTTCTTCCTGGCATTAATCTTCCCGTGAACTCATCTATTATAATAACCTCCCCTCCCTTAACAACGTAGTGAATATCTTTTACAAACAAAGGTTTGCCATCTGAAGGCTTAACTGCTTGAGCCCTTAGGGCCTGTTCTAGGTGGTGAAGATAATTTATTCCTTTTTCCTGATAAATATTATCCATTCCTAAAATCTTTTCCACCCTCTCAATCCCCTTTTCAGTCAAAGTTACAGCTCTTGCTTTTTCATCAACTTCATAATCAGTTTCGGGACTAAGCTTTGGAATAATTCTCGCAAACTCTAAATACCACTTAGAACTTTCCATATCTGGAGCTGAAATAATCAAAGGAGTCCTGGCTTCATCAATTAGTATTGAATCTATTTCATCAACAATAGCAAAATTAAAACCTCTTTGAGACTTGTCTTCGGGTTTTAATGCCATATTGTCTCTCAAATAGTCAAAGCCAAACTCATTATTAGTTCCATAAGTGATATCAGCTAAATAAGCTTCCTTTCTAGAGCACGGCTTTAGAAAATCTTCTACTATCTTAAAAGATCCTAGCTCATCCCTTATTTTGTCTTTCTCTTCACTCTTGTATTCAGGATCGTATAAGAAAGACTGCTCGTGATTTATACACCCTACTGACAAACCCAACAAATGATATATTTGCCCCATCCAAACAGCATCTCTTCTGGATAAATAATCATTTACTGTAACAATATGAACTCCCTTTCCTTCTAAAGCATTTAAAAAAACAGGCAAAGTAGAAGCTAAAGTTTTTCCTTCACCTGTTTTCATTTCAGCTATTTTCCCTTGATGCAAGACTATCCCCCCTACTAACTGACAATTATAATGTCTTTGTCTTAAAGTTCTTTTTGAGGATTCACGAACCAAAGCCAAAGCCTCAGGAAGAAAATCGTCTAAATTTTCTCCTCTCTTTAATCTTTCTTTTAAGGATTTAGATTTCTCTAAAAGCTGCTCCAAAGAAAACTTCTCGAATTCTTTTTCGAGATTATTTATCTTATCAACCAAAGGTTGAACGCTCTCTAGATATTTTTTATTAGAATCTCCGAAGATCTTGTCTAAAAAAGCCATAATAAATTCACCTAATTATACAACTAAAGTTAAATATTTTCAAGAAAAAAAAGAAAAGACCAAATCTTTTCTTCAACTAAAAAGAAATTTCAACAACTACTTTTTTCTTTTTCTAATAAAAGCCAAAGGAGAAAATTTTAGCACCCTTTTAGCTTTTCTTGCAGCTCTTTTATATATTGCGTCTCTCTTGTTCTTATACTTTTTAAGCTCTCTCTGCAGTTCATCTTTTATCTCGTCAACAGCTAGTCTAATATCTCTTTTGGTAGATTCGGCTCTTATTATTTTTCCAGGAAGTTTGATCTGACATTCAGCTCTAAATATCTTTCCTTTGCGATGATGCTTTGTTGTTCTTTCTATTTCTACAAAAGCTTCGTAAGTAGGCTTCGCTTTATTCACCAAATCAGGCTTTCCTGCAGAAACTTGAATAAACTTATCTAACTCCCCTAGCTTATCGTTAACGTACCTTTCAAGAGGAGCATTTAATTTCAAATTTGTAGCCTTTATAATAATCCTCACAATAATTTAGATAAAATCCCGCCTCTTGTACTCGGAGAAAATTTCTTCAAGCTCAGGAGGCGGGACAAGAAAACTTTATTTTTTCTTTCTCTTCTTCGTGGTCTTCTTTCTTTTGGTAGTTTTCTTCTTTTTGGTAGTTTTCTTCTTTTTTTTCTTTACCATTTTTTTACCTAAAGGTAATAATTATTGCAAATAGTCGACCCTCCCTATTCACAAAACATCTTATTATATAATTTTCCCACTTTAAAACACTATGTCAAGAGGGAAAAACAATTTTTAAAACCCTAAAGTTTTTATTTCCTCTTTAATATCCACTCCAAATTTATTCTTAACTTCTTTTTTGGCCAGGTCAATCAAGCTCAAAACATCTTTATCTTTAGCTCCTCCCAAATTAATGATAAAGTTTGGATGTTTTTTAGAAATTTGAGCTTTACCTATTTTTTTTCCCAAAAGTCCGCATTCGCTTATTAGTTTGGCTGCACTAAATCCTTCTGGGTTTTTAAAAACAGAGCCAGCTGAAGGAAAATCTAAGGGATGTCTTTCTTTTCTATAAGAAAGATTTTTCTTTATTCTGTCATTGATTTCTTCCAGATTCCCTTTTTTTAATTCAAACAAAGCTTCAATAATAATAAGATTGCTGTTCCCTTTAAAAATACTTTCCCTGTAGGCAAAATTGCAATTACCAAAAGATAAAGTTTCTAAAGAGCTTGAATCAATAGCTACAACTTCTTTTGTGATATCTGCCATGCTTTCTCCAAAAGCTCCAGCGTTACCCCTAACTGCTCCTCCTACGCTTCCTGGTATCCCTGCTGCCCACTCGAGACCAGAAAGAGAATTCAAAGAAGAAGCTTTGACTAAATCCTTTAAAGATACTCCAGCCTGAGCTTTAATCAAGGATCCTTTTATTTCAAAACTATTATTATCCATTTTAATTATCATCCCTGAAAAGCCTTTATCTGAAACTAATAAATTACTACCATTTCCTAAAATAAAAAAAGGAATATCTTTTTCTTTAGATATTTTTAAAGCTTCGATTATATCCTCTTTATTTTTAGCTGAAAAAAAATATCTTGCCTTCCCTCCTATTTTAAAAGTAGTAAAGGGTAACAAGCTAACATTTTCTTTTATTTTCCCCATAAATTTAGCGACCGGGAGAGTTGACTCCAATTCTAAGTCTTTAGTGAGTGCTGGCTCCCGGTCTAGTTAGTATTATATATGAGATATTTTAAAAAAGCAAAACTCCCAGCTCGAGGTGGAAGTTTTACCGACTTAGGTCTGGAATCTGTCGTTATTAAAACGACAACACTCACTAGCTAAATAATAGCAAAAAATAGCCTTCTTGTCAATATTATCTTTGTAAAACACTTCTAAGATCGTTTTCCCATTCAGGATTAACTGACAAAGCTTGGTTTATTTTCTGCTCAAGGACACTATTGTCCCCCGCAAATTGAGAAATTATCTTTCCTACTTCCATAGCTATTATATGAGAATATAAGACTCTGGGCTCCAAATCTATCGCCTGCTGGCTAATTTCAGCTGCTTTGTAGAAATCTTGTTTAAATAAGTATGTCTGAGTTAAAATCCAATAGGCTTGCTGATTGCCAGGGCCTACTTCAATGGCTTTACTTAAAACTTCTTCTGATCTATCTAACTTAGAAAGATCCAACCTGGCGTAAGTATTATATAATTTACCAAGCTTTAAATAAGAAGAATAACGTAAAGGATTTTCTGAAATATTCTTTTCTAGTTCTCCTGCAACAAAATCCATTTCTATTCTTTGGTTTTCAACAGGAATAGTTTCAGCGAAGTCTCTGTCTTTTAGCCTAATTGTAAATTGATCCATATATTCTCTAACTTGATACCTCCCGCAAGGAGAAATTTCCAAAGCTTCGTCAAAAAGTTTTACTCTCTCCTTAGACTCAAAAGCTCCCAAGCGCATAGACTCTATAAAGCGGTGGTTCATTCTTGCAGGCTGCACAACAAAATAGAATAAAGAAGGAATCAATACAGCGATTCCTGCAAGGGCAAACCACGACCTAAAGACTCCTTCTTTTCTTTCCTCTATTTCTTTATTGTCAAGACTACCTACAAATCCCAAAATCAAAAAAAACATCAATAGACTACCTATCATATCAAAAACAGTAAGATTCTGAATAAAATAAGAAATTAAGACTACAGAAAATATTCCGAAGGTTAAAAATTCTATTTTATTCTCTTTGAATTTTTTAAATAAAATCCAAAAAACAGAAGCAAAAATTCCAAGATAAAGCAACAAGCCAATAATTCCTCTAGACACCAGCATGTCTACAATAATATTGTGAGCTCTATCGTACCAGAGATCTGCCCCGTATTCTTCTTGTAAAAAGATAACGGGTTTAAAATATTTAGTAAAGGCCAACTCGAAGTTTTCCGGACCCCATCCTAAAACGGGGCTTTCTTTCCAACCTTCAATGCCTATCCCCCATACTAAAATTCTATCTTTTGAAGCAATAGAAAACTTTTCAGCTAGCACCCTTTTTACAGCATTATCCTCTGGCTGAGCAGCGAAAAAAATAGTAACAACAAAACTCAAAGAAAGAATAATCAAAAGAATTTTTCCAGCTAGTTTCAAAAATCCTTTTTCCTGAAAAATAAGTTTTAAAAGGAACAATACTATGATTCCCGCAAAAAAAGCTATAGTTGCTGCTCTGCCTGTGCTGTAATACAAAGAAGCAATAATTATAAAGAAGCTAGCTCCATAGAAAGTTCTAGCAATAATATGCTTTTTCTCCTGAAAAGAATTAATAAGTAAATATAAAGATATAAATGCTCCAAATAATAAATAAGTTGCTAAAAAAGAACTATTCCCCAAAGTAGCTCCTCCTTTTGTAGCAAATCCATACTTCTCCAAAGGAGATCCCCAACCAGCTTTGGGCATAATAGATAAAATGCTGACTATAATATAGGGAATTAAAGAAACAGTAAATATTTTAATCCAATCTTTTTTCCTTTTAAAAACAGAATAAAGGACTAAGAAAAAAGCTAGCAAGTGAAACCATACCAAAAGACCTGTCATTCTTTCGTATTTTGACCAGAAACTATTAAATAAATCCTTTCCAAAAACAGCAGAAATAACCGAAAACCCAATAAAGGCTAATAAAGAAATCGATAAAATATTAACCCTGGGCCTATATTTGGGAAAAGACAGAGCTAAGATAAGATAAGTTGCAAAAATGATATCAACCACTCCCATGAAAAAGAGAGCTTTTAAAGCCACGAAAGGGAAAAAGAATTCCCCGGATATCAACAAGGAAGTAAATGTTAATAAATAAACTCCGCCTATGATTATTGCCAGGCAAATTTTTTCTACGATGGTATTGATAAAAGAATTGAATATTTGGTTATCTTGATTCATTTTTTTAATATTTAATATATTTACCTAATATATAATAATCAACTAAAGTTATCAAGAATTAGGATTATAATAAGGAACACTCTCCCTTAAAATTTGAACTATGCGATCCTTCTCCCCTATAGTTTGCTTTAGCTCTTCCAAGACTTTATGAATGTTATCTTTCTCTACCTCAGAAAGCCTAGCTATAAGTATTTTTTTATTACCGCTTTCAATAGTTCCTTCTTCTGCTCCTAAAATCTCTTCACAAAGCTTTTCTCCCGGTCTTGGTTTTGTAAACACAATAGGAATATCTTTGTCTGGTTCTAATCCAGATAATCTAATTAACTCTTTAGCCAAATCCAATATTTTAATAGGTTCTCCCATGTCTAAAACAAAAACCTCTCCTCCTTTACCTATTGTTGCAGCCTGCATAACTAAAATACAAGCTTCTGAAATCATCATAAAATATCTCTTCATTTCAGGATGAGTTACCCTAACAGGTCCTCCGTTCCTAATCTGTTCTTTAAAAACAGGAATGCAACTTCCTCTACTATCTAAAACATTGCCAAATCTTACCGAAATAAAGGCAGTACTACCTTTGCCGTTAAGACTCTGGCAAATCATCTCACCTAACCTTTTGCTGGCTCCCATAACAGAAGAAGGTTTAACTGCTTTATCTGTAGAAATAAAAATAAATCTCTCAACATTATTCATTAAAGAAGCTTCAGCTACTATGTTAGTTCCTAAAACATTGTTCTTAATAGCTTCATCAGGATGTCTTTCCATTAAGGGAACATGCTTGTAAGCCGCAGCATGAAAAACTATTTGTGGCTCTATTTTACTAAAAATACGTCTTATCTTCTTCTCGTCCTGAATATCACATATTTCAGAAGATAAATTTAATGAAGAATATTTGTCTTTTAACTCTTCTGAAATATTAAAAATTCCTGTTTCGTCCTGGTCAAGCATAACAATTAAAGCAGGCTCAAATTTAGCTACTTGCCGGCAAAGCTCAGATCCAATTGAACCTGCGGCTCCTGTAACTAATACTTTTCTATCCTCTATAATATTTTTAATCGAAGAATAATCTAAAGAAACAGGTTTTCTGCCAAGCAAATCTTCTACTTGGATATCTTTTAAATTAGCCACAGAAATACTTCCGTCAACAATTTCAACTAAGGAAGGAATTACTTTTATACTTTTTAGCCCAGCTTCTCTTCCCTTTTCTATGGCCTCTTTAATAACTTCCGAACCCACAGAAGGTAAAGCAATAATAATCGTTTCTATTTTATTTTCTTTAACGATCTTTGGTATCTCAGATATTTTCCCCAAAACCTTTAGTCCGTGTATTAAAACACCCTCCTTCATAAGGCTATCGTCGACAAATCCAATTGGAAGGAAATGGCTTTTGGAAGACAAAATACTTCTTAAAATTTGTTCTCCTGCATCCCCGGCTCCAACAATTAAAGTTTTTTCTTTCCCTACCTTGACCCTTTTTTCCAAAGTTCTTAAGTAAACTCTTTTTGAAAACCTTATTCCTCCGCAAAATAGAATTATTAAAAAGAAACTAACAAAAAGAGTGGAACGGGGAAAACCGGATATCACAGAATCGTTTTTTAACAAAAACAAAAGAGCTCCTATCAAAGAAAACCCTATAATATTAGCCTTCGCCAAAGAAATTAATTCATCTGTGCTCACATAAGACCAAGAAAAAGAATAAAGCTTGCTAAAATAAAATATAGGAATTAAAGTTCCCAGAGCTACCAGAACAACAAAAGCAATAGCTTCGTTATATTGTTTGGGTATTGCTCCTTCAAACCTTAAAAAGAAAGCTAAATAAAAAGACAATGGAATAAAAATTAAGTCATTGGTAATAAAAAAGATTGTTCTTGTAGTCGGCGTTCTCTTAATAAATTTTCTAAGAAAGGTAAAAATCATTTACTGCTTTGATTACATAATTTACTTCCTCGTTTGTTAATTCAGGATAAAGAGGCAATCTAACAATTTCATTCGCCATTCTTTCTGTAACTGGCAAACTAAAATGATCTAATTCTAATCCTTTTAGCAAATGATTTGGGGTAGTGTCTCTTACCAGCAATTCTATATCCTTTTCCTTCTCCATATAATCCTTTAACTTCCAAATATCAGGTACGCGAATAATATATTCTTGGTAAATTTGTTTCTCCTGCAAAACAGGAAGCTTAATATCTCCAATACCCTCTAGCCCCTTATTGTACATCATTCCTATTTCTCTTCTTCTTTTCAACATTTCAGGATAATATTTTAATTTAATATTTAAAATTGCTGCCTGAATATTATCAAGCCTGGAGTTATATCCCCAATCCATTAACTCCGGGGCTTCGGGCTGAGCACCGATTAAAGCGTTTTGAGTAATATTCCAGTGATTGCGGAGAAGAAGTAATTTTTGGTAAATAGACTGGTCATTAGTAATAATTCCTCCTCCGTCTCCAGCCCCTCCCAAGGTTTTTGGTGAGATAAAGCTAAAACACCCAGTATTTCCAATATTCCCTGCCTCTTTATCTTTATAATAAGCTCCTAGAGCCTGGCAGGCATCTTCTACTACCCATAAATTATGTCTTTTGGCTATATCCATTATCTCATCCATATTGCAGACCTTTCCTGACAAATGAACCGGAACAATACCTACTGTTTTTTCATTAATAACCTCCTCTATTTTAGAAGTGTCCATCAAAGCATCTTCTCCAATGTCTATTAAAACAGGATTAGCTCCAAGATGAACTATTTCTTGAATTGGGGCTAAAAAAGTATGAGAAACGGTTATCACCTCGTCTCCTGGTTTTATCCCCAAAGCCTTATAGGACAACTTTAAAGCATCTGTCCCTGAATTAACTCCAACTGCATATTTTGCCCCAGTAAATTTACATAAATTAGCTTCAAATCTATCAACGTCTTCCCTTAAAACAAAATCTCCTCCAGCAAAACACCTATCAATAGCTTGCAATATTTCTTCTTTATGTTTCGCATAATAGCGACGGTAGCTTGAATTTATAAAATCTACTTTCATAATCTTATATAGGCAGGACCATTATTTTGATAAGTTTCTTGCATTACTTTCTCGGTTTCTTCTTCGTTGCTAGGGATATAAACTTTCATATTAGGAAGAATCTCTAAAATTTTAACATCCTCATCAAACTCTGGATTATGAGTAAATCCTAAAAACTTATAATACTGAAATCCTCCTACTCCAATTATTTTAACATCTAGGTTGTGGTAACAAACATCATTCCTTATCTGCTCATAACACCTCATAGTGCAAAACGGAATAATGCCATAAACATAGGGCTTTTTCTCCATTAAAGCCAAGCCAGCTGCAATACCGATATAGGATTGCTCCGTTATTCCGCAGTTTATATATCTACCGGGAAACTTTTTTTCAAAATCTTCAAATAAACTAAACCCTGTGTCGTCGTTTAACAACATTATTCTATCGTCTTTTTCAGCTAGCTCTATTAATTTTTCAACGAAGATCGTTCTTGGCCTTTTCATAAAGCTCTGGTGTTAAATTATAATAGTGCCATTCTAATTTATTCTCGGCAAAAGAGATCCCCTTCCCTTTAATAGTATGGCAAATAATCACATGAGGCTTTTCATCTGAAGAAATATTTTCGAGGGCGCTTACTAATTCTTCAAAATCATGCCCGTCAACCTCTTTAACATCCCACCCAAATGACTCCCATTTCTTAGTTAAAGGTTCTAAATTCAAAACTTCGTTTGTTTTTCCAAAAGCCTGGAGTTTATTATAGTCAATTAATACTGTCAAATTGCTTAATTTATTATGGGAAGCAAAAAGAGCACTCTCCCATGTAGTACCTGCATCTAATTCTCCGTCAGACAATAGACAATAAACTTTTCCTTTAGAAACTAAGCTTATGCCGCAAGCCACAGGCAATCCATGCCCCAAACTTCCAGTACTTAAAATAACCCCCGGAACTGTGTGATGGGCTAGACCCCAATACTCTCCTCCCTGCTCATAATATTTCTCATGCAGCTCATCCCAGTTAATAATTCCTTTTTCAGATAAAACAGTGTATAGAGCTGCTGCTGCATGCCCCTTGCTAAATATGAATTTATCTTCATCTTCCATTATTTCAAAATAAAGAGCGGACAAAATCTCTACACAAGACATACAAGAACCCAAATGACAAGCATTATGTTTAAAAAGCAGATCTATTATTTTTCTTCTTAATTTTTTATTTAATTCTGTCATTTAAATATTTTTAAAATAGTTTCAAAAATCAATTTTAAATCTAATAAAAAGCTTCTTTCTCTAACATATTTTAATTGAAGCTCTATCTTTTTTGGTCTTATCTTTTCCAAATACTCTTTCTCTGGATCTTTGCTGCCTGCCAATAACTTTCCTTCGTGAAAATTCCATAAAGAAGCAAAATCCGTCATTCCAGGCTTTACAGATAAAATTAAATCTTTCTGCTCTTTGGGCAGCATATCAATATAAATTTTCACTTCCGGTCTGGGCCCAACCAGGCTCATTTCCCCTTTAATTACATTAATCAATTGAGGCAATTCGTCAAGCTGATATTTTTTTAGGAAGCCGCTAATCTTGGTTAGCCTAGGATCATCATTAGCTGTAGAAGAACCGCCAATAGCTTCAGCTTCTGGAACCATTGTTCTAAATTTGAATATTTTAAACATCTTTCCCTTCTTCCCTACTCTATTTCCTCGATAGAAAATAGGACCTTTAGAGTCTAGCTTAATTATTATTGAAACTATTAATAAAATTGGAAGAGAAATCAAAAATCCAATTAAAGAAAATATAAAATCGAATATTCTTTTAATCATTTTTAAATGCAAAAACTACTTTAAATGAGTACTTTTCAAAAAAAGAAACCTTTAACAGTATTCTATCTATTGCTTCTAGGAATTTTAATAAAAAATGAAGTTTTGTGCCAATTAAGGGAATTGCAATAAAAGATATTAAATGAAAGAACTTAACTTCTTCTTCTGTAAATAATTCCTTCATTAATCTTAGATCTTTATTCTTAATAATATGACTAGCTGCCCAAACAGTTCTTTTTCCTCTCTTAACATTTATTTTCCTTTTTAAATTAGCTATTGGATTATGACCAAAGGTTTCAATCCCAATTAAATATCCTCCAGGTTTCAAAACTCTTTTAATTTCAGGCAATGCTTTGTTAATGTCTAAAGAAGAAAATGTTCCTCCATCAAAAACAATATCAAAACTATCATTTGGAAAATCCATTTTTTCGCAATCCATCACTAAAAATTTAACGTCTTCCCCTGCTCTTTTTTTAGCTATTTCTAAAGAATTTTTAGAAAGATCTATTCCAATTAACTCTTTGCTTACTTTGTTCAAGAAAGAAGAATGGACTCCGTTACCGCATCCATAATCTAAAACTTTTTTAGAAACGCAGTATTTATTAGCTAAATGATAACAATAAGAATAGCTACTAAGAGCTTTTGGAGTAAATCCTTCAAAATCAGTTTCTGATCTAACGTCCTGAGAAAAAGATCTATCTGCTTTTTTATTATAATATTTAATTTCCTCTTTTTTTCTCTCTTCCATTTATTAAAAAATTAACTTAATTATTCCTAAAATGGACCCTGCTCCGTAACCCAAATGACGAACCAAAAAAGCAATGGGTAGAAAAAATATTAAACTAAATTTTCTTTCTTTCCTTGCGATCTTTAAAGAGAAAAGCATAACTAAAGAAAAGTATAAAATAACTAAAAATAAGAATAGTAAAGAAAAGAAGATAGAAAATAAAAATAAAAGGAAGAGTAAGAATAAAGTCCCTAAAAAAACCAAAGGTGTTAAATGCCGCCAAGAGAAAGCATGGACTTTAAATTTTAAAGGATATATAACCCATATTCCATCTAAAATATTATGCTTTAAAAATCCAATTAAGGATGGCTGAGCATAGTAATAACTTACAATATCTGGAATCAAAAGAATTCTGCCTCCAGATTCTTTTAGCCTTAAATTAAATTCTAAATCTTGGCTCCTAATCATCTTTTCATTATAGTAACCAATTCTATCAAAAGTCTTTTTCCAATAGCACCCTCCAAAAACAGTATCCACTAATTGAGGCTCTCTAGAACCAATTCTAAAATAGGAGTTCCCTGCCCCAAAAGGATGAGACAAGCTCAAAGCTATAGCTTTAGCAATAATATTATTACGACCGGGAAGAGTTTTCATTATTCCTCCAACATTATCAACTTTCTTCTCTTTTAAATAATAAACGCATTTTGAAATATAATCTTTATCATATTTAGCATGAGCATCCATTCTAATAATAATATCTCCTCTAGCCTCTTTTATGCCTAAATTTAAACCAAAAGGAGTATATCTATTAGGATTTTCTAATAGCTTAATCAAAGAAATATCTTTGAACTTCTCTTTAATAATCTCTCTTGTTTTATCTTTGCTCATTCCGTCAACAACTAAAATCTCCAATTTTTCTTTTGAATAGTCTTGTTCTAAAAGAGACTTTAAACAATTCTCAATATAATTTTCCTCGTTGCGGCAAGGAATTATTACTGAAACCAATCTATTCATGATAAATTCCTATTGAAAGGTACTTATCTTTAAATTTATTTGAATCCAGCATTCTCCAGCAATCTAATATTCTTGATCCTTCTTTCAAGTCTTCTGGTTTTATCTCTTTAAATTCAGGCCAAGGAGTAATAATTACAGAAAGGTCAGAATTTAAAAGACAGTCTCTTAAAGAGGAGGAAAAAGAAACTCTTTCTCCTAAGACTTCTTTTGCATTCTTAATAGCGGCTGGGTCATAAGCTATTACTTCAATTCCCCCGTCAGTTAAAATTCTAGCTATTTCTACTCCTTGAGACTCTTCAATTACATTAGTATCTATCTTATAGGATAAACCCAAAATACCAACTGTATCTTTATCAGAAATTAAAGAAGTGATTCTCTCTACTATTCTAGGAATCTGATTTTTATTAATTTTATCTGTAGCTTCAGCTATTGGCAACTCAACATTATATTTTTTAGCTGTACATATTAAAGCTCTATTATCTCGAGGAAAACAAGGACCTCCATACCCTACTCCACCTTTTAAATATTTGTGTCCTATTCTTTCATCAAACCCTAAAGCATCTGTAACCGCATCTACATTACCTCCTGGAATCTTCTCGCATAATTCAGCCAACATGTTAGCATAAGATATTTTAGTAGTAACAAAAGTGTTCAAAGATATTTTCGTAATTTCAGCATTAACAATATTCATTCTTTTAATAGAAGCTCCATTGCAAAAATTTTTATAGAAAGACTCTAAAATATCACCGCTCCTAGAATCGGACTCTCCTATTAAAACAAAATCTGGATTTAAAAGATTATAGATAACACTGCCCAAAGCAATAAACTCAGGATTATAGCACAAGCCAAAATCTTCTCCGCATTTCTTACCAGAACTTTCTTCTAAAGCTTTTAAAAGATATCTTTCTGTAGAACATGGAGTAACTGTACTAACTAAAACCACCAAATGAAAATCTGATTTTTCTTTTAAAACTTTTCCTATTTCTTCTCCAGCTCGAACAACATAGTCAGTCGAAAAATCCCCATCTTCCTTGCTCTGGGTAGGAACAATAATAAAGCTAATATCAGAATTTAAAACAGCTTCTCTGTAATCTGTAGTGGCTGAAATATTTTCCTTATTTCTTTCTAAGCAATCGACTAAATCAGTTTCTGAAACAGGAGCTTTTCCTTCATTAATTTTAGCAACATATTCTTGGTTAACATCGACTCCAATAACAGAATAGCCTTTTTCAGCATAAGCTGCTACCATTGGAGAGCCTAATTTCCCCAAACCTATAATAGATATTTTCTTTCCCATATTTATATAATGCATTTTGGAGGATTCTGGCGTTTGAATTCAGTAGCTTTCATCCTCTCTATAACTTTATTTACTAAATTTGAATTGAAACCTTTTTTAATTATTTCTTCTTTTGTATTTTTTTCAAAAACCAAAAGATTTATTATTTGGTCTGCATCTTTATAAGTAAACCCTAATTCGCTCTCATCTGTTTGTTCTTCCCAAAGATCAGCACTAGGCTTTTTATTTAACACATAATCCGGGATGTTTAAATAACGAGCCAATTCATAAACTTGAGTTTTAAAAAGACCGCTAATTGGAGATATATCGCAAGCCTGATCTCCAAAAAGAGTAAAATACCCAAGATAATATTCGCTAAGATTTTCCGTTCCAATAACTAATCCGCCCAAAGATCTAGCTACAGCATATTGGATTATCATTCTTTGACGAGCCATAATATTCCCTTTATCAACTTCATCAATTTTAACTATTTTCTCTAGTTCTAAAACCGCACCATCAACTAAGCTTTTAATGTCAAAAATAAATATATGATCTTTTTCTAATAACTCTTTAGCTACTTTTTCTCCATCTCTTCCTTTCTCTCCATAAGGCAGTAAAACAGCGTAAAGATCCAAACCTGCTTCCTTACACAAGAAAGCGCAGATAGCAGAATCTATACCTCCAGAAGTAGCTAAAATAGCTTTTCTTTTATTTCTTTTTTGAAACTCTTTCTTTAAAAAATCGCGAATCTTTTCTTTTGTTAATCTAGTATCTATTTGCATATTATTTTTCTCTTAATTGATAAAAATAATCTCCAAGGATAAAACATAGAAATGCTAGACAAAATATTTCTAGGAAAAGGAGGTTTTTTCAATCCTTTATTACTTAAAACCCAATTAGCATCTCTAATAGTTAATAAGTGAGAATGTCCACCAGCTAACTCAAGATTAATTTTGGACTCAGGTCCTTTCCAAACCCCTTTCTGCCCTTTTTTATGATGAGAGTAGTCATGATTCTGATGCAATATTTTAATAACTTCTGTAGCATCGATTAAAGGAGCTTTTAAATATCTGGCCCGATACAGGAACCAATTATCCCAAGCAGTTCTCCCTAAAGCAAAAGGGGGAATTTCACCAAAAAATCCTTTTGGGAAAATAAAATAATCTATTCCTGAGAAACCATGAAGCTCTCCTTTTTCAATTAAATCATCTAAATTTTCTAAATCAACTATGTCTTTAACATCAACATCTGTTCTTCTCCCAATCAACAAGAACTTTTCTTTTTTAATCTTACTTATCTGCTTAATAATATTGCCAGTTAAAATTATATCTGAGTTAATGTAAAACATTATAGAAAAACTGGCTTCTCTTTGGGCCTTGTCAAATAAATCATTAATCAAAGGAGTACCGCATTCATTAAGTTTTACCTCAGAAATATGCTTAACTCCAAGTTCTTTTGCAGCTTCACCTACTCCTTCTTCGTTTCCAAATAATATAATTTCGCATTCGGGCAAAACTTTCTTCCAGCTTAAAATAGCATTTCTTTGAATGTAATCAAATTGACCTTTAAATGCTCTTGGAATACTAAATATTGTCAACATAAATTTTAGCTGTTATTAAAAGATGCCAACCAATTCTTCTTTCTAGCCAATGAAACAAGAAAGAAGGAAGATATCTGAAATACCAAACTTTTTTATAACGATAATTAACATAATCAGGAATTCTATAGGGAAAAATATGATCTGCTGATTTATTGGTTATTCTGAATCCTTTTAATAATTCACCAATAGTTTTTTTAGAATAAGTATAAGTCACAGGACATCCGGTTTGAGCTTCTGAATTTTCGGCTATTAACTTATCTAATTTCCAGAAAGCACCCTTACCATAAGTCATTAATATCCAAAACACTTTCCATGAATAACGATTATAAACCATAACTTTAACTGTGCTATTGGAATTAACATATTTTTTAATTTCTCCCACTACTCTTTCGGGATGAGGAGTATGATGAATTACTCCAAAAGAATAAACTAAATCGTATATTTCCTCTGGAACCACTCTTGATAACTCTTCAATGTCAACACAATAAAATTTAATCTTATCTCCTAGTCCAAAAACTCTTGCTCTTTGGCGAGCTAAATTCAAAGATTTTTCTGAAATATCAACCGCTGTAACTTCAGCTCCTGCTCTAGCAAAATTAATAGTATCTGTACCAATACCACACCCTATTTCTAAAACTTTTTTACCTTTCCATTTATTAAAATCAGCGAATTTTGGAATATGGGGTTCTACAAAATATTTTCTTTTTTCCACCTCATCAAAATATTGACGTGTTCCTATTTGACTAGGAGAATGCTTAATATTGCAAGGTCTATCGTTCCAATATTTTTTTACTTTTTCTACTGAAGTGTTATCAAAATTCATAAACTATTTTCGCTGCCTCTTTTACATTATTAAAGCCTTTTTCATGACCTTTCAAAATAATATTTCTTGATTTAATTCTAGGAGCTTCTATAAATCTTAAATAAGAAGAGCTTCTTATCTTATTCATTAACTTCCATTTTATTCTTGAAAATATTCTATAAAGATAAAGTCTTTTCTTTAAGGGATGATTATTTAAATAACTATCTAATTTTTTCCAATACATAGAAATTTCTCCTTTATTTGATTCTATTTTATTTAATTGGTCTACTATCTCAAAAAGCAGATTATCTTTATTGACCTCCACACATTCAGGATAGAACTTTCTTACTTCTTCTAAACTTTTTGCTATATCCGCACTAATAACTGGTATCCCCAAAAAAGAGACATCTTCTTCTTTGTTAAATTCGCCAATATATTCCTTAGCTCCTTTTCCCAGATTGAAAGCTGTAGTAGCTCCAGCACTGTAGGAAGTAACATAATCTATAAAGTAAGGCTTATCAATAATTAAATATTTACTTTCATTCAGCATAATTGAAGCTGCTGAAGTATAATCTGGACAAGAAGGTAAAAAGAATCTCCCCTGAACACTTTTAATCTTTTCAATAATTGACCTGTGACAAATTGAATTTAAAACTCTTGGAATTTTTATCGGCACTTTTCCCGGATTATTAAAGAGATCTTTTAAGCTCTCTTTACTATCAATAACAAAAGATTTGGAAGTTGTTTTCGGAATGTACAAAAGATTTTTTCTGCCAGGCTCCAGCCAATCTGAACTAAAATAAGTACAGTGCTTCCAAATAGCAACCTTTAGATTGACTTTCTCTAATTCTTCTATAACCTCTTTTATACAATTTCTAAAAAGAAAAGAATCATCAGTTAAAAAAGTAACGTATTCTCCATTAGATTTACTCAAAGCTGATTCCCAATTATCCGGCATAGTTAAATCTTCGTCAGTTTTAAAATACTTAATTCTTAAATCAGAGAAAGACTCTACTACTTCCCTGGTATTATCTTTTGAGTTATTATCCGAAACAATAATCTCTAAATCTTTAAATTCCTGCAAAACAGCACTCTCTAAAGCATACTGTAACAAATGACCTCTATTTCTAGTCGGAATTATAATTGAAACTTTCATAACTTTTTAAGAAAACCTCCTGGGAAGTATGTAAAAAAATATTTTTCTTCCCACTTTTTATCAATAACAAACTTTCCAGGATTTTCTTTCATAAAGATGTCTATTGCTTCTTTTGGGTTGTTGGTAGCAAAATCTTCTTTACTGTATTTTAATCCAGCCACCTTTGGCATTAATGTATCGCAAACCACAAGATAACTTCCCTTGGAAACCAAATCACTATAGAGATTCATTTCTCTTAAGACGTGATCTTTTTCATGACAGGAATCTAGAATAACAAGAACTTTTGATCCTTCGGGAATTTTCCTTTTAATAATATCAAACGTACTTTGATCTGTAGAGCTAGCTTCGATCATATCAACTATGTCTATCATCGGATGTTTATCTAATAACTTCCTATTGTGTTCTCTAATGTCAATATCTACTCCAATTACTTCACCTTTACCTAGCATTTTTAATAAGGAGGCATAATAAATTAAAGATCCGCCATGAGCAATCCCCATTTCAATAATAAAGTCAGGCTTTACTTTAAATATGATTTCCTGCATTAAAATCATATCTTCGACAGACTGAATAATTGGTATTCCCAGCCAATTAGCCTCGTATGATAACTTATTCTCCCAATGAGCTTTCAACCACTCACTAGAAGCTTTTTCTAGCTGTTCCTTATTTTTATTTCTCTCTTTAGCAATATATTGATCTAAATTTTCAATTTCTTCTTCTGAAGGAAAAGGCATTTTTTTAATTATTTTTTATTGAAAGATAAGTTTTAGAAAGCCCCTCTCTTAAAGAAACTTTAGGGCTCCAGTTTAATTTCTCTTTAATTAAAGTATTATCAGAAGTTCTCCCCTTAGCTCCTTGAGATTCACCAATATAGGTTTTCTTAATCTCTTTTCCTGCAATCTCTGAAATCATATCTACTATTTTATTAATAGTAATCTCTTCCTCTGACCCAATGTTTAAAGGTCCTGAAAAATCAGACTCCATTAATAAATAGCTAGCTTCTATACAGTCTGATATATATAGGAAGGAGCGACTTTGCTCTCCGTCTCCATATATTTCAATTTCATCTCCGTCTTCAGCTTTAGCTATTTTCGAACAAAACATTTCAATGGGTTTAGCTTTATCCCCTTCTGTTGGCCCTTCGGGTCCGAATATGTTATGGAATCTAGCAATTCTAGCTTTCAAACCAAACTCTTTTTCGTAATTCAAATACAGTCTTTCCGAAAACAGCTTCTCCCAACCATATTCATTATCTGGATTGGCAGGATAAGCATCAGATTCTTTAAAAGCTACAATTCCTCCATTCTTTTGATTAGCCGTAGGATAAACGCCAGCAGCTGAAGAGAAGAATATTCTTTCTACTTTACTCTGTCTTGAAGCTTCAGCCATATTAATATTGATCGAAGCATTGTCTCTCATCACTTGAGCTCTGAATTTATCTACAAAGCTAATATTTCCTACGTTAGCTGTAAAATTATAGACTTTATTAATACCTTCTGTAGCTTCCTTGCAATTATTAAAATCTCTTAGGTCCAAGATTAAATGCTCGTCAGCGTCGTTGAAAGAAGAAGGTTTAATATCTGCTCCCCTAACAAAGCAACCTTTATCTTTCAAAAAACCAATCATGTGATGACCTATAAATCCTGAAGCTCCAGTTACTAATATCTTTTCTTTATTTTCCATATTCTTTAAAAGACGGCCAATTTTTATCTTTTTCAGAGAGAATGGGATCTTTTATTGGCCAAGGTATACCCAAGTCAGGATCGTTCCAAGGAATACCTCTCCCTTGTTCTGGCGAATAAAAATCTGATATAAAATATTGAATTTCTGAATTATCAACTAAAGTCTGAAAAGCATGAGCAAAACCCTTAGGAATTAAAAACATCTTTCTATTCTTTTCAGTTAATTCTTGAACTACCCACTCACCATAAGTCCCAGAATCTTTTCTTAAATCCAAAGCCACATCAAAAACAGCTCCTCTAATACATTGAATAATCTTATCTTCGGATTTTGGCTTTTCTTGAAAATGAAAACCGCGAAGAGTCCCCTTTTTCTTACCCAAAGATTGATTAATCTGACGAATCTCAAAATTAATCCCTTCTTCTAATAATTCTTTCTGACAAAATACTCTCTGAAAATTTCCTCTCAAGTCCTCAAAAGGTTCAGGCTCAATTAGATATAAATCTTCAATTTTAGTTTTTTGAATCTTCATATTATTCTTAAGCTAGGGATTGGAATAATAAATTTCCCTTGATAATCTTTTAATTGTTCTCTAACTTCATCTACAATATTCCAACATAATACTAAAAGATAATCTGGTTTTTCTTCATAAATTTTATCTGGCGGATAAACTAAAAGATGGGTTCCTGGAGTATATAATCCTTGCTTCTTTTCTGATTTATCAACAATAAAATCCAAATAATTACCAATTCCAAAATAGTTTAATAATATATTCCCCTTAGCTGGGGCACTATAAGCTGCTACACTTTTGTCTTCTTTCTTCAATCTCTCTAACAAACTAATTAAATCTTCTTTTAGCTTGCTAACATTCTTGCTAATTTCCTGATACGTTGATAATTCGTCAAATCCTTTCTCTTTATTAATAAGATCTTTGACATTCTCACTTATTGGAAATACACCAGAGTGACAAACAAATATCCTTAATGATCCACCTTGCATTTCTGTCATTTCTACATCATATATTTCAAAATCAGCTTTCTTAAAAAGATTAATTAGAGCTATTAACGAATAATAAAAAACATGTTCGTGATAAATAGTATCAAATTTATTCTCCATTAATCCTTTCAAATAAGGAAATTCAAAAACAGCCGTTCCCTTTTCTTTCAAAACTTCTTTAATTCCTAAAACAAAATCTACAATCTCTGGAACATGAGCTAAAACATTAGCCCCGTAAACTAAATCAGCTTTGACTTCTTCTTTCAACTTCTTTGCAAGATTATGATTAAAGAATTCGGGAATAGTTTTAATGCTTTTTTGATTAGCCACTTTAGCAATATTTTCGGCTGGATCTACTCCTAATACTCTAACTCCTAGCTCTTTAAAGTACTGCAGAAAAGCGCCATCATTACTAGCTATTTCTAAAACTAAACTTTCAGAATTAAGATTTAATCTTTTAGCTAAATAATCAACTGTTTTTTTATTATGTTCCAAAAATGTTTTTGAGGTAGAAGAAAAATATATATAGTCTTTAAATAATTTCTCTGGAGGAACAATCTCAATTAATTGAACTAAATAACATTGAGGACAAAACCCAACACTCAAATCAAACTTCTCTTCGGAATCTATTTCTTCTTTTTCCAAGAACGAATTCACTAAAGGCATTTTACCTAACGAAAAGAATTCTTCTATTTTAAAACCACACGATCTACAATTCATATTTTTTCAAAAAAGAATTTTATTTGAGAATTGGTAACTTCCACCATATTCTTTCCATTATAGAAATCAGAATACCAGTTAGCAGTAAGCTTTATGGCGGTATTAATATCTAAAACAGGTTTCCAACCCAAAACCTCTTTTGCTTTACTAATATCCAGTTTTAATAATTCAGCTTCATGTTTCTCTTTATCTTCTTTGATAGAATAAGACTTTTCAGATAACCTCTCCAGTAGCTCTTTAACTGTTAAATAGCTACTTTCATTCGGTCCAAAATTCAAAGCTCCAGATATTTTTCCTTCATAAAGCTTCTCAGCTAAAAGCAAATAACCATAAGATGGCTCCAGAACATGCTGCCAAGGCCTAATTGAATTAGGACATCTAATGACTAGTTCTTTATTCTTAAAATTTGACTGAATAATATCTGGAACAATTCTATATTTTGACCAATCACCTCCCCCAATTACATTTCCTGATCTAGCTGAAGCGATCTTTTTTGAATTAAAAAATGATTTAATATAGGAATCTATTGCTATTTCAGCTGCAGCTTTACTACCACTATAGGGATCCCATCCTCCTAACTTATCATCTTCCTTACAGCCAGATTTTTTATCCTGCTCCGCGTAAACCTTATCTGTAGTAATTATTACACCAGATCTTACCGTACTAACTTGCCTAATAGCTTCCAAGACATTAACTGTTCCAATAACATTTGTTTGAAAGGTATATAAGGGATCGTCATAACTGTCTCTAACTAAAGGTTGAGCCGCTAAATGAAAAACTATTTCGGGTTTTTCTTTTTCAAAGATTTCTTTTACTTTTTCAAAATCACGAATATCGCAAATATGATGATTTAATTTATCCTCCAAACCTAATATTTTAAATAAGCTAGGATCGGTATTAGGTTCTAGAGCAACCCCTGAAACTCTAGCCCCAAACCCTAATAAAATTTGAGAGAGCCAGCTTCCTTTAAACCCAGTATGTCCTGTAATTAAAACTTTTTTATCTTTGAAAAAATCTATCATGATAAAGGTTGATGTATTTTCGGATCGCGATGAAATAATAATTTAGGGCTAACTCCAGGACAAATTTTCAAGCCATGTTTTTTAATAAGGCTCTTATCCTTAATAGCTAAAACATTAAAACCATGAGGAGGTCCCTGTAAATAAATGTCATCTATCGGAACTATTTCGACAGGTCTTCCTTTCATATCAACATTGCTTTGATAGTCTCTAATCCCGAAAAGAGAATAGCCAAAGCTTTTTAAAAAATTAGCTATTTCTGTATTTTCCAAGCCAGAACTCCAATCAACATACTCTCTATGAATTTCGAACATTAAGCTAGGAGCTTCGCTAATAGATTTTTCTAAAAAGCTTTTGGCTCCTTTTAAAGCTTCTAATTCTCCCCCTTCAATATCTAACATAATTAAACCCAATTTCTTTCCTTTGGCATAACTATCTATAGTAATAGTTTTAAAAGTCTCACCATTATAAGTATTATCTACCTCCTTGCACCCTGCATGAGAATCTGAACCAATTAAAGCTAAAAGCTTATCGTCCTTGCTCCAAAGGGCTAACTGATTAAATTCCAAATTACTCAAGTTATTATTTAAAGCGTTAAGCTTTAACATTTCTATTTCTTCAGAGCTAACTTCAAAGCAATGGCAAACGCCTTCAATAGATTTAGCCAATATAATAGCTTGATCTCCAAAATAGGCTCCGCCAATAATCACGTCTTCTTTTCCTAATAATAAAAGTAGTTTTGTAGTTTGTGGCTCCCAAACAATATCTGGCTTTTCCTTTGCCATTATGAAATCTCTGGCAATTTTTGACTTGTAACTAAAAGAAATCTTCAATCCAGAAGAAAGCTCCTTTTCTAAAACTTCTCTATCGTTAAAAAGTAAATCTACAATAGGCCCTGTTATTTCTTCCCTAACATTCACTCCTTCTTTGAAAGAATACTTCTTCTCAATCCCAACCAAAAATTCAACTATCTCCTTCCTTAAAGAAGGGTTTTTACTTATTTTTAATAACGACTCTTTTAAATTTCCTAAAGATAATGGATTCATATTAATTATTTTCCCAAACAGCCCAAGGCCTTCCTTCTTTCCATAATTGGTCCAACTCTTCTTTCTCTCTATAAGTGTCCATAGGTTTCCAAAAACCCTCATGTCCAAAAACAGAAAGCTGTCCGGCTTTGACCATATTTCTTAAACCGTCTTCCATTTGACCTTTATTAAAGAAATCAAAAGCTTCTTTGCTGAAAATCATAAATCCGCCGCTAACATAATCGTGCAGCAATGGTTTTTGATCGAATCCAGTAACCACATTTTTTTCTTTATCAATCTTAATTAACCCATACTTTGAATGAGGATGAACTCCAGTAATAGTTCCTACAGTTTTTTGGTTTTTATGAAAACTAACAAGTTTGTTAATATCTATATCGCTTACCCCATCACCGTAAGTAACCATAAACTCATTCTCTTTAATGTGGCTCTTCACTTTTAATAATCTTTCACCAGTTAGACTATTTAATCCAGTATCAGCAAAAGTTATATTAAATTCATTGCAATGATTAGAAAAATAGTCCTTAATCATTTCCCCTTTATACCCTAAGGCTAAAATAAAATCATTAAATCCGTAATGGGAATAAATTTTCATAATATGCCAAAGAATAGGCATTTCTCCTACCTTTACCATTGGCTTTGGTTTAAACTCTGTTTCTTCTTTTAAGCGAGTCCCGAACCCACCGCAAAGTATTACTGTTTTCATAATTTATTCGTTAAAATAACCTAAATTCTTCAAACGCTTTTTGACTTCTTCTTCGACTTTTTCTTTGTTTCGGCTAATTATTTCTTTTTCGTTAAAAAGCTGATTATACTTTCTCAAGAGAATCTTAACCTTATCCTTTTCTTTGCTAGCTAAATTCTCTCTCTCTAAAGGATCTTCCTTTAAGTTATATAATTGAATAGAAGGAATTTGTAACTTCTCTAGAATATTCCTAATCATTCTTTTTGCCTTTAAGCCAATATATAAAGGCGTTTCTGTCTTGATCAGCTTATAATCGCCTACCTTGATGCCAATAGAATGAGAACTAATAGGAAGAACATGGCCTTCTGTAAATATTAATCTATTGTCATCTATTGATATCCTAGAAGGGCAAATATCTACTCCTTCTAAATTCTCTTTTCCAACTCCGATTGCCCCCAAAATAGTGGGAAAAATATCAATTAATTGAACTGGCAAATTAACTCTTTGCCCTGAAAACTCATTTTTAGGATATTTAATAATTAAAGGTATCCTAATTACTTCTTCAAAAACAAAGTCACTGTGCCCAAACATTCTTTTATTTAGTATCCATTCATGCTCCCCAAAAGCTTCTCCATGATCCCCGGCAACAATAATCATGCTGTCATCATATATTCCTTTTTCTTTTAAAAAGCTAATCACCTTGCCAAAGTTAGAATCGTTGTGTCTTATCATATCGCAATAAAGAGACTTAACTTTTTCTGCATTATTACTATTGACTTCTCCAATCTTAATAAAATCATCATTTGAATTACCAAAATAAGACTCGTCCCCTTCTCTGACATAGAAAGGACCATGTGGATCAACTGCCCAAAGAAAGAAAAACTTATTACCTTCTTTTTTAAAAAGAGGAAATAATTTTTCGTTAATATATTCTGAAGGCATCATATCCAAGCTTTTAGCTCCAACACTTTTTCTTCTTTCAATCAGTTCTTTATCAGTTTGCAGATTAAAGAACTCATCAAAAGAAGTAAAGCCAAAATTCGGACTAAAAAATAAATTAGCACTTATTCCATAACAACCAAACTCATTGCTCTTTAGGACTTTAGGCAAGGTATAATCGTACTCTGGCAGAGTATTTGACTCATAAAGCATGCTCAATAAACGAGGATATTGAGAGGTAAAAATAGAAGTGGCTGCAGCTTTAGTCCCGTTAGAAGTAGAATAAGCTTTTTCATATAAGACCGCGTCTTCTGTAAAAGCATCAATGTTGGGAGAAGTATCCTTTAAAAAACCGTAACATCCCAAAAAATCAGGCCTTAAATCATCTAAAATGTATAAAATAATATTCATAAGCTTTTAATAATCGCAGAAAATATATCTTTATGATCTTTTATTTCAAAATCAATGCCTTTAGTTATTAATATTGCTTCCTCGTGATGATCTCCTTTTAATAATTCTCCTTTATCGTTTTTGTCAGGGAGTGTTTGCACTTTAGCTTCCCCTCTTGAGCAAAATCCATGATCTGAAACAATAATTATTTTCTCTCCTTTGCTAATTAACTCTCCTAATATCTTATCCATCTTCTTATACCAATCAAGTATTAAAATTTCTCCCCAATGAAAGTGCTGCAATCTATCCAAAGCACTAAAAACGACAATAAACAAATCTGGATTTTCAGAAAGAACCTCTAATGATCTTTGGAATAACTTCTCTGTATCTTCTTCTAACTCTTTTAAATCGGATGCTGCTCCATAACCTACGGGCATATACTCTGCGTTGAAGTTATAGGGAGGTATCACAAAAGGAACCTGTAAAACTTTAACATTTTTATCTTTTAAAATATCCCATATAAAATTAACTTTAATATCTTCTCTTTTCTGAAGTTCGTTATCTACAACGAACTTTTTATGATTATGCTCTTTAACGCTCTTTCCAGAAAAAATTGTACACCAAATAGCAGCAGACAAAATAATATCATCCTTAACAGTAATAATTTTACTCTCCCCTTCTTCCATTAATCTCTTAAAATTAGGAAGCTCATTCAAGTGGGGCTTAATTACTTTGAAAGTAGCCCCGTCTATACCAATTACTAATAACTTTGTCATGATATATTGCCTACAGCAATAATTTTGCCGTCATCCTTCAAAACTATCTTACCTAGAATCGTTCTTTTAGTAGGATCAAAAACAATTGGCTCTTTTGTTAAAATTACATAATTTGTATTTGATCCGTCCTCAATACTCTCTGGTTCTTTTAATTCAGCTTCGACCTTAGCTGTTCCACATTCTAAAACTAAATCTTTTTTAGAAGGCTTTGTTATCCAGAAAATATCTCCTGATACCTCACTTCCTTCTTTTAAGGAGGAACCAGATAAAGTAACTACAGATCCTCTATTCAAACCAATGTTATCTGATAAAGTAATACCGATATTGTCACCAGCTACAGCTTTATTCATTTCCCCTTCAGAGTCTCTAATTGATTCAACCTTACTTTTCTGTTTAGACGGCAAAAACATTATTTCTTGACCAGACGATATTCTCCCAGCTTCCACTAGTCCAACTAAAATATCCTTTCCTTCTTCTGAGTATTTGTCTTGTACAAGAAAAGTTAAAGGAAGATTTTCAAATGAATCTGGAATTTTAATCTTACTCTCCAAGAAATCCATCACTGTCATTCCTTCATACCAGGGAGTTTTATTTGACTTTTTAATCACATTGTCCCCTTCCCAGGCTGAAATAGGAAAGAAATAAATATCTTGATAACCAATCTCATTCAAGATTAATTTCATTTTTTCTTTAACTTCGTCGAAAGCTTCTTTTTTAAAATCCACTTTATCCATCTTGTTAACTATTACTCCTAGTTGTTCAATTCCCAACAATTTGGCTATTTCCAAGTGCTGCTTTGTTTGCTCCTTTATTCCTTCTTCAATAGAAATAGACAATAAGGCAGCTTCAGCTCCAGAAGCTCCAGTTAACATGCTGGATATTAGTTCTCCATGCCCTGGAACATCGATCAATTGATAATTTCTCTCCTTTCCTTTTAATAAAGCTCTGGTAGTATCCATTGTCATTTCTCTTTCTCTTTCCTGTCTAAAGCTATCTACTAAGTGAGCCAATTCAAACTTCTGCCCTGCGGCTTCATCCGTTTGCTTAATCTCATTCACTCTGCTATCTCTAATAGAACCTGAATCTAATATTAATCTGCCTATTAATGTAGATTTCCCGTGGTCCTGATGACCGATTAAAACTACTGGTATTTCTCGCATAATGGTATGTTATTTTCTTTAAACTTTTTAATTTCTTCTCTAAGCCTAGAAAGAATATCTTTTCTTTCTAGGACTAAATTATTTTTTTCTTTAGGATCTTTTAAAAGATTATATAGTTCCTCCTTATTTGTTCTATAATCTACAATGTATTTCCATTCTTTTGACTGGCAAGCTAGTTTAGTTTCTAAGATACCATCTATTTCTATCCAGCGGTTCATTTTATCCTTACTGCCAAAAGCTGTTTGATGAAAAACTAATCCCTGTCTTTCAAAAAGATTCTGACCTTTAAAACTATCTTCCTTAAATCCTAATAAACTACAAACTGTAGAAGGTATATCTATCAAAGAAACTTTATTATAAATTTCTCCCCTTTTCCCTGGAATTCTGATTATTAATGGAACGTGGAGCAGTTCGTTATAGAGTTTTGGCTTGTGAAATCCTTCTCCGTGATCTAAAAATTCTTCTCCATGATCTGCCGTAATAATTATTATTGTATCATCATAAATATCTTCTCTTTTTAAAAAATCTAATAACTTCCCAAATTCACTATCAAAATAACTAATCCCGTTGTCATAAAATTCAATTGCTTTTTTAAAATAAGGCTGAATAAACTTTCTAAAAATTCTATTTTTCGAAAACTCTAAATATCCAGCTAGCCAAGCAGCAACAAAATCTGAATAGCTCAAAATCTTACTCTCGTACTTCCCTGAAGGAAAATATGGAGAATGAACATCCATATAATGAGCCCATAAGAAAAACGAATTTTCTTTTTGAGCTGAAATAAAATCAAATATTTTATTATTAATATCTTCAGCTGGAACCTCAAATTCTTCTTTAGAAACTTTTAACTTATATTTTAAATACATTACCTTAAAGAATATTTGAGGAAATAATTTTAAAGAAATTTTATTAAAATTCTTTTTAAAAGCACTGATTAAGAACGACCTTATTTTCGAAAGAAAACTCTTTCTAGGAAATAAAGCTGAACCTACCGGAGAAGCACTGTATTCAAAATATTCCCATCCTCGATTATAGCCAAAAGATGAAGATAGATAGGGATTATCATGGAAAGCTGCAGTTACATAGCCTTTTTCTTTTAAAACCTCGCTAATTAATTTTCTTGGCCTTTCAATTTTTCTAACTCCTTTAAAATCTAAAGGATAAGTTGAGGTTAATATCGCAGGAAAAGAATGCGGAGTATTAGGTCCCACAGAAAAAGCCTCTTTAAAGACGGAGCTGTCTTTAGCCAAGTTATCCAAATTCTGTGATACATTCTTGCTGTATCCCATAAACCCCAAGTGGTCTGCTCTTAAAGCGTCTATAGTTATTAAAATTATGTTTGGTTTCTCTTTCATAACAAAGAAAGTGGTGGATTTTCTCTTTCAAATTCTTTAATTTTATCTTTCATACTTAAAGCAATTTCTTTATTGTCATCAATAATATTTTCTTTTTCTTTAGGATCCCCTAAAAGATTATACAACTCTTCTTTACTTAAGTCGTAATTTAAAATATATTTCCATTCTTTTGACTGGCAAGCTACCTTGCACTGATTAATATTCTTAATTTCTATATCTCTATAAACTTCTCCTTTCTCTGCTTCTCCTGTTTGATGAAAAATAAATTCTCTGGGACTAAACAAACTCCCTCCCTTGAAAGATTCTTCTTTTATCCCAATCAAATCACAAATAGTGGTTGCTAAATCAATTTGTGACACTTTACTGTCGATAACCTCTCCTTCTCTGCCCGGAATCTTAATTATTAAGGGAACTCTCAATAATTCGTTATATAATTTATTCCCGTGAGAAGGATGACCGTGATCCCATAATTCATCTCCGTGATCTGCTGTGATAATAATAATTGATTTATTGTATAATCCCTTTTCTTTTAAATAATCTATTAGCTTTCCTATTTCCTCGTCTACATATTTTATTCCTTGGTCGTAAAGATAAATAACATCTTTGATATGCTTTTCAATAAAGCTATTAAGCGGCACATAAGAATTGTTCAAAGGATATGAAGGTAGAACCTTTCCTACTAATTCCAAAAAAGAAAGTTTCTTATTTCCTTTATAGTGATCGTAAGAGAAATAAGGTCCGTGCACGTCCATATAATGCAGCCAGACAAACAAGGGTTTGTTTTCTTGAACCTCAATAAAATCTTCCGCAATCTGATTTAAATAGGAAGCCTTAACCTTAAAGTTATCTTTCTTATTAGAGAACTTATACATTAAATATCTGATTCTAAAAGAAATATCTGGAATAAAATTATGCAAGAAACTCTCGATTACCTTTAATAACCTTTTAACTGCCGATATTCTTCTTTTCTTTATCTTTCCTTTTTCAGACCTAACTTCAGAAGGCAGCGTAACATCTTCAAAAAAATCCCAGCCTAGATTGTAACCAAAAAATTCAGATACTCTAGGATTCGAATGAAAAGCAGCAGTAATATAGCCTTGCTCTTTCAAAACCTCACTAATTAACTTTCTTGGCCTTTTGATCCTTTTGGGACCTTGAAAATCTAAAGGATAAGTTGAGGTTAGAATTCCAGGAAAAGAATAAGGCGTGCTAGGACCTACAGCAAAAGCTTCTTTAAATACAACACTTTCTCTAGCTAGCTTATCTAGATTAGGAGAAATATCTCTATATCCCATAAATCCCAAATGGTCGGGCCTTAAACAGTCTACTGTTATCAAAATTATATTTGGCTTTTCACTCATAATTTTCAACGTGCTTACATATAACCCAATTCACGTAACCTCTGCATTACATATTCTTTTTCCTTATCCTGAGCTCTACCGCTTCTCTCCTCAATATCTGTAGTCTTTAATTCTTCAATAATCTCATCTACATTTTTTGCATTAGATTCTATCGGCACTGTAGATTCTTTGTACCCTAAACTTCTATATCTCTTTCCGTCCCTAGCAAAATACAACGGATTAACTGGGACATTCTTCTCTTTCGTATATCTCCAAATATCCAACTCTGTCCAATGGAGCAAAGGGTGAATTCTTACATGGGATGCATCTTCGAATTCTGAAGTATAGCTAAATATTTCAGGTGGTTGATTTTCAAAATTCCAGCGAAATTCTTTATCCCTTGGAGAAAAATACCTTTCTTTAGCTCTCACTCCATGCTCATCTCTTCTAATAGAAACTATTAAAGCATCTAATTTCTTTTCATCTAACAACCTTTTTAAAGCTTCGGCCTTATTTAATCCTTCTGCTGTTCCAGAAATATCATCTGTTTTATCTTCAGCTCTAGCAATTAATAAGTTAACTCCCCAATCTCTTATTAATTTCTCTCTAAAGTCATATGTTTCTGGAAATTCGTGGCCGCTGTCAATATGAATTGCAGGAAAAGGAACTTTACCAAAGAACGCTCTCTTGCATAAAGCTAGCATGCAAGTTGAATCCTTACCCATTGACCAAAGCACAGCTACATTTTTGAATTTAGCTTTAGTTTCTCTTAAAATGTATATACTTTTTTGTTCTAATTGTTGAAGGTCAAAATCCATGTTTTAGTATTAATTAATCTTTAAATCAAAATAGACTAATCATTTTTATAATAACCAGTCAAAACTAGACCTTTTTTATAAACCTCTAACTTTTTTCCAACTAAAAATCCTACCAACTTATAGATTCCGAAAAAGCAAGAAACATAAAATACATTTCCCAATAAAGTGTTCCTAAAAAAAGGTAAACCCATCAAATAACATTGGAGAATACCAGAAATACTTTTTGGATACCAAGAAGTAGTGAACCAAACAGCAAAATTCGTCAAAAGAAAAAATATAATAGCCGCCAAAAGAGAGCTTCCTAAAATAGTGTACCATTCTTCATGTTTTATTAGTTTAGAACCTAAAATAACACAAAGTAGAAAACTTCCATAAACAACAGCCATTAAACTAATCTGGTAATAACCAATAAACATATCTGAAACTAGCATAACAATTACTGGTAAAATAAATGCTACTTTTTTATTGCGGAAATAAAACCCCCCAAATAAAGCAATAGCTGCAACAGGAGTAAAATTAGGAAGATGAGGAAGAAGTCTTACGCTAATTCCTATCAAAACAAAAGCTATAACAGCCAAGATCTCCAAGATGTTCTCCTGAGTAATAATTTTCTTTTTATTTAATATAGATTTAAACATATTTTTAATGCGAAAATATATTTTAGCTTAACTGTCCTTAAAACAGAAAAGCTAAATAATATTTATTATTTATATTCTCTAAAACGGCGACTTTTCGAACTTAAATTCTACTTTATCTCCTGATTTTAATTCCATTTTATCGGCAGAAACCATAGGCATCTCTCCGTTTACATAATAAAGCCAATATCTACCATCTTCACCATTTTCCTTATCTCCAATAGCAACAACTAGCACTCCGAAATCATAAACCTCTGTCTTTAAAGCTTTATTTAATTCATTCGTCTTCTCTTCTAATAAATCAAAAGCGGTTAATCCTTCGCTAAAGTTAATATCAAAAGTTTGAACAGAATCTCCACTATCAATAGCTAAATATACCTTTTCTTTAATAGTCTCTTGATTATTTTCGACTTCAGAAACGATAGGGTTAGTTTTATTGAAATACATTACCCAGCTAATGATAATTAAAGCAATGATTCCAGCTAAAATAATTAATTTTTTCATAGTAATTTATTAAATTAGATAATTTGATTAATCTTCTTTATTGTAATGTCTAGCTCCTGTAAAATCGACCTTGTTTTTAAAATATAAATCGTGAAATCCTTGAACTAACTGGTTAGCTTCATTCATATCTTTTGTAGTATGTTCGAAATGATCAATTATTAATTCTTTATTAGCTTCAAAAAGCAGTTCATAAAATTCCTTTTCGGGAATATCAGTGAAATTCACGGTAAACAAATCCGAGTTACTAAACTTATTAAAGAAGTCTTCTGGGCCAGATAGCAACCCTTCTCTTATTGCATCATAATACAATTCGCAACCAGGATAAGGAGTCACCGGTCTAATTGTTCTTACCTGGTCATAAGTATTATATTTTTTAATTAACCTAACATTACCTTTTAATGATTCTGCAGTATCTCCCTTGTTCCCCCAAATAAAATTCAAACCAAGTCCTATGTCTACTTTCTTGGCTATTTCTATAGCTTTAATGTTTTGCTCAACAGTAGTATTTTTCTTCATTAAGTTTAAAACTTTCTGATCAGATGATTCAAAGCCAAAATTCAAAAGAGTACAGCCGCTCTCTTTAAGCCAATTTGCAGATTCTTCATCAAAAACATCTACTCTGGCGTTACAATAAAACTTTATCTTAAGATTATTATCCTTTAAAGCTTTGCAGAACTCAAAAGTTCTACTTTTAGGAAAATTAAACAGTTCATCGTGCATCGGGAAATAAGTTACCCCGTACCTCTCTTTTAGAATCTTTATTTCCTCAATAACATTACCTATACTTCTAAACCTTATGCCTCTTTCCATGCGGTAACAAAAATTGCATCTGTTAAAACAACCTCTACTTGTCAGTATCGCTAATATTTTATCGTCTTTATCAGCACCGAAAAGATTTAAACAGGTAGAATATTTATCCATAGGAAACAGAGACCACTCTGGAAAAGGAATAGAATCTAAATCCTTAATTGGTTCTCTTCTCTCATTAATTGTAATATTATCGCCATTACGATAAGCAATACCTTTAACCTTAGAAAGGTCCCCTTCTTCGAGCTTGCATTTCAATAAATCAACTATCGTTTCTTCGGCTTCACCTATCGCTACCGCATCAGCTCTAGTCTTTCTCAATACATATTCAGGAATTGGAGAGGGACCGTGACCGCCCAGAACCAACCAAGCATCTTTTTTAAATTTATTTACAGTATCGCAGAGATCCACTACTGTTCTTTTAAATCTAGCAGCTAAGAAACCAATGCCAATTAGATCATAACTCTCATTTTCTAGAAAGAGTTTAGCCATTTCCTCGTTAGAATAATGGAAGACATCCTGACAACATATTCTCACATCAACTCCTTCTTTTCTTAACGCAGCGGCAAGAAAAGCTATCCCTGACGGAAACTCATTATCATCTTGATATACATCATGAATAATAAATAGTACTTTTCCCTTTTTAATCATATTTCAGATATTTTTTCTTTAATAAATAATTTAAAAGATTAACGGTGTTTGAAAAACCTTCTCTTTTTAATTCTTTTTTATTTTCTCTATAATACTTGTTTTCTTTAATTAACTTCAAAATACTAACAAATTTCTCTTTACTATCTATATATTCAATTTCACCGAATGATTCACCTTTGTAAATATCTCCAAAGACCTCTTTCTCAATATCTAAAGATAATGCTATCTTGCCAGGATCCTGCAAAGGGACAGTGTAAAGAGAGAAGCTGGCTGGAGGCATTCCAACAATCACCTTACTCATTTCTATATATTTATCAACTGGATCAAAAGGATCTACTATTATAATATTTTTAGATAAAGCTCTTATATTTTCAAAACCTTGTTCCACCTCTTTCTTTACTTTTGCCGGAAGAGTGGTAACAGCTGGATGGGGTTTAATATAAATTTTCCAATCTCCAAGAACACTAGCTATTAAATTAATTATTTCTAATCTTTTTTTCTGATTCTCTTTTATTGAAATAAGTGAGTAGTTCCCTTTTCTAAAACCTATCGCTTCCGCCGGAAACATTAGTGTTAACGCTTTACTATCTTCTATCTTGGAAATTTTTTTTAAGAAAAATGTTTCCTCAAAAATTTTTCTGGAGTCTTTTCTTAATAAAGGATGTTCTAAAACACAAAGTTTTTCTTCTGGCACCCCATCTTCCAAACAGATGTCTTTTTCTCTTTTAGAAAAAACCGCCGAGTAATCAGAGTCTCTCATTCCGCTTTTTCCTTTCATCAATATAGAGCTTGACTTACCTAAAAAGGGAAACTCTCCAACTGTTAAGGGTAATATCCAAAAATAAAGAAAATGACCGAGATATTTTTTCATTGACACGAAAAATACTCTAATTGTAAGAGGAATAAAGAATGGCCACTTCAAATAAGCACTACTCAAATAGAAATACTTAGCCGTCTCTTCAGCTCTTCCTAATTTAAACCCAGCCTGTAAAACAATATTAAGAGCGCCTGTTTTTTTGCCAAACCTTAATAAGTAAAGAGAAGCGGGACTTAAATCATTGTGGGTAATAATAATATCGGGCTCATAACTCTTAATAATATCTTTTTGCAATTTATAAAGTTTTTTATTCTTAGTTAATATTTTTTTTCCAAAAGCAGTTTCAAAAAATATAACTTTCTCTAGCTTGGGAAAAAACCTCTTATTACTAAGAGCTTTATTTATTTCCGGATCGTTTCTTCCAAGCATTAATACTGTCTGGTAGGCTTGGGCAACCTCATAAAGGTTTCCAATCAGAGTAGTCCGAAAAAGACGAGCGTTCTCGACGAAAAAAAGTACTTTATGATTTGTTTTTCTATTTTCAGTCATAATTAGAATCCTCGAAGCTTTTTTCTTACTTCTTCTTCAGAGAAAGTAACTCTTTTTTCTCCATCGCCCAAAATTAGATCAATATTTCTAATTCGCTTTCTTAGTATATCCATTCCCATTACTTCTACACTTGAGGCTTGATCTGTCCCCCACATTTTGTGATCTAAGGTAATATGTCTCTCAATAATCCTAGCTCCTAAAGCAGCTGCATAAATCGTTGGCTCTAAATCATATTCATGACCGCTATATCCAATTGGGCAATTATATCTATTGTTCAAAGTCTGAATGCACTTTAAGTTAATTTCATCGATAGGAGCTGGATAAGCTGAGTTGCAATGCATTAAGACATACTGAGTAGAATACTTATCTAAGATGCTTACTGCCCGATCGATTTCTTCAATCGTACTCATGCCAGTTGAAACTACTAATGGTTTCCCTGTTTTAGCTGCCTGAGTTAATAATTCTTCATCTGTAATTTTAGCTGAAGGGATTTTTATAAAAGAAACGTTATAGTTATTGATAAACTCTAGACTAGGTAAATCCCAGGCCGAAGCTGTCCAATTTATAGGCTTCTCTTTGCAATATCTATCAATATAGTCGTATTCTTTTTTGCCAAACTCCATTCTTTTTTTATACTCAAGGTAAGTCATCTTTCCCCAAGGCGTTTCTTTAGGGCTATTTTTCTGATGGTCAGGAACACAAATATCTGGATCTTTTTTTTGAAACTTTACACAATCCCACTGGCAAGCAAAAGATGCATCAATTAATTTCTTAGCAATTCCAATGTCTCCGTTATGATTGATGCCTACCTCTGCTATTAAATATGGCTCTTTTAGTTTTTTAAAATCGACTTCCATATTTTTATCTTAAATTTAATAATGTTGGATTAATTCCCTTAGTTTTTAAAATTAGATTGGAAAAATCACGAATAGCCCCATTACCTCCTTCTCTGGGAGTAATATAGTGGGCAATTTCTTTAATTATTGTATCGGCCTGACTAGGAACAACAGCTAACCCAACCTTTTTAAGAAGCTGATAGTCAGCCAAATCATCTCCCATAGCAGCACATTCTGACCAATCAACTCCTATTTCTTTAAGCCAATTTTCAATAGCTTCTACTTTATTACCCCCCTGGCAACCAACGAAAAAAGCTATTTTAGGCCACTTTCCTTTTTTGACTGAAGGAAGCGAATTCAACTTTTCTCCTAGCTTCTCAATAAAACCTGTCTTCTCTCCGCTAACAAAAGCTATTCTTAAACCAGCACTTCTTAAAAGAGAAATTCCCTGCCCATCAACATAACTCCTCTCCTTTAAAATCTCTCCCTTAATAGGATCAATTAATACTCTTCCTGTAAACAACACTCCGTCTCCGTCAAACGCCACAGCTTTAATTTTATTTAACTTTTCTTCAAGATTTTTATTTTCCATAAACAAGGTCGTTAAATTTATAGTAAAGTTCCTCGATTTTCTCTTTTGGCAATTGAGGCATATTTAAAATTGATGAATTATTTACAGAAATATCATCATAGTACTTATTTTCTATAAAACCGTTGTCGAGACATACTTGCCAAAGCTTAGTGGCATGATATGGAGCAAATATCGATATCGCAATACTCTTTGCTTTTATTTTTTTACAGAATTCAGCTGAAGATAGAATATCTTGCTCTGTTTCAAAAGGCAAACCCATCATGATATAGGCAGTAGTTCTAATTTCATACTTGTTACAATTAGCAAAAGCGCTAATAAAAATATCGTCTGAGGTCATTTTATTCAAAACCTCTTTTCTTATTTTTTCGCTACCAGACTCAACCCCAATTCCAATAGTAATACATCTGGTTTCCTTAAGCTCTTGAACTTTCTTTTCGTCTATTAAAGTTTCCGCCCTAGTTTGAATAAAAAACGGTAAATTAACCCTCTCCTTATATTTTCTACAGAATTCTTCAAATCGCTCATCGCTCATAACTAGGAAATTCTCGTCGTTAAAGAAAACAAGCTCCAAATCGTATTTTTCTTTCATGTATTCAACTTCTTTTATTAAATATTCTACGGGCTTTTCTCTTCGATACTTCCCTAGGCTTTTAAATATCTCCTGATATATATGATTGGCACAATAAGAACAATTATAGGGACAGCCGCGAGACATTTCAAAAAATCCGGTCCTCCATATTTTTCCCATAAACGGTTTTAAAATATGCCTTTGGTCAAAAATATCCCAGTCTTGAAATATTAAAGGGGTCCAATCGTAATATTTTGCAAAATTATTTTTTATAGCATTCCCGTCTTTTTTAACTACAAGATTAGGAATATCAGAAAAATCTTTATTTTCCCCAATTCTATTAGCTAATTCCAAAAGAGCACTCTCCCCTTCTCCCATACAAATAATATCTACGTTTTCGTCTTCTATAAAAAACTTTAAGGCAACGGTCGGAAATATGCCACCGGCAATGATTGGAATATTTGCTGTTTCTTTGGCAATTTTAAATAACTCTTTAGCGCAGCCGTAATTATTTTCAACAATAGAAAAAGCTATTAAATCAGGCTTATAAGATAATATTTTTCTCTTAAATTCTTCTTTAATATCGACCTTGTCCCCAGTTCCCCAATATTTCTCTACCCTGATTTCTTTTACAACGCCCGTTTTCTCCCGAGCCTTATGATCTATTCTTTCAGCCATCATGAAAGTAATATCAAATACATCCACTTCATGCCCGTGATATTTCAAGATACCCGCTAAAACACTTATCCCCAAAGGTATAATAGGATAGCCTTCCTTATTCGGATAAACAAATAATATTTTACTCATTTACTATTAATTTAAATAATCGTGATGCTTTTTTTATTTCTTTAACATGTCTCCTACTAATTTTGCATCACATCTTTTAATACAACGTTCTACGTTTAGCTCCAAATGGGCTTTTCTAAAATCATTATAAAGCTGTCCGTTCCAAATATCATAAAGACTGTCCTTTTTAGCATCTCCTAAAATTATATCGTTGTTATAGTCCTCAGCGCAGGAAGCTACTTTACCATCAGATTTAATTGTCATAGATGACCAAGGATATTGACAAAACTCAGTCCAATGAATTGCTTTAGTCTCTTTTGTCTTTTTGTACCAATCTTGATCAACGCTTTTAAAAAATATATACACATCTAGACCTTTAAATTTCTCCTTTAATTTTTCCCATTGCTCTTGTTGGTCAGGTCTATCTAAGTCTAACATTGTAATAATAATTTCAGTCTTGAATCCTAATTGCTTTTTCTTTTCAAGAACTTCTAATATTTTCTTATAAGATTCAGTAAAGTCAGAGGCCATTCCTCTTATTTCTTTATGGGCTTTATCATCCGTGCTTTCCATTGAATATTTAAGATAGTCCAAACCATTTTGACAAACTTCAACTGTCTTTTCAACATCAATATTAGCGGGATTACAACTAAAATAGGAAGGTATTTTAACTCTACTATTAAGCAACTTAACTCTTTGAGATATGTCTTTATCTAATAATGGGTCTCCATACCCATGTAATGTTATGACTTTGGGAATAATATAAAGAAAGAAGTTATTCTCACTCATTTCATCTTTAGGAACGCCATAAGTTTTCTCTGCAAAATTCTCCCATTGTTTCCAATCCGCTTCCGACCAAGGTTTTATCTGATTAACTACTTTCTCATAAGTTTCCATATCTAAAGTCTCAATAGGACGAGTCATCATTGTTGTTCTGGGACACATTTCACATCTCATATTGCAAGCATTAGTCGTTTCAATATTATAAATGACAGGGTCTTTGCTCCTAAACTCTTCGAACTTCTTCCAAACATAATCAGAATTACTAATCTCTTTATTCATAAGCTGTTTTTTAAGCTGATATACCTTTTGATAAAATTTTATATCGATCATATCTATTTTTCACTCAATTTTTTAATAGTTTCTTTTAAAATATCTGCTTTCTTTTTAGCTAGATCCAAATCCCTGTAATCAGTCTTAAACTGCATCAATTTTGGCTGAATACTTTCAGCAACAGGGCAGAGACCTTCTTTGTATTCAATCTTTTGTCCTTGATAATGAGGACATTCAACGGGACAGTTTCTGTTATACCAATTTCTCTCTGTCATGATAGGCTCAAGGTAAGGAACGCTAAAACATCCGTAAAATCCATCTCCCCCCATCTCTTTATAAGCATTATAAAACTCCTTCCAAGAGAGACCTACTTCTTTTTCTCCTTCGTACCTAACAACGAAAGTCCAATAAGAATTAACATACCCTTCAGGAACTTTTTGAGGAATCATCCAGCCGCAATCGTCAATCGCCTCTTTAAAATACTCAGCGATTTTTCTTCTTTTTTCTACTTTCTCATCTACTTTTTCTAATTGAGCTACTGCAATCGCAGCTCCAAATTCAGATAATCTGTAATTCCATCCTAGAGAATCGTGACGTTTATAACTAGGATCTTGTAAAAAACTTCTATCTGTAACTACCGGGTCTCCATCTGCTCTTACTGCCTTATATCCAATTCCAGCACATTTCCTAATTTTTAAAGCGTAATATTCATTGTTAGTTATGGCAATACCCCCTTCTCCTACAGAAAGGTGTTTTGAGTTCTCAAAACTGAATATTGACATATCTCCGATAGTTCCAGCCAGCCTTCCCTTATATCCGCCCAAATAACATTCTGCATTGTCTTCAATTACTACTATATTATGCTTTCTAGCTAGCTCCATGATCGGATCCATGTCTGCAGGCAAACCATACATTGAAACTGCGAAAATAGCTTTAGTCCTAGGAGTAATTTTTCTCTCTATATCTGCAGGATCAATATTAAAAGTTTCCGGATCAATATCGGCATATACTGGGACAGCATTTTGATGCAAGGTTGCTAAAGTATCCATTATTACTGTGATAGCAGGGCTTATCACCTCGTCTCCGGGACCTACCCCAGCTGCCGCCAAGCAACTATGAAGAGCCGATGTGCCTGAGTTGTGAGCTATCGCATATTTAACACCGAACTTTTCAGCAAACATTTTCTCTAATCTTTTATTCCAATGAACAGGATTTTCTATTCCTGTATCAGCTATTAAAGCTTGTTTTAAATACTCAAGCTCGTTACCGTTATATTTACTTGTTTCTTTTTCTTTTGGCATATTCTTATTTTTTAATTCTTAAATTAGTTAATCTTTTTTGATTATCTAAATAATCCTGCATTAAATGCTGATTAATCTCTACTACTTCCGGATGCTCATCAAGATAAGCAACGATATCTCTCAAGTTATAATCTTTTTCCCCTAGATCAATTTCAAAGTGATTAATAACTACTTCAAAAAATTTCAAGTCATCAGGGTAATCCAATGTCATCCTTAACTCCGGCTTTTTAAAAACGTCGTCGAAATTTTCAGGTTCCTCACATTTAAATAATCCTGTATCCGTAAAATAAACCCACATCATTTGAGTATTTTCAGAATCCTTTATCTCACATACTTTTTTCAAAGCTTTAGCTTTAATCCCGTAAGTGAAAGCTCCGCAAATTAAATTATATTTCCAATCAATAAAATCAGGGTTATTTCTTTCATATTGTTCAAATGCTAAATCTATTAATTCTGGTTCGCAGAAAACATCGTCTCCGTCAGCGGTTACAAAGAAATCTACTCCAAATTCTTGAGCGGCCCCATTCCATCTTTCTAACTTATCCTCTTCGCTTCCTCTGAAATACTTTATCCCCTCTTCTTTTGCTATTTCAATCAAAACATTGTCCTGCTCTCTTTTAGTAGTACACAAAATAATTCCATCGGCATTCTTTGACTTCTTTATTCTTCTAATAATACGAGTAATAACCGGTACTCCATTAATTTTAACTAAAGCCTTGTTTTTAAGACGCTTAGAGCCAGTTCTTACTGTAATAAATATTGCTTTTTTAATTTGTTCTTGCATAAAAATTTTTGATTAAATTAATAATATAATTAATTTGATCTTCTTCAATTTCAGGATACATAGGTAAGGTTAATATCTTTTTATTCAATCTTTCGGCTACAGGGAAATCTCCCTCTCTATAGTCGTTAAAAACTTCCTGTAAATGAATTAATACAGGATAATGAATCAAAGTTGAAACTCCATTTTCTACTAGGTAATCTTTCAATTCGTCTCTTTTTTCACACTCAATAACATAATATTGGAAATTAGAACTTTCTAACTTATCATCTGAGAGAACGGAAACTACGTTTCTTAAGCCGTCATTATATAACTTAGCGGCTCTTCTTCTTTTCTGAACAAAATCATCCAAATACTTAATTTTCACTCCTAACACTGCTCCTTGAATACCTGACATTCTATAGTTATATCCTAGAAAATTATGATTATTTTTTCCTACTTGCCCATGATCCCTTAAAGCCTTCATTCTTTCATAAATCTCTTCATTATTTGTAATCACAGCACCAGCTTCTCCAAAACATCCCAAGACTTTAGCTGGGTAAAAACTGAAACAACCAACGTCTCCAATGCTTCCTAACTTTCTTCCTTTGTATTCAGCTCCATGCCCCTGACAAGCATCCTCAATAATAAACAAATTGTTCTTCTTAGCTATTTCCAAAATTTTATCCATGTCGGCAGAATTTCCATAAAGATGAACTGGAATAATACATTTTGTTTTATCGGTAATAGCTTTCTTAATTTCATTCTCATCAATACAATGATTCTTAGGATTAACATCAACAAAAACCGGTTTAGATCCCGTGTAGGAAATAGCTTCGGCTGTGGCAAAGAAAGTGTTCGGTTGGGTAATAACTTCGTCGTTTTCTATCTGACAGCCCAATAAAGCCAAATGAAGAGCCGAAGTCCCTGAATTAACTCCCAAGCAGTATTTCGCTCCGCAATATTCAGCAAATTTTCTTTCAAAGTTCTCTACCTTATCACCTAATATAAATTGACCTGAATCCAAAACTTCACTGATTTCTTTATCAATCTCTTCTCTCAAATTTAAATATTGTTTTCTTAAATCAACGAATGGAACTTTCATTTAATTAAAGATTAATTTTTCTTTTTAAACTTTTAATTTTTAATCTGATACGATCGATTAAAGCTAATATCTTGAACCAAGTAATTTCTAGAATTCCTATTTCAGTAATTTTCCTTTTGTCTACGATAGATATTTTAAACTCCAAGTTTTCATTTGTAGCCGGCACCGTAAAAATCAAATCTCCATGCTTTTTAAAAGGATGAGAAACTTCGTTCAAGTTATATCCTAAAATAATAGTTTTTCCTTCAGTCTCATTTTCTATTTTATCCAAGATTTTATCTCTTAGAATATGGTTAACCCATAAGTAGTACACATCTGCCTCTGGAATATCGTCAATCAAGATATCTCCGCAAATAACATTTAACCCTCTTCTCTTTGCTTCTTCGCACCATTCTTTGCCCCTTTCCATTCCTGTAACCTCCCCAGCGTATTTCTTCATTTCTAAAAGTAAATCCCCTACTCCACAGCCTAACTCACAAACTTTCTTACCTTTTATTATTTCTTTTATATTTTCAGCTACTACTAATGGTGATTTAAAGTTTTCTGGATATGACATATTTATAAACCGCATCCACCTCGATACATTGCCTTAATGCTCCCTGCAATGTAATCTAAATGGGATTTTTTTAATTCTTGATGGACAGGAAAGAATATTGCACTATTTTTCCAGTAGTTGCCGCACTCTATCCCAAAACTTCTCACGAATTCACTAATCTCTTTCATTCTTTCCTCGTTATCGACTTTTAAAATAAACGCTCCGGGTGTAATATTTTCACTTAATTTAAAATATGTTTTATCTTTGCCAAAAATATTTTGATAGTAAAGGTAATTTTCTCTTCTTTTTTTACAAATTTCATCTAATTTAGGTATAAAATTAGAAAGATAGTCTTTGCAAATTTCTTCCTTCTTTACATCAGCGCAAGCAAAATTATCCCAAATATATTCAAACTCAAATTTCTTTCCTATTAATAATCCTCCGAACTGAAGAGGAAACATTTTAGGAAAAGAATAAATCAAATAATCTCCATATTCTCCTGCTGAACTTGAGGAAAAAGCATAAGCGCAATCTTCAATTAAAATGATATTTTTATCGTCGCAAACCTTTTTCAATTTTTCTATTTCAGGATGCAAAAAACCAAACTCATGGATAACAAATACAGCTTTAGTTTTATCATTTATCTCTCTCGATATAGAACAACTAGCTTCTATTGGCTCTGTAACATGTCTTGAAATATATGGAGATTCAGTAGTTGTTTTAATACAAACTTCCTCGCCTTCCTTGATCTGATTCGTTATCTTAAACCATTTAAAAATAGAATATATCGCCCATCTTCCTTGAGGAAAAAAAGTATATTCTTTTTTAAACCTTTTTTCAAAATACTCGTCAACGTTAAAACTTTCATTTCTTCTTAATCCCAAAAATCTATTTTCGAAAGGAGTAATCATTATTTTTGGTTGAAATTCCTCTTTTGGAGCTCTCATGATAACAGGGTAACTTTCTGTTGCCCATCCTTTAAAATAATTCTGTAAACTAGTCTTATAGGAAGCACCTATATCTAAATACTTAAAATCAGATTTAGAAAATAATTCAACAATATTCCATATTAACAAGCTAGAAATTTGATTTTCTCTCCCTTTCTCTGTAACTCCCAAGTAATGCAAGAATAGATGATCTCCCATTTCAGTCACGATAATTCCACCAACTAATTCCTTTTCCAAATAAGCAAAATACATTTTTTGATTATCGTCTAATCTATCTTCTGGCAAATCATGTCTGCTTGGACAAAAAGGATAAAATAATTTAATATTTTTTTTATTTCCTTCAACTTTTTTAATCTCGGGTTTATAACTCTGAGCTTTTCTAACAGCTGTTCTCATCCTTTTATTAATTTTTTTCCAAGATTCTTCTTTATTCAAAACCAAATTACTCCCCCAAATAACGAAATCTTTAGATTTGTATGAAGGATAATCTGGCATATTTATGTCAAAGAAATTTCTTTACCTTTTTCTTTCAATGAACGGTCGCAAGCTTCTAATATCTTAACCACTCTTTCTCCATTTTCTCCGTCAGTCAAAGGCTTTTCATTATTAATAATACAATTTACGAAATGTTCACATTCAGCCAATAAGGCTTCTTTCATATTATAGGTAGGAATTCTAATCTCGCCACTCCTGTAAATAGGGTCAAAAGGCGTTTCCTTTGAAGGATCCATCTTAACATTTTTGTCATAAATCTTTATCTTTTCACTGGGATGAATATCGTCAAAATAAACCATCTTTTCTTCGCCGCCAATAAATATCTGTCTTAATTTTACGGGAGACAACCAACTAACATGAACATGCGCTACTAAACCGTTGTCATAATTGACCATCAAGTGAGCTAATTCTTCCTTCTTGCTTCCAATATGAGAAGTACCTGTAGCTGAGACAGAAACCGGATTGTCTTTTATTAATAAATCCATTATTGAAATATCATGGGAAGCTAAATCCCAAATAACATTAACGTCCGTTCTGATTAATCCCAGATTGATTCTTTGGGAATCAAAATAATATATCTTACCCAATTCTCCAGAATCAATAATTTCTTTAATCCTCTTCACAGGGCCATAATAAGCAAAAGTATGATCAACCATCAAAATTCTGCTCTGCTCTCTAGCTATCTTCACTAAATCCCCAGCCTCTATGGCACTTGAAGTCATTGGCTTTTCAATTAAAACATGTTTTTTCGCCAAGAGAGCTCTTTTTGCAAAATCATAATGCAGTCGGACCGGAAGCGCCAAAGCTACAGCACTTACCTCTGGGTCATTTAATACTTCCGAAAAATCAGTTGTCGTTTTAACTCCAGGATAGTCTTTTTTAACCAAATTAAGTCTATCTTCGTTAACATCACAAACACTATAAACTTTAACATTATCCAGCTTGCTAAAATTCCTAACCAAATTCGGCCCCCAATACCCTACTCCTATTACCGCTATATTAATTTTATCTTCCATATTTTTAAATTAGTCTTTTTGGATATTTATTTTTAGTTATTCTTCTTATTAGATTCTCAAAATCTCCAAACAAAATTTTATCAGATACTGATCTGTACCAGGAAACAGCGTTCTTGGCAATATACCTAAAATTATCGTAATTATCTAAGAAATAAGCTAATCTTTTGTTGTTCCCTTCTACCTCAGAAAGAGGAATGTAATGCTCAAAGGGTTTTAACCCTAAAGCTTCCAAATCTGGATCGTCAGGAACAATCGGTACGGCTCCAGACCCCAAGGTTTCGTAATGCTTTGGGTCCAACCCCGGACGATTTGTCTTTCCAAAAATCACGTATTTACCAGATCCTAGAAACTCTGACCATTTATTTAAACATCTTACAGTTTCACCATTTAATAATTTAAAAGTTTCTCTTTCCCAGTTAATCATTTCAATCCCCAATCCGTGAAAGAACTCTATATCATATTCTTCAAGCTCTGAAATCTGTTTATCCAATAGAACTCTCGGTTCGTAAATTGAAGAGGCAGTCCCGCCAACAACTAATAAATCCAATTTCTTTTCTGTTAGATTAGGGCGAATAAAGAAATTTGATTCAAACATTGGATAGAAAACAATCTCTGTGTCTTTGGGAATCTTAATATTCTTTTTCCAAAAAGTAGGATCTGGAATTAACAAGACTTCGGGTTTTAACCAATCCAATATCCAAGAATATAACTCCCCATCCCCCCAATAGTCATGTCCATATAATATTATTGGTATGTCTGGACGCTTAAACTTTCTCTTTATACCAGATAAAGTCAAATAGAGAAAATCGTAATCTTTCCAATTAACACTAAACGGCTTCTCGAAAACATCTGTTTGGCAAGAAAAAGCTAATTGCCTTCTTAATATTCTTGTTCTAGTATGGCAATAATTCTTAAAGAACCTATCATCACCAAAATTCATGTAAAGGCACTTGGGAGCTGAAATTTCAGAATCACACCCTAGAGAGAAATCAAAGTTCTGATGAAAATGAGTCCATAAATCATCCCCCTGTAAAGAACATAATCTTTTACAACTTTCGGAAGTAGAACAGGAATGAGGAATAAACAAATTTTTCTGCCTTACTCTAGACAACCACTCTGACTTTTGGCAAAGAGAGCAATTAAATTCTAATTTAGGTCCTCCGTAAACATAAATTTCTTTTCTTGAAATTTCTTCATTATCTAGCTTAAATTTTCCTGTATCGTTGTTAAACCAAAACTTTCTTACATTATCCACTAACTCATTTCTATCAAACCTATAAAAAACGGGGTCTCTCTTTGAGAAAAACAGCTTATCTTTTAGATTTAAAAGAACATTATATCTGATTTCTATTAAAAACTTATTTCTTTTCACTAA
>Ga0272441_10000936_pt1 | contig 63660 bp, 59 predicted proteins | sample SSMProp6N_FD_193582 | JGI IMG/M metagenome (GOLD analysis project Ga0272441, IMG submission 193582) | Marine sediment archaeal communities from Little Sippewissett salt marsh, Falmouth, MA, United States - SSM-Prop-6N | ecosystem: Environmental > Aquatic > Marine > Wetlands > Sediment ... | reverse complement strand
TTCACCATTTAATAACCCACTCATCGATATTTTTAACTTTGTACTATAAAACGTATTACTCGTAGTGAAAAGACCACGTTGGATAATTATAAAATTTGTTCTTTATTTATTCGAGTTTTCGGGAGTAAATATCCATCAAACAGGTAAGGAGGTTGTGTATGAAACGATTGAATCATTGTTCTGTGTCAATTGCAGTATGCCTTATGATAATTTTGGGCAGCATGAGTATTTATGTGCAGGCACAAACATTTGAACCCATAAAGATAGAATCCGGCGCGATTGGTCTGGATGTGGTTGAGCGCGAAATTGTCGGCGCAGCCAGCAGTTTCGCCTCCAGCGTTACAAAACTCTACTGTCTTACCACTGTGGTTGGGGCCACGGAACCGACCTATGTCATACATGTATGGTACTATGGGGATATTGAACGTGCGCGGGTTTCTCTGCCGGTTAACTCCATGCGCTGGAGGACCTACAGTGCGAAGATCATACAAAAGCATGAAGCTGGCGCCTGGCACGTGGATGTTTTTGACGAGGATGGAAATCTGTTGGACAGCTTTCCATTTGAAATTGTTCAATAAGGTTTATCGCGGCAAGCCGCAGGGTATTCAGGTCTAGACGAAAAAAAACAACCTAAAAGCTGGCAAAATACTGAAATAGACCCTATCTTTGTATTAAATGAAAAAAAAGGAGGTTCTATGTCTGAAAGACACGTTTACCTCGATCATAATGCCACCACGCCGATGCACCCGGAAGTGAAAAAGACCATAATTGAGGTCATGGATATATTCGGAAATCCATCCAGTCTGCACGGTTATGGCAGACATGCCCGGCAGGCAGTAGAAGAACAGCGTAAGAAAATTGCAGCATTCATAGGTGCCGATGCTAATGAACTCATGTTTGCAGGCAGTGGTTCCGAGGCCAATAACACGGTGCTCTCGATTCTGAGCTGCGATTCGAAACAGTGTGCCTATGACCGCAAGGGTCGCAGCGAAATCGTAACTTCCAGCATTGAACACCCCTGCATTCTGGAGACTTCCAAATGCATGCGGGAAAGGGGGATCCCTGTATCGTATCTTAATGTGGACCGTCACGGGAAAGTAGACCTGGATCAACTCAAAAGTATGGTGACCGACAAGACCGGGCTTGTGTCGGTGATGATGGCCAATAATGAGATCGGAACCATCCAGGATATCAGGGAAATCGCCAAAATTGCCCACGAAAGAGGTGCGTTGTTTCACACCGATGCTGTTCAGGCCATCGGCAAAATTCCAGTGGATGTACGTGATCTGGATGTGGATTTTATGACCCTTTCCGGGCACAAGATGTATGGACCAAAGGGTGTCGGTGCATTGTATGTTAAAAAAGGGGTGGCGTTTTGTCCTTTGATCCGGGGCGGCCATCAGGAACGTGGCCGGCGGGCGGGCACTGAAAATACCCAGGGGATTATCGGATTCGGCAAGGCAATTGAAATGCGCTGTCTCGAGATGGAGGATGAAGCGAAGCGTCTTCTGGAATTGAAAGAGATGCTCAGAAAAGGCATTGAAAAAAATATAGCGGAAATACATTTCGTTGGTCATCCCACCGATTGCCTTGCATCGACCCTGAATGTATCGTTTGAGGGTGCCGAAGGTGAGGCCATCATGCTTTACCTCGATCTGGAAGGAATTGCTGTTTCCACAGGTTCCGCCTGTGCTTCAGGATCGTTGGATCCCTCACACGTGATTCTGGCCACTGGGTTGCCGGTTGAATGCGCCCATGGCTCTATTCGCATAAGTATGGGCCGCGAGACTACCGGCAAAGATATTGAGTATATACTGGAAAAGTTTCCGCCCATCATCAAAAGGATTAGGGACATGTCCACAGCCTATGCAGGGAGGCAGTCATGAAGAGCTCTGAGTGGGTTTATACGGATAAAGTAAAAGAACATTTTATGAATCCCAGAAATATCCTCATGGATGAAGACAGCTACGCGGATGACGGCAAGGGAGTTACCGGCAATATCAAGTGCGGCGATCAGATGATCGTAGTCATTCAGGTGGACAGTGAAAAGGGAATTATTACCGACTGCAAGTGGAAAACATTTGGCTGTGCCAGTGCCATTGCCAGCACATCCGTGCTGTCTGAAATGGTAAAAGGCATGAAGCTCGAAGATGCCTACAACCTTAGTGCCAAGGATATCAACAAGGAACTCGGTGGTCTGCCCGAGCACAAAATCCACTGTTCCGTTCTGGGAGATAAGGCCCTGCGTGAGGCCATCAACGATTATTACCAGCGTAGCGGCATGGATGACAAAATCAAGCGTGAGGAAGCCCGGGTCGTATGCCAGTGCATGAACGTGACCGACCATGAGATCGAAGATGCCGTGCTGGAGGGCGCCCGTACGTTTTATGAACTGCAGGAGATGACAAAGGTTGGCACGGTGTGCGGAGAGTGCAAGGATGATGTGAGCGAACTGTTGGAGTTTTACACGAACAAGCATTTCTGCAAGGTATAGCGGAAATCCTGAGTTCTTTGTGTCGGTTTACAGTTCAAACTGGACATTTTTTCCAAACAGGCGTAAGAAACTAGTAGAAAATAATAGAGATACGATTCAGGGGTGCCTGGACAAGGCTGAGATAATACCCTTTGAACCTGATCTGGGTAATGCCAGCGTAGGAAGGACAGGAAATTTTACGGGGAATATCTGGATTGGGGTATTCCCCTTTTTCTTTTTGAAACAAGGCACCCGGCGCTGAATCAAAGAAAGGAAGAGTTATGGAGTTGAAAAGGGTGCTTAGCATAGCCGGCTCGGATTCCGGTGGTGGAGCGGGGATTCAGGCGGATCTCAAGACAATTACTGCGCTGGGTGGATTCGGAATGAGTGTCATCACGGCCCTGACCGCGCAGAACACGCTCGGTGTAGAGGGTATTCACGAGGTTCCTGTAGAATTTATAGAAAAGCAGTTTGATGCCGTGGCCAGCGACATTGGGATTGACGCTGCCAAGACCGGCATGCTGGCCAGTTCGGAAATTATTGCAGCGGTTGCCCGTAAAATAAAGGAGTACAACGTAGAGAGACTGGTTGTGGATCCTGTAATGGTGGCCAAGGGCGGCGCCCGGTTGATCCGGGAAGATGCCACCAGGTCACTAGTAGAAGAGCTTTTGCCACTGGCGTTTGTGGTAGCCCCCAATATACCGGAGGCCGAGGTTCTGACTGGCATGCGAATAGCGACAGTCGTTGAAATGAAAGAGGCTGCCCGCATGATTCGGGATATGGGCCCCAAACATGTGCTGGTGAAGGGCGGGCACTTGTCGGGGGATGCTCTGGATATCCTCTATAGCGAGGGAAATTTCCATGAATTCAGCTCTGAGCGTTTCGACACAAAAGACACCCATGGAACCGGCTGTACATTCTCGGCCGCTATTGCAACCAGGCTTGCCCAGGGAGAAAACGTAGTTGATGCACTTCGCAGTGCCAAAGATTATATTACGAGTGCTATCCGGTTTTCCCTGCGACTTGGCCAGGGCCACGGGCCTACCAACCACTTTGCAGGTGTTTTAAAAGAAAGCGGACGCTACCGTTGCCTCGTCGAACTCAAGCAGGCCGTAGGATGCTTGAAAGAGAGTTGCTGCGGCAACATTATCCCTGAAATCCAGTCGAATCTGGGATATGCTCTGCCCTATGCCACCGATAGAACCGATGTGGCCGCTATTCCGGGCAGGATCATTCGGGTCGGAGAGCATGTTGAGACCCTGCATGATCCCGATTTCGGAGCATCCAGTCACGTTGCCAGGATCATCCTGACTCTCATGCGCTACAACCCCGAGTACCGCTCAGCCATGGCCATCCGTTTTTCAGAGGAAACGCTCATGCTGTTGGATAAGATGGGGTGTGATGTAGCTCAGTTCAGCCGGGCTGAGGAGCCCCAGGACATCAAGGCAAGGGAAGGTTCATCCCTGGAGTGGGGCACGGATTATGTCCTCTCGGCCAGGGAAGCGATTCCCGATGCCATTTTTGACCGGGGCGATGTCGGCAAGGAGCCTGTAATCAGGATCCTGGGTAAATCACCAACCGAAGTGGTGGACAAGGTGGTGAGCATATCAGAAAAACTCAAGGCTTTGCAGGGTTGAGAGAGGGAAATTAAATATCTTTGTATGTGAACTCCTAGCGTGACAGGAGAAATCGATGAAAATTACAGATAGATTACGAAAAGATGCAGATCACATCTGGAGCAGGATTTTTGAACACCCGTTTGTTGTCGAGTTATATTCCGGCATATTGCCGATGGATAAGTTCATTCCTTATATTTTGCAGGACTACAATTACCTCGTCGGTGCCATCAGGAACTTCAGCATCATGGTCTCGCGGGCCGAGTCCGTGGGAGTGATGAAGGATCTTGTTGAGATAGTTAATCTGGAGGCCGAAAGCGAGTTTAAGGGATACGGGGAATTTCTGGTCTCGTTCGGCTACAGCCTTGAGGATGCTGCCTGTATTGAGCCCGGGCCGATGAATGTGGCCTATGAAAACTTTTTGCTGATGACCAGCTCACTCAAAACAGTGGCCGAGTCACTTGCGGCTGTGCTGCCCTGTTTCTGGTCGTACCACGAGATCGCAATGCTTTATCAGCAAAAGCTGCCCTCAAACGGCAACCGGGTATATGTTGACTGGGCCACGGTTTATGTCTCCGATGAATACATTACGTTGCTGAACAAACTGAAAGGTCTGGTTGATTCGCTGGGGCAGGATGTCGACTATCAAAAATTGAAAGAGGTTTTCATTCAAGGCAGCAGGTACGAATATATGTACTGGGATGCGGTCTACAACCGGGATGGGTGGCCGGTCTGAGAGGTCGCTTGGTGAAAGGATTATATCGCAGGCAGGTCCGGATTTGGGCAGCACACAACCGGTGGAATGGAATCCGGCAATACGCTGTATATTTGAGAGGATAGAAAACCTGTGCTTGACATCTCAAAAATAACAAAGAAATTCGATGGGCTGACCGTCCTGGATAAGTTTAATCTAAGTGTGCCCAGAAATGGGTTTACCGCCCTGGTGGGACCTTCCGGTTGCGGTAAGAGCACGTTTTTTGATGTGCTCACCGGGGTTGTTCCCAGGGACAGTGGCACTATATCTTGGCTGGGAAAGAACTTGTCCAGCCTGGGGCGAAAAGCGGCTTATATGCAGCAGAAGGATTTGCTTCTGCCGTGGTTTTCCCTGATGAACAATGCCCTGCTTCCCGTAAAGATCTCGAATCAGATCAACAAGGCATCCCGTGAAAAGGCGCAGGAACTCTTTGGGCGCCTGGGTCTTGATGGATTTGAAAACTATACACCCCAGCAGGTTTCAGGCGGCATGCGCCAGCGCTGTGCCCTGGTGCGTACTCTGATGTTCGAATATGAGCTGGTACTGCTGGACGAGCCGCTTTCAGCCCTGGATGCGATTACCCGCAGGAGCCTGCAGTCCCTGCTGGTGCTTCTGCAGAGTGAATTCAAAAAGACAATCCTGATGATCACCCACGATGTGGAAGAGGCGCTGGTGCTGGCCGATGAAGTGCTGGTTTTGACCAATCCGCCCATGCGCATCCGCGAACGATTCTCTTTGAGAGGCAACAAGCCGAGACAGCGCAGTGACCCCGAGTTGATCCGGATCAGGGAGCATATCCTTGACGAACTGCAGAGTGAGCTGACAGATGAAGTATACTAGACTTGTTTCCCTCGTCATATTTCTGATTATTCTCGGGATCTGGGAAGCGGCCTGCCGTTCGTTTGAAGTGCCCGATTTTATACTGCCTGTTCCGAGCGAAATCGTTATGATCACGATCACTAAATGGTCCGTTTTGCTGCCTCATGCCGGGGTTACCGCCCTGGAAATTCTGTTGGGCATCGGTATATCTTTGCTCATTTCCGTGCCGCTGGCCACAATCATGTTCGCCCGGCCCTCGGTGGAGCAGGCTCTGTCTCCCTTCCTGGTGGCCTCGCAGGCTGTTCCGGTTTTTGCCCTGGCACCGCTGCTGGTGGTTTGGCTCGGTTACGGCATTGCCAGCAAGGTGTTGATGGCGGCTATCATTATCTTTTTTCCCATAACTGTGAGTCTGCTCGAGGGTTACAAAAACTGTGAATATGAATATACGATGTTTTTCCGCCTGATGGGAGCCGGTTTCTGGAAGACTTTGCGTCTGCTTTACTGGCCATGGGCTTTGCCGTATTTTTTTGCCGGGCTCAAAGTGGGGGTTAGTGTTGCCACGATCGGGGCTGTAATCGGCGAATGGGTGGGGGCCCAGAAAGGGCTCGGATATCTGATGATCCAGTCAAACGCAAGGCTGAAGGTCGACATGGTCTTTGCTGCGATTCTGTGGCTGTCTGCCATGGGGCTTTGCATGTGGGCCTTTGTCGGATTTATGGAGCGCAGAGTTATCAGATGGAAATAGAAAGTTAGGAGAAAGATAAGTGAAAAGATACGTGCAAACCTTTATCTGGGCTGTTGTTTTCCTTTTGCTGACAGCCTTTAACGTCTATGCGGCTCAGAAGCTGACCCTGATGCTCGACTGGTTTCCTAATATTGATCACCTTCCACTGTATGTGGCTCAGAAACAAGGATTGTTTGCGGCAGAAGGGCTGGAGATAGAGATCCTTAACCCTTCGGAGACTACCGATGCATTGAAGCTTGCCGCATCAAACAATGTCGATCTGGCTGTATCCTATCAACCACAAGCAGTCATCGGTGCTTCGCGCGGGCTGCCGATCAGGGTGGTCGGACGGTTGGTAGAGCATCCTCTGGGAGTGCTTTTATTTCTGAAAGGCAAGGGTATCGAAAAACCGACCGATCTCGAGGGTAAGAAAATCGGTTATACCGTGCCGGGCATGGAGGATATCCTGACCGAGGCCTTTGCCAAGATCAACGGCATCAAACAGTATACACCGGTCAATGTGGGCTTTACTATTGTGCCTTCGCTAGTATCGAACAAGGTCGATGCCATAATGGGTCCCTATAAGAATTATGAAACCGTAGCGCTTGCAGAAAAGGGCTATGAGTCGGACTACTTTGAGCTTGGTGAATGGGGTATTCCCGATTACGACGAGCTTGTTTTTATCTGCGGGGCGAAGGCCCTTGAAAAAAAGGAGAAAGCCATAAGGGCCTTTGTCCGGGCTGTAGATGTGGCGATTAAGAAAACAAGGAATGATCCCGCCGGGGCCCTGGAGATGTATTTCAAGGCCGTTCCTGAAGCACCGCAGAGCATGGAGCGCAAGGCATTCGAGATAACACTACCCCTGTATGCCCACACGCAAAAACACGATATCGAACGATGGCGGAAATTTGCCGAATTTGCCAGCCAATACAGGCTGATTGATAAAAAGGTGGATGTAAGAACCATTCTTTATAACTGAGGAGGATAATTGATTATGGGCTATTGGGGACGAGTGAGAAAATTTATCCAGTCCATGGGGCCAGCCTGGATCATCGCTGCTGATGCCAGCGGACCGGCTACCTTGGCCAGCCTGTGTATAGCAGGTGCCGCCTACGGCTACAGCCTGTTATGGGTGGTGATCTTGAGTATTGTTTTCGGTGCCACCGCTCAATACCTTGCTGTCAGGATAGGTGTGCTGGAGGGAAGGGGGATCATTGCCACCACGCGGGAGCGTCTCGGGAAAGTGTGGAGCTGGGTTCTCACGATCGATGCCCTCCTGGTTACCTTTCTGGCCGCCCTGGTCCTCATGAATGCGATCTGCGGCGTCACCTCGCTGATTACGGGCATTGACACTCCATTGTGGGGAATCCCCTATGCAGTGCTTGTTGCCGGAATTTTAATCCGGGGAGGGTATCACTGGTTTGAAAAGTTATGCAAGCTTCTGATCGTGGTGATTCTGGTTTCTTTTGTCATTACGCTCCTCATGGCCGATGTTTCATGGACAAATGTAGCCCATGGCCTGATCCCCAATATTCCGGGCGGAATGCAATCTGCCCTGATGATGGCGGCTATCATGGGCGGGGCCGTGCACATTACAATCATCGGTATGCACACATACAACTGCAATGCAAAAAACTGGACCAGGAAGGATCTGAAGCTTGCCCGGTTGGACAATTTCCTTTCCATGGGGCTTGCCTTTGGATTGTACAGTATTGTGATATTCTTTGTGGCAGCCGCGGTCCTGCATCCTCACAATATCAGAATCGCCACCGCCACAGATGCAGCCCTGAGTCTCGAGCCGCTTCTGGGACAGAATGCGGCCCGCATATTTATGCTCGGGTTATGGGGTGCGGCCTTCTCGACTCTGTCGCCGACGATTCTGGCCGGGGTGTACTTCTTTTCTGATCATATGCAGTGGCCTTTGTTTGCCAGAGATAAAAGAATGAACCGGGCCATCGTTGCGGGCTGCGCCCTGGCCGCTTTCGGCCCGCTGCTCAAAGGCGGCTTTTTCCTGCTTTTGCCCCTTATGCTGGCCCTTGGGTTGTGCGGCACACCGCTGGTGATCGCGATTATCCTGTATCTGCTCAACAGGAAAAAGATCGTGGGTGAGGACACCAATTCCCTTCTTCTGAATGTGCTTGGGGTTGTCACGCTGGGAGTAACCACTATCCTGGTTGTACGTTTTGTGGTTTTGAAGCTCGGGCTGCTTTAGAGACGGTCGCATAACATATGGACATTGCAGACTATCTGCACAAACAATCCATCATTGTCGGTGATGTAAAATCAGGCAAGACAGTTTTCTGCCAGGAACTTCTCAAGGAGTTTCTGCGACAGGGATACACGAACATTGCTGTGTTCGACCTGGCCCCGGAAAACAGAGACGGCATTGGCGGCAAGATGCAGCAGATTCATGAAGCGGGTGTGCTCTACTTCACCACAACGATTTATCCGCCCCGGCTCCTGGGGAAGAACGAAGAACAGATACTTAAGTATGCCCGGATTAATGCAATCAATATTGAAATACTTTTTGAAGAATACCGGCAGGAGCCCTGTGAGATTGTTTTCGTAAATGATGTCAGCCTTTACCTGCACGCCGGCAATCTGGATCTATTGCTGGAGATCCTGTCCCTTTCGGAAACTCAGGTGCTCAATGCCTATTATGGCGCCACCTTTGACAATCTGCCGCTCTCAAAGCACGAAAGGGTCATGGTTGAAAAGTTGAAGAAGGCCTGTGATGCCGTAATTAAGCTTGGATAAATCCTGATTATAGCGGAAGTCTGATACTGGTTTTTTTTACTTAGAACAGCCCGCTGATATTTCCAGAGTCATCCACGTCGATCTTAAGTGCCGCGGGATGCATGGGCAGCCCCGGCATGGAGAGGATCTTGCCGGTATAAATCACTACAAAGCCTGCCCCGGCGGAGACCCGGGCGGAACTCACATTGATAATAAAGCCGTCCTTCGGGAATCCCGGTATCTTGGGGTTGTCTGTCAGCGACGACTGGGTCTTGGCGATGCAGACCGGCAAACTGCCATAGCCCATGTTCTCGATTTGTTTTATCTCAATTGCGGCCTGCTTGGAGAATTCTACCCCACAGGCCCCGTAAACCTTTGTGGCGATTGTCTCGACCTTTTCATGTATGCTTTGATTGAGATCATAGAGCATTTTAAAATTCGAATCCGTCTCACATAGTTTTACAACCTGTTGCGCCAGTTCCAGACCGCCGGCCCCGCCTGATTCGCGGAAATCGCAGATTTTTGTATCGACCCCGAGGGCCATGCATTCCTGCCGCAGTTTTTCAAGGTCGCTTTGGCTGTCGGTTGAAAATTTATTGATTGAGATGAGCACCGGCACACCGAACAGATTCAGGGTCTCCACATGCTTTTTGATATTGTCGATACCGTGCAGGTCATAGGCCCGTTTGGTCACCACCAGCACCGCTGCAGAAGGCTTCAGATTGCCAAAACGGCACTTTATATCAAAGAATTTTTCAGCCCCCAGGTCTGCCCCGAACCCGGCTTCGGTTACGGTGTAATCTGCCAGTTTGAGTGCCATCTTCGTGGCCACCATGGAATTGCAGCCGTGGGCGATGTTGGCAAATGGTCCGCCGTGCACAAGCACGGGGATTCCCTCAATCGACTGCACCAGGTTGGGATTGATGGCATGTTTCAGCAGTGCAGTCATGGCACCGTTCGCACCGATATCTTTGGCAAAAATAGGCTTGCGCAGATAGTTATACCCTACGATCACATTGCCGATTCTTTCCTTCAGTTCGGAAAGGGTGTTTGCCAAGCACAGGATGGCCATGATTTCGGATGCAGCGGTTATCAAAAAACCGTCTTCGCGCATTACCCCGTTTTTGCCCTGATCTTCCAGTCCCAGAATAATGCTGCGTAGCGCGCGGTCGTTCATGTCGATCACCCGTTTCCAGACAATATGGCGGGAATTGATCTCCGGTTCTTTGCGTTGGTGAATGTGGTTGTCCACCACGGCCGCCAGCAGGTTGTGGGCGCTGGTAATGGCATGCAGATCGCCGGTAAAATGCAGGTTGATGTCTTCCATTGGCAGCACCTGTGAATAGCCGCCGCCGGCAGCCCCGCCCTTGAGCCCCATGCACGGGCCCAGGGATGGTTCGCGGATGGCCATCATGGCCTTTTCACCGATTTGGGCCAGGGCCTGGCCCAGCCCGATGGTGGTCGTGGTTTTGCCTTCACCCATGGATGTGGGCGACATGGCCGTAACCAGGATCAGCTTTCCGTCTGGTGTATCGCTATGTCGCGCTAAATTCCCCGGCGCGATCTTGGCTATGTGTCTGCCGTAGGGGACAATATCTTCATCATTCAGGCCGATGCTTTGCGCAATCTCGATGATCGGTTGAATTTCAGTGCTCTGGGCGATTTCAATATCCGATTTCATTTATTTTTTTCCTGTAGTGCATAAAGCTATAATCGTGGCAGTCCGAAGCTGCGCAAAAGCCCTGTCAGGGATTCCTTGCTTAGGACATGTTGATTCAGCATATCTAGCATTACTTTCATATCGAATTTAAGTTGGATGCCCGGTGTCTGTGCAATGTCCATATCCCGGTCAGAAATAAGTGCGATATCCTCTTTGTCGACACCCTCGCGTTCCATAACATCAAAGAGGATCTTCAGCCTGTCCAGGCCCTGCATCAACCCGGCCGGCAGATCGCCCACAATGGTCTTGGAATCATCATCGATCGGTAATGTGTGACCGAAACTGTAATCCAGATAAAGCCTCTTCATGATGGAATCCGTGAAGAATGAAAAGCCGTTTGAAACCAGTCCGATGGCATACCCCATCATTTTCAGGGTCAGGAGCAGTTCTGTGGTCGCCTGGTTTATCTTTATGGATTGGATGACAGTCTCAATGACTTCCAACGGCAGATTTTCCAGGAAGCCGGCTGTGGTCTGCATGTATGGGAGCAGCTGATCGTCGGTTTCGGGTGGCCTGAGATTATCCTCGAGAATTCCTGCAAGCTGCATGATTTCTTTCATGGTTTCAGCATCGATAAAACTGCGTGTAATATCAAAGAGGATAACCTTTTTCTTTTTATTAAATACGTCCTGGGTCTGGAACATGGGCGCTATGTCCATGGCCTGCATGATTTCGCGTACCACTGTTTTGAGATTGTCAAGCGGCAACGCGCTCTTGCTGACATCGGTCAGCAGTTCCATCAGGAAGATATTTTCGCGGGCCACCATCTTGGACGACTCGATGTTGATGTTGTATGCGCCCAGCTTTTCCGAGATCGCGGCGATGATTCCGGGCCGGTCTTTGCCCACCATGATCAGTAAAATGTTGTTTTTGACCGAGCTGTCAGGCATAGGTGTATAGCGTTCCATTGAAAGCGTCAGACCGGTGTCCACCGAGATATCCTTCAGCCGTTGGGCGAACCCCTCCACATCTAGCGTGGCTTTTTTAAGATCGACCACCAGGTAAATGGTGAAAAGCCCGTGCAGAACATCCTGGCGCAGGTCAACGATGTTGCCATTGACCTTTGCGATGGGAGTGGTGATTTTGTCGACCAGCCCTACCGAGTCAGACCCTATGCCATAGACAATATATAACATGCTTCTCATCGACTACTCCTCATGTGGAATATATCGATTGTAGTAGAAATCATCATTTCTGGGTAGGGGAAATTTTTAATTACAAACTTCAGTAATGTAGATCTCTCAAGTTCTTAAATTATTTATGTACAAAACTTGAGTCAAATAAAAAATAGTTTTGACAAAAGATCGGACCTCCTAAGCTTGTTATGTTCAAAAGATTGACCCTGAAAATAAATTAATAAATTCTTTAAATTTATGGGCAGTTATGATAGAAGGGTATGGATAAATGTAATTTCGCCATGTATTTATAAGGAGGATCAACATGAAAATCGAAGAATTTAAAGATATCCTGTATGAAAAAGATGATGAAACCGGAATTGTAATGCTGACTATGAATACCCCGAAACGCAAAAATGCCATGAGTCCATATACCCTTCTGGAAGTTTGGTGGGCAGCGGATATCTTTGAAAAGGATGATAGTGCTTATGCCATGATTATAACCGGCGCCAAAAATCCGCAAAATGATGACCCCACGAAAGAGGCTTTTTCCAGTGGCGGATATTTTAATCTGGAGGCCGACGCAGGGTTGAGCGAGGATTTGCTTAACCAGATCGACCAAACGGATATCGCCCAGAAAAAATTAGTTATAAAGATGTGGTATGTCGATAAACCCATAATCGCCGCCATTAACGGCCTGGCTATCGGTGGGGGCTTTACCTTGCCGCTGAGTTGCGCGGATTTAATTTACATGTCCGAGCATGCCTGGATTCGGCTGCCATTCGTAAGGCTGGGCATTTTGCCGGAGTTGGCAAGCACATTTATATTACCCCGCTTGATCGGCATGCAGCGCGCCAAGGAGATGATGTTTTTCGGAGAAGATATCACCGCTGAAAAAGCTTTTGAGATGGGGCTGGTCAACAAGGTTCTCCACCATGAAGAATTGATTCCTTTTGCAAAAGAGATGGCGCTGAAGCTGATTCCGCCGGGCGGTCCCGGAATGGCGGTCAAGATGACCAAACAGGCACTGCACCGGCAACTTTCAGGATATGTATCCAGGGCCCTGGATGATGAAAACCTTGGACTGAACCAAGCCTTTAAGAGTGAAGATTTTATGGAAGTCCTCATGGCAAGAATGGAGAAAAGGACTCCGGTTTATAAGGGCAAGTAATAGAGCACATTTAGGTTGAATTTTTGAGAGCCACTGTTTTTATTTTCGTTATCTTTTTAAGATGGTGAAGTAAAGGGTCATTACGTATTGAATTTACAGCGGCCTGAGCATAGTTGAAATTAATAAGTCGAACACTTTTTTGTCAATAAAAAAGACCCTGTAAATCCTATCTAAAGACAAGCATCACAGAGTGATGGATTAGAAAAACAGATCAGCGATTAGAGCGCAGGTCAAGATTTTCCATGACTTTGAGCAACTGTTGTATATCAGGTTGTTTCTTGTTGCCGAAATCGACAGCCATACCCCGGTTTGGAATAATTCTTGATACTCTGCCATAGACATCGACTACTTTACCGATATCCACAGCATCAAAACTGATGATGACGTTGGTTTCTAGCTCGAGAGGATGGCTCGTATCGATATATACACCACCCAAGCTGAGATCCCTGACAGTACCCTTTAATATCGCACCCTTTGTATCTTGAAAGCGCACTTCGATTTTCAATGATTTCCGGGGATGTTTTCTTTTATCTTCATTCTTTTTCCGGCGGTCTTGGCCTTTTCCGGCAATTGAATACATGTCTGTCTTTGATATCTTGAAATTCTCTGCGTCTTTTTGAATGGAGAGGGATGAAAACATGATCTGTTTAATCATTTTAACAAGTTCAAGAATATTTTCAGTATTCTTGTTACCAAATTCAACCGCCATACCCTTACCACGATCAACTCTGACAACGTGTGCATATACATCAACAATCTTTTCAAGATCAACCGCATCGAAACTGAGTTTTAATGAGGCACCGACAGTAAGGGGATGCTTTGTATCTATATATACACCACCAGTGCTGATATTGAGAACTGTACCATGCAAGATATTTCCCGTAATATCTTGATAATGAGCAATAATATTCAACATTCCTTGTACATGGAATCTGGTATTTTCCATATTTATTACCTGAAATGTCTGATTTATAGTAATTTATCGTCAGTTATAGGACATAGCTTTACTTTGGTGCACAGAAAAATACAAGTGGTGCGGCTAAAACCGGCCATAAGGAGTCGACGACTCGCGTTATCAGGTCGAACAGATTCGTTCCATTTTTCAGTGACAGCATCAGCCATGAAACCGATAAAGTAACCATCCCCATGAACAGAAGGGTGAACGGCGTAATCGGCAGCGGGTGAATCGTCAGTGATATAAAATCGTTTATTACTCCTTCAAACATTGAAGGACTCAGTGCGTTGTCAAGTGTGAACTTCCTCTCGGGCCAAACAGGGAATAGCTGGACTGACGATATCTACTCTTCGAAGAAGAGATATTGAAAGAGAAAAGCCTGGGGGTAGAGTATGATGGCTGTATGAAAACAATTACCCATCTGAGCAGCTAATTTATAGTAAAACAGGGGCTTGACTTCTAATTTAGTGAAGTCCTATAGAATGAATAACAATTTTTTGTAATTTTACCCACAACAGCAACGATAAGAGAGGTATTAGACATGCATGAATTTACAACAGCAACAATGGGAGAACTCCTGAAAGACACTTCATCCAGGTTTTCAGATCATGTTGCCCTTGTATATCCGGAAACTGGGCTAAAGCAGGATTATGTCGAGTTTTACAATGCATGCAAAGACGCTGCAAAGGGATTTATGGCCATCGGGGTCAAAAAAGGGGATCACGTTTCGATCTGGACAACAAATATCCCCGAATGGATCCATATGCAGTTTGGTCTCTCAATGATCGGAGCAGTGCTTGTCACAGTGAATGCCAATTACAAAACAAATGAACTTGATTATATTCTGAATCAGTCTGACTCGACGACATTAGTCCTTATGGAGGAATACAGGGACACCAGCTTTTATGAGACTGTCCGGGAGGTTATTCCAGAACTGGATAACTACCGGCCGGGCCAGATAAAATCCGAAAACCTGCCATACTTGAAAAATGTTATCTATATCGGAAGCAGGAACAAGACTCCTGGTATGTATTCTTTCGATGAAGTCATCGAACTCGGCAAAAACATATTTGATCAGGATCTGGAAGAAAGACAGAAAACATTGCATTTCCATGATGTAGTAAACATGCAATACACATCCGGAACAACCGGTTTTCCTAAAGGAGTTATGCTCACCCATTACAATATCATCAATAATGCCAGGATGGTGGGTGATGTAATGGGCATGACTGAAAAAGATAGTCTTCTTATCCAGGTCCCGCTTTTCCACTGCTTCGGTTGTGTCATGAGTTCTCTCAATTGTGTTGTTCACGGCTCTACTATGGTGGTTATTGAAAACTTTGATCCAATCAAGGCGCTCAAGTATGTGGAGCAGGAAAAGTGCACGGCTATAAACGGTGTTCCAACGATGTTCATTGCTATTCTGAGCCACGCAGATTTTGGCAAGTATGATCTTTCCTCCTTGAGAACAGGTATTATGGCCGGAGCACCCTGCCCGGTAGAAACCATGAATCAGGTTATCGAGAAAATGCATTGTCCTGAAGTAGTAATCGCATTTGGCCAGACTGAATGCTCCCCGGTGATGACTATGACAAGACGTGATGATCCTGTAGATGTCAGGGTATCTACAGTGGGGATGCTGCTCCCGGGAATCCAGGGCAAGATTATTGATCCGGAAACAGGACAAGACCTGCCTGCAAAGGTCCAGGGGGAAATCGTCACCAAGAGTTCCTGTGTTATGAAGGGTTACTACAAGATGCCCGATGAAACCAAAGAGGCAATCGACAAAGATGGCTGGCTCCATACCGGAGATTTGGGAATAATAGACGAAAATGGTAATTTCGAGGTTACCGGGAGGATCAAGGAGATGATCATCCGGGGAGGTGAAAACATCTATCCGCGTGAAATTGAAGAGTTCCTCCATAAAAATCCCAAGGTCAACGATGCCTATGTCGTGGGCATACCCGATAAAAAGTATGGAGAACAGCTTCTGGCAATCGTCATCTTAAATTCCGGAGAACAAGCAAGCGCGGAAGAGTTTATATCATTCTGTACCGGGAAAACAGCCCGGCACAAGATTCCCAAATACTGGGAATTTGTCGACGAGGTACCGATGACTGCGAGCGGCAAGGTGCAGAAATACAAGATCATTGAAAATTATGCATCGAAATACGCTGCTTGATAAAAACAAAATGGAACAAATTGAATTGTCTCGCCTACCAGACGTGATAATTCACTCATAATGCAGTTATGAATAAATGACGTGAATTGTATTACTTCGTCCAGCCGTTTTCTCCTATGAGCTTTACGAATCTACAGCCGCCCAACGATTCTTCTTGTGTCCCGTTTTCGGTTTTGGTTATTCGCTTGAGTTCTTGCGAGGATTGATCACCAACCGGAATTATGAGGCTGCCACCAGGCGCGAGTTGCTAGATTAGAGCCGAGGGAATGGAGGGCGCACCTGCGGTTACAATGATGCCGTCGTAGGGTGCCTCCTTGCTAAATCCTCTTGTGCCGTCACCGATTCGGATATGAATGTTGTAATAGCCCAGTTCATCCAGTATATTGCGAGCCCGGGAGGCAAGAGCGCTGATACGTTCTATGGAATAGACAGAACTGCACAATCTGGACAGGATAGCGGACTGGTATCCCGAACCGGTCCCGATCTCGAGCACCTTATGATTGGACTGGGGAGATAGGGCCGATGTCATCAGAGCTACCATGTACGGCTGTGAAATGGTTTGCCCCAGACCGATTGTGAGCGGATAGTCATCGTAAGCCTTGTATTTGAGGTACTCGTCAACAAACTTGTGCCTGGGGACCGCCAGAAAGGCCCCCAGGATTCGGGGGTCGTCGATTCCGCGAGCCTTGATCTGCTCGTCTACCATGGTCTGGCGTGCAATCAGGGGGTCCATGCCGGGATTCCTACCACCAACGACCTCGTTTCTGAAAGGTCTTGATGAAACGTTCTATGGACCGGTCAAAGGTTTTTTCGACATCGTCCGGAAAGAAACAGGCCGGAAACTGGCCCATTGACCAGTGATACCGGATACAATCGCAACAGATGCCTTTTCTGCTGCAAGGTTCATAAGTGCAGTTGCATTTCTTTTTGTTCTGCTCAAGCTTGCATTCCATGTCGCTGAAGTCCTCACTCTATTGAATATGTTGTAAACAGGTGCATTATACAGGCAGAGAGGCAGAATATCAAGCCGGGCACGGGTTTATTGTCCTGCTTGTTATATGCAGTAAACGAGATACTAAAAAGGTGTAATATCTTGACCCGACATGGCACATATAGTAATGGTAGGGACAATGGAATTTGCAAAGATTATTAAAGTTTCCCGCTTCTTGGATCCTTTCGATAACTTCAGCGAAACAGAGAAAATCAGTGAAGTGCGTTATGATCCGCTCACAAATCATTCTACGAGAATACTCTATTTTCCCATTAAAGAGCTGGAACGTGCCGATTTGAGCAATCTGATAGATCAGTCCAAAACTTTTTGTCCTTTTTGTCCCGAGTTGGTAGATCGCGTTACACCCAAATTTGCACCTTCATTGCTTAATAAGGAACGATATTCACGGGGAGAAGCGCTGTGTTTTCCGAATGCATTTCCATATGACGAAAATGGTGCGGTAACCATTATGTCACACGCTCACTATGTGTCTCTGACAGACTTCAGCACTGAAATGCTCAGCAATGCATTTCAGTGCTGTACTGACTTTCTTGCCGATGTGATCATCAAGCAACCCGAGGTGATATACCAATCGATCAACTGGAACTATATGCCCCTTGCAGGTGGATCTATCATCCACCCGCATTTACAGATAACTGCCTCGAGCACTCCGACCAATTACTATTCCGAACTGGACTTTGCCCTGGCACGGTATCGCCGGAACCACAATTCTGATTATTGGCATGATCTGGTTGCCGAGGAAAAGACGAGTGGCGAGCGATTTGTGACTGCCACTGAAAGTATTTCTTGGCTGGTGGCTTTTGCTCCTATGGGAGTAATTGATTTTATCGGGGTATTCAATGGTATTTCAATGCCTGGTGAGGTGTCGGAGGAGGTTCTGGCGGATCTGGTAAGCGGTATTCTCAATTTTATGAAATACATCGATCTGCTGAATATGCACAGCTTTAATTTGTCACTGTACTTTCTTTTTGATGACAATCTTTTTACTCCGCATGTTAGGATGTGTCCAAGGGTAAGCATCCCACCTTTCGGGACAAGCCAGATCAATTATATGAGAATGCTCCATAACGAGACGCTCACCACCATGAAGCCGGAAGAGGTATGCACTGCTCTCAAACAGATATGGGATATGTAGGAAATGTAGGTAAAAAGTAAAAAAAATTAATGTGCCCGGAGGTAAGAGCATGAAAAAAATTATTCTAACAGGAATATTGGTATTCATATCAAGTCTGTGCTTTGCAGCCAAGCCCCAGTTTGTCTGGGTGGGTGGCGGTATGGAGTTTTCTGACGAAGCAGGTCCCGGATATCTGGCGGAAACAATGATTTCACTGGGAGAATATAACTCCATTTATCTGTTTTCCGAGCCAATGGTTACCGTTCGGGGAGGAAAATTAGGATTTGATCTGGGAGCAGGGGCGCGGACCCCGGTGTTATCCGGAGAGGCAATCGCCGGCTATAATGTGTTCATTGATTACACTGACCGCGAAGATCATTTGCGGATTGGTGCCGGGGCAGAAATTTACCATCCCAATTTCTCCGGGCACATGAATGTATATCTGCCCGTGAGCGATGAGAAAGGCAACCAGGAAGCCCTTCCGGGAATTGACCTTGCTGTGGGCGTGCCCATCCCGAATTTCAGTTTTGTTTCCCTGTGGCCGGGTTTGTATTTCTACAACGGAAATGACGAGGATGATCAGAAGGGGATCAGCTTTATGATCCAGGTCAAACCGATCAAAGTGCTTACCATGTGCCTCGGAGCCAGAAACGATTCCTTAAGCGATGGTAATGATGAAAACGAAATTTTTGCGCGAATTGATGTGACTTTCCCCATGCGAAGACTGGGCAAGGACTTGTTTAGCTTTGATAAAGGTACATATCCGCTTGATGTGCGCACGAGCATGGACCAGCGAGTAGTTCGTGAGCGTTTCATCACCTATGAGAAAAAAGGGCGTGACTGAGAAAAATTTCGATAAGGTGTTGATCGCTCTTGACTTCAGGGGCATTTCCTTTCTATATGATTCAGGCAAGATTACGGGAAGTGGCTCAGCCTGGTAGAGCACAGCGTTCGGGACGCTGGGGTCCGGGGTTCAAATCCCCGCTTCCCGACCAGTTTTTTAATTTCCCAGATCCAGATTACTGTTTTTTGTCCTGGTATATTCGGCAACATGGAAAAGACTGTTCGGCTTTCTAATTAAAGATGGGCCAAACAAAAAACAAGAGGGATGATTGGGAAATCATCCCTCTTGTTTGATAATCCGATTTAAGACCTTATTTTCTATCGCCAGACATCATGATCCACTCATAGGCAGTCATATCTTCGGCAAGTGCGGCAAGTGCGTCGGGAACATCAACCCTCTGCCATGTCAGGAAGGCCTGGTGGTCCGTGATCTCATCCCCATCCTCATCGCCATCTATCTGGCTGGCATTGCCGTTGGAATCATAGGTGTAGATTAAGTTTTCCTGATCATCAATTTCCCAGTCGCCCGTCACCTGATCACCGGACCAGCGATAATATGCCGCCAGAATCAGATCGTCGTGTTCGTTAAAGGCAAACTCCTCCCGGTCACAATTAACCCATTCTCCGGAGTTGTTGTAAGAATAGCGTTCATCTATCAGGCGGCCGCTGAGGTCATAGGTGTATTCATATTTGCTATCGTCAACTTCATCGTTGTTGGAATCGATGACCTTTTTCGTGATATTGTCCCCATCATAGGTGTAGCGATAGGCTGTTTCGTCTGGCTCTTCTCCCCAGGCGCCGGTATCAGGATCGCCGACCCAGTCATATTCTTCTCTGAGTGTCGGATTGCCATGGTCGTCGTTTGTATAGACACTTTTCCATTGTTTTACCAATTGCTCTGTGCTTTTATTATAATTCCAGTTGATTTCTTCGATGAGATAGCCGTTGGCATCATAGGAGTACTCGTCCTTGTCTTCGGCTACAAATTCGTCGGTATGCCATTCATAGCCTGTCTCTTCGATCAGGTTGCCCTCGTCATCGTAGCTGAACACCTCTTTTTTTTCCCAAATGCCGTCGCCGCCTTCGTCGGACATTGTGAGTACGGGATTGCCGTCATTGTTAACCTCAACCTGCATGATGCCAACCAGCTCCAGCTCTTCAGCTCCGACCTCCTCCATCAGAATTTCCGGTTCAGCCGATACCGTAATGGTGAGGCGCATCCCGTCATCGAGTGTTTCGAAATCAAACTCGGAAAGCCGATCATCGCTGCCGTCGGCGCCTAAGTCGATCGAGATCGTGTCTGGCAGGAAAATACCTGAAGGGGATGACCTGCCCTCTGACGATGACCCCCCGCAGCCGAACAAGGCCAGTGTTAGAAGAAGCGGAAATAGATGAAGAAACCGATGCATTCGCATGTTGTAACCTCCTGAATGTTTTTTCAATTGTTGTGTTCTTCGGTTACCATATCGGACAGGACGGTAAAGAACTGTACTTGATATTGAAATTATTGACAGGACGAAAAAGCTCGTTGCAATTATCAACGATTGTCATAAGCCAAACTTGCAGATCGTGGAGATTTTGAGATCTTGATAGATAATGAATTTGAGAGATGATTACGATCAGATATGGCCGGTTTCATGCAGGGTAACTCCATGGCGTTCAGCCGGGGAGGTTTTTTATATTCGAAATGATTTTTTCGCCAACAAGCGACCAAGGATAAAAAAAGGTAACGGGGGAAGAACCGCTTGAAACCGGCTCTCCCCCCGTTTAATAATTCAAACTTAAGCTGCTTTAACGAAGAATTGCGAGTTCCAACCACATATAGGCGGAAACACTTTCAACAAGCGCGGCAAGGCCCTCGGGAACATCCACCCTCTGCCAGGTCAGGAAGGCCTGACCATCTGTGATCTCATCGCCGTTTTCATCGTAATCCACCTGGCTGGCGTTGCCGTCGGCGTCATACGTATAGATATAGTTTTACTGGTCATCGAGTTCCCAGTCGCCCGTCTCCTGATCAACGGATCAGCTATATTCTGCTTCCAGGATCAGATCTCCGTGCTCGTTGAAGGCGTAAACATCGGTGGCCTTCATAGACAACGATTGTTATTTTATTATGTGCCGACCCTGCATTGTATAGAGAACTTGATGTCTTGATTGATAATAAATTCGAAACTGGTTCTGATTATGCTCTGATATGGTCGGATTCATGCCGTGCAACCGGAGGGCGCTTAGCAGGTAAGACATCTATCATCTCAATGATTTGTTCGACTGAAGGCAAATATGGGTAAGGCGAAAACGGGAGAGCGCCATTTGTCATTGTCTCTCCCGTGGGTTGATTCAAGAATCGGGTGTTTTATTAATCAAATGATAATACCATCATGACCCACTCCAGGGCCGTCATATCCTCGAGGAACCCGGCTGCGCCTTCATATGGTATTTCTATCTGCTGCCAGTTGAAAGACACCCGGTGCTGGTCTTCATCCTCTGAGACATCAATCCGGCTTGCTTTGTCAGTGTCATCAATAGGGTAGTCGAAGACAAGCTCATTATTCAACACCCAGAGTGAACCGTTCCAGGTGTATCCGGTTTGACTGGTCATATTGCCATAATCATCGTATGTGTATTCTTTACGGTCATCGAATTGCCAATCCGAATCTACGTAGGAAGATTCTGTCTGTATTAGCACGTTGCCGTTGTCATCATAAACAAAGACATCCTTGTCCTCGTAGACCCACTCGTCACCTTCATACTTCCAATCGATTTCTTCGGTCATATTGTTGTCTGCATCATAAGTAGACGTATACTTTTCGCTGAAATCGGCATCCCACTGACTCCCATCCCAGTAATATACTTCCTCGAGCTGCGGATTGCCATTGGGGTCATAGTTGCTGTAGACTGACTTCTCATTTTCTTCGAGCTCTTCCAGCTCTTTATCATATTCGTAGTAGATCTCTTCGATGAGATACCCGTTGTCATCATAGGTGTATTCCTCTTTTATGTTCTGGGTTTCCTCGGAATTAAAAGTGCGCATAAACAACGTGGGGTTACCCGCAGTGTTTAACTCCGCTACCAGGGTATAGCACTCGATCAATTCCTCAGCCCCGACTTCATCAGGTATTGTTTCCGGGTCGGCAGATACTGTCGCAGTAATCCGCAGACCATCCTGAAGTGTTTCAAAATCGAACTCGACCAAGTAATCCACAGTATCGTCGGTGAGAAAATCAAGCGAGATGCTCTCCGGCAGAAAAATTCCCGACTGGCTGTCATGGGATGAGCTTCCCTCTGAAGATGATCCCCCGCAGCCGAAGAGAACCAGTGAAATAAGGATGGATAATAAATAGATGAACCGATGTTTTTTCATGCTGTTACCTCTAGGATGTCTTTTCTGGTGCGATCCTTTGTTTTCTATCGGAGATAACTGAATAAAACTGTAACCTTATTTTAAGTGATAAAAAAATCGCCTGAAGGTCATGATTTTTTTTGATTGGATTTTCTATATGGCAAGCTCAGGTGAAAAACAAATGCTCGATGAGAATTCTGATTCCGATACCGATCAGGATCAGACCGCCGATAATCTCGATCTTTTTCTCAAAAAGATGGCCGATACGTTTGCCGATATAGACCCCGGTAAAGGAGAAAGCAAAGGTTACGATGCCGATAATAAGGGCCGGCCTGATGATACTGATTTTCAGAAAGGACAGGCTGATGCCCACAGCCAGAGCATCGATGCTGGTTGCAACAGCCAGAGACAGGATGAGCAACAGATCCTGTGGGTTGAATTGTTTGTTATTAGAGTCCATAGAAATTGATTCATAGATCATCTTGCACCCGATAAAGCTTAACATGCCGAAGGCTACCCAGTGATCAATGCTGGCAAGGAAATCCCGGATGCTCAGCCCGGCCAGAAATCCGATAATCGGCATAATGGCCTGGAAAAGTCCGAAGGCCAGGGCAATTCTGAATACATAGCGAATCCGAAAGCGGGTCATGGTCAGCCCGCTGGCTATTGATACCGCGAAGGCATCCATGGCAAGGCCCACGGCAATCAAAAGGATAGTGAATGAGTTCAAGGCTGTCTCCTTAGGTAGCTACCCATGAATGGTTTTTTTGTGACAAGGTCACTCAACCACAACAGTGGCCTTCTGATCAAAGGGATTGGTGCGCATGGCCAGGGAGAAGAAATAGGGGAAATTGTCTTTAAGATGCTGCATGTAGGCCAGCCATTCATCCACCAGAGTGCTGTAAACCCGGTCTATGTCTCCGGCAATATGGGCTATGTCACTCTCCGGAAGTTGTGTGAAGTCACCCCTGAATTTAAGTTCCTCAGCCAGGTGGAATACTGCCCGCAAAAGTTCGGTAAAGCGTTCGTGCTCCATAAGATTCGGATTTTCCATCAGGCCCAGAAGAAAATCCCTTTTGCCAATCAGGAAAGCCCTCAGGTGATTCAGATTCAGTTTGTCGGGTTGTACTTTGTGGGGGTGTTGTTTTAGATGAAGGCTTACTGCGGAGAATTCCTTGTCAGTCCAAGTGCTCTTTATAATCAGGTGTTGTCTTATGTTATCGAGCATTGGGTCTAGATCGGAAAAGTACGTCAGAAGATCTGTTCCCAGTTCGCTGAAAAAAACACCGATCACCATGTTAAGTTTTTCAAGCCGATTTTTCTTTTCCCGCTCTTCGAGAAGCTGATGGATGATAATCGTGACTAAAAGAACCTCGATAAAGACAAAGGCAATATCACCAATCAGGTAGATGAATATATGGTGCGGATCTCGGAAGATTAAAAAATGAATGTAATAGGTCAGAGCAGAAAGCACTACTAGAAAGATTCCCAAGCGGATCTGATTTGATCGTTTTTTCATAATTATACATCCCTTGTAGGTAGTACTATCATCATAGTTTTTGCATACCCAATTGTTGTTTGTCAAACCGGATTGCTCTCTTGCGATTATCGCAGCGATAAAATGGGCCGCTATTGCGTTGGTTGTCACAAAAAAATATTTTATTGTAATAATATGAATGATAAAAAAATGAGATTAATGAAGAAAATGTAAGATAATCTTAGTAAATATGATTTAAATGGTATCTTAAATTCAATATTCTCCTGAGAAAAATGATTAAGGATAATAATATGGCTTGATATTTTACTTTAATATCTGTATCGATGTTAGCACTCATCACTGATGAGTGCTAACAAAATTGGATAAGGAGGAACAGAATGAAAGTTAGGCCGTTGCAAGATCGTATTTTGGTCCAGAGAATCGAAGAAGAAGAAAAGACCAAGGGCGGAATTATCATTCCCGATACTGCCAAGGAAAAACCGCAGATGGGGAAAGTGATAGCTGTTGGCGGTGGCAAGAAGACCGAGGATGGCAAGGTAATACCTCTTGATGTGAAAAAAGGCGACAAGGTGCTCTTTTCCAAGTACGGCGGAACAGAGGTCAAGATCGAGGGAGAAGAACTGTTAATCATGAGAGAAGACGACATCTTAGGGGTCGTCGAGTAACAAAAATCAAAGGAGGATAACACATGCCTGCAAAGGAAATTATTTATAGTCAGGAAGCTCGGAATAAGGTGCTCAGGGGTGTTGACAAACTCGCCAACGCAGTCAAGGCGACTCTCGGTCCCAAGGGCCGCAACGCCATACTGGACAAAATGTTCGGCGCCCCCACGATCACCAAAGACGGTGTTACCGTGGCCAAGGAAATCGAGCTTAAGGACAAGTTCGAAAACATGGGCGCCCAGATGGTAAAGGAAGTTGCATCCAAGACTTCGGATGTGGCCGGTGACGGCACCACAACAGCAACTGTTCTGGCCCAGGCAATTTACACCGAAGGCTTGAAGTATCTGGCCGGCGGTATGAATGCCATGGCCCTCAAACGCGGTATCGACAAGGCCACCCAGACGGTTGTGGCTGAGCTCCATAAGCTGAGCAAGAGCGTTGAGGACAAGAAGGAGATCGAGCAGGTTGGTACTATTTCATCCAATGGCGATGCTGAAGTCGGTCAGATGATTGCCGATGCCATGGACAAAGTGGGTAAAGAGGGCGTCATTACAGTTGAAGAGGCCAAGGGAATGGAGACCACCCTCGAACTGGTAGAAGGTATGCAGTTCGATCGCGGGTACCTCTCTCCTTATTTTGTCACCGATGCCGAGAGAATGGAAGTCGTAATGGAAGATCCGTATCTCCTGATCTACGATAAAAAGATCAGCAATATGCGTGATATTATTCCGGTACTCGAGCAGATCGCCAAAGAAGGCAGGGCATTGATGATTATTTCTGAAGATATCGAGGGTGAGGCTCTTGCAACCCTGGTGGTCAACAAACTCAGGGGCACACTGAAATGCGCTGCTGTCAAAGCCCCCGGCTTCGGCGACCGCCGCAAGGCCATGCTCGAAGATATCGCTATGCTGACCGGTGGCCAGGTTGTATCCGAGGATCTCGGCCGCAAGCTCGATTCAGTAACTGTTGCCGATCTTGGAAAGGCCAAGAAGGTCATAATCGACAAGGATAACACCACACTCGTCGAGGGTGCCGGATCCAGTTCCGACATTCAGGGCCGCATCAACCAGATCAAGGCCCAGATCGAAGAATCAACCTCCGATTATGACAAGGAAAAGCTGCAGGAAAGGCTGGCCAAACTGGCCGGTGGTGTGGCTGTTATCAAAGTCGGCGCAGCAACAGAGCCTGAGATGAAAGAGAAAAAAGCCCGCGTGGAAGACGCGTTGCATGCTACCAGGGCCGCCGTGGAAGAAGGATTCCTGGCTGGTGGCGGGGTAGCCCTGCTGCGTTGCGTTGAGAAACTCAACGATCTCAAGCTTCCCGATGAGCAGCTGTATGGCGTCAAGATCGTCCAGAAGGCACTTGAAGAGCCGATCAGACAGATCGCGGTTAATGCAGGCCTGGAAGGCGGAATTGTTGTTGAAAAGGTCAAGGGTATGAAGGGCAATGAGGGCTTCAATGCGGATCTCGAGAAGTATGAGGATTTGATGAAGGCTGGAATCATTGACCCGACTAAGGTTGCCCGGTCCGCTTTGCAGAATGCAGCCTCAGTTGCAGGGTTAATGTTGACTACCGAGGTGATGGTGGCAGAGGTACCTGAAGACAAACCCGCAATGCCTGGCGGAGGAATGCCACCTGACATGGGCGGCATGGGCGGCATGGGTGGTATGGGCGGCATGATGTAAAAGCTGCTCTCGCTTTTTGCGAAAGAAAAAGGGGCCGAATAATTATTCGGCCCCTTTTGTATGTGAAAAAAAGAAAAATCAGAAAATTATAAAAGTTTTATCAGCTCTGATTTTTAATCATATTGCACTCGATAACTGTTAGAATATCCTGAATGATACTGTCTTTATCAACGGTTTTCTTGTTATTGTGCATTACAACCACACTGCGCAAAACCAGTTCATTAAAAACGCCTGCAAGAATGTACGGATGTACATTGACAATGATGTTATCTTTTTGAGCTAAGGTTATCATTTCGATCAGTCTGTTTTCGATTTCCTTGTAGGAGTGTATATTTTTCAGCATGTAGGTGGAGATATAGCGTTTTTTCTTGCGTTCGCTGGTTTCGTATTCCGACATGAATATGGTAAGCAACTGAATATTATCAACATATACATCGATAAGACGGTAAAGAAGACTCCTAAGTTTTTCCAGTGAAGAAACTGTTTCTAGAGAGACTTCATCATAAATGGTCGTGATCTCGGTGAGCACGGTCGAAATCAGGGCTGCAAAAATTTCATCCTTGTTCTTGAAGTGATTGTAGATAGTTCTTCTGTCGAATCCGGAGTACTGGGCGATGTCTTCCATTGTGGTGGCATAAAAGCCTTTTTTGTGAAACAGTTCCCTAGCCGATCGCAAAATAATCGTGCGATTCCTCATAATCTGTCTTTTGCGTCTAACTTTTTTTTCCATAGCACCATTCCCCAGGGTTTTATTTCACATCAGAAAAACATTATTGGGGTCGCAATGTCAATAGGAAATTACAACAGGATAACATGCTTATTATTTTCATTATTCGAGTGTTTAGATCATTTGACAAGAGATATATAATTCTATATAAAATTTCACATACTTGGTATATCGATTTAAGGATACGGAAATTATGATAGTTTTCGCTCACAGGGGTGCCTCCGGATACATGCCTGAGAATACCCTTGATTCATTTTGCCTTGCCCGGAAAATCGGATGTGATGCAATCGAAACCGACATACATCTGACATCTGATAATCAATTGGTGATAATCCATGACGATGATCTTTCGCGGACAACCAATGCAACCGGTTTTGTGCGGGATTGTACCCTGTCTGATATCAAACGGCTTGATGCCGGATATTGGTTCACCTCAAACAAAAGGAAGTATCCATTCAGAGGAAAAGGCATTCGGATTCCTACTCTTGAAGAAGCCTTGAGAGAATTTCCCGAGATGCTTTTCAACATCGAGCCAAAAGAATTACAAGATGGGATGGACCGATTGTTGATTGATACGTTGGATAAGGCGGATGCGCTTGACCGAGTCATTATTGCCACCAGTAATAACTGGAAATTTTTACAGCGCATCAAGGCCATGTGTCCATCCATGCGAGTAAATGCACCACGGCAGATGGTTATTCGTTTTTGGTGTAGCACCCTCTTTAGCCTTCACCGGTTTTTCCGGTGGGATTTTTACGCCTTGCAGGTGCCTTTTGCCTATAAGAGAATACCGATTGTCAGTCGGCGATTTATCCGGTCTGCTCATCAGAGCGGCAAACAAGTTCATTGCTGGACAATAAACAACGAGAGCGATATGAAGAAGCTAATGGAAATGGGTGTAGATGGTATTATGTCGGATTATCCCGATCGAGTGCTGAAGTTGCTTGGTCGGAGTTGAGATATGTCTGGTTTAATTCCATGAAGAGGAAAACAGCAATGCGAGTCGTATGTCCACAATGTGGTAAGATTGTGGAGTACGAAGGCAACCGGTTCAGGCCTTTTTGTTCGGCAGATTGCAAAAGTAAAGACCTGATTGCCTGGGCGGATGAAGACTACCGATTCCCTGGGAAGAAAGTGGAAGATCAAGAAGATGAAGAGAGAGACTAGATTCCCTGTTGTTTTAGATAGAGCCCACCATCCCATATCCCGCAAGAATATTGATAAAGATGCCCTGAAGGTTCTCTATCGTCTGCACCGGCATGGATTTAAAGCGTATCTGGTTGGTGGCGCTGTGCGGGATTATTTACTGGGGAAGACACCTAAGGATTTCGATATTGCAACCGATGCCCGTCCGGGCCAGATAAAAAAACTTTTTGTAAACGCCTTCCTGGTCGGAAGACGGTTTCGGCTGGCGCATATCCGCTTCAAGGGTGGAAAAATCATAGAAGTGGCCACTTTCCGTAGAGAACCTGATCCGGCTGATGACGAAAGAAAGGACAGCAATAACACGTTCGGCACACCGCCTGAAGACGCTTTTCGCAGGGATATAAGCATTAACGGCCTGTTTTATGACATTGCAACTTTCTCAATTATTGATTACGTGGGCGGTCTTGATGACATCGCTCGACATAGAGCTCGTATTATAGGTGATCCTGCAGAGCGCTACAGTGAAGACCCGGTTCGTATTTGGCGGGTGCTCAGGCATGCAGCCCGTTCTGGCCTGACCCTCGAAGAAGACACCGGAAGCACCATTTTCTCACACAGACAGCTGGTTGCCACGTGCTCTGGTGCCAGATTGTTTGAAGAGTTGAATAAAGATATGCACTCTGGTTTTACAGGGCCGCTGATGAAGTTGATGCATTATTATGGAATGTTGCCGTTTATTCTGGGCGATATTGGCTCGTTTTTTGAGAAAGACTCTGACTCATTTACCAGACTGATTTCTCTCCTGATAGCCTTGGATGCGTCAGTCAGTGCCAGTGGCGTTTTATCCCAATATGAGATATATTCACTTTTGTTCTGGCCATGGGTGAAGCGGATAATCTCTGATTTTAATCGACGCGGAGCAGACAAGATAAAAATCTTGAACGATGCTTTTATAGAAACACACATGCCGGTTGTCATTCCCAAGGCCCTGCGCTCCAATATAATTCAGACACTCATCATTGTGGATTATATGCTCAGGGCCATGGACACGGGGCGTATGCGCTGGTCCTTGAAAAAAAAGGCCCGCTATCCGGATGCGTCCCGTGTGTTTTCGATGATAATAAACGGCCGCATATTAGAAGGTAAGGACCCGTTTGAAAAAAGTTTCAGACGTAAATACCGGGGTCAGACCAGTAGATCTGGAAGGCGAAGAAAAACAAAATAGAGTGAGCGTAAAAAAAGGGAGGGTAACTGTGGAAAAACTGATCGTAATCGGCGGAGTTGCAGCAGGTTTGTCAGCCGCTAGCGCGGCCAAGAGACTGAAGAAAGAACAGTTGCATGTGGAGGTGTATGAGAAAACAGGTTTCATTTCCTATGGTGCCTGCTCAGAGCCGTATTATGTATCCGGACTTGTTCCCAAACCTGAAGATCTGGTGGAGGTTACACCTGAAGATTTCGAACAGAAACGGGATGTCCGCATATTTCAGAACTGCGAAGTTCTCGAGATTGATTATGATAACGGATATGTTCGGGTTCTTGATCTTATTGAGAACAAGGCCGATAGCCGGCCGTTTGATTATCTCATGATTTCCACGGGTGCCATGGCCAAAACCCTGGGTGTTCCCGGAGAGAACCTGCAAGGCGTCTGTACGCTCAGAACTGTGGAAGATGCCGTCAGTGTCAAAAGCAGCGCCATCCAGGCCAGAGATGTTGTGATCTGTGGTGGCGGCTATATAGGATTGGAAATGGCCGAGTCATTCGTTGCGCTGAGCAAGCGGGTGACGATTTTAAAAAAGTCTTCCCAGATGCTTTTAAACTTTGATTCTGAGATTTCACAATTGGTTGAGGATGAGGTCAGAAACAACTCAGTTGAAATTGTTACGGGGATTGATGTGCTCTCGTTTGAGGGCGGAACAGCGGTCGAGAAAGTTGTGACAAATCAGGGCGATGTAAAAGCCGAGACGGTTCTAATTGCCAAGGGAGCCAGCCCGAATGTCAGCCTTGCGCGCAACATTGGGGTGGAAATCGGTCAAACCGGTGCTATTGCTGTCGACCGACATCACAAGACCAGTCTGGAACGGGTATATTCAGGTGGAGACTGCTGTGAAGCCTACCATATAGTTCTCGATAAACCGGCCTATATTCCTCTGGGAACCACGGCCAACAAGACCGGCAGGGTGGCCGGCGAAAACATCGGAGGCCTGTCGACACAATTCGGTGGAATCGTGGGTACGGCAGTTTCAAAGATTTTTAATCTGGAGGTATCCAGGACCGGCTTAAGTTCGCAGGAGGCTCTGCAAAATGGATTCGATGCATTTACCACTACGGTGCGTCATAGATCCCGTTCGGGCCACTATCCCGGGGGTTCTCCCATTACCGTTCATTTGATCACTGAAAAACACAGCAAAAAACTTTTAGGGGCGCAAATGGTAGGAAGGGAGGGGGTTGCCCACAGAATAGGGATATTGGCAACAGCCCTGCATGCCGGTATGACTGTGGATGATATATACCGGCTTGATCTGGCGTATGCACCACCGTTTGCGCCGGTGTGGGATCCACTGCTCGTGGCAGCCAACAAGGCCCGTAAAGGATAGAGTAATATTGTGACGGTCAGCCCAAGCCCTTGATTGAGGATAAGCGTATCCAGGACAACGCCCAGATTAGAAAAAGAAGGAGGACCGCTGATGCAAGTCCTGCACAGATCATCATAACAAATCTGAAATGCACAAAGCCGGAAAGTTTAAGCAGATAGGTTTCGTTGGCCTGGATTCCGAAAATAGCGCCGATCTCAGGACTGGCCAACCAGGTTATCCATTGTCTGTCAGTCAGATTGTCATGTCTGATCCAATCAGTTCCCGATTCCGAGATACGCATGTGCCCTAAAAAGATTTGCGAATTGAGGGCCTTGCCAAAGGCATCAGTCACGGGTGTTCCTTTAGGAAGGATGGACTCTTGTGAAGAATAGACAATGCTGGCGTCTTTTATGATAAATAGATGAAGTTCGTTTTGAAACGGCCATGAAATTTTCAGGGCCGGATCATAAACAGCATCTCCATACTGATCAACTGCCATGTGCAGGATACTGTTTTCAAGAGTTATCATCTTGTCGATGTGTTTCTGTTTTTCATGTGTGATAAAGAACCATACAACCAGCCATACCAGAATCAGTAGCAGGATGATTATAACCTCGACCATGGATATTTTTTTTCTCAACTCTTTGATTGATGGAGATGTTGCTGATTTCATGGTGTTGTTATTATCGAATTTGCGATTATTATGCAATAACTGAATTGTGGTTCATCTATTGTAAAAACTACACAGAATTTAGGATGAAAATTTTGTTGGAAAACAACAACATCTTGATTTTGCATGTGATTTATTGTGCCGTCATGTTTGGCATGATAGATGCACCTAAATGATACCTGAAAAGATGGAAGAGGATGAGTGATGAGTAGAAGAGGAAGTCTTGATATGATAGTTAAAAATATGGATCCTGAAAGAGCAACCAAAATATTAGCAAAAACGCTGTTCAAAGAACTTATGAAAAATGGGTTCTCTAATAAGGATATTGTTAATTTTTCGAAAGAAATGCTTGAATGCATGGCTCTGGAGATGAAAAAGAATACTTCGACTGAGGCTTCCAATTCCAAGGACCGGTTACTTATAGGATAATCTATCGCGGACAAGACAAAGCACAATCTCTATTACCTCTTCTAATTTCAGTTGTGTCGTATCTACCACAATGGCATTGTGCGGAATAATCAATGGAGATGTTTGCCTGGTTTTGTCGCGCCTATCCCGAATTTCCATATCTTTGAAAACCTGTTTAAAGGGGATATCCACCCCAAGCGAAGCAAGTTCTTGATGGCGTCTTTTTGCACGTTCTTTCATGGATGCATCCAGAAATATCTTGACATCGGCTTCAGGGAAAACAATTGATCCGGTATCCCTGCCTTCTGCCACAACCGAGGATGTGCGTGCAAATGATCGCTGGATATTCATGAGGGCTGAGCGTACCTGGGGATGTACGGAGATCTGAGATGCAAGGTCACTGATATGGTGGGATCTGATTTTTGCAGTTACATTATTGCCATTTACAAGGACCTTTTGGTTACTCAATGCAATGGTTGTGTCTGCAAGTATTCGGACCAGATGATCAGGATCATTGATATTACCGCCTTCAACTTCAATTGCCAAGGCTGCGCCACGATACAGGGCGCCAGTATCAAGATAGGTAAATCCCAGATCAGAGGCCACTGCTGCGGCGATGGTGGATTTTCCACTGCCAGCAGGGCCGTCGATCGTTACAATTGCATGTTTCACTTCAAGGCCTCCATTGATTCAAAGAATCCGGGATACGAGATGTCAACACAACCGGGCATATCCAATGTTACATCAATGTCTGTGGCCAGAGAAAGAATATGGAAGGCCATTGCGATCCTGTGATCGGCAAAAGTCTTTACCCTGCCGGAATTAAGACTCAGCGGCCCTTCAATTACGAACCCGTCCTCAAGCTCTTCGATTTTCGAATCGAGTGCTGAAAAACCCTGTGCCATTGCTTTAATTCTGTCGGTTTCTTTCACTCTCAATTCTCTGGCATCCCTGATAACAGTCCTGCCGTGGGCCAGCGCGGCGGCAATTCCCAGGACAGGGATTTCATCGATCAGGGCGGGGATTTCGTCTGAGCGGATAGTGGTGGCCTTCAGAGCGGCACCTTTGACCAGAACGTCTCCAACGGGCTCATTGTTTTGTGTGGCGGTGTTTTTGATAATTATGGATGCCCCCATGCGTTTCAACACATTAATGTATCCGGTGCGGGTAGGATTGAGGCAAACGTTTTTGATCAATAATTCCGATCCCGGGGTGGTTGCGGCCCACACAACCGGAAAGGCTGCCGTAGAAGGGTCAGCGGGAATGTGTACATCTCTTGCATTGAGCTTCTGCGGGCCCTTTAAGTTCACCCGTAATCCTTCGATGTTGATTCGGGCATTGAAAAATTTAAGCATTCGTTCCGTGTGATCCCGGCTTTTGACCGGTTCGTGAACGCAGGTTGTTCCATCGGCGAATAGGCCTGCCAGCAGCAGGCACGATTTAACCTGGGCCGAGGCAATGGGCATAACATAATCAATGGAGTGTAAGTTTCCTCCCTGAATCGCCATTGGCAGATATGAGCCTCTGCGGGCCATGAGATGCGCCCCCATGCGGGTAAGTGGTTCAATAATCCTGTCCATAGGCCTTGTGTTGAGCGAACTGTCGCCGCTGATCACACTGACACCGTTGATACCTGAGAGGATTCCACTCAAGATTCTGGCGGTCGTACCTGAATTTCCGGCATCGATAACAGCTGCCGGTTCTCTAAGATTTCCTCCACAGATCACCCATTCCTGGTCCTTGCGGACAATATCAGCCCCCAGGCTTTGAAGGGCGCCTATGGTGTTCATAACGTCTTTTGATTCCAGAGAGCCTCGGATAGTGGTTGTGCCGCGTGCCAGAGCCCCAAGAAGAAAGGCACGGTGGGACAATGATTTATCTCCCGGTACTTGAATTTCAGCCTGGATATTCATACAAGGATCTCCTGGTTTTCATATATACCCGAAGCAGTTCCTCCAACTCTTGTTCCCGGTTGTCTGCAATCAGGCTCTGTATATGTTTCAGGGCCTGAAGATATTGTTCAATCCGCGGCATGATGTGCTGCTTGTTGTCCATGAATATGTCACGCCAGATAACAGGATCCGCGCCTGCTATGCGGGTGAAATCCGTGAATGCCTTTCCGAATAAATCGGACACGTTGTTCAGGTCCCGTGCCAGATGCATGAAAACAAAGCTCAAAAGATGGGGCAGGTGACTGATTGAGGCCATAATCGCATCATGTTCTTCAGGACTCATCTCGAAGGTTTGCGCTTCACACATCTGCCATAGACGTTTTACGACTTCAATAGATTGCCCTTCGGTCGAAGCAGAGGGGGTAATGACGCTGACGCCTGATCTGTACAGATCGGCTCTGGCGGCATCATAGCCGGACAATTCGCTGCCTGCGATCGGGTGTGAGCCGACAAACCAAGGCCAGGATGCTGTGACGCGGGATACTATATGCGATTTTGTGGAGCCGGTATCGGTAATGACAGTGCCACGTTTCAAATAATCGATAAGCCCCAGGGCTGTCTCGACAATTTTACCGACCGGCAAAGCAATCACTACTAAATCACTAGTTGCAGCCAGAGAGAGACTGTGACCGCCTTCAACGATAATGCCGTCTTTAAGCCCCTTTTGGATCGAGTCGGTGTTTGTATCGATTCCCGTTAGATATGCCTTGCCTTGTAGTGCCCTGGCTATGGAAGCACCAATCAGGCCCAGGCCGACTATGGTTATCTTCACAGGACATCTTCCAGGGCCGCAATAAAGGCCTGGCTTTCATGAGGTAGCCCGGTTGTTATGCGTATATACTCCATGAGCTCCGGGGCATTCATGTAGCGGGTTATAATGCCTCGACGCAGCAGCTCCTGATATACATCCCGGGCATGCCGCCCGAGACGCAGCAGTACGAAGTTTGTCTGGGAGGGAACATATTCCAGCCCGAGTCGATCAAATTGGTCATAGAAGTAATCAAGCCCTTCCCAGGTGGTTTCAAGGGTCCGGGTCAGAAAAGGGGTGTCGGACAAGGCTGCCGCACCTGCTTTTTCAGCCAGAATGTTTACATTGAAGGGGGGTTTGATGCGCAAGAGGCTTTCCAGTAACTGCTCCTGGGCCATGCCGAAACCCACGCGCAGCCCTGCCAGCCCGTGAGACTTGGACAATGTTTTTGCCACAATGAGGTTTTGATATTCTTCAAGTACGTCCAGGGCGCTGAGAAAGTCATCTGCTCGTGCAAAAGAAGCATAGGCCTCATCGATGACAATGAGGGTTTGTTTTGGTGTAATCTCAAGTAAATGGAGCAATTCGTCCCGGTTGAGGTATTTTCCGGTAGGATTATTCGGATTGGCTATAAACACGATTTTGGCATCTAAAGCAAATGCCTGCTCAATAGATTCAGTGTCAATCGCCTGGTTGTCTCTCATTTTTGTAAACAATACTTGGGCCCCACAGGCCATTGATGCGATCCTGTAGTAGCTGAACGTTATCTCCGGAATGATTACCTTGTCGTTTGGTTGTATAAATGCCCGGCAAATAAGGTCGAATATTTCGTCAGATCCGTTGCCGGCGATAATTCTATCCGGGCTGCATGCAAAGAAATTAGCAGCTGCATTTCTCAACAGTGCCGATTGTGGGTCAGGATACAGGTGGATTTCTTCCTTAAAATTGCTGATGGCCTTGAGGGCCTCGGGGCTTGGACCCAGGGCATTTTCATTCGAGGCCAGCTTGATGGGCTGGGCAACACCGTGCATATCCCTGATGGTCTGCTTTGATATGCCCGGGGAATATAATGGAATTGCCTGGAGCCAGGGTGTGGGTTGCGGTCCTTTCACTTGAGCATTTCTCCTTCCGGATATGATCCTAACACTATTATATCTTTTGTTAAATCAACAAGATCAAGCATTACCTGCCTGACCGGTTCATCGTCAAGGCTGCCTTGAAAGTCGATAAAAAACACATATTCCCACTGGCCTTTTCTTGAAGGCCTGGATTCTATCTTGGTGAGGTTTATACCCTGAGAGGCAAACACTCCGATTGCATTGAAAAGGGCGCCGGGAACATTTTCAAGGGTGATAATAATAGAGGTCTTAGCCCTGTTTTTTGCCGAGACTGCGTTGCGGGAAAGAATCCAGAAACGGGTTATGTTGTCCTGGGTGTCATTGATATTTTGTTCCACAATCGGCAGTCCATAAAGATGGGCTGCATGGGAAGAGGCAATGGCTGCTGCCGATTCATGGTTGCGAACCGCTATGCATGCTTGTGAGGTGCTCTTTGTCTCGATGGTTTCGACACCGGGCAGGTTTGCCCGCAGCCAGTTGCGGCACTGGGCCAGAGCCTGGGGATGCGAAAAGACATTTGTGATTTTTTCAGGGGTCACATGTGATAAGAGGCTGTTGCGGATAGGAAGCATAATCTCTTTGCATACGTAGAGTTTGGACGTGATCAGAGTGTCCAGGGTTAAATGCACCATACCCTCGGTAGAGTTTTCAACCGGTACAACCCCTAGGTCTGCTCTGCCCGCTCTCACTTCCCCGATCACATCTTCAATGCCGCTGAAAGGCATGAGACAGGCGTCGTAGCGAAAGGCCGAATATGCAGCCTGGTGGCTGTAGCTGCCCTCTGGACCGAGATAGGCAATCTGTTTTTTCTGCTGTAAGGAGCGTGAATAACTGAAGATCAGAGAAAAAAGATCATTTACAAACGATTCGCGAAGGGGTGATTCTATTTTTGATGCCAGCCGGTTCAGGATAGACGATTCTCTGTCCGGGTCGAAGACGTTCATGGTAGTATGCCTTTTTTGTTCGCCTATTTTCAAACAGAGTTCGGACCGTTTAGTCAGCATGCGCATAAGTTCGTCATCAATTTTGTCGATTTTTTTTCTGAAGTCTTCAATATCTGTTTTCATGTGTTTCTCCGCTGAATTACCAATACAAACATAGTCCCTTAGGGGAAATTATATGTATGTTGTATGCATCACTGAAATTATTCATGCAATAGCTATTCAGCCTATCAAAAGCGCATGTGATTTTCAAGAAGTAGGCACAAAAAGATGGATATATCACCTGTTCTTTCTTGACACCATACTCTTTTCCAATTATATCATTGTCTTAACTGGAATACGAAATTATCAAGGTAAGCCGCGGTAACCCCCCATACGTTTCCAACGGTTACTGATAATTGCCGTTTTCCAGAGAATAAACAATTTTGTCCTTGTGCTTAGCCAGGTCGGGGATAGGAAAATGGAGGTAGTATAATGGCTGAAGGAACAGTTAAGTGGTTTAACGATAAGAAAGGCTTTGGTTTTATCACCCAGGATGACGGGGTTGATGTTTTTGTACACCATTCGGCCATCACAGGGGAAGGATTCAAGTCACTTGCAGAGGGAGAAAGAGTTTCCTTTGACGTTGTCGAGGGGCCGAAAGGGCCTCAGGCTTCAAACGTTGTCAAGGGATAATCAAAAAAATAACGATATTTTCGTAATACTTTCATAATAAACCTGGAAAGAATTATTAACGCAGTTGTTCCAGTGATTTTAGCCACAGTTGAAATGAACTGCGTTCCGTTTCCAGCAGGCGCTGCCTCTTTTCCTTTTTTGGGGCCTGCGGTGCGGGCATAATGCCGAAATTGATGTTCATGGGTTGGAATTTATCAATTCTTGCATCGGTGATGTAGGAAATCAGGGCTCCAATGGCTGTATCAGGTCCCGGGGGAAGGAAGGGTTTTTGTTTCAGCAGAGCCAGAATTGAGAATGCTGCAATGATTCCCATGGCTGCAGACTCCATATAGCCTTCCACCCCGAGTATCTGACCGGCAATGACCAGATTTCTGTGCCCCCTGATGCTCAAATCTTTTTCAATCAAACGCGGAGAGTCGATAAACGTATTTCTGTGTATACTGCCGTAGCGGAAGAAGTGGGCTTTTTCAAGGGCTGGTATCATTCCAAAAATCCGCTTTTGTTCCGGATACGTGAGTCTTGTCTGGAATCCGACCATGTTGTAGGCTTCGCCATTTAAGTTTTCCTTGCGCAGTTGAAGGACGGCATACGGTTTCTTTTGTGTTGCAGGTTCAACGAGACCGATAGGCCTCATTGCCCCGAAGCGTAGGCTTTCTTTTCCGCGGTCTGCAATGACCTCAACAGGCAGGCATCCCTCGAAATATCTGGCTTCTTCAAATTCACGCGGGTAAACCTGCCGGGCAGACAAAAGCTCATCGACAAATGCATAGTAAAGATCTTTATCAAGAGAACAGTTGAGGTAATCGGTACTGTCCGGTTCCCAGCGTGAGCCGAAGAAGGCCTTATTCATGTTGATGCTGATGGCATCGATGATAGGGCTGATGGCATCGTAGAAAAAAAGGCGCTTGCCCCCGCTAATCCTGGATAAAGTCAGTGCCAGGGGATCCGAGGTGAGTGGTCCTGTGGCGATTATGGTGGGATTGTTCGTACTGAATTCTGTAACTTCTTCCCGTATAACATGGATGTTGGGGTGAGAAGTGATTGTTTGGGTGATCTGCTGAGCAAATTCATTGCGGTCGACAGCCAAGGCTTTACCCGCCGGTATGCGGCTCGAAAACGCAACATTGATGATGATGGAATTCAGTTCCTGCATCTCCTTTTTCAGAAGACCGTGGGCTGTGGAGGTATCAAGGCCTTTGAACGAGTTGCTGCAGACAAGCTCCGCCAGATGTTCGGTTTTATGTGCCGGGGTTTGTGTGCCGGGTCGCATCTCATAAAGATTAACAAGGATGCCTTGATTTGCAAGATGATAAGCCGCCTCAACTCCGGCAAGCCCACCACCTATGACCTGAACCGTATTCAGGCTATTCTTCATAGTCACATTCAGGATTTGGACATGCGATCTTCTGGCCTTTTTTCAAAAGAAAATCCGCATTACACTCAGGACATTTCTTCTCAATAGGTTTCGTCCAACTGATGAATTTGCATTCCTTGTTGGAACAGGTATAAAACATTTTGCCTTTTTTCGATCGCTGCTGAGTGATTTCACCTGTGCAGCCGGGCAGGGGGCATTTCATGTCCAGGGTATAGGGCTTGATATTTTTGCATTCCGGATAGTTGCTGCAGGCCAGAAAAAGGCCGTATCTGCCACGCTTGACCACCATCGCAGATCCGCATTTGTCACATTTCTTTTGTGTAGTTTCCGGTTGCTTGAGCGGTTTGGTATTTTTACATTCGGGATAATTGCTGCATGAGAGAAAGGCTCCGAATTTTCCATGCTTGATAATCATCGCAGATCCGCATTTATCACAGACAATATCTGTCTGCTCGGGTTTTGGAGGTTCTTTGATCAAAATTTTTCCTGATTCATCCCGGGTGAACTCTTTGGTGTTGGTACAATCGGGATAGCTTGAACAGCCTAAGAAATAGCCGTTTTTGCCCAGTTTGATATTCAGTTCAGCCCCGCAAAGCTCACACTTAATACCTGATGGGGTGGGGGTCATTTTCAGATTTTCCATATTTTCCTGAGCAAGCTGGTGTTCATTATTGTAAATTTCGTAAAATGTTTCCATGATTTTCAGGTATGGGGCCGAACCTTCTTCGATCTTGTCCAGATTTTCCTCCATTCTGGCAGTGAACCCGATGTCCAGGATCTGGGGATAATTTTTTACCAGCAGATTGTTTACGTTTCTTCCAAGTTCCGTGGGGCTGAATGCGCCCGATTCAAAATTGACATATCCGCGGTCCTGAATGGTTGAAATCGTTGGAGCATAGGTGCTGGGTCTGCCGATGCCCTTATCTTCGAGTTCCTTGATCAGGCTGGCTTCGGTATAACGCGCAGGTGGCTGTGTAAAATGCTGTTTTGGTTCGAGATCTATGAGGGTGAGATCATCCCCCTGCTTAATGGTATCGGGGAGCCGGACATCTTTGTCTTCCTGGGCCTGATATATTTTCAGGAAGCCGTCAAATTTTAAGATTGAACCGGTTGAGCGCAAAGAGATTTCATCTGCCTGGATTTCTATTGCAGTCTGATGGAAGGAGGCCGCTTTCATCTGGGAGGCAATGAATCGTCTCCAGATCAATTCATACAGGTTGAGTTGGTCGCGGGAGAGATGGGCCTTCAATTTACCGGGGGAGTGCTGCAGGCTGGTAGGCCTGATGGCTTCGTGTGCTTCCTGGGCCGATTTTTTGGCTTTAAACTTGCGGGGTTTATCGGGCAGGTAGTCCTGGCCGAAATTGTCGGGTATGAATGTTCTGACCTGATCGAGGGCCTCCTGGGAGACAACCGGGGAATCCGTTCTCATATAGGTGATCAGTCCGGTGATCTCTTCACCGCCGATTGATAAACCTTCATAGAGTTGCTGGGCGATCACCATGGTTTTTTTTGCGGTAAATCTAAGTTTCTTGGATGCTTCCTGCTGTAGCGTGGATGTTATGAAGGGCGGCGCCGGTTGTCTGGTTCGGGTTTTTTTCTTGATCTGGCTGATGATAATCCGGGATGCATTTCTAATCGCTTTTTCGATATTCTCAGCAGCTTCCTGGTTGGGGATTTCCTTGGGAATGACTACCTTGGCCGGGAATTGTTGTCCGCTGGGGGATGCCAGCATCGCTTCAATGGTCCAGTATTCTTGCGATACAAAGGCTTCGATTTCTTCCTGGCGTATGCAGATCAGACGCAAAGCTACCGATTGTACCCGGCCCCCCGAAAGTCCCCGTTTGACCTTTTTCCATAAAAGCGGGCTCATGGTGTAACCAACGATTCTATCCAGAGAACGTCTGGCTATCTGAGCCTGATAAAGGGATTGATCGAGTTCCTTGGGATTGTTGAGAGCTTCTTCTATAGCCTTTTTTGTTATTTCATGAAAGATAATACGCTTGATTTCAGATTTTGATTGCTTGATTTCTTCGGCAACATGCCAGGCAATCGCCTCACCTTCACGGTCAGGGTCCGACGCCAGATAGACTTCCTTGGCCGATGCAGCTGCTTTTTTAAGTTTTTTAACAACATCTCTTTTTTCCGGTTTCACCCGATATGACGGTGTAAACTCATTCTCGATATCAACTCCAAGAACAGTTTTGGGCAGGTCCTTTATATGACCCATGGTTGCTTCAACAGCGTAGTTCTGACCCAGGTAACGTTTTATGGTTCTGGCCTTGGTGGGGGATTCCACGATTACCAGTGTCTTAGCCATGAGTGCTCCTAGCAATAAATTTATTTCCCTCGATTCTGGTCACTGTGCCGCTGAGTTCCAGCAAGCTGATCCTCTTGGCAGCCTCTGTTATATGGATACCAAGTTCGTCCGCGATCTCTTCAATGCTCAATATTTGACCATGAACGAGATCGACGATTTTGTCCGTGCTTTCAGATGCCGAGCCTGTATTTGTATTGAATATGCATTTAAGCTGAGGCGCAATTTCCATAATCACATCTGCGGCGCTCTCTATCAGGGTTGCTCCCTGGCGTATCAGAGAGTGTGGTCCTTGTGTGCGTACGTTGGTAACATTTCCCGGTACCGCCATGCATAATCTGTTCTGTTCGGCCGCAAACCGGGCTGTGATTAAAGCCCCTGATCTCTGCGTGGATTCCACCACGACTACCGCATTGGCAAGGCCTGATATAATGCGGTTCCTTCTGGGGAAGTTTCTTGCATCAGGTATTGTGCCGGGAGCAAATTCGGAGATGACAGCGCCCTGGGAAGCAATTTTTTCTGCAAGGTCACTGTTTTCCTGTGGATACACGATATCGATTCCTGAACCGAGCACTGCGACAGTCGGAGATTTTTCAGATAAAGCTCCCATATGAGCCTGGGTGTCGATGCCGCGGGCAAGGCCCGATACTACAGCAATACCATTCATGCTCAATTCATTGGCAATTCTGTAGGCCATTTCTTTTCCGTAATGCGAGGGCGAACGGGTTCCGACAACGGCAACCGCGGGTTCAAGGTCTTTGAGGCTGCCTTTGCAGTATAGTACGCAGGGCGGGTCGGAAATTTCTTTGAGTAATCGGGGATAGGCATGGTCACCATACGACAGGGCTGTTGCAGAGTTGTCATGTAATTTCTCGAGAATTGTTTTGGTTGCCTCCTGATCCGGGCCGGCCATTAAAGCATCCTGCTGGATCTTGTTGAGAATGCCAATGTCCCTGATCTCGGAGGGCGAGGCATCAAAAATATCCTCCGGGCTTTTGTATACTTCGAGAAGCTTCAGTATGCTTTTGGGCCCGATGTTCGGTATGAGACTCAGGGCGATCCATGCTTCGTTATTGTTCATTTTTTTCCCGTTTAATTCCAAGCCTAAGCGCTTAACGAATACAAGATGCAGTTGTCAAGGTCTATTATATATCCTCAAAGGAGCCATGCCTGCCGGATCCATTTTTAAAGCGCGTTGCTCCTTGAACTGTTTCGTTGCTTTGTATTACCTGCATGCCATGTCTGAATTCATTGGTCATTGCATCGGTAAAACCCAGATCAAGGCCTTCAATCAAAGATAGTCGGTCATGCTTAAGGCAGACTTGAGGAAATTGCGAAATCTTCTCTGCCAGGTTTTGAGCGTGGTCTTTTGCCCGGCCATCGTCAACCACCATGTTTGCCAGCCCCATTCGATAAGCATCGTCGGCATGTACAGCTCTGCCGGTAAGGATCATATCGAGGGCATGGCTCAAACCGATCAGTCGGGCCAGGCGGACGGTGCCGCCGTCAATAAGGGGAACTCCCCATCGACGGCAGAATACACCGAACACGGCGCTTTTTTCCATTATTCGCATATCGCACCAACAGGCAAGCTCGAGACCTCCGGCAACTGCATAGCCGGAAACCGCTGCAATTACCGGCTTTGAAAGAATCATTCTGGACGGACCCATGGGCCCGGGGCCATCAGATTCGAGCCGATTCGGATTGGCATTAGAAATAGCCTTGAGATCAGCTCCTGCACAGAAGTTTCCCCCCTCACCCATTAAAACCGCTACTCGCAAGCTCTCATCTTTTTCAAATTTCTCAAAAGCATCAAACAGCAGTTCCGCAGTCTCCCTGTCCACGGCATTTCTGACTTCCGGGCGGTTGATTACCACGGTATACACCGGTGGCTGTTTTTCAACTATGACCTTCATTCTGTACTCCTTTATGCAAATAATTATGAACGGATACTTTGCATTTGTCCATACTGTGGGAGGATTTTCTGATCGATAGATAACCGGCAAGGCAAATAAATCAAGAAAAGGGAGGCAAATGGGTTTTTGTTGAGGTGTCGATCTTTCTGGCATGCAAGACTTGATCACCGCTAAAGAAGGGGTTCTGATAAAATTCATAGGTTGAAGTGTTGTGCAATTTTATTATTATATTTAGAGCAGAACGAATAAATATTCACTTTTTTCTGCTTGATAGGATACCCGAAAAAATGTATAAATTGTCGGTTTTACTTACAAGGAGGATTGTTTATGGATCTTGCACAGAACATCAGAGAATTGGTTAATCAACATCAGAGAATTTTAGAAAACTTGAGCAGGCAAAGCTTGGTTGAAGAGTGTGTGAAGACCAAAGAGGCATTTATCAGTGCCAACGGAGCACTTGCAACCTGGACACCGGTTGAATCAACAGGCAGAAGTCCAAAGGATACAATAACGGTCAAAAGGACTGCAAGCGAATCGAATATCGACTGGGATTCCCCCAATAATATCCCGATCGAACCTGAAACCTTCGATATGCTTATTCAGGATGCGGTTGCTGCTTTAGGCCGTAAAAGCAAGCTGTATCTTATCGATCGAGTGCTGGGAGCCGACACTAGGTATGCCCTGCCGGTGAGGGTGATTGCCGACAAGGCCATGACAGCCCTATTCTCCGATAACATGTTTCGGCCTGTTCCAGATAATATCCGGGAGAGCGTTTTTTTTCAGCGGCCATTTACACTGTTAGTTCTCCCCTATGATAAATTGTCTTCAGAACGCTACAAAGGCAGGTTGCGGATAAACCCGGCAACTGGCAAAACCTCGGACATGGCCATAGCCGCTGATTTTGATCGGATGTTGGGCGTTGTGTATGGATCTGCCTATGGTGGAAGTGTCAAAAAACTGATGTTTACAGTTATGAACTATATCCTGCCGGCTGAAGGGATTTTGCCATTGCATTCATCGGCTAATGAAGGACCCAATAAAGACGTGGCCTTATTCCTGGGTCTTTCGGGCACAGGCAAGACAAGCCTTTCCGCTGATCCTGAGCGTGCATTGCTCGGTGACGACGAACATGGTTGGAGCGTCAATGGTATCGCCAATTTTGAAAACGGCTGCTATGCCAAGATGATCAACATCGATCCTTCCAGGGAACCCGAGATATACAACGCGGTTATGCATAAGGCCGACTATCAATTACACGGCGCGATTGTTGAGAATGCCATGATGTATCCTGATGGGGTGTTTGATTTTGATGATAACAGGTTTACAGAGAATTCGCGTGCTTCCTATCCGTTGGGGTTTCTCAGCAATATAAAAAAGTCTTCCATTGCCGGGCATCCTGCGACAATCGTATTTCTTACCGCAGATGCCAACGGGGTGCTTCCTCCGGTCGCGAAACTCTCGCCACAGCAGGCAATGCTGTGGTTTCTAATGGGCTATACCAGCAAGCTGGCCGGTACGGAAACCGGAATCGTCGATCCTGTAGCTACTTTTTCCAGGTTTTTTGGAGAACCCTTTATGCCCAGGAACCCGGATGTCTATGCAAGTATGCTGGGAGATTTCATGCGGCGTTATGGAGCACAGGTATATCTTATAAACACCGGTTGGAGCGGAGGCCCCTACGGTATAGGAAAACGAATGGATATCAATCTTACCAGATTGATTCTAAAGGCCGTGCTCAATGGTGAGCTGAAATCCGCTGAATACGAAGAAGATCCAATATTCCATGTGCTGATTCCCAAGAGTTGTCCCGGCATTTTAGAACAGGATGTGCTGCATCCGAAATCCACTTGGGATGACAAACAGGCTTATGATGAGCGGGCTCGCAAGCTGGCCGGCCAGTTCAGCGATCACTTCGACAAGGCCTATGGCAACAAGGGCATTGATGCCGAAGTTGCCGCCCAGTGTCCGGGGAAGTAGTTAATACAATTCAGAATTATGAATTAAGAATTGAAAATTAAAATTAATATTGAACATGAACAGGTCAAGACATAGGTAACATACTCAAACCCTGAGACAAAACCTTATGCATGCTGATCAGCATGCATAAGGTTTTGGGTTAACAGGCGATTATTGTACGATTTTCCCGGTCAGCGAGTTCTGGTTGGCACAGGTTATGCTCACTCGCACGATCTGTCCTACCAAAGCGGCATCCCCCGTGAAATTGACGATTACGTTATGCGTGGTTCGTCCGTTGATCTGCTGTGCGTTGCGACGGCTTTTCCCATCCACCAGTACTGTGTAGGTCTTTGCGAGACAGGCCTGGTGGTTTTCAAGTGTGATAACGCGCTGCAGGGCCTGCAGTTTGCTCAGGCGCGATTTTTTCTCGGTCAACGAAACATCATCTGTGAACCCAGCTGCTTTTGTGCCGGGACGGGGTGAGTATTTGAAGGAATAGAGTACATCAAAACGTACCGATTTCATAAGGTCGAGAGTCTCCTGGAATTCTTCAGGGGTCTCGCCGGGGAAGCCCACGATTACGTCTGCACTGAAGGCAATATCCGGGCGGGCATCTCTGAGTTTGTCGATCAGTTCGAGATATGATGCCTTGGTATAGCCCCGATTCATTCTTTCCAACACCTTGTCGGCCCCGGACTGAAAGGGAAGGTGCAGATGGTTGCACAGCTTGGGTAGTGTCGCATAGCACTCTATCAGGTCTGTGCTCATGTCCTTGGGGTGTGATGTAGTGAAACGGATACGTTCGATTCCATCTATGGCGTGGATTCTTTGCAATAGCTCGGCGAAGCTCATGCCGCCGCTGAAGGAGTTGACGTTCTGTCCCAGAAGGAAAATCTCTTTGACATCATGCTTGGCATAGTATTCCACTTCGGATAGTATCCGTTCGGCCGGCCGGCTGATCTCCGGACCACGTACGTATGGTACGATGCAGTAGGTGCAGTAGTTGTTGCAGCCCTGCATTATGTTAATGTAGGCCCGGTGGGAAAGCTCAAGAAATTCACTACGGGTGACGATGTCCATTGATTGAATGCAATCGGTAAAAGAGGTTTCCACCCGTGGATGTGAACAGGAATTATCTTCCACCAGCTCCGGCAGCCGGTGGAGCTGGTGGGTGCCGACAATTATGTCAATGTGCGGCATGCGTTCGAAGAGGTGCTGCCCGAGTTCCTGGGCTACGCAGCCCGTAATCACGATCTTAAGATGTGGTTTGTCCAGCTTATTTTTTCTGAGACGGCCGATGTTGCTCAACGCCTTTTCGTGGGCCTTCTGCCTGACCGTGCAGGTGTTCAATATAATCAGGTCGGCCTGCCGGGTGTCGTTAGTGGGCCGCCAGCCGCGCTCGAACAGCTCGGAGTAGATCTTCTGGCTGTCAAGATCATTCATCTGGCAGCCATAGGTGAATATCTTCACGTATCCTTTCATTGAGCACATTCATATATGCAGCTTACTGTTCAGTCAACAGTGGTGTTGGTGAAAAATGTGTTTATGCCTCTTGTCTTTGGTGAAACTTGCCGATAAGATATTTTGACGTATATACACTAAGGAGGACAACCCATGGGAAAGGACGGATTTTCCCTGCTGGAAGTCATGGTGGTGGTTGTGATTGTCGGGATCATTGCCGCCGTAGCGATCCCGAGTTATTCCGGATATGTTACCAGGACCAGACGTGCGGAAGCGATCCAGGCGCTGCAGACCGTGGCTCTTTACGAGGAGCGGACCTGGGCCGAGACCGGCAGTTATGTGAGTGAAGCAAATCTCATGGCCCGTTTTCCGGTCCTTGACCCTGATGGTGACGGCGACTATGAAGGAACTGATAACTACAATATTATAATTAACACTGTTGCCGCTACGACCTTTACTGCCAGGGCTGTGGGTCAGAATCAACAGGCCGGTGATGCATATGTCTTTGCCCTTGACCAGGACGGCACTGTGGGGGTGTATGATGGGGCCGGAGGTGTAACTTCAAATCCGGACCTGTGGAGAAATTTGAGATAGTAATTTAGGAGTCGGGTTATTTAATGAATGTTCTGATTACCGGAGGAGCGGGGTATATCGGGTCGCATGCAGTCAAAGTGCTTTCCCGGGGCGGATATGAGTGTGTCTGTCTCGACAATCTTTCTACCGGTCACAGCGAAATGGTGCCTGCTGGAATGTTCTATGCGGGTGACATCGATGATGTTGACCTGGTTCTTGATATCTTTAAGAAACACAGGATTGATGCGGTAATGCACTTTGCCGCCTATTCGCTGGTCGGCGAGTCGGTTGAATCTCCATACAAGTACTATCAGAATAATGTTTGCAAGACTCTGTGTTTGCTCGGAGCAATGCTGGAGGCCGGGATAGATAAATTCATCTACTCGTCGTCAGCCGGTGTATACGGTGAACCGGAGGAGATACCTATCGGGGAGGATGCCAAGACTGATCCTACGAACGCCTATGGCCGGACGAAACTGGTGGTTGAAGGTTTGCTTAAGGATTTCAGCCGTGCATATGATTTCCGGTTTGTGTCTCTGAGATATTTCAATGCGGCCGGTGCTGATCCGGATGGAACGATCGGTGAGGATCATTTGCCGGAAACACATCTGATTCCGATTGTTCTGGATGCTGCTATGGGTAGGCGGGAGAGTATCACTATCTATGGCGATGACTGGCCGACCCGCGACGGCACTTGCATTCGTGACTATATCCATGTCAACGACCTGATTGATGCCCATGCCCTTTGTCTTAACTACCTGGCTGATGGAGGTTACAGCACTATCTACAATCTTGGCAACGGCCAGGGCTTTACAGTTAAGGAAGTGATTGAAACCGCCGCCAGAGTGACCGGAAGAGACGTGCCCCATGCAGCAGGACCACGCAGGCCGGGAGATCCGGCGGTTCTGGTGGCCAGTTCTCAGCGAATAATTCGTGAACTTGGATGGAAGCCTGCATTTCCCGATCTTGAAGATATTATAGCCACAGCCTGGGCTTGGCATCAATCCCGCTTCGGTTAAAGATTCTCTTTGCCCGGTTCGATACATATTTTATGGCAAGACTGAAATTTCTTTATGCCGGACTGCTTATAGGGCTTTTGTGTTGTACGCATATCCCGTTCAGTGATCAGAATACAGTAATGCAATCTGCAGATACTTTAACTGAAAGTTTGAATGCTCAGATTGGATCTTTGTTTTCAAACATCCTGATCATGCTGCCGCCACCCCGCAATGCTTCAAATAATACTTTAAGCAGGTTTGGTTTTGAGCTGCAACAATGCATGCTGCAATCTTTGTCTGAAAGGGGAGTTGTTTGCAGACAGATTTCAATCGATTCAGCAACAGTAATACAACCAGTCGAAATGCTTGAAAAGGCCGATTCAATCCCAAATTATTGCCTGGAAACAGTGCTTCTGACCAGCTATGAGGTAAGAGATTCCGATATTATCATAAGCGTGCGTCTGGTAGAAATGACTGACAGAAAGATCATTGCAACAGCCATGACTTTTCTGCCTCGTACACCGCAGATAGATAATTTTCTCACAGGGACCACGGGAGAGAGACTGTATGAAAGGTAGGGCTGTTTTTATGAAAGCGATTGTGATTCAAAAAAAACTATTGCTTATATTGATTCTACTCATGCTTGCCGGGTGTGCCCTGATCCGACCGCATAGTGAATTTGAAAAGACCACACCGATTGACTGGGGCCTTGCCGGAGCTTGTGTTTCATCAATAAGGGTCGAGCCTTTTCTTGGGCAGGAAGAAAAGTGGGGAGTATATGCCCAGAAGAAAATGCAGGAATATCTTCTTGCGCAGGCTGCGTTCACAAAAGTGGTGAGGGATGAGATTATTGATCCGAATGCAGTTCTATATGAGCTCAGAGGAGAAATTACCTATCTGTTTTATGGTGGAACGGAGTTGCCTTCCGAGGTTCAGGTGAGTGTGCGTATTATAGATCTGTCAGACTCCCAGACCAGGTTTTTCCGGAAATCTGCGGTGTCATATCAGAACTGGGCCGTGAATATATGGAGAATTTCAAGGCTCTTTGTGCCTTCGCCGTTGCCTGAGGAACTGCTGAGTGAGGTTTTGCATGACATCGCCTGCGATATAGCTGCTAGAACTCACCAGCCACTTGATACGAAACCCTAAGTCAAATTCCTGCGAACAGCAGCAGTCCTGAACATGCAGGGTTGATTTTCAAGGGGTCTTGCCCCAAACGAAGAGTTTGCCCGAATCCGATCTCAGATAGAGCAGGCCTTCAGGGCTTACCATGGATTCAATTATAGGGTCTTCAACCTCATCGATTCCGGTTGGGTCCTGCCAGGCGGAGCCGTCCCAGTAGTATTTGCCGCACCAGATACGGTCCAACAGATCGATATCCAGACTGTCCGTGATGCTGGGCGGTTGCTCATCCAGAATGACTCCGTCTTGGGTGACAGCGCCATCAATTATGTTCCATACTGTTACGCTATCTTCAACCATCACTGCGGTGGCCAGGCCGGAATCGAGCGATGCTATACTGTATTCATCATCAATTGTATAGAGCCCGGTGGATGTAGCCACATAGGTAAGGTCTTCGGCGTTGAAGATGTCGTATACCTTGTCAGGAAAAGATACGGGTATGCCCTCATCCCATACTGCACTGGAGGTGTCATATTTATGCAATCCGCTGTCGGCGCCAACCCACAAAATTGATCCGTCAAGTTCGAGAACATTGATGCTGTCCTCTGCCGAACAGGTCTCACAGGTTATAATAGATTCCCCGTCTGTGGAGATTTTGGTAATCTGGTTGTCCTGTGCCCCCCAGATGACAGTAAGGGCAGTATAATATGAGGATTCAGTTTCGACAGCTAGCGCATTGAAATTCCCGTCCCATTCAGACTCGGTTTCAGAAGAAGCAGAAAAGTATTCGAGACCCTGATCCCTTACAACCGCCCAGATTCCGCCAAGCTTGGCAGTCCTATTACGTGCCATACATATAACTTCTTCGTCCGAATCCGGCCCGGCCAGGATAGTCTGGGTGGTTCTATCAACTGCCGAGAGCGTAAAAACAGCAGTCTCATCTTCACTACCATCATCGCTTATGGTGCATGTTATCGTATAAGTGCCAGTTTCTTCAGGGGTTATCCAGTAGGTCCAGTAGGTTTCATCATCCCCCTGGAGCTCACCTTCATCAGCACTCCAGACAAATTGCATTGGGGGATTGTCTGTGATTCCGTAGACCTGAAGATAAATGCGTTGGCCGATCACAGGCTTGTCATCAGAAATGCTTGTGCTGGTGATATCCGGTTTTGATGAACTGCATCCGATCAGACAGCATAAAACAAAGACGTAAAATAATCGTTTCAAGTATACCTCCAAGTATAAGGACTTCCATACTACTAGCAGATACATTCTTTTCCTGCAAGAGCACCAATAGAAGTTGCTTGATACCAAAGGAGAACGAATATTTTTAGGGTGGATAATTGCTATTTGGCCCATATGCTGATATGCTTGAAACCGGACAATGAGCGTGCTTGTATCCCATCGGCATTTCACTGGATATGCGTGGGCCTGCATTTGCTCGATTTCTTGATGAGGAGTCATAAATGATTTTGGGTATCGATATAGGTGGCACTCATACTGATGCGGTTTGTGTAAAAGATCATGTTATTGTGGCTACGGCCAAAGTTATCACCGGCGCCGATCTGGTCGATTCAATATCCGGAGTGGTCCGTGGTCTGGGAGTGGAACAGGGCTCATTAAAAAGGGTTGTGTTGTCCACTACTCTTTCAACCAACGCTATTATCGAGAAAAAGTATACTGCCACCGGCATGATCGTATCTGCCGGCCCCGGCATTGATCCGAGAAACTATTTTCTGACAGATGACTTTCATCTGATAGACGGGGCTGTCGACCACCGGGGGAGAGAGTATATCCCGGTCAGAAAAGATCAGGTATTGGAAGTGGCGGACAACCTGAAGAAAGATGGTGTTGAAGGAGTCGGCATTGTTTCAAAATTTTGTGTGCGCAATCCGACCCATGAAAAACAAATACATTCACTGATCACAGATAATTTCAAGTATGTTTCAATGGGGCATCGCATGAGCGGCACGCTTAATTTTCCCCGCAGACTTCATACAACCTATTTCAATACAGCCGTGATGCCCATCCAGGAGAGATTTGTTCGTTCGGTTAAACAGGCTCTGGCCGAGCTGGGAATAAAAACCAGTATTTTGTTTCTCAAGGCTGATGGAGGGACATATTTATCTTCAGCCGCCGACAGATTGCCTGTAGAAACAATTCTTTCCGGACCGGCGGCCAGCATGATGGGAGCCGTGGCCCTCAGGAAGAATACTCATACTACACTTGTTCTCGATATAGGTGGCACCACGACCGATATTGGAATTCTGATAGATGGTGTACCTGTGTTGGAGCCCAAGGGAATAAGTGTAGGCGGATTGAAAACCCTAGTGAGAGGCCTCAAGATGCTGAGTGTGGGCGCCGGAGGAGATTCGCATGTTTTTGTCGCAAACGGGAAGCTCTGTGTCGGTCCTCACAGGCATGGTCCTCCGGCGGCAATGGGGGGCACCCAGCCCACTCCCATGGATGCCCTGAGAGTTCTTGGAGATTTTGAACAGGGCGATCTGAACAGATCCCGGGAAGCTATAGCAGGTTTGGCCCGGGAGTTGGGACAGGACAGCAAAGATGTTGCAAAAGCGATTGTGACAAAAATGGTTGATACTATCCAAAAGGCCTGTGATGGGTTTATCGGTGAGGTTAACAGCAATCCTGTCTATACGATCCATGAGATGCTGCACCCCGATGTGGTCAGACCTGAAGAGATTATGGTGATCGGTGGTCCGGCTAAAAATCTGCAACCTTATATTAAGAAAGCGTTTGGGATGAAATGTGTGGTACCGGAACATTCCGAGGTAGCCAATGCCTTGGGGGCGGCGCTTGCCAGGACTACGGCCCAGATAACCCTGCTGGCCGATACCCAGCTCAAAAAACTCCTCTGCCCTGAGCTGGACATTGATATGGAACTTCCCGGCAGATATACACTCAATGATTTGATCTCTTTCGGGACCGATGCGCTAAGAGAAAATACAACCTACCTCGGCCTGAGAGATGAGATAGAGATCGATGTGGTCGAACAGCAGAGCTTCAATATGGTAAAAGGCTTCAGCACAACCGGCAAAAATATGCGCGTGAAGCTCCAGAGCAGGCCAGGCATAATCGGCTTATGGAGTAATAAATGATACAGGCAAAACGTCAAACCGGTTTAATCTTTTTCCCGGCCTACGACTGGGAAATAACCCCGACACATCCCGAGAGGCAGGAAAGACTTTTATATACCCAGGATCAGGTTCTCGAAGAGGGTTTGCTCGATATCGAGGGAATTCACGAGTTCAAGGCCGGACTGGCAAGTGATGAAGATGTAAACAGGGTGCATTTTTGTGTGCCGGATGTGACCTCGCGTATCACTCATTCACACAGCATTTCAGCCGGGGGATGTATCGAAGCGGCCAGGCTGGTTATGGAAGGTAATGTTGAGAGGGCTTTTGCACTGGTGAGACCCCCGGGACACCATGCCATGCGCGTGGTACATGGAGCACGTGGTTTCTGTAATATCAATATTGAGGCCGTTATGGTGGAGTGGGTGCGCAAGAATTATTCCCATATCAAGAAGATTGCCATTGTCGATACTGACTGCCACCATGGTGATGGTTCGCAGGATATATTCTGGCATGATCCGAATGTGCTCTACATTTCCATTCACCAGGATGGCCGGACCTTGTATCCCGGTACGGGCTTTCCCGATGAGTTCGGTGGCCCGGGAGCTTTGGGTATGACCGTGAATGTCCCTTTGCCTCCCAGGACCAGTGACCGTGGTTTTCTCTATGCTATCGAAAACCTTATTCTGCCTATCCTGGACGAGTTCAAACCGGATCTTGTCATTAATTCAGCCGGGCAGGATAACCACTATTCGGATCCGATCACGCATATGGCCTTTACAGCGGGAGGATACGCCAGGCTGAATGAATTGCTCGCCCCTGATATCTGTGTGCTGGAAGGCGGTTATTCGATCGAGTCAGCCTTGCCCTACATAAACACCGGGATTATTCTGGCCTTGGCCGGGGTTGATTATTCGTATGTGCGAGAACCTGATCTGGACCCGGATCAGATCAGGGAAGATCCTAAGGCTTTGGACTATATTGAGGAATTATGCGATGCACTGCTGGATACCTGGCGCCGCAGAGATGAAGTTGTTTCCTCACCAAAGGAGTTTGCTGAGAGACAACGCAGTATCTACTATGATACCGACGGTATTTCCGAGACCCAGCACGAGACTTTGCGTTTCTGTCCGGACTGTCCCGGGGTCTTCAAGATTGATACGCAGGCATCGAGTGGTTACCGAGTGTTGTGTGTCCATATTCCGCGCGGGGCCTGTGATGCATGCCGCCAGCAGGGTCATGACTGGTTTGACAGCGCGAATGGACGCTTCTATGCGGCCTATCTGCAGGATATGGATAACGACGGATATCAGATAAATATCCTATGAGGCTGAGAAGAAAAAAACGGGTCGTATTAGCCCTGGGGGCCGGAGGAGCGCGTGGTCTGGCCCATATTGGTGTTATCCGGGCTCTAAAAGAATCTGAAATCCCGATCGATTACATAGTGGGAGTATCTTTCGGGTCCATCGTGGGTGCACTTTTCAGCGTGTATTCAGATATTGATGAAGTGGAAAAGAAACTGAAAGAGTACCTTGCTTCCCCCATGTTTAAGGAAACCCAGCGCGAAATGAACATTCGAGAAAACGATAAAGCCCTTTCGTTTCTGGAGAAAATCCAGGAGACGATCAAGAAAGGCTATTTTTACACCATGGCCCTGCGGAGAAAGTCGCTGGTCACACCTGAAGAATTCGTGATGAACATGCAGGAACTCGTTGGAAATTTGAGCTTTGCCGATACCGGTATCCCCTTTAAATGCCTCAGTGTGGACCTTATCACCGGCAATCCCATTGTTTTCACCCGAGGCGATCTGTTGACCGCCCTGCAGGCCAGCAGTGCTACACCAGGCTTTTTCCCTCCTGTCAGCAAGCATGGGATGCTCCTGGTAGATGGCGGTGTGGCCGAGATGGTGCCATGCAATCTGGCGAAAACATGTAACCCCGATTATATCATCGCAGTTGATGTAACCAGCTCGATCAGGCCGATCAATGACCCCGAGGAAGAAATTCATCACAGCCTGGACGTGGTATTCAGAAGTTACGATATTACACGTGACTTCATGAATATATATGTAGTCAAAGAAATAGATATGGTTATCAGGCCGGATATAGGATCATACAGCTGGACTGATTTCGAGTATTTCGATACCTATGTCGAACAGGGCTACCAGGCTGCCGGAAACAAGCTGGAACAGATCCGCAAGGATATTTTTTACATTGATATTTAATAGATTTGGCCACAACAGCAGTGTATTTCAAGCATGCTGTATAGGGGAGCAATGCATTGGTTGCTGCATTCCTCCCCCGATATTTTTAAGCATTACTTCGCCAGGACTCCTCCATCGACAGGAGTAATTGTACCGGTTATGTAATCAGATGCCTTGGAGGCCAGGAAAAGGGCCAGACCCTTGATATGATCTTCTTCGCCGTACATGACCAGGGGGATTTGTGTCAACCATGCATCCAGGATGGCTTTCATCTCGGGTTTGAACATATATTCCATCATGTCGGTCCTGAACATTCCGGGGGCAATGGCATTTACATAAATTTTATAACGGGCCAGTTTGATGGCCAGGTTTCTGGTCAGGGCGTCGATGGCAGCCTTGGAGGAGTTGTAGGCTACCGCAGGGTGGGCTTCTTCCATAGTGCCCCGCTGAGCGACATATGAAGAGATATTGATGATTTTGCCCCCGCCGTTTTCCTTCATGATGTTGGCAACTTTCTGGGTCAGGATCCAGACCCCTTTTACATTCACGTCAAAGATTTTCTCCCATTTATCCAGCGGAAATTCCAGGGTAGGTGCACCCCAGGTTATGCCGGCGTTATTGACCAGGATATCTACTATATCGAATTTTTTGACAGTCTCATCAACTAGGTTTGCAATATCATCCTTGTCGGCCATATCGCACTTGACTGCCAGTGTTTCCACTCCCAGAGCTGTGAGTTCTTGCGCTACCTGTTCACAATTAGCAATTTTGCGCGAGGCAACAACAACATTTGCACCGGCCTCTGCCAGGCCGGTGGCTATGAATTTGCCGAGACCTCTTCCCCCGCCTGTTACAATCGCGTTTTTGCCAGTCAGGTCGAATAACTCCTTAACATTCATGATTTCCTCCTTATAGATAGTATGTTGTATGCTTATTTATTCAGACTATAAACATACTATATTAGGGTGGAAAAATCTTCATTATAATCAGTTAGATTCGATATTTTGATAAACAGATATTTCAACTTGGGGCGGTGGATCCCTTTGCTACGCTATTCACCCGACTTGTTGGGTCGAGTTACATTTTAGGAAAAACCCCTTGTTTGAATGATGAATACACAAATTCCATCAATAGGGCGGAGGATTGATTCTATTTGTTATTGTCTGTCGATGATGTAGTCTCCGAGAGTCCTCTGGGCAGGCTTTTGTATACGTTCAACAGCTTGATGAATGCCTCAAGGCGATCGTTGATGGAACGATCGATTGAAAGCTGCATGTTTGCATGCAGTTCATCCATCAGAGATACAATTTTCTCGATAAAGAACGATTCTTTTTCAGAAGAAATCATATCAGCTCCAATACCGTCTTTGACAAGGCGCTTGGCATGGGCATAGGTAAAATCCACATCAAAAATATTGCCTTCGAGCATCTCATTCAGATTTCGGCGGAATTCCTGCTTTGATGATTGGATCAGCCAGGCGATAATTGCAGGTATTAAATGGCGAAACCCTTTACCTGAACGTTCCAGGTCAAGCAGTAATTGCAGGATTGTGATACGTGTAATATCGTTTCCCGATTCATTATCAAAAATCATGAATTCGTTGTTGTCCTTGATCATCTCTCCGAGTTGACGTAAATTAACAGCCTTGGAAGAGTGTGTATCGTACATGATTCTGTTCTTGTACTTCTTGATAATTCTCATACTTGCCTCGACCAACAGTGTTTTTCATAAATATAAAACTAACATATAGGCAATCTACCCATTATAATATGTCTACCAAATATATTTATGCAGTGCACAAGTCAAGGGCAAAAATCACTGGGCTTCAAAGCGAACTGCCTGGTTGCCTGCCAATATTGGGTTTTTTATCAATAAGAATTGATCTGGAATTCGGAGCAATCTTAACCAAACAACTCATTTATCCGAATAGGAGTATTGGGGGGTCATATTGACAGATCACCATGAATTATGCAATAGATCGAAACATAAAACTAGAATCTGCATGCTGTGGGATTATATGAAAGCCAAACAAAGTCTCAGGAGATCTATTAGCTTCATACTGCTTGTTCTCGCAACCTTTTTTCTTCTTTGGGCATTATTCAGCACTAATCGCGGTGAAGCAGAGATCGCTTCGGTCGAACAATCAATACTAGAAAAAGGGGCTCTGCTAACAATTACACCTGATTTGATTGAGCAGTTGAATCTGACAGTTGACTGGAATCTACAGAAATACATAGCAGTCACCGCCCGGAAATATAAAGTGGGTTTCACAAGCGTAGTAGTGATGGATGCCTTTTCGGGGGATATTCTGGCACTGTATGGTAATGATGATGCGGGTGAAAACTGTGCTTTGAGCCTTGATACATATCTTGGTGCAAGCACTTTTAAGCTGGTAACTGCTGCAGCAGCTCTGGAAGAGTGTGATATATCTCCGACTAGCGTATTCACTTACAACGGCAAATCGAACACCCTGTACAAGAATCAGATCTCGCAGATAACAAACCGCTGGTCCAGAAAAATCACCCTGGCCAGAGCGTTTGCATTGTCAAATAATGTAGTATTTGCAAAGATTGGTTTGCATCACCTGGGAGAAGGGCCGTTGCTGCTGACTGCTATGAAGCTCGGCTTCTGGCAACCGCCCCTGCGCGAAGTTTTATGTACACCTTCCACTCTGAGTGTTCCGGACAATGAATATAATCTGGCCGAACTTTCCAGTGGATTTAATCACAGCACACGCATATCACCAATACATGCCGCGCAGATGATTACAGCGGTGGTAAATGATGGTACCATGGTCACTCCCCGTATTATACGCTCAGATACAACCGATAAGTACCAGGTTTTTAGCAAGGAGACCGCAGGACAATTGCAGTCCATGATGGCGCGGACCATCAGGAGCGGTACCCTTTCAAAGGCATTTAGAGGATACGGTTATGACAAGGTTCTCAAAAGACTGTCGATGGGAGCCAAGAGCGGAACCATCGACGGCACTGATCCCGAAGGCAGGTACACTTGGTTTGTGGGATATGCCCAGGATGAGAAAATCGGAAGGGCTATTACGATTGCGTGTCTTGTCGTACGTCAGGATTATTTCTGGATAGAGGCAGACAGGTATGCGCGCAAGGTCATCCGGCACTGTTTCTCGAAACCCTTCACAGTAGCTACAACCCGCTGATTCTTTAACCTTTTATATTGTTTTTTTCTCCTGTATCTTCACGTCTCTTGCTTGACACCGTATCTGTGCCTGTGCTAGCTACAGTAGCTGGATCGGGACGTGGCGCAGTCTGGTAGCGCACCTGAATGGGGTTCAGGGGGTCGGAGGTTCAAATCCTCTCGTCCCGACCAAAAAAAGCTTGGTAAATCAGCTGGTAAGCGAATTGCTAATCAGATGTTTTTTCGCAGATCGGGGCTGATTCTAAAAATTTATACCTCATTTGTACTTGCTCTACTTAGGGCCTCCTGATAAAAACATAACCATTTGGATATAATGAATTAATTAGGTATACTTTCATTAATAAATGCACGGGAATTAGTTGTATATAACAAAATTGTTTGCACATTGAGATGGCAGATGTAGCGACATAATGAGAAGCAGCCTATATTCGGCGGAATAAAACGCCGTATGAACCGCCGGATCATCAAGGCGGTCAATGAGGAAGACCCTTCCTATATCGAGGCACTGAACCTGACAGCGTGGTAGACCGGGAAAAAGCCTTTCCGGTTTTTTCCATTGACCCCAGCATTGCTACACTGTATTATGAAACCGGTTTCATAAAAATCATCTTGTTGGGCTGTATGGCGAGCATAAATGATGTAGCAAGGCTGGCAGGCGTTTCCAAGGCCACGGTGTCACGTGTCCTGAACAAAACTGCGCCCGTGCACAAACAAACCGAAAAGCGGGTAAACAAAGCGATACGCCTGCTCCAGTACAACCCCAACCTGCTTGCCAAAGGGCTCAAACAAAAAAGCGGCCGTCTGATCGGCCTGTTGGTCCCCGACATTAACCACCCCACCTATTCATTGATAGTCAAGCACGTTGAATCCTATGCCCGCGCCGCCGGATTCCATCTTGTTCTGGCCAATACCGGCAATAACCCCGCTGAAGAAGCCCGCCTGATCGACAATCTGTTATGCCGGAATGTAGACGGGATTATCTTCCTGAGGGTATCCAATAAAAGCATAGCGGCTGAACGCATGGCCCAGAGCGGGGTCCCCTTTGTTTTGATCGACCGGGCCTATGAACATTCGCCCTTCCCGTTTGTCATGAGTGACAATTACATGGCCGGCGTCCTTGCGGCCAGGTTCCTGATCAGCAAGGGCCACCATAAAATCGCCTGTGTTACCGGTCCGTCCGATATAAGCGCCTCCATACAGCGGCTGGCCGGCTTTCAGGACACCCTGAAACAGTATGATATCACCCTTGCTCCGGATCATGTTCTCGAAGGAGATTTCAGCTTCGAATGCGGCCGTCGCATTGCCCGGGATATTCTCGATACCCTGCCGGAAATAAGTGCAATCTGGGCCCAGAACGATCCCATGGCTATCGGGATGATGCATGCCTTTTTGAAAAACAGAATCCGGATTCCCGGGGATATCTCCATAATGGGAATGGATGACATCGAACTGGCTGCACTGTTTGTGCCCGGCCTCACAACGGTTCGGCAGCCATTTGAAAAGATGTGTGAACTGGCGGTTCAGAACCTCATCAGTTCGGACAGCGAACGCTTCAGCCAGCTGCTTCTCATGCCGGAACTGGTGAAAAGGGATTCGGTGGGTACATATTGATGGCCAATGTGTATGAAACCGTTTTCATAAATGAGTGACATGAAAAACAAGGCTGACACATCTATCCGGGTCTGCAATTTCGGATCGATCAATGTCGACCATGTCTACGCCGTCGACCATTTTGTGCGCCCCGGGGAAACCCTTAACAGCACATCATACCGGATGTTTGCAGGAGGGAAAGGGTATAACCAGTCCGTCGCTCTGGCCCGCAGCGGTGTGCGGGTCTGGCATGCCGGCAGAATCGGGGATGATCATGCCTGGCTGATCGATCACATGCAACACTGTGGGGTAGACACCTCAGGCATCAAGCGTTCCCAAACCCCGACCGGGCATGCCGTGATTCAGGTAGTCCCGTCCGGTGAGAATGCCATTTTTCTCAACGGCGGGGCAAACCTTGAAATAACCCCGGCCGCCGCCGAAGAGGTCATCACCCGCTTTTCACCCGGGGATTACCTGCTGATCCAGAACGAAATCAGTTCGATATCCGAAATCATTGCGCTGGGGCATTCCCGAAATATGACTGTGGTGTTCAACCCGGCTCCAATGGATGAAACCGTGCTTTCCTACCCCCTGGATCTTGTTGATATCTTTATTGTCAATGCCATTGAAGGAGAACAACTCTCGCAGCAAAAAAAACCACAAGATATCATCGCCTGCATGAAAAACATGTTCCCGCGGGCCGCAACCGTGCTTACGCTCGGTGAAAACGGGGCAATATACGCCGATAGCCGGCAATTTATCCGGGAAGCCGCCTACAGGGTATCCCCGGTGGATACAACCGCTGCCGGCGATACCTTTATCGGATTCTTCCTGGGTTCGCTGATGCAGGGTAAACCGTTTCGTAATGCCCTTGCAAGGGCGAGCAAAGCGGCCGCCCTGTGCATTACCCGCCCGGGCGCTGCCGATTCTATTCCTTCCCTCGAGGAGGTTAAAACCGCTTGCCTGGAAAAATGACCGAATTGTTGATTGGTTCAATCGACAGCCAATGAAAGGATCCGGACATGATGCAGAAACGCTTGATAATCGATGCCGACCCGGCAATCGGTGTCCCCTTGCGGGATATCGATGACGGCCTGGCGATGCTCCTGCTCCTGGCGTCGCCCGAAATAATCCTGGAGGGCATCACGATCAATTTCGGTAATGTCAAGGCCCCACGCGGATATCAGGTTGCCTCTGACGTTCTGCGAGTTGCACGGGCTGATGTTCCGGTCTATCTCGGGGCCCATACCCGCCGCGATCTGGGCAAACCCAACCCAGCGGTAGATTACCTGCTGAAGACAGTGGGCAGCAACCCCGGGGAAATATCCCTGCTCGCTCTGGCCCCGCTTACGAATGTCGCCACGGCCATGATGCTGGATCCCGGTTTTGCCGCCAATCTCAAAGACCTTGTAATCATGGGGGGATCATTCAATTTCGGCATTTTCAAATACACCGGCGAGTTCAACTTCCACCTGGATGCCAGGGCCGCCTCGTTTGTAACCTCCCTGCCGGTTCCCAAGACCATGATCACCATGGACGTATGCTCACAGGCCGTGTTCAAGGATTGCCATCTCGAGAAGATCCGAGCCAACCCGAGCCCGGTATCGCGCTACCTGGCTGAAAACATCGCCCCCTGGCTCAATCTCAACAAAAAAGTTTTTTTCCGCAAAAAGGGCTTTTTCCCGTGGGATGTGGTCGCTGCGGCCTATCTGGTCGATGAATCACTTTTCGACCGCAACTTCTGTAGGGTACGTATCCAGGAAACCGGCCTGAGAGCAGGCCGGATTATCAGCCGGCAACAACATACCGGAGCAGGGCAGGCAATACGGGAAGCCATAATGTCGGTTCCCTCAATTCTCGACCGGTCACGGTTCATGGAGATGTTTCTCTCCCGTCTTTTAAGCCTGTGACCTTGAAAGGGGCTTTACTGTGGCACGCGACATGCTCAACACACTGGAAACAGACCTGACAAGGAGACAGATCCTCAAATATCTCGGGGGCGGACTGGTCTCATTGGGTTTGCTGAATCTCCCATTTTCCAAACCAGCCTCAGGAGCGCAACAAAGGCCGAATATCATCTTCATCCTGTCCGACGACCACCGCTGGGATATGCTGAGCTGCCAAAATCATCCCGTGGTTCAAACTCCCAACATGGACCGGCTGGCCCGCGAAGGCGTACTGTTTGAAAATGCCTTTGTCACCACGTCGCTGTGTAGCCCTTCCCGGGCCAGTTTCTTGACCGGACAATACGCCCACAATCACGGGGTCAGAAACAACATGACACCATGGGACAATGCCAATGTCACCTTTCTGGAACAGATGAAAGACGCAGGTTACGATACCGGCTTTATCGGCAAGTGGCATATGCCCGGCCGGTTTCCCCGTCTGCGCGGTGTCGACCGCTTTGTGACATTTACCGTCGATGGCGGACAGGGCAGATATTTCCACTGCCCACTTATTGTCGACGGGCAGGAGACTGATTCGCGCAAACCCTACATTACCGAAGAACTGACCGACTATGCCCTCGATTTTATATCGCAGAAAAGGCAGCACCCCTTCTGCCTGTATTTGTCACACAAAGCCGTACACTATCAGTTCATTCCACCGCCTGAATTCGATCGCCGCTATGATGACGCCTGCCTGCCTCTGCCCGGGGAGGCTGATTCCTGGGTCGGAATCACCAACGGCAATCTGTATCCCCAGCCTCTTGGAGCGCTCTATCGTAATTACTGCGAATGCCTGGATGCACTGGATCAGCAGATCGGGCGGCTTATCAACCGACTGGATGAAATCGGCATGATTGATGATACCGTCATTATTTATGTCGGCGACAACGGCTTTTTCTTTGGCGAGCATCACCAGATCGACAAACGATGGGCCTATGAAGAATCTATCCGTATACCTTTTATTGTCCGCTACCCGGGATTGATCAGGGACCCCGGAAGGCGGGCCGGCCAGATGGTGCTGAACATCGACCTTGCCCCCACCCTGCTTGAAATCGCCGGCATCCCGACCAATAGGGATATTGATGGCAGGAGCCTGGTTGCCATTCTGAAAAACAGGGAGACTCCGGGCCGCGATGCCTGGTTGTATGAATTTTTCAAGGATTATCCGTACAGCGTGCCCGAGCAGTTTGCTCTCAGGACCGAGCGGTTCAAGTATATTGAGTTTCCGTGTGGGCGAAGACCCGAGCTGTACGATCTGGTGAATGACCCTCAAGAAAAGCATAATATCATCGCCACTCCTGGTGGGCAGTCGGTTCTTCCGGAGTTGAAAAGACGGCTGGACGGCCTGAAAAGAGGGAGCCGGCCATGACTGACGATCCTCGTACAATCAAACGCCCATCATTGATTCGCCGCGCAATCCTGCCGCCGGCAGTAATTACTCTGGTCATGATCGTACTGTTCGTGACATATTATACCTCTTGGGAGGTGGCCAACCGGTCGCTTCACTGGTTTCTGACAGATCTCGTCGGGATGGCTTACGGCTTCCTGATTATATTCAGTGTCATTTTCGTTTATCCTTGCATGTACTTTATGGGTGCCGGCTCGCAAGAGAGAGTTGTCGGCGCGTTGATCATACCGCTTATGTGGATGGCGAAAGAAGTCATCCGGCAGTGCGCATTTTTTACCTTCGGCGAATCACTGTTCTATCTTTTCATGCCGATCCACTTCAACATTCTGACAATTTCAATCGGACTGACGGGAACTTGCGAACTAATCTGCCGGTCAATCGACAGACTCCGACCCGGCAGGCCTCAGGTGAAGATAATTACACCCCTGCCGGTTATCGCCATCGCGATCATGCTGGCCGTGCTGGTCTTCACGCTGTACGACGGGGGTGCCCGCTACTTTTTTCTCTTCGGTGATATCTATCAACTGCTCTTCAGGTAACTTAAAAATTTTTTCAAGGAGGGAGATATATGGTTACCCGCAACAGAAAAGGTCGACGTCATCATCGAATTTTTCAGATATTAGCATTGACGCTGAGTGCAGCCCTTTTCGGATCGGTCTGCTGTTCGTGTAGTGCATTTCATAAGAGCCGGCCTGTCAACGCCATCCCCTGCAAAGTTGTCGAAACCGAATTCAATCTTGAGGCTATGCCCAACATGGTGATCTTCATTGCCGATGACCTGCGCTTCGACACGTGGAATGATCCGGTTTTTCAGAGTCCGAACATAGATTCACTGTCAGCCAGCGGGGTGACATTCACCAGCAACTTCGTGACGAATTCCTTGTGTGCGCCATCTCGCTGCAGCCTCTTCACCGGTCTCTATCCGCATGCCTACGGACACCGCATTCTTGACAACCAGCTGCGGCCGGGCGAAGAAAACCTGTTGAAAATCCTGAAAGACAGTGGTTACGCGGTTGTTCTGGCCGGCAAAAACGACCTCCTCAATCCCGCGGCATTCGACCAAAGTGTAACGGAATATATCTCGCTGAAAAAAATCGGCATCGGTCTCATCAAGGATGCAATCAAGGAGAAGCCTCTGAAAGAAAAGTTTGA
>Ga0272441_10000935_pt1 | contig 63786 bp, 48 predicted proteins | sample SSMProp6N_FD_193582 | JGI IMG/M metagenome (GOLD analysis project Ga0272441, IMG submission 193582) | Marine sediment archaeal communities from Little Sippewissett salt marsh, Falmouth, MA, United States - SSM-Prop-6N | ecosystem: Environmental > Aquatic > Marine > Wetlands > Sediment ... | reverse complement strand
CCGCCACCCGTGCCTTGAACGCGCCGCCATGCCGCCTACGCTGTGCCATAATAGCCTCCTGTGCCACGCTACCATACCACAGCCACACTACCTTATCCACTGGTCCAAAAAAGCGGGAGTATTATACTACGCGGCCTTCAGGGGGGCCAGATCGGCTTGCTTCAGCGGTGGAAAGCCGAGCTCGCGAAGAACTCGGTTGAATGTCGTCAGGGTCAATTTGTCCGGTGCAAGAATCTCAATACCGATCGGTTTTCCGCCTCGTGCGAAGTCAATCACAAGTCCCGGTTCGACTCGTTTGGTTCGACAGCTCTTGTCTGTCGGACGGCGCGGCAGGTAGTAGTACGCGGCTATCGGTCGGCCGTGTCGAAACATCACTTCCAAATACGAGTCATTCATATCAAGACTCCCAACGCGGATAGGCCGTAATCACAACCAAACGTTCTGCATGGGCGTCCGGCTCGACAATCACCTCCCAAGTCCGACGATGATGCACAGTCACGATGACCCATCGTCCATCGGTTATGTCGGGCCTGTATTCCCTTGAACGCTCAAGCATCGTCCGCAAGTCAAGTTCCGTGAAGCTTCGATCAGACATACGCTTAACCAGATGTGGGCTGAGTTCCAACTCCCAATCCCACCATTGCGGCCAGCGGCGTGTTATAACGCTCCTGTCTTGTTCGAGAACCACGAAGAGTCAAATCTCTGATCAACATATTATGGCCGAGGTGGTTTCGAAAGGCAAGAGCAATGGCGCAGCCGTGATCCTGGAATGTCCGGGACGGGTTTAGGGATTGATGTTTTGGGCCGGAGGTGGTAAGAGATAGCGTTCTCTGACGATGGCAGGTGCAAACGAAAAACATCGCGTTTTTATTAGTGTGAACGAGCCGAGTGCCGATGCGCATTGCGCCGGGTTGATTTCTGCGCTGAGGCGGAGCGGTGTTGATTTCGAGTGTGTTGGCATCGGCGGGCCGAAGATGGCGGCGGCGGGCTGCGAGCTGATCGAGAGCACCGTCGGCCGGGCGGTGATGACGTACAAGGCCTTCGCGCACGTGGCGCATTACTACAAACTGGTCAAACGCGTGCAGCGCTACCTCCGCGAGAATCCGGTCGATCTGGTGATCGTGTGCGATTCGCCGTCCTTTAATTTCCACATTGCCAAGGCGGCGAAGAAGGCGGGAACCAAAACGCTGTTCTATGTCGCGCCGCAGCTCTGGGCCTGGGGCGGCTGGCGCATCGGCAAGCTGCGCCGCTGCTGCGACAAGCTCTGCTGTATCCTGCCTTTCGAGGAAAAATGGTTCACGCAGCGGGGAGTCGATACAACGTTCGTCGGCAATCCCCTGTTGGACAAGGTGGCCGACGACCTGACCAGCTTTCGCAAGGACTACTCGAATTTTGAGCCGGGCAGGGCGAAGATCGCCCTGATGCCGGGGTCGCGACTGGCGGAGATCGAATCGTTGTGGCGGCCGATGCAGGAAGTCGCCGTGCAATTGAAGCGCAAGTACCGCCAGGCCGAGTTTGTCACCGTCGCCCAGAGCGCCGAGCGGCGAAAGATGCTCGAAGGAAGCCAGATTCCCGGCTTTGCCTGCGAATACTCGGTCGATTCCGTGCGAGACACGGCCGATATGGTCGATTTTTCGATCGTCGCCAGCGGCAGCGCGACGTTGGAGGTAGCCTCGGCGGGCTGCCCAATGGTGATCATGTATCAGAGCAGTCCCATCTTGTGGCACCTGCTGGGAAGGTGGCTCGTGCACGCCAAATTCTTCACGCTGGTCAACCTCCTGGCCGACCGGGAACTGGTGCCCGAATTCATGCCCTACTTCACATCGATCGCTCCAATCGTTCGCAAGATCGACGCGTATTTGGAGAACCCCGATGACCTGGGCCGAACGAGTAGCGACATGATCGATGTCATCGACCCTTTGATCGAAAAGAAAGCCGGCGAGGAAGTGGCCAGAGTCGTGCTGGACATGGTCAAGTGAGCGCTTTTTTGTCTCCACGAAATTGTCAGGCAAGACCGGAGAAGGTGTTGTGAACGAATCGACCACAAACGGCAAGATCGACATGGTCGCAACCGCGGCGACTCTGGGGGCGCTGTGCGGCTGGTCGTTGGGGCCGGTCTTCATCACATACCTCACCGGATACGTCGATTCGTGGACGCAGAACGCCCTCCGCTATACGGTGGCCTGTCTTTTCTGGTTGCCAATGCTCTTGTATTTCTGGCGGACGGGCAAACTCGACCGTCGCACATGGTACCGGGCGATTCTGCCGGCCCTGACGAATATCGCGATGCAGAGCATCTGGGCCCGCGCCTTCTATTACATCGGCCCGGCCTTTCTGGTCCTGCTGTCCAAGACCTCGATTCTGTGGGTGACCGGCTTTTCCTTGATTTTCTTCCGCGACGAAAGACCTCTGGCCAGGAGCGGTCGTTTTTGGGTGGGATTGGCACTGTCGCTGGCCGGGGTGTTCGGCGTGCTGTACTTCAAGGAGGATTTCTCCGCTGCCGGCACGTCCATCGGGATCATGATCGCGCTGGTGACGGGCTTCATGTGGGCCGTGTACACCCTCTCGGTGAAGGTGACGCTGCACGACATCGATTCGCGTTGCGGGTTTTCCGTCATTAGTCTCTACACGTCGGTGGGTCTGTGGGGTTGCGCCTGGGCGTTCGGCGCCCCGCAGGAATGTATGGGTATGGGCGTGCGGCCCTGGGCGGCCGTGATATTTTCTGCGGTAACCGCCATTGCGCTGGCTCATGTTTTCTACTACGCCGCTGTAAAGCGTATCGGCGCGACCATTCCGGTGTTGGTGATTTTGGCCCAGCCTTTCGTGGTTTTCGGCATCTCCAGTGTCGTCTTTCAAGAGCGTCTCAGCGGATTGCAGCTCTTGTTCGGCCTGGTTTTGTTAGCTGGCTCGGGCTTGTCGGTCCTGGCCCAGCGATGCCTGCGCCCTGCCCCGACGGAGGCTGAGGAACCGGCGAAATCTGGTTGACCCGGCTTGCATGCCCCGTTATTATAGGTCCCAGAAGAGCTGTAGGATTCTCTCCGTTAACATGTAGGCACCGGCCACATCGCAAGAGCCCGGAGTGCAGGAGATGAATGCGAGCTTGCCACCTGGAGCCAAAGACCACGTCGAGGCAGGTCTGGGGTTTCACCACGCTCGGGCCCGGTGGCGGTGTCAAAGCCCTGTACTTTCGGGGCAAGGATCTCGCAGGTGATCCCATACTCAGCCAGATTGAGGACACGATCGATCATCCGTGGGGTTCCAGGGAGGTGGTCGCCGGCATCAGCGTCGATACGCTTGTCCTGTACGTGCGAGGCGATGTGGCCAATGATGCGGTTCCCTTGTACGTCGCGGTAGAAGACAGCGGAGGCCGCAGCCTTGTCGTGACGCATCCCGATGACACGATTGTGACGACGACGGAATGGACCGAGTGGAAAATTTCCTCAGTCGATTTCATCAACGCCGGTGTGAGCCTCAGTTCCGTGAAAAAGATGTACCTTGGCACGGGCGGGCGCAACGCCACAGGTCCCAGCGGCGCCGGCCTGCTGTACTTTGACGATATCCGCGTGACCCGGCCGGGACCGGATGAAGGAGGCCAATGATCTCGTCGTGGGCCTTGCCGGTCGGTTGAATGGCAAACGCAAAATGGTGGGCGGCGCCGGCGGTTTCTGCCGGTGCCGTCTCGCTACTGTCCGTGGCGGAGGCGGATCGGCACCGCGGCCATCGCCCCGGCGGCGGTCCGGCCTTGATTCGTCGACGTCATACGTTCGCAAGTGCTCCGCTCAAATGGCCGATGAGAAACGGGATAGGTAGACCTTATCGACGGCCGCGATGCGCACCGCAGGCTCGGTGATCGTTCCGGTGGTTTGTCATTGTGTCGACGTTTCCCGCCGGAACGTCCCTGCTACCGTGCACGTCGGGTTTGGAGTGGCGCAGCATTCATCAAAAACAGGCGATTGGGCGGCCTTGGTTTTTGTAGTTGATTCGCTGGCTGCGTTGTGGTATTATGCGTTTTATAGGACTCATGGGCGTTCTTTTGGTAGTTTTGTAGGCACCGGTCATTTCGTGGCAGTCTGAGGAGCAGGGCATCGAGCGAGCCTGCCGTTCAGGTGTGGCAAGTGTGGCGTTTGCTCGCAGGTGCTGCTCGCAATCGACCGACGAGAGACCAGGGAAGCCCGTCATGTGGTTGAGAGATATGTGCGCGTGCCGCGTACATCGCTCGATACCGACGCCGAGAGCACACAACGAGGTTATACCAGGCGTGCCCGCCACGGGCAGGAGGTTTGTCTCTGTGTGGTCAAGTGCTGACATTTCCCATTCCCATTCCCATTCCCATTTGAAGGAGGACTGTCATGCACAAGAAGCCCGTTTTTCTTGCTGTGGTGATGTGTGATCTGGGCCGGAGCGATCGCGGGTTGGTGACGTTTGCGTGGTATGTGTCGCGAGTTACGCCGGGACGCGCGTGTTGTGCGTTTGGCGTTTGGTTGTGGGTATGAAGCATAGTTGCCCGACATTCTCATTTCAATTGAAAGGAGAAATGCCATGTACAAGAGACTATTGCTTATCACTTTGGCTCTCACTGCCTGCGTGGGCATAGCCGGGGCCAGCACCTTGAAGGTCAACTTTCAATCGGCCGGCGCGCCGATCCCGGAGGGGTACCTCCCTGATTACGGGGACGCATATGGCGACCGTGGGAACGGGTTCGTCTACGGGTGGGACGAGCAAATGAGAGCGGGTGCTCGAGACCGCAATAATGGGAGTGCCCCGGACCAGCGATATGACACCCTCAATCATCTTCAGAAGAGCGGAGACGCCGTCTGGGAAATTGAGCTGCCCAACGGTACCTACGACATTTATATGGTGTGCGGCGATCCATCGCACACGGACCAGATCGACAATTTTGACGTGGAAGGCACGGTGGTGGAGGACCCGGACGGCGAGGACAACTTCGACGAGTATCAGTTGACGGTGGAGTTGGCCGACGGGCGATTGACCATTATGCCCGCCGAGGGCGCGGACAACTGCAAGATTTGCTTTGTGGAGATGACCAGCGACGTGTTGACCGAGTTTTTCGCGACGGCGAGTAATCCCGACCCGGCGGATGGTCTCGTCGGTTTCGCTGTGCCGCTGTTTCAATGGACCGCCGGCGATACGGCCGTCTTCCATGATTTCTATCTGGGGACGAGCCCGGAACTGACGGCAGACGATCTTGTCGGGCCGGGCCTCTTCGTGCCGCTATACTACCACACCCCCGGCCTGGAGACGGGGGCCACGTACTATTGGCGCGTGGACGAAATCGAACTGGATGGAACGAGGCACGAAGGGCAGGTGTGGAGCTTTGTGACCATGTCGGAGATTGCCTGGCTGGCGGGGCCCGCTGACGGCGCCGCCGATGTGTTGCCGGACACGAATCTCACCTGGGAAACCGGAATGGCGAGCGTGCCGCTGACGCATGCGTTGTATTTTGGTGAGAGCTTTGACGATGTGAACGAAGGGGCCACCGACGCCGACAAGGGGATTTTGGATGAGCCCGGTTACGATCCCGGAGTGCTCAACGCGGACACGACGTACTACTGGCGTGTCGATCAGATTGAGCCCGACGGCACGATCCGCCGCGGCAATGTCTGGAGCTTTGACACGGTGGCCGCCGGTCCGGGCAAAATCGTACGGCAGTGGTGGTTCGATATTAGTGGTGCAACGGTGGCGAACTTGACGAGTAATTCTCGCTACCCCGACGATCCGGACGGCTCGGAGTTCGTTTCGCTGATGGAAAATCCTCCGAACTGGGCCGAGCAATACGGCGTCCGCATGCGCGGCTGGCTGTTCATTCCGGAAACCGGCAACTACACCTTCTCGATCGAAGCCGAGGACGAGGGCGAGATTCGCTTGAGCCCCGACGAGAATCCGGCCAACGCGGTTATGATCGCCAGCACGGCCGGCGACGCCCAGTCGCAGCCGCAGAGCCTGGAGGCCGGGCTGCGGTATTACATCGAGGCCTTGATGAAAGAGAATACCATCGGCGATAATCTGACCGTCTCCTGGCAGGGCCCCGGCATCCCCATGCAGGTGATCAGCGCCGATTATGTCGGCCCGACTCCGTTCTTGCCGGTGCGGGCTTATTCTCCGGTGCCTGGCGACGGCGCCGCGGGCGTGCCCCAGTCGCCGACGTGTGGCTGGGAGGCCGGCGTGAATGCCGCGCAGCACGACGTATACTTCGGTGCCGACGCCAATGCAGTGGCCGAAGCCGATACGACCTCGGCGGGCGTCTACAAAGGGCGGCAGACCACTACGACCTACGTACCGGGCGAGCTCGAATGGGACGTCACGTATTACTGGCGGGTGGATCAGTTCAACGCCGACGGTTCGATCACCGCCGGTCGCCTCTGGAGCTTCACTACGGCCGACTACATTCTCGTGGACGACTTCGAGGGCTACACCAACGAAGTGGGCCAGCGCGTGTTTCAGGTCTGGATCGACGGCATCGGTTACAATGAGCCGGTTCCGGGGAATCCGGGCAACGGCACCGGCGCTCTGGTCGGGCATGACGTCTGGAGTGCGGACAGCCCGTACTACCAGGGTGATATCGTCGAGGTGGTGGACGTCTACGGCGGCGGTCAGGTCTTGCCGTTGTACTACGACAACTCGGTAATGCCGTTCTTCTCCGAAGCCGAACGTACCTATGCTGTGGCGCAGAATTGGACACAGAACGACGTCAACACCTTGCGACTGTTCTTCAAAGGCCAGCCGGCGGGGTTTGTGGAAAGTGCCACTGGTGTGATCACCATGAGTGGTGAAGGTGATGACATCTTCGGCTTGGACGACGAGTTCCGCTTCGCGTACAAGACTCTCAGCGGCAACGGTTCGATCGTGGCCCGGGTCGACAGCCTGGTGGACCCCGATGTGTGGACGAAAGCTGGGGTGATGATCCGTCAGACGACGGATGCCGGTTCGGCGTTCGCGGCGGTGTACATGACCGGCAACAACGGTATCCGCTATCAAGCCCGATTGAGAGGCAATCTGGACGCGATCAGCGATTCGTCTGTGGCTACGCCGGAGCAAATCGCCATGAGGGAGCCCAACTGGGTCAAGATCGAGAGAGTCGGCAACGAGTTCAACGGGTACTACTCCAGCGACGGCGTAAGCTGGACGGCGATGGTCTGGAATCCGCAGACGATCAACATGACCAGTAATGCCTTGATCGGCCTGGCGGTGACCAGCCACAGCACGGGCAACGTGGCCGTGGCGGAGTTCTCCGGCGTGCAAGCGACCGGTGCTTCCGGCGCGTGGCAGGTCGCGGAAATCGGAATAGCCCACCCGGCCAACGATCAGGACGACCTCTACGTGGCTCTGGAGGATAGTCAGGGACGCGTCGCGGCGGTCCCGTATCCGGACGGCACGACCGTTCCGCAGTGGACCCAGTGGGACATCCCGCTGGCGGACTTCGTGGGCGTGAACCCCGCTTCCATCAGGAAGGTGTACATCGGCGTGGGCAACCGCGACGCGGCGACGCCGGGTCAGATGGCAGCGCCCTTCGTGGGCAACATGGTCCTCGTCGACGATATTCGGGTGCTCGAGCCCGAGCCGGTTGAACCCAACGAGCCGGCGACGGAGTAACGTGTTCATCAGGCACATTGCGGTGTCTGCTTGAAGTGATGATTGTGAGGTACGACTTCGGCACGACCGAAGCCGAGCGGCTGGCCTCTGGCCGGCCGCAACGGTCCGTCTGCGCTTGGCAGAGGGAGGACGTATTACTCTACAAAGCGGTGCGCAAAGGAGGTCAATGATGTGCAGGAAACGCGTTCATTTGATGGTGGCAGTCCTCGTGTTGGCGTTGTCGTCGAGTTCCATTGCCGGGCTGGTGGGGCATTGGGCTCTCGACGAAGGGACGGGCACGACGGTGCGAGACAGCACCGCCAACGGCAATGACGGACAACTCATCGGCGATCCGCAGTGGGTCGACGGCGTGATCGCCGGGGCGCTGCAGTTTGACGGCGTCGGTGATTACGTCGAGGTCCCTCACGATCCCCTCCTGTCGCTGGAGGGTCAGGTCACGGTCTCGGTCTGGATCAACGCCGAGCGGCACACCGGCCCCGGCGGTTCCACATGGCAGGGCGTTCTGGCCAAGGGCGGAGCTCCTCGCCTCTACAGTCTCTACACCCATGCCAATGGGACGTTGCACTTCAGCACCGGACCCGGTGGTGCCTATATCGGCTCGAATAGTACCGGCCTGGTGCCTCTAAACGAATGGGTCCATGTTGCGGTGGTCGTCGACGGCAGCCACCAGTATTACATCAACGGAGAGCCTGCAGGTCAGGGCGGTCAGGGAGCGACCGCGGCGGGCGGGGGAACCGCGCCTCTGACGATCGGAAAGACGAACGAGGCCAATGAGTTCCTCGGAATGATCGACGACGCTCGCCTCTACGATCGGGCGCTGACGCCGGAGCAGGTGCAGGGCATCTTCGACGGGAATCCTCCCATCTTCGGGAAAGCGGAAGTTCCCGACCCGCCCGATGGCGCCGAAGGAGTTCTGACGCCTCTGCTGCAGTGGACCCCGGGCGAGACCGCCATGTTCCACGATGTCTATTTCGGCACGAGCCCTGAGTTGACAGAGGCCGATCGCGTGGGCTCACGGCAGACGTACACCATCTATTACCACACGGACGGGTTGGAACCCGGTATGACGTACTACTGGCGTGTGGACGAGATCGAAATCGACATGGTGACCGTCCATACGGGCGATATCTGGAGCTTCACGGCCACGCCGACCAGGGCCTTCGCGCCCTATCCGGCAGACGGCGAGAGGTATATGCCGCTTGATGTCCAGCTTGCCTGGTCGCCCGCCAGCGGCGGGGTCTCGCGCGACATCTACTTGGGGACCAGCCGGGAAGACGTCGAGGGCGGCACAGCAGATACGTTCAAGGGCAATGTGGAAATCGTCACCACCTTCGATCCCGGAATGCTCGAAGGAGAGACTGTGTATTACTGGCGCGTCGATGAAATCGATCCCGGCGGCGATGTTATGGCAGGCGATGTTTGGAGTTTCCGAACGCAGCCCGACATACCTGTTGCCGATCCGAATCTCGTTGGCTGGTGGAGGTTGGATGACGCGTCGGGACGCATAGCCCTCGATTGGTCCGGCTACAACAACCATGGCACGCTGCAGGGGGATCCCCAGTGGGTCGTTGGATACGACGGCGGTGCCCTGCAATTGGATGGGGTCGATGACTTCGTGGAAATACTGCACGATGAGGTTCTGACCGTGGACGACGAGGTCACCGCCATGGCCTGGATCAAGGCGGCGAGTTTGGCTTCTGATTACCAGGGGATCGTTGCCAAGGGCAACGCCGTTCGATCCTACAGCCTCTATTTGAAGAGCGACAGCACTCTCCACTTTAGCACGACGTCCGACGGTGCGTACGTGGGTTTCACAAGCAGCGGCACGGTCGCGCTGGACGAATGGACTCATGTGGCAGCCCAGGTTGTCGATGGCGGGCACCAGTATTTCATCAATGGTGAACCGGCCGGCCAGGGCGGCAGCGGGATTGCCCTTCCCGGACTGGCGGATACGTATACCGTTCGGATTGGGACGACACAGGAATCGGCTCGCGAATTCAACGGGATGATCGACGACGTTCGTGTCTACAGGGCCGCGCTGACGCAGGAAGAGATCCAGGTGGCGATGGCGGGAGATCCCACATTGGCGTCGGATCCGCTGCCGTCGAACGGGGCCAGCGTGGATATCCGCGACGCGGCGTCTTTGAGCTGGTTGCCTGGAGAGGCGGCCGCCCAGCACGATGTGTACTTCGGTGCAGATGGTGCCGCCGTGCTCGAAGCCGATACCGATTCCGCTCTGTATCGGGGCAGGCAGGCTGCCGCCAGTTTCTCGCTGGCCGGTCTCGTCGAGTTTGGCGGCGGCGATTATTACTGGCGCATCGACGAAGTGGAGGCCGACGGTCTCACCGTTCACAAGGGACGCGTCTGGGTTTTCACCGTGCCTGATTACTTTATTGTGGATGACTTCGAGAGCTACACCAACGAGGTCGGCCAACGCGTCTTCGAGAAGTGGGTCGACGGAATCGGCTATACCCTGCCCGAACCGGGGCATCCCGGCAACGGCACGGGGGCGCTCGTCGGGCACGACATCTGGAGCGCCGACAGTCCGTACTTTGGCGGCTCGATCATGGAGACGGACAACGTGCACGGCGGTGACCAGGCCCTGCCGGTGTATTACAACAACACGGAGCTGCCGTACGTTTCGACGGCCGAGCGAACCTGGACGACGGCGCAGGATTGGACCGCCCACGGCGTGACGGATCTGAGTCTGTGGTTCCGGGGCAATCCGCCGGCGTTTGTCGAAAACGGGCCGGACAGCTTCACTCTCAGTGCCGCCGGCACAGACATCTGGGACCTGGCGGACGAGTTCCGTTATGCCTATAAACAGCTCAGCGGCAACGGCAGTATTGTCGCCCGCGTCGACAGCCTGGAGCAGACCGATCCCTGGGCCAAGGCCGGCGTGATGATTCGCGAAACGCTCGAGCCGGGCTCGAAACATGCCATGGTGGCTGTTACGCCGAGCAACGGTGTTGCCTTCCAGCGGCGCCTTTTCACCGGCAACAGCAGTGTGGGCACAACGCAGACCGGAGTCGCCGCGCCGCACTGGATCAGACTGACCCGAACCGGCAACACGTTCAAAGCCGAACATTCCGCCGACGGGCTCGCCTGGGAAGACGTCGGTGCCGATCCGGACGCTTCGTCCGAAGAGATCACGATGACCGGCAGTGTTTATATCGGCTTGTGCCTGACCAGTCACGACCCCGCGGCTGTGGCGGTCGCGGAATTCTCCGGCGTCCAGACTACTGGGGCTCTCGGCCAGTGGCAGGTCGCGGAGGTCGGTGTCGATCATCCCGACAACAGTTCGGAAGATCTGTATGTGACGCTGGAGGACAGCTTCGGCCGAACGGCAAGCGTCTCGTACCCGCAGGGTGCGACGATACCCATGTGGAGCCCGTGGAGAATTCCGCTGGCCGACTTCGCCGGTGTAAGTCTTGGCGCCGTGCGAAAGGTATCGCTCGGCGTGGGCAACGTTGCGGCTCCGACGGCGGGCGGCACCGGGGTGGTCTACTTCGACGATATCCACGTGGCCAGGCCGGCGCCGGTTGAGCCAAACGATGTTGCTACGGAATGACGATGCCCATTATTGCCGTCAGGCAGCCTGCTGACTACACGGCGGATATGCGATAGCGGTCCGCTGATGATTCGAGGTGGCAGGTGATAGAAGATCGGGGCCTGTTGTCCCGTGACACAGGCCCCCGTTTTCTACGTGTGCCTCGCGCGGCGTGACATCTGTGTTGCGTGAGGAAGATTCCGTTGAGTGAATTTGCCAATGCCGGTGTGAACCTGGCAGCGGTGAAGAAAATGTCCATCGGGGTCGGTGACCGCGACGTCGCGATACCGGACGGTTCCGGCATGATCCTCGTGGACGACATCCGCGTGGTCAAGCCTCCGGCTCCCGTGGCGGCGTTTGTCGAGGACTTCGAGTCCTACAAGGCCGGCAGTGATCTGCATGGCCAGGGCGGGTGGAAAGGCTGGGATAACACAGCTACGGCCGGCTCTCCGGCGTCCAGCGCCTACGCTTGCAGCGGCGCGAATTCCGTCGAGATCATCGGCTCGGCCGACCTCGTGCACGAGTTCGACGTCGCCGGCGGAACGGTGGAAATGACGGCCATGCAGTACATTCCCTCCGGCAGCACGGGGGAAACCTACTTTATCCTGCTGAACACCTACAAGGACGGCGGTGACAAAGACTGGTCGGTGCAGTGGGATTTCAACATGGGGACCGGGATCCTTACATCATCGGACGCGCCCGGTACCGCGGAGATTGTCTACGACCAGTGGGTCGAGCTGAAGTTCGTCATCGATCTCGATGGAAACACCGTCGACGGCTACTACAACGGTACGCTGGCAGTCAGCCACGTCTGGGACGATAATGCTCACGGGACCTTGCAATGCGTGGACCTGTGGGGCAACAACGCTTCGTCGGTTTATTACGACGATATCGAGGTGAAGTAGCCTTCGCTGATGTTAAATCGCCGTGCAGACGGTAAGCAAGAGGGCTGCGGGTTTTCCCCGCAGCCCTCTTCGTTTGGTGGAGTTTCGGTTGCGGATCTGAAGACGGAAAGGGCGCGGCGTTGGCATGGCATCCTCATCCATGCCAACGCAGCCAGGTGCCATCGGTGCGTCGCGACAATTCTTTATGGCGGGCTTGTGAGCAGGAGGGCAAGCCGGTACAATGCGGTCCTCTCAGCGCGTGTCTGTGAGCCCGTGGATCGACCCGAACAAGTGTGCCCATTCGCTCGGCAGGTGAAGACTCTTCAAGAACCGCATGAATCACTCCCTCGAAGCATTATCAACCCTCCTGCCGGTACTGTTTGCCTTGGGCTCGCCCGCCTTTGCTGGTGCGAGAAACGGCGTTACGTCCGTGGCCGCTGCTCGTACCGAGGCGCCCATCGTCATCGACGGTGTGCTTGACGAGCCCGGCTGGGCCGAGGCCCAAATCGCCACTGACTTCATCAATTACAAGACCGAGCGTCCGGCTTTCGAACAGACACTCGTGCGGGTCCTGTACGACAACGAGCATCTGTACATCGGTTTTGAGTGTCTCGAGCCTGAACCGGAGAAAATCGTGGCGGTCCAGCGCAAATACGACCAGGAGCTTGACGGGGATGACCGCGTTGAGATACGGGTCGATACCTTTCACGACCATCGCCGGGCGTATGTTTTTGCCGTCAACACGCTCGGAACACGCTATGACGCGCGGATCGGCGTATTTGAGTTTGATGATAGCTGGGGTTGCGACTGGACCGTCGCTTGCCGCGTGGATGAGGACCGCTGGTACGCCGAAATCGCCATTCCCATTGCAAACCTGCTGTTTCCCCAAAAGGACGACGTTACGTGGGGATGCAATTTCCGTCGCGTGGAACACGGAAAACAGGAGAGCAGCTACTGGTGCTATCGCAACAGCCAGGCGCGCTATCCGCGCGAGTTCGGCGTGCTTACCGGGATGGACCTGGCCAATGTCAAGGTGGATCACAAACCCGCCTTTGAGACGTACGTAAGTACTACCTACGATCTCGAGACCGACAGCACGGAGTTTTCCACCGGACTCGATGTCGGCATGCGTCTCAATTCGGAGCTGACCAGCGCCTTTACGATCAATCCGGATTTCGGACAGGTCGATGCCGATCCCGACACCATCGAGCTGCGTGACACCGAGCGGTTCTTGCGCGAGCGCCGCACGTTCTTTCGCGAGGGCAGCGAGTTGTTCGAAACGCCGATCAACATCTATTACAGCCGACGCTTCGAGAAAATCGACGCCGGCGGCAAAGTTACCGGCCAGGGGGGAAGCTGGGCGCTGGGAGTGGTCGACGTCCAGGGCGAGATCGAGCGGGATGACGACATGGTTGCCGGCAACTACCACGTCGGCCGCTATATCCAGAATTTCGGCGAGCACTCGCACGTAGGCGGTATCTGGGCCACTTCGTTTCGCGACAACGGCAATAATTTCACGGGAGGCCTGGACTCGCGTATCTTTTTCGACAGCACGACCGCTCTGACCACGCAGTTCCTGGGGCTCACCGATTCCGAGGGCGTCGAAACCGACGGCGTCATGGACGAGGATGCTCACGCCGCCTACACGGCCTTGAGCGGAGGGACCCAGCCGTTCTGGTGGCGATTCGATTTTCGCGATATCACACGGGGTTTTCAACCCGACTTGGGATACGTTCCGCGACGGGACGTTCGCGGGCCGGGCTCCTACCTCAGCTACCGGGAGAATCTTGAAGACGGGGCCTTCAAATGGATCTCGGTGGGGTCCGACATCGATTTTTACGAAGACAGCAACCACGACACCACTCTGCGGGATTTCCGCGAATGGGTCGGCACGTGTCTTCGAAACGAGATCGAGCTGTGGTACTATCGGTCGGACTATTTCCACGCCCCGTACCAAAACTGGTACGACCGCTTCCGGATCGAGTACAACGAGGAGGTCGATATCTGGGAATCGGTCAGCTTCTCTATCCAGCGGGGCGTCTACGAGACCGAGCCCTACACGGGATATTCTCTGGAGAAGCCCCAGCGGATCACGGATCGTCTCGTGACGACGCTGAGCGGCGACTACCGCCGGTACAACGACCGGGAGGACGATGAGGCGACGTGGCTGTGGCGCTCCGTGACGCAGTACAATTTCCCCTGGAATTCGCGCCTGAAGTTCACGGCCGAGCAGACCTCCGAAGGCCGGCACAACCTGACGACGCTCTTTTCCTGGCCGGTTCGCAAGGATATCGATCTCTATCTGCTCTGGAACGATTACGAGACGGGCGAGGAGGATGTCAACAGCGCGTTCTTCAAAGTTGCCTATCGCTTCTGAGTTCCGCACGTCCGCATCCCATATCCGCCGGGGAGGCCGGCAACGTCTTGTATTGGTTGTGTGTGAATTGTTCCTGTGGCATGGGCGGCAGAAAAAATACTTCCTGGTGGAAACAATTTCTCATGGAGCGTCCGGAAAGGACGGCCTTTGTGAAGCGAAGAAGGTGACGGATGAAGAAAACCGCGTCGTAATTCCGATAACGGGGTGGGCCGGCTTGACTTTGTGGAGGTAAGACGATACGATAAGACTACAATCAGTAATGGGGGTAATACCGCCGAGGGATATGGCGGCCGACAAGGTAAGGCTTCAGGTGGCGTATTCAGGGTATGGGGGAAACGGTATGAGGAGATTCTGTGCGATTTCCGGCATCGTAGTGTTGGGTATCAGTGCGTCTGTTTTTGCCGGCCCGACGAGCTATTCGGGCGACCTGACCAGCGCCGACGGCGGTATCCTGGGCACGGGCGGATGGGTGAGCAATTCAGCCTCTCCGGTTACGTTTCATTGGACGGTCACCCAGAATCCCGATCTCACCTGGCATTATCATTACGTGCTCGACAGTACCGGCTTGCAGGGCGAGCTCAGCCACTTGCTTATAGAGACGTCGCTGACGTTTACGGCCAACGATATCATCAACGATGTCCCGCCCGTTGATGCGTCCAGCCCGCAGTGGCACACCGAGGGCAACGGCAACTTCAATATTCCGGATGACCTGTTCGGCGTCAAGTTTGAAGGTCTTTCCGGAACCAGGATAACAGTCGATTTCGATAGTCCGCGCAATCCGGTCTGGGGCGACTTCTTCGGCAAGGGCGGCGCAGGCGGCCAGGTATGGAACGCCGGCTTTACGCCCGATGACACGGACCCGGATGTTGCGCCCCAGGATGGCTCGGTCGAGTTCCATGTTCTCGTCCCCGACACGACTACATCGGTTCCGGCACCGGGAGCGGTGCTGCTGGTTGCCATTGGCACGGCGGTGGTCGGTCGTCTGCGGCGACGCAACGCTTTCTAAACGCAATTATCCAACAGCCACGCCATAGGGTCGCGTACGTAGCCGTCGCGGCCCTTTTTTCATGCGCGCCGACAGCGGGTTCGGGGCGAATCACTATTTCCTCCTTTTGCCCATGCGGCCATCGCGATAGAATCCTTCGCATTGTGTGGTGAACCGGTGGAATTTGTGTATGTAACGGACGGGTCGTTTTTGAAGTGTACGCCTTAGGAATCATCTTCGTATCGCTGCTGGTCTTGATCGTACTATTACGTTTGAAGGTCAAGATCGGGGCCGCGATGGTTGTGGCATCGTTGGCGCTGGCGATATTGCTGCGCGTGAGTCCCGCGATGATGTGGGCTCGGTTGGTGGCCGAATGGGAGGCGGGGCCGTTGACGCGGACGACGCCGTATTTGTTTGTGTCGCTCTCGGCGTTGCTGTTGTTGGTGAACGTCGTAGGGGAGGCGATGAATCAGATCGGGATCTCGTCGCGGCTGGTGCCGACGATGCAGGGTCTCTTTCGCAGTCGGCGGGTGGCGCTGGCGGCGATTCCGCTGATGATGGGCATGCTGCCGACGCCGGGGGGGATCATGCTCTCGGCCCCGATGGTACGGGAGGCGGGCGACCGGATTGGAGTGAGTCGCAGCCGTCTGGCGGCGATCAACTTTTTCTTTCGGCATCAGTGGGAGCCGGTCTGGCCGCTCTTTCCCGCGGTGCCTCTGATACAAGGCATGTTGGGCATTTCGGTGGCTCCGCTGGTCGGACACCACATCGTCCTGAGCGCCGCAGGCATTATCGGCGGGGCAGTATTCTTGTTGCTCGTGGGTATTCCACCGCGACGCCCCGAGCACGAGCACGCCCGGCGCGGCCTCGGAGCGCACGCGAAAAATTTCGCGCATGCCTTCTGGCCTATCGTTTTTACGGCGCTGCTGTACATCGGACTGAACGTGCCGCCGGCGGTCGGGGTGTTTCTGGCGATCATCGGCATGCTGCTGCTGCATCGCGTGGACGTCCGGCGGTGGGGCGGGATCTTCAAGGCCGCCCGGGAGCCCGACACGGTGTTGCTGCTGGGTGGGGCGCTGTGGTTCAAGCTGAACCTGGAAGCTGGCGGGGCGGTCGGCAGTGTGGTGGATTTTTTCGGGCAGATGCACGTGCCGCCTCTGTTGGTCGTGTTCCTGCTGCCTTTTCTCGTCAGTGCCAGCACGGGCGTCACCACGGGGACCGTGGCCATTACGTACCCTTTTCTGTTGGAGTACATCAAAGACGGTGACGCCGTGAACCTGCCGGTCGAGACGCTGGCGTTCGCGGGCCTCGTGTTCGGGCTGGCGCTGAGTCCCATTCATCTGTGCCTGGCGCTGTCAGCGAGTTACTTCCAGACGTCGCTCGTTCGGATCATTGTGAAGGTATTGCCGGCGGCGCTATGCGTGGCCGCGGCCGGATTTGCGATGGCGCTGTTGCGTTAGGTTGGGGAGGTGTTCCAAGTGTGGGCCGGGTGGGGTCGCGTTCCTCCCGGATCTGCGCCGCCTCAGGAAGTCAACGTTGCTGGAGCCGATTTACATCGAAGCCGGCGAATGGACCACCAGAGAGGGACGCCGACGATGAGATTCCCCAGTGGAAGCAGAGGAACCAGAATAAGGATACGAGCCCAGTCGACGAAATCAGCGAAGAAGATAGCGGCGATCAGGTCGACGGTGAGCAGGCCCGCGCCGAGTCCCACCGCCCCGAGGAGTACGCCGCTGAGTTGCCGGGAGAAAGCGGCAAGAACGATGGGCCCGAGAAGGATCAGAGCACCCAAAGCCGCGGGGCCATCCAACGTCAAATCAATGGACTTCGCAAGTACAAGGAGGACCAGGAAGACCCCCATCGTCCAGCCGGTGCTGAGAATCGCGGTCTGAACGGGAGACAATGTGTGTTTTATAATCAAAGTTCCCTTCCTTTACCCAGCGTGGGCCCACGTGGGGTTTGGCCTCGGTCTATCGGATGCGGATCGATCCGACGTTGGTGTGGAGGTTGATTCGGCCTTCGGAATTGCCGAGCGTGGCTCGCAGCGACTTCTTGATGTTGCCGGTGACGCTGAGCGGGCGGTCGGTGTGGATGGAGCCTACGTTGGCACCGGCGCTGATCTCGGCGGAGATTTCGGTTGGGCCGGTGAAGTTGATGTCGCCGACGTTGGTGCTCAGGCTGGCGTCGAGGGCGGCCGGGGCCTGCGGCGCGTAGACGGCCTTGATGTCGCCGACGTTGGTGTGCAGGTCGAGGACGCCGTGCAGGTCGGTGCAGGCGATGGAGCCGACGTCGGTGCGGGCGCGCAGGCTGTCGGTGAAACCGGCGGTGCGAATGTCTCCCACGTTGGTCGTGCAGTCCAGTGCCAGGGCTGCCGGCGCAGCGATGGTGAAATCGACGCCGAGTTGATTCCTTCCGAAACCTCCTGGTTTGATGGCCTTGATGACGAGCTTGTCGCCGGACGGCTCGACCGTGATGCGGACTTCTTCGACGAGTTGTTCGGCTTCTTCCTCCGCTTTTGCCTTGACGGTGATTTCGGCCGTGATGCGGGCCTCGGTGACGTCGGCCACTTCGATTTCGATCGTGCCGACATTCGTGCTGACGTCGAGGGCGGCGATGCCGTCGAGCGAGGCCGTGAGCTCTTCGGTGCGCTCGGCCCTGGCCTTGAGTACGTCCCCGAAGGGAACGTAGCAGCCGGCAAACAGCGTTATGCACGCCAACGCGACATACAAACCGATGGGAGCGGACACACCTGCTCTCATTTCTCCATCTCCTACGTAGGGTCCATTTAGCCCTATAGACGCGGGCCGGAGACAATTATTACATGCATTTTCCGGTTTTCAAGCGGCGGGAGCATTTTGTTTTGACCGTGATGGGGGTTTTCGTTATGGTCTGGGGCCGTTATGGAGGAGGGGGTGGCAAGAAAACGTTTGGAGATTTCGATGCCGAATCTGATTTTGAATGGTGATTACCAGCCACTCTTGGGGTTGCGCGAGACGGAACGCGCGATCAAGTTCATCAAGGACTATTTCCAGGACCACATGGCCGAGGCGCTGAATCTGCAACGCGTTTCGGCCCCGCTGTTTTTGCGGAAGGGCTCTGGGATCAACGACGATCTCAACGGGGTAGAGGCGAAGGCCGGCTTTCGCATCAAAGACGACGGGTACAGCGAGGTGGAGTGCCTGTTCTCGCTGGCGAAGTGGAAGCGGATGGTGCTGGCGGACTACGGATTCGCGCCGGGCGAGGGGCTTTATACCGATATGAACGCCATCCGGCCGGACGAGGAATGCCTCGACAACCTGCACTCGGTCTACGTGGATCAGTGGGATTGGGAGCGGGTCATCGGCAGGCGCCAGCGGAGTCTGGATTTCCTTCAGGAGATCGTACGGGCCATCTACGCCGCGCTTCGTCAGACGGAGGCGGCGGTTCACGAGCGGTACTCACAGATCGAGCCGGTCCTGCCTTCGGAAATCGCGTTTGTCCACGCCGAAGAGTTGCTGCAGCGCTGGCCGGATCTGGACCCGCGCGAGCGTGAGGATAAAATCGCCGCCGAGCGGGGGGCCGTGTTTGTTGTCGGCATCGGCGGCGAGCTGGCCGACGGCAGTCTTCACGACGGCCGCGCGCCGGACTATGACGATTGGGTGACGCCCACCGGCGACGGTCGCCGCGGGCTCAACGGTGACATTCTGTTGTGGTACCCGCTGCTGAACCGGGCGTTTGAAATCAGTTCGATGGGAATTCGCGTCGACAAAGAATCGCTGGTGCAGCAGTTGGAGATTCGCGGCGCGCGCGAACGGTTGGAGTTTGCCTGGCACAAGCGTCTGCTTGCCGGCGAGCTGCCGCTGAGCATCGGCGGGGGGATCGGCCAGTCGCGTCTCTGTATGTTCTTGCTGCGCAAGCTGCACGTGGGCGAGGTGCATGCCAGCGTGTGGCCGGAGTCGATGATCGAGAAGTGCAGGGCCGCCGGCGTGAACTTGTTGTAGCGACCCTGCGTTTCGTGTGTGGCGCAAAATCGAGGGGATGGCTTATCGCCATCCCCTCGGTATCGTGCGGCCCAATGTGCCGTCTTTGCCGGTTGATCTCACCAAGTGGGTAATTAGTTGTCGGTCTCGGTCAGGGAAGGCTCCACCGGGACTCCGGCGTCGCTGAGACGCAGCTCGGACGGTTTCCGCTGCAACTGTTCGATGGCCGAGAGAATGTCATCGGTCTGACCCTGGGTCGTGTTCTGTATCTGTTGCATTTGCGTCTGGAGCGACGTTTGTGTTTCGCGAAGCCGGGCAACCGACTCCATCATCGATTGGAGTTCCTGTCGGAGCTGGGTTTCGAACTGGAGGCGGTGGTTGCCGTCGGCGTCAAGCAGAGTGGCGACGCCGTCCATGCTCTCGTGCATGGTGCCCTGGAGGCTCGCGAGTCGCTGCTCGAGTGCCAGGATGCTGTCGGCCATGGTTTCCATGCCGGTCTGAGCGGTATCAAGGCGTTGGCTCCATTGCTGGCGGTCCTGGGCGAGTTCGGCGAGACGTGCCGTCACTTGCTGGCGGTCGGCCTGGGCGGCCTTTGCGAGCTTGGCTTGTTCCTGGCCCACGGCGATCAAATCGAGAGCTACCTGCCCGGTTGTTGCGGTAACCGTATCAAGGCCGGCCTGCATCGATTCCTGCATGTTGTCCAGGCCGCTTAGTTGATTGGCGACCGCTTCGTTATGGCTTTGCAGGCTTCGTTCGAGTGTCTGCTGCTTCGAAGCGACGGCGATCACGTCGAGTGCGGTTTGTCCGGCGGTGGCGGTAGCCGTATCGAGGCCGGTGTGGATCTGCTGCTGGCCCTTTACGACGCCGGCCATCTGCTCGGCAACGCTCTGGTCGTGATGTTTCAGCGAATTCTGCAGTTCCTTTTGCGTCGAGCTCACCGTTTGGAGATCGGTCGTCATCTGACCGGCCTGCTGATTGAGGGCATTGAGGTTTGCCGCGACGTTTTGCTCCAGACGGGTCTGTGTCTGTCCCATCGCGTTGAGGTCGAGGGCTGTCTGGCCCGCAGTTGCCGTGACGATGTCGAGATGGTCCTGGAGGCCGCCTTGGCCCTCGGCCAGTTGTGCGAACTGGTGGGCCGTGGTGTCGTTGTGGCTCGCGATGGCTTGCAGCAGTGCGTCCTGTCCGCTCGCGGCGGTTCCGACGTCGTCGGCAATTCGATCCGTCTGCTTGTGCAGAGAACTGACGCCTGCTTGCAGCGTCTGCTGGTTGTCGGCGAGTTTCGCGACCTGTGTGTTGAGGTTCCCGCCGGCGACTTCGAAGCTCTTTCGCAGTGAGGCTTGTTCGGCGGTCATGGCGTCGACGTTGGAAGCGAGATCATTCGTTTTACCAGCGAGGTCGTTGATGCCGGCCTGGAGGTTTTGTTCCAGCCTGGCTTGGCCGTCGCCGACCGCAAGCACGTTCAGGGCGGTTTGGCCGGTCGTCGCTGTTACGGTGTCGAGACCGCTTTGCAGGGCGTGTTGGTTGTCCGCAAGCTTTTTCATTTGGCCCTGGACCGCGCGGTCGTTGCCTTCGACGGTCTGCTGCAGCGTTTGCTGGGTCGTGGCTACGGCAGTGAGATCGGTTACTGCCTGGGTCGTCTTTGTGTCAAGAAGCTCGATTCCATTTTGCAGGCTCCGCTGATTCTCGGTCAGCGTTGCTGTCTGTGTGCCGATCTCGTTTCTGACGGTCTTCACGTTTTCATGCAGGCTCGCCTGTCCGGCGGCCACCGTATTCAGATTGGCGGCGACCTCGGAGGTTTTCTGGTCGAGGGTGTTGATGCCGGTTCGCACGGCCTCATGTTGCCTGGCCTGCTGGTTGTCCATGGCGAGCAGGTCGAGCGTCATTTGGCCGGCCGTGGCCGTTACCGTGTCGAGATGGTTCTGAAGATCCTGCTGATTGTTCGTCAACGTTGACATCTGTGCGGTGACGGTTTCAGCCTGGCTTTGCACGGAGTGACGCAGCGCGTCCTGTCCGGCGGCCATGCGATCCGTTGTGTCGGAAAGATCGCTGATGCCGGTCCGTATGGCTCTTTGATTTTCCGCGAGAGCCCCCATCCGGGTGTTGAGGGTGGTGGCGTTGGCCGTGATGCTCTGATGCAGCACGTTCTGTCCCGAGGATAGCTCATCGAGAGAAGCCGTCGTCAGGTCCGCCTTCTGGTGCAGGTCGTTGATGGAGGTCTGGACGCTCTGCTGGTTTTCGATGACGGCGGCTACCTGGCCGGTCACGATCTTCTGATTGGTGCCAAGCGTTTTGTGGATGTCCTCCTGACTGGTTGTCAACACCGTGACATTGCCGGCCGTTTGGGTGGCGGTGTTGGAGACTTCGTTGACGAGGGCTCGCAGGTTTTCCTGGTTCTGCGTCACTACCGTGATGCGCTCGGCCAACGATTGTGTCTGGCTCTGTGCGGCGGCGTGAAGGGCTGTCTGTCCTTCCGCGATCCCGTTGGCACGACTCATCACTTTGTCGGTCAGTGTGTGGAGGTTGCCGAGCTGGGCGTCAAGCTGGTTCTGATGCGCGCCCAGCGAAGCGATCCGGTTGTCCAACTCTGCGTTGTCGCTTTCCACCATCGCGTGCAGTGTCTGTTGCTCGTTTGCCAGGGTCACGAGCTGCTCGGTCATGTTCCGATCCGCTTGCTGTAGATGGCCGATGCCTGTCTGGGTCGTTTTCTGGTTGTTGGCGACGGTGGCGATGTTCCTGGCCAGTTCCTGCTTGTTGTTCTGGACCAGGCGGTGCAGCGTCGCGTGCTCTTTGGCGACGGCAGCGACGTCTGCGGCGGTTCGCTGCGTGACGTCGGCGACCTGAACCACTCCGTCCTGGAGCAACTGCTGATTTTCCTCCAACGCCACCATCCGTCTGCCGAGGGCCTGGTCGCCGCTGGTGATGGTGTTGTGAAGCTGGGCCTGCTTGTCCTGGACGGTGGTGACCTGCACTGCAAGACTCTGATCGTTCTGATCCAAATCTTGCATGCCCTCTTGCAGGTCGGCGTTGTTGACGTGGATTTGGGAGGAGATGGTGGCGAGTTGCCGGGCGTTGGCGGCGACCATCGCCTGTAGTGTGACCTGGTTGTCCTCCATCCGGGTCATTTGCTCGCCGCAGCCGGCAGCGGCAAATGGCAAGATCATCAGGGGAATAAATAAGATGAGTGCGATGGCGATGCGTTGCGGGGCGATTTCCCTTCTTTTCATGGTAATTCCTTTCGCATATGTGTGACCATGAGTTCTCATCAGAACTACAATCTGAAGGTCCTATTGTATATGAGCGGGTGAGTCGCCCAGCTTGCCCAAATAACCTCATTACCAGTACTGGGAAGGGCTCCCCATCTTGTTATTTTTATCGGCAAGACCAATTCAAAAGCTTTACCTTTTATGGGACGAAATCGGAAGCTGGGACGTATGCAGGAGATACAGCAATCTTGGCGGAGAGCGTTTTGTTAGAGCCGGTCAATCCAGGGAGCGAATCCAGGAGTTGAATCGGTGCGAGCCGGCGTTTTCACGAACTTCGTGCAAAACGGCCTGAGAACGGTTATCGGAGCCCCGTCGCGTTCGCTGCTTGCATGTTCGCGACGGCGAAATACTTGCCTTGGCGGGCTAACATTGCTATAAAAGAGATTTCGTATCATGGTGTTTGTCCGGGGGGGATAAAGGAGCAGTCGCATTGGCACGTATCGAGAAACGAGGAGTGGTCGGCTCGGACGTCATAACGCTGAGTCGGGATTCGATCAAGGAACATTTCATAACGCTGACCCCGCAGGGTGATGAATCTCCCGAATCGCTGTTCCACAGGGCGGCCGAGGCAGTTGCGCAGGTTGGGGGCGAGGTGGTCTCCATCGAGTCGCTTGGCATGGCGCCTTCGGACAGGGGTAGCCTGGACGTGCTGAACGCCAGTTTCAGCGGAGACGGTGTGCCGGTAGGATGGGTGGAGAATGCGCGGACCGACAATCTGTGCGGCGTTCACATCTGGCTCGTGGAAGGGGCGAAGGTGGTTCCGCTGTGTCTCGACGGCCGCCGCGTGGGGACCGCGTTCGAGGACGACCATGCCCGGTACTTGCGCCTCGTTGGGTTGCTTCCGTCCAGCCCCGCGGGATCCCGCGAGGAACAGACGCGACATGTTTTGCAGCAGATGAACGCAGCGCTGTTGAATTACGGCATGACGTTTTCCAATGTTCTGCGCACGTGGTTCTACAATACGGACATTCTGGACTGGTATGGCAATTTCAATGACGTCAGAGATGCGTTCTTTCGGGAGAAGGAAGTCTTTGGCGGGTTGGTGCCGGCCAGCACGGGGGTGGGCGGATGCAACGCCATCGACGCCGCCCTCATCGCGGGAACGTTCGCCGTAGAGGCCGGGGGCGCAGGGGTGAAGGCGTTGGCGGTTCCCTCGCCGCTGCAGTCATCGGCGCTGGACTACGGCAGTTCCTTCAGCCGGGCCGTCGAGCTCGACACGCCGGACCATCGCAGACTGTATGTCTCCGGAACCGCCAGCATCAACAAGGCGGGCAAGACCGTTTTCCTCTCCGATACGCCCGCCCAGGTCAAGCTGACCATGGAGGTTGTCCAGGCCATCTTGCGTTCGCGCGACATGGATTGGACGGATGTCACTCGCTCGCTGGTGTATTTCAAGAACGCCGAGGATGCCGGCCTGTTCGCGGCATATCGCAAGGAAAACGACCTGCCGGCATTTCCGGCCGTCGTGGTGGAAAACGATATCTGTCGCGACGATCTCCTCTTCGAGATTGAGGTCGATGCGATCAAGACGCAATAGTCCTTTATGTCTCCGGCGGGGAGCTTCCAGGGGGCTCTCGGTGGGTTCGTTTACGGACGTTCATCCTGAGAGGATGGCTCGTGTCATCGAAACGTCGTAGACATCACACGCGGCACTTGGACCGAAAGAAGCCGGCGCGGGCGAGGACGAAAACATCGCAGCAGGCTACCGGGCGCGCCGGCGATCGCAAAGGCGGTACGCCGCGAAACGAGGGAGAGATTCGGCGCAGGCCTGTCAGCGGATACCGCCTGTGGTTGTTTCGCATCGTCGCCGTCGTTCTGGGACCCATTATTGCTTTGTGTCTCTTCGAGGTGATTCTGCGCGCTGCCGGTTACGGCTATCATCCGCACATGACGGTGCCGTGCGAGGTGAACGGCGTCCCTTGTCGAGGCGACAACGTGAAGTTCGCGTGGCGTTTCTTTTCTCCGGTCCTGGCGCGAGAATTTGAGCCGTTTGCTTTTCCCGCGGAAAAGCCGGCCGAGACCTGTCGCATCTTTGTGCTGGGAGCTTCCGCCGCCCAGGGTGTGCCGAACCATGCATTTTGCTTCGGGCGTTTTCTCGAGCTGATGCTGCAAGATCGGTTCGGCGACTTGAATTTTGAGGTCGTCACAACGGCGATGGCCGCGATCAATTCGCACGTGGTTCTGGAGGTGGCCCGGGACTGCGCCCGCTACGACCCGGATTTGCTTGTGGTGTACCTGGGCAACAATGAAGTCGTCGGCCCTTATGGCCCGGGTACGGTGCTCTCGCCGGCTCTATCGAATCTGCATTTGATCCGCTGGGGCATCGCTCTGCGCAGAATCAGGGTCGGCCAGCTTCTCTGGCGTGTCATCGCGGGCCGGGGACCTGCGGGGAAAAGGCCCGACCGCTGGCGCGGCATGGAGATGTTCGTTGGACAGCGGGTGCGCGTCGATGACCCGCGTCTCGAGGTTGTCTATGACCACTTTCGTCGCAACCTCGAGGGAATCTGTCACGTAGCCGCCGGCGCGGGAGCCGAGACGATTCTGTGCACGGTCGGCAGCAACCTCAGGGACAGCCCGCCGTTTGCCTCGCTGCACAGGCGGGACCTGACGCAGCAGCAGACCGAGCGTTGGCAGGAAGCCTACGATCGGGGCGCGGCTTTTGAATCCGAGGGACACTACGATCAAGCGATCCAGTGTTATTTGTCTGCCGACGGGATCGATGATTCCTATGCCGATCTTCAGTTTCGTCTGGGACGATGCCACGGACGTTTGGGCGAGCAGGATACCGCCGGCGCCCGGTATATCCGGGCCCGGGATCTCGATGCCCTTCGGTTCCGGGCCGATACGCGCATCAACGCGGTGATTCGGGCGGTGGCGGACGGTGAGCGTACATCGGGCGTTCGCTGTGCCGACGTCGTTGCGGCTCTGGAAGACGCGGCTCCCGGCGCTGCGCCGGGAGAGGAGTCGTTCTACGAACACGTGCACCTGACCTTTCAAGGCAACTACCTTGTGGCCAGGACTGTCGTTCGGCAGGTTGAAGCCTTCTTGTTGGACCGGGCCGAGAGTGCCGGGGCGCAGGCTGAAGTGCCAACGCAAGAGCAATGCGCGCAGCGCCTGGCGCAGAGTGACTGGAGTCGTCACGAGACACTGGAGACGGTTGTTCACTCATTCCTGGCCAAGCCGCCGTTTACAAGTCAGCTCTATCGTGAAGAGCGCGTCGCGCTGTTAGAGCAACGCTTGAGCGCACTTAAAGAAAGCCTGACCGATGAAGCGTTGCGAGGCATCTGCGTTCGCTATCGGGCGGCCATTGAGCGAGCCCCGGGCGACTGGCGTCTTCGCTGGGACTATGGGAAGCTACTTGCCGAGGATTTGCAAGAGTACGATGCGGCCGCTGCGCAGTACAGGATCGTTCAGAGACTGCTGCCGCATTCTCACATGGGCCATGACGCCCTGGCCTCGGTGCTCCGGGCGCAGGGCGACCTTGACGGTGCGATTGCCGAGTGCGAAAAGGCGCTGGCGATCAAACCAACGTTTGGCGCCGCACATTATCATCTCGGCTCGTGTTATCAGAAGCAAGGCAAGAGGGACGCGGCGATACGGCAATACCGGCGGGCCATCCGATTTGCACCGGATGCGACGGCGGCCTATCTGAACCTGGGCGAACTGCTCTTTCGAAAGGGCGAGCTTGCGGAGGCCGCCGAGGTCTGCCGAGCGGGTCTGGCAGTTGCGCCCGATCATCCGCTGCTTCACTGCAATCTCGGCATGTTGTCGATCAAGATGGGACAACGCCGTAAAGGGGCCGAAGAGATTGCCAGGGCGTTGCAGCTTGATCCGAATTCGTCGAGGATTCGCAAGATAGCCGACACCTTATTGGGGCCCGGAGCGAGTCGGTGACGGTCTCCGTCGTGTCGACGTTGCCTCCGCCCAGGTCACTGGTGTGCGATCGGGTACGATTCCTCGGGTGTGGAGGAGGGGGCGGCCCCGGGAGTCGCCATCGTGATGGGCATCGCGACGTCTACTGCCGCGGGACCGCGCAGGACCCGGGCGAGTCTTTCTCCCGTAGCCCGAACCGGCGCACCGACCAACTCGGGGACGCTGTAGGTCCACAGGCACGAGTCATAGTGGAAGGGGTCCTTCTGGGGTAACAGGATGGGCTTGCAGGCGCGGCCGTCTTCGTCGATATAGCACAGGTAGGTTCTGGTGAAAAGGCCCGTCCCTCGCTTGCTACTGAACGCGATCCAGCGACTGTTGCTGGACCAGCTATGCCAGCTTTCGCTCTCGTCGCTGTTGACTGCCAGACGGCGGTACGGCTCGCTTTCGGCGCCTGCGGTAGACTGAAGGTCGATGATATACAGGTCGCTGCTCTTCTGGTAGACGGGAAAGCACCCATAGTCGCACATGCAAAACAGCAACCAGCGTCCGTCCGGACTGACCCGGGGCAGGAGGATGCTCTTGCCCGTCTGCTTTGCCTCGAGGACCGTCTCAAGCCGTCCCCATCGGTCCCGGTCGAGGTCATACGGGATTCGAACCAGATCATAGCGTATTTGGTCATAGCAGGCAGGTATGGCGTTGCGTTCCTTCCACGTCAGGGCGGCGCTGCAGAAATACAGATATCGGCCGTCGGGTGACCAGGTGGGATACGTTTCGAGGCGGTCTTTGCGCGCCAACGGCTCGGACGTGCGGATCTGCTTTGCATCGAGCATGTAGCAGGCCAGCAGAGAATCGAGATCGATCACGTCGCGCACCTCACGGTCCGCCGAATGGAGAAACATCGCCACCTGGTTCACCGAGTAGGTGATCAGCTTGCCGCTGGGATGCCACGACGTGTATCCGAATTTTGTCCCCACTTTGCGGATGTGGCCGTCGTTATTGACCACCGCGGCACTGCCGTATTTCGAACTGCGACTGCTGATCAACATGGTGTCGGTTCGATTTGCGCAGAACGTGTGGCAGTTCAGGCAGCCCCCGCCGATGTTTCGATTGTGCAACACGACAGATTCGTCGAAAGTGGACAAGTCGCGTTGGTAGATGCCCATCTCTCGCCAGACGCTATGGGCGGGGTGGATTCGTCGGTAGACCAGGTATCGGTCGATGTCTTCTACGGCAATGGCGTTGGTGAAGGATTCGAACCGACGCCACGCGGGTCGCGTTTTCTTCGGTCCGTCGGCGGAGGGAGCGGGCAGTACGAAGACGTCCACATGAAGCGTTCGACCCCGGTTGATCTCCAGCAGGGTGCGCCAGGGGCGTTGGGGGATTCGGATCTCGCCGGATCGGCTCGATATCTCGATCGATCGGCCCTTCGCGGAGCGAATTCGGACGTGATAGCGGGAGCCGGCTTCCTGAATCCGGAAATTCAACGGCGCGATGTTAGGCGGGATCACGACGTTACGATAATCGGGGTAAATCGCCGCCGGTCGGGCCACGGCGATGCATGCGTCGTCTGGAAAGGCCGAAGACTTGTCCTGCGACACGAGGCCGCAGGTTACCAGAACGAGCGCCGCGAGGGCCGATAGCGGGAACAGATGCCGGAGGTGTTCACTCATTTCTGCCTCGGTGAGAATCCGTACATGTGGTAGAAGAAGTAACTGTCGCCGTAACGCTCGGCCAGTTCGGCGAAGGCCGCACGTTTGTCTTGATGGTGGCTCCTGTATATCCGACTGAAGTCCTCGATCTGTCGTCTGCGCTCGGGGTCGAGGGAACGACCCGGCAAACGGACGGGCCGTTTCGTGCCGTACATGTATATCAAGACCGCTTCCTGGTAGAGGCGAGGGACCTCCGTGTACTCGAAATCGTTTAGCCGCTCGATAGCGCCGACGAATCGGTTGAGTTGTCGGTTCAGCAGGTACGAGGTCATCAGGTATTCGAACGCCATGCGGTTACATCTGTTGGTTTCGAGCAGCGCCTGGAGTAAGCTCTCGCGCGAGTAGAAACCGGTCGTGGAGTCTTGTGTGAGGTGGACGCGGCGCAGGTGGTCGATCCGAGGGTCCGCAGTGAGGTTGGGGTCGGAGCCCAGACGAGCCAGTGTGTCACGGGCCCAATCGTCATGGAACAGGGTTTTTGTCAACGTATGCAGATAGATGCGCGCCGCTCCGGTTCTTTTCTTGGCCAGGTTGATCGAGGCCAGGCGTTTGAGGAGAAAAGGCTGCTCTCCGAAGATCGCGATGGATTCCGTGAGATTCTTCTCCGCCAGATTCAGCAGGCCGAGATCGATGAGCGTGTCGAACTTGTGCCAGTAGTGTAAGACGCGATCTTCACCCGTCAGCAGCAGAGCGTCCGGATGCTGGGGGTAAGAGAAGGCGTCGTAGGGCAGGCGACCCGTATGATAGAGCGCGCGATCGACCGCATTCGTTAGCGCCCAATGAGTGGTCGGATAGCGCCCGGCAGTCTCGAGTACCTGCGGCCACATGCGGCGATGCGAGCAGTAATCGACGGTAAAGAGGACCTTTCGCTCGCGATCCTGTGTGGCGAAAACCACTGCCGCGCCGGCGACGACCCACGTTAGCGAGGCCAGTACCGCACGCACGTTTGCGGGAAGCTCCCTGCCCCGTTGTATCGTTGCCAAGAGGGCACGTGTGCGTTTGCCCGGCAGTCTGGTGGCAAGCTGGCCGAGGGCTCCGACCAGAAGGGCGGCCGGCAGGAAGAGATACAACGCATAGGCCAGGGGCAGGTCTTCTTCGGCGCCCTGCAGCGCGAATTTCTCCCAGGGGTAGGGCAGCAGCGCACCGTAGGCGTTCGCCGGTCGCTGGCTAAAGGCCCACACTCCTTCGATATAGGGAAGCACCGCGCCGAACAGCAGACAGGCCACCGCGATCTGGCCCCGACGTTGCACAACTTCGTGGAGGATGACGATGCCTGCAAACACGAGATACGCTCCACCGGCGACGGTGTAGAGGATCAGTGACAGAACCGCGAATGCGATCAGGCTTCGCGCGGTTTGGGAGGCTTGCTGGGGCCGACCCTGCTTCGTCAAAACCAGGTACAGACACACGAACAGCAAGCTCGTCGTCAAGGCGGTGGCGGTGACAAAGTGGAAGCTGTAGGACGTGTATGTGCCCAGCAGAATCAAGGCCGGAACGAAACGCAGCCAACGCAGGCTTGGCAAGCCGAATCGTTTCAAGATGAAGTCGGTCGCAGTGCACGTAAGCCAGGCCTGCACCGTTGCCACGGCGGCGCCGGCCCAGCCGACATAGAAGAGTTGAGAGAAGAATGAGCCGCCATACTCGACGATCCCGCCCGGGTAGCGCAGAAATTGCTCGAAATAGCTCCAGCCCGTGTAGAAGACGGGGAAATTCGTGATGATCCCGGCTCCGTGCGCGATCAGACGCAAATCCACCACCTGCCACAGGTACAGGTAGAACAGCACGCACAAGAAAACGTCTCCGACGACTCTGCCGGCGTTAACCGCAGGCGCCGTTACGGTTCCTGTTGGTTTCGTGGATGCACCACGCTGGGATTTGCGAACTGAACGCAGCATCAGGGCTCACATGCCTATCCGTCAGAAGAGGGGATAAATGAAGACAGCCGCTCCGGAGCCTCCCAGCAGAACCAGCAGGCACAGCAGCAGCAGAACGATAATGATGGGCAGAAGCCACCACTTCTTGTTGTGCCTGAGAAAACAGAGAAACTCCACGAGAAGCGAGGGGTGCTTGCCCTGCGCCAATTCCTCGAATTGGCGCGACTTTTCCTTGGTGCCATTTCGTGTCATTTTGCGGTGCCCGTCTAAAACTGGTGAAAATAACGGTCCATATCTGCCGGCGGCCGGCGGCATATCCAGTAGCTGGTACACGAGCGGTCCAGATTACGATGTAGCGGGTCTCGGCGAATCAGGCGAAAGAACAGTCCCAGAGGCGTAAGCAAGAGGAAGTAAAACACAGCCAGCAGTACGAAGCTGATCAGATGTCCGATCGGCAGGGCAACGAGCGTTAGAATGAGGTAGACCACTCGCGTGGCTTTCAGTGAGACCAGGCTGCAAAGCGATATCCCGGCGCCGACGGCGAGAACAGCAATCGCCCAAACGACAGCGGCCCCCCATACAAAGACCAGTACCGCCGCGAGAATGGCGGACGCCACCGGCGCGGTGAGACCGAAGATACGCAACTGCCTGGGACCCGGGTGCCAATCGACTTCCATCAGCGGCATTCGCTACGATCCTTTCCTGGACGTTAGTCCAATTCGAATCGGGCTTTGTAGTCGTCTATTTCGTGTTGTTTCGCCTGTGACTGTTCTTCCTTGTAAAGAACCTGGTTCTCCAAGACCAGGACATCCATATTGGTGGCCATGAAGCATCGGTACGCATGCTCTGGGGAGCAGACAATGGGTTCGCCCCGGATGTTGAAGCTGGTGTTGATGACCGCGGGACAGCCCGTTCTGTTCTTGAAGGCGGTCATGAGTCGCCAGAGTTTGGGATGGCGTTCTCTGTCGACGGTCTGAATTCGGGCCGAGAAATCCACGTGGGTGATCGCCGGCAGGACGCTTCGCCTGGACTTGAGTTTGTCCAGTCCCTTCATTGTCCCGGGGTTGTCGCAGGTGGCGAGACGCTTGTCTTCTCGAACGGAGGCCACGAGCAGCATATAAGGGCTGTCTTGCTCCGGACGGGTCTCAAAGTATTCCGCGACGTTCTCGCGCAGCACGCACGGGGCGAAGGGCCGGAACGACTCGCGGAACTTGATCTTGCGGTTCATCAGCGACTGCATCTCTTCGCTTCGGGCATCGCCGAGAATGCTGCGATTTCCCAACGCCCGGGGCCCGAACTCCATCCGTCCCTGGAACCAGCCGATTACCTTGCCTTCGTCGATGAGCTGCGCGACCGTCGCGACCATCTCCGCCTCGTCCGCGTGGCTGTGGTACCTGGCGTTCGCCGAATCCAGGAATTCACGAATTTGGTCGTTGCTGTAGGCCGGACCCAGCAGCGAGGCGTGCTGGCTGTCCCGGTCGGTGGTCTTGCGTTCGTTGTCGAGAAGCTGGTGCCAGACGAACAGGGCCGCTCCGAGCGCGCCCCCGGCGTCGCCGGCAGCCGGCTGAATCCAGATGTTGTCGAAGGGCGTTTCCCGGAGAATTCGGCCATTGGCCACGCAGTTCAGTGCCACACCGCCGGCCAGCACGAGATTGCTCATGCCCGTTTCGGCATGTACGTGTCGGGCGGCGCCGAGCATGATCTCCTCGGTGACCGCTTGAATGGAGGCCGCCATGTCCATTTCCCGCTGCGTCAGTGGCGATTCGGGGCGGCGCGGAGGTCCGCCGAAGAGCTTCTCAAATCGCGAACCGGTCATCACCATTTTGTTGCAGTAGGCAAAATAGGCCATATTCAGGCGAAAAGAGCCGTCTTCCTTCACATCGACGAGCTTTTCGAGGATCAGGTCGCGATATTTCGGCTCCCCGTAGGGGGCCAGCCCCATCATTTTGTACTCGCCCGAGTTGACGCGAAAGCCGGTGAAATAGGTGAAGGCCGAGTAGAGCAGCCCCAGAGAGTGGGGGAAATGGAGTTCGTGGGTCAGTTCGATTCTGTTGGCCCGGCCGGTGCCGAAGCTGGCGGTGGCCCATTCCCCGACGCCGTCCATGGTCAAAATGGCGGCCTCTTCAAACGGAGAGGGGAAAAAGGCACTGGCGGCGTGTGATTCGTGGTGCTCGGTGAAGACGTATCGGCCCTTGTACGTGTGCCCGAGAGCCTTGTCCATCTCGCGCGGCAGGTGGAGCTTGCGGCGCAGCCAGAGAGGCAGGCCCGCCAGGAATTGGCGAAATCCGAACGGGGCGTACCCTATATACGTCTCCAGCAGCCGCTCGAATTTGACCAAGGGTTTCTCATAGAAGACCACCAGGTCGATCTGTTCGCCCGACAAGCCGGCCTCGCCCAGACAGTACTCGACGGCGTGGCAGGGAAAGCGGCTGTCGTGCTTCTCTCGCGTGAATCGTTCTTCCTGGGCGGCAGCGACGATCTCGCCGTCCCGAACAAGGACGGCGGCGCTGTCATGGTAGAAAGCTGAAATTCCCAGGATATTCATAGTATTCACCAGATCTCACCGGGTCGCCGGTCATTCGACGATTCTTCGCTTTGCGACACGCCCTATTATAGGCGATATCGGCGGATTCACAAAGTGACATTGGGCGGGCCCGGCAACGCAAGACCGTGCTTTTTCGACATCAGGTGCAACTGGAGCCCTGATATTCGGCCGAAATGCAGGGCATATCCGTTAAATTTGCCGTTTGAGGCTCAAGTAAGTGTTGCAAAATGACCCTGATGCGGTAAAATACTTCTTTTCGCGCTTACGGCGCGTCCCGAAACCGTAGGACCGAGAACCTTTGCAGAGTTGATGCAGGAGTGGTTTATGTCAAGAGTATGCCATTTTACCGGCAAGAGGACGATTTCCGGGCGGAGCATCTCCCGTCGCGGTAAGGCCAAACGGCATGGCGGCGTCGGCAAGAAGGTCACCGGCGTGAGCAAACGGAAATTCAAACCGAATATCCAGAAGGTCCGCGCCATCGTGGACGGCAAGGTCTGCCGGCTGAGAGTTTCGGCCAAGGCGATTCGCAACGGGCTGGTGCAAAAGCCGCCCAAGCGGGATTACAAGCCCGAGAAGCAAGCGGCAAGCTGAGGTTTGTGGTTTCCAGGTGGTTGTGTACAAGCGAAGCGGGGCGGAACGAATGCCTCGCTTTTTCTTTTGACTGGGGGCTTAGATGCCGGAGAAGATCGACGGCGAGCAGGTTCGCAAGGTGGCGAAACTGGCCCGGCTGGAGTTGACGGACGCCGAGATTCAGGAATTCACCGGTCAGTTGGGGGCCATCCTGGGGTACGTCGATAAGCTGAGCGAGTTGGACACCACTGACGTGGAGCCGTTGGCGCATTGTCTGCCGATCAGCAACGTCTTCCGAAAGGACGAGGTTCGCGATTCGCTGGGCACCGAGCGCGTGTTGGCCAATGCTCCGCAGCGCGACGGCTCGTTCTTCAAAGTTCCCAAGATACTGGACGACAACTCCGGGGCGTAGCGAGCGCCGCCGGGAGGTGGCCGACAGGAGCGTGGTTTTGGGAGGTGCATGTATGAGAGCCGGGAGATTGATCTGCGTGATTGCAGCGGTGGCGTTGGGATGCATCGGTGCATGGGGAGAAAGAACCGCGATGGGAGCCAATCAGAGCGAGAAAAAGCTCAATAAACAAGTTACGAAAACCGTGCAGTGCGATTATCTGCTCTATCTTCCCCCAGGCTATGGTGAAAAGGAGCAAAAATGGCCGCTGATGGTGTTTTTGCACGGCGCGGGGGAACGCGGCGACAACCTGGAGCTGGTCAAGAAGCACGGGCCGCCCAAGCTGGTTGAGCAAGGCCGGGATTTCCCCTTCATCATCGTATCCCCTCAATGTCCGAGGGGGATCTGGTGGACGGAAAAGCTCGATACGCTCGTGGCGCTGCTCGATGAGATTCAATCGAAGTACGCTGTGGATACCGACAGGGTCTATCTGACCGGTTTGAGCATGGGAGGCTTCGGGACGTGGAGCCTGGCATGCCGCCATCCGCAGCGTTTTGCGGCCGTGGCGCCGATTTGTGGCGGGGGGCAGTGGTTTCTGGCCAACCGTCTCAGGGACGTCCCCGTCTGGGCCTTTCATGGCGCCAGGGATCGGGTCGTTCCCCTGGACCAGTCCAAATCGATGGTGGAAGCGGTCAAGAGGGCCGGCGGAGATGCGAAGCTGACCGTATATCCCGAGTCCCAGCACGATTCCTGGACGGCCACCTACGATAATCCAAAGCTCTACGAGTGGTTTCTCAGCCACCGCAGGAATAAGGAAAGCAAGTAACGTCCCCTATGTCTCTGGAAGATCTTACCGCCGTTGCGTTGCGAGAGCAGATCGTCGCCGGGCAGAGCACCAGCGTCGAAGCTACGCGGCTCGTGCTCGACCGTATCGAACGCCTCGACGGCAGCGTCGGAGCCTTCATCAGCACGTTCGGCGAGGAGGCTTTGAAGCGGGCTCAAGACGTTGACCGCCGGATCGCGGCCGGTGAGCCGGTAGGGGCCCTGGCGGGCGTCCCCGTGGCGGTCAAAGACAATATGTGCACGCGTTTCGGGGCTACTACCTGTGGGTCACGCATCCTGGGGAACTTTCACGCCCCGTACGACGCAACCGTGGTGCGAAAGCTTGTCGAAGCGGACGCGGTCATCGTCGGCAAGACCAATATGGACGAGTTCGCCATGGGCTCGAGCACCGAGACTTCCGCTCTGGGCCGGACGGTGAACCCCTGGGATACCGCTCGTGTTCCAGGCGGCAGCAGCGGGGGATCGGCGGCGGCGACCGCGGCACACCTTTGCTTTGCCGCGTTGGGCTCCGATACGGGCGGTTCGATCCGCCAGCCCGCCAGCTTCTGCGGGATCGTTGGTTTCAAGCCCACATATGGGCGGGTATCGCGGTACGGGTTGGTCGCCTACGGTTCGAGTCTGGATCAAATCGGGCCCCTGACCCGGAGCGTGGCCGATGCGGCGTTGTTGATGAACGTTATCGCCGGCCACGATTGCGCCGACAGCACGAGTGTGGGTGCAGACGTGGCTCCCGTTCCGGATTATCTTGCGTCTGTGAACGACCCGGTCGAGGGCCTCAGAATCGGTGTTGTCCCGGCCTTCAACGCGGGGGCCGATCCGTCCACCCAGGATGCGATAGGCGAAGCAATCGGCTTGTACCGTGCCGCCGGCGCGGAGGTCGTCGAGGTGGACATGCCGCACCTGGATTATGCCATTGCGGCCTATTATCTCATCGCCACCGCCGAGGCCTCCAGCAACCTGGCCCGCTACGATGGCGTCCACTACGGACACCGAACGCCGGAGCCCGACGACTACGTCGAGGTCTATACCAAATCGCGCGAAGAGGCTTTCGGCAAGGAAGTCAAGCGACGTATCATGCTGGGGACCTACGCGTTGTCCAGCGGTTATTACGACGCCTATTATTTGAAGGCCCTGAAAGTGCGTAATCTGATTCGGGGCGATTTCGTTCGGGTTTTCGAAACGTGCGATTGCATTATGATGCCGGTCTCACCGACGACGGCGTTTAAGATCGGAGAAAAGATCGACGATCCGCTGAAGATGTATCTGTCGGATGTCTATACCATCGCGGTTAACCTGGCGGGCATTCCGGGCATCAGCGTCCCGTGTGGGTTTGACGAGGCGGGCCTCCCGATCGGTTTGCAGATTCTCACGCCCGCATTCACGGAAGATAAGCTCCTGCAAATCGCCCGCATGCATGAATCGCAGACGGATTGGCACGAGAGGAAACCCGCGGTCGCCGAGTGAGTGGAAGAATGAGTGACTTGTCGTACAAGGTGATTGTTGGCTTGGAGATTCACGTACAGCTTTGTACGCGGACCAAGATGTTCTGCAGTTGTGCCCTGGGCTTCGGCGCCGAGGCCAACAGCCGGGTTTGCCCGGTGTGCCTGGGGATGCCCGGTTCGCTGCCCGTGATGAACGGACAGGCGGTCGAGTATTCGATGCTGGCCGCCATGGCGTTGAATTGCGAGGTGGCTGCGTTTACGAAATGGGACCGCAAGAGCTACTATTACCCCGATCTGCCCAAGAACTATCAGATCAGTCAGTACGATCTGCCGCTGGGGAGCAACGGATACATCGAGATTCCCGTCGGCGATGGACAAATCAAGCGGATTCGCATCCTCCGTGCCCATTTGGAAGAAGATGCAGGCAAGAACGTGCACACCTCAGGCAACTTTTCTCAGGTCGATCTGAATCGCGCCGGAACGCCGCTGCTGGAGATCGTCACGGAGCCCGATATGAGCGACCCCGAGGAGGTGCGGGCCCTGGCGGTCGAGTTGCAGCGCATCGTGCGTTATCTCGGCGTTTCCGAAGGGGACATGCAGAAGGGCCACATGCGATTCGAGCCCAATATCAATCTTGTCGTGACGCGGCCGGACGGCGAATTCCGAACGCCCATCGTCGAGGTCAAGAACCTCAACAGCTTCCGGGCCTTGGAACGCAGCGTGGCCTACGAGATCGAACGGCAATTGGACGAGTTTTTGGAAACGGGCCGCACCCTGGAGATGGGCAACAAGTCCACCCGGGGATGGAACGACGACGACCAGGTGACCGTGCTCCAGCGCGAAAAGGAAGAGGCCCACGACTACCGGTATTTTCCCGATCCCGATCTGGTGCCCGTGACCACGACGCCGGAGTCGCTGGATCAAATTCGCTCGCGTCTCTGTGAGTTGCCTTTGCACAGGCAGCTTCGGTACGTTCGGGAATATCAACTCAGCGACTACGATGCCGGTGTGTTGACCGCCGAGCGGGCCACCGCGGATTTCTTCGAACGCGCCGTGCAAACCGGCGGCGACCCGAAACGCCTCTGCAATCTGCTGACCCAAACGGGCTTGAAACTTGCCCACGAGCGCGGCTGCGACCTCGCGGGCTTGGGCGTTGAGCCCTCGGACGTGGCCGAACTGGCGAAGATGATCGACGCCGGCACCGTGAGCGCCGGCGCCGGGGGCACGATCCTGGAAGCCATGGTAGAGACCTCCAGAAAGCCCGCCGCTCTGGCCGAAGAGCTCAACCTGATCCAGAAAAGCGACGCCGGCGAGCTCGAGGGCGTCGTGGACGAGGTGCTGGCGGCCCACCCGCAAGCGGTCGAGGACGTCACGGCCGGCGGCAAAAAATGCAAGAAGGCAAAGGGATTTCTCCTGGGCCAGGTCATGCAGAAGACGAAAGGGCAGGCCAACCCGAAAGTGGTTTCTGAACTGCTCGACAAGAAATTGAACGGATAGTTTCCGGCAAATGAGGGGACAACCCATGAAGGTCGAAAGAAGCGCGAACATTGCCAAGGCACCGGTCGACGTGGAGGGGGCCCGTGGAATCGGGATTCGATGGCTCATCTCCAAAGAGGACGGCGCGCCGAACTTCGCCATGCGGATGTTCGAGGTCGAGCCGGGCGGACATACCCCGCTTCACCGGCATCCCCACGAGCACGAGGTTTTTGTGGTGGAAGGCAACGGTGTGGTCGTGGATGAGGGGCGGGAGCGTCCGATCGGGCCTGAGGACGTGGTGTTCGTCCCCGGTGACGTCGAGCACAATTTTCGGAACACCGGGGACTCGGCCTTGCGTTTTCTCTGCCTGGTTCCAATGTCGGCTGTTTGAAGGAACGCGCGAGCAAAGGCCGCGCGGGCTTCACTTCTTTTTGCTGCGGATCTTGCCCTCGGTTCCCGAGGCCAGCCTCTTGATATTTTCCCGGTGGCGCACGATGACCAGGACGGGAATCGCGGTGGCGGCCAGAAGTAAGGGCCACAGGGCGCTTGCCCGCCAGCTCGAATTTACCGCGATGGCGACGACGAGAGCCGCTGCGAAGGCCGCCGAAGCGCAGATGGAAGCCAGCGAGATGTAACGCCAGACGAGCACGACGGCCACCCAGACGACCAGGGCCACTGCCGCCGAAAGCGTGAAATAGGGCCAGATCCCCAGCGCCACGCCGAAGCTGGTCGAGACCCCTTTGCCTCCCTTGAACCTGAGATAGATGGGGAAGATATGTCCCACGATGGCGGCAATCCCAACCGCGAGCCACAAAGCCAGAAACGCGGGGCCGGCAATCGAGGTTGTTTCACCCGGTAGCGTGGCGGCCAGTGCCCGCACGCCCACCACCGGCAAAAGCCCTTTGAGCACATCCAGCAGAAAGCAGACATACCCCCATTTCCTGCCCAGCGCCCGCGCGACGTTCGTAGCCCCGATATTCCCGGAGCCGATCGCACGCAGGTCCTTGCCGCGCGCCCGCGCGAGAAGGAGCCCGAACGGCACGGAGCCGAAGAAGTAAGCGACGACGATTCCGCCGGCAAAAAGTGCATACATCAGACGCGTCCCTTCCTTTCCAGGATCGACTCATATAAACCAGAGAGTTCTCGCGCCACGCGGCGTACGGAGATACGTTCCTTCAGATCATCCTGTGCGATGGCTTGCATGGCCTTGGCGACGTTGGTCTTGTCTGCAAAGTAGCGGATCGCCTCAGCCAGAGCGACGATGTCCTCCGGTTCGTCAACCACCTTCCCATGGCGGCCGTTGGTGAAGTGGTCGACGGCGCCGTTATATCGCGTGGTGATCGCCGGTTTGCCGGCGACCAGCGTTTCGAGGATGAACCGGCTCGACGGGTCGTAGAACGTAGGCAGGATTCCCACGTCCACCACGGACAGGGCGTTCTGGATCTCCCCAATCGGCCCCAGGAAGGCGATGCGGTTTTCCAACCCGAGCCGCCCGGCAAGCTGTCGGTATCCTTCGGTCTTACCGGCCCCGACAACGACGAGACCTATGTTCCGCTCCACGTCATTGTGCGCGACCGTGGCAAACGCCTTGATCAGGCGGTCCAGTCCCTTGAGGCGAAAGTTGTGCGCGGCAAAGAGAAACAGCACGGGATCATTCTTCTTCCCGTGGCGCAACGACGTGAATATCCGGGCGCGAAGCTCATCGGCGGCAGCAGTTTCGACCGGCCGGTCGGTTTTGACACCGTTGAGAATCAAGGCGATACGTTGCGGATCGGTGGCGTAGTGCTCCTGGAACTGATCCGCGACATATTGCGACAAGGCGGCGATCGCCGGGCCGTTGGGGCGCTGGCACAGTCGTCGCTCGGCGGCAAGAAGCCTCGTCCGCCGCAGGTTCGCCGGCGCTGTGATCCGTTTGTACCATTGGACCGGGCCGCTGGCGTAGCTGGCAATGTTGCGACGCATGGACTCGGCGTACGTGCCTCCCCTGGGCTGATACACATCGCAGAAAGCGAACGGCAGAACGCTGTGGATGACGTCGTAACGGTGATCGGCCAGGTGCCCGGCCAGCGCCTCTTCGAACACCGAGAGTGTCACACGCTTACCCGGGACGTGCCGACAAAGCACGTGAGTATCCGGTGCTTCGCTCCGGCCTTTGGCGCTCAGGAGGGTTACCTCGAGTCCGAGATTCGACATCGCCTGCACGACCTCGGCGATGGACCGCTCGGCTCCTCCCAGAGCGACGTCGGTTCTCTCGATAATGATGGCGACCTTCTGTAGCATTTAGCACGTATGCGCTGGGCGTTCCTGGAAAGGGACGCGTATTCCGTGTTTGCGGTTGTGTCGCGCCATTCTATCTGCTTTTCGCGTCACTTCGCGAATGAAAAGTTTGTCGCGCGGGCGCAGTTTCCGCCGGCCCAGGTAGGACAGGAGAAACCGCAGGCGGTCAGTCCGGGAGAATCGCCCGGCGGGAGCGGAATAATGCAGTTGCGCGACGTCCTTGATCTGGTAGCGGCGCTGCCGAAATGGTTTCGACGCCCGCGCCAGGTCGATCAGGCACAGTTCGCCCGTCCGGGAGCAGAAAATGTGCGCGAAATACAGGTCGCGGTGCCGGTATCCCGTGTCATGGAACCGTCGGACATAGCGGGCGAGCTTTGCGATGAAGTCGCGGCGGTCCCGCAAGGTAGCGCTCGTGGCGGGGGCTTCAAAGCAATCCGGAAGCCGGCGCTCCAGGGAATCTGAATCCGGAACTTCCTCGGTTGCAAAGATGCTGCGCCGCTCGAAGAAGACTCCCCATTGTTGCCCGCAGGCCACGGTACGCGGTGTGTTGACGCCGGCCTCGGCCAGGCGAGCGGCTGCGTCGTGTTCCAGCAGGCCGAAGCTGCTGCGCCGATGATGAGAGAGCCAGTTGCGAATCTGCTTCAGGATCGGCGGGCGGTCGTAGCGCTTTAGAAACACTTTTCGCGGTACGGGTGACGTGGGCAGCTTGACCTCGAAGACCAGACGCCGTCGGAAACGGCCGATCGTGGGTTTGGCCAGGTCCCGGGCCTGCTCGAAGGCAAAGGCCGCATCCAGGGAGTCCAGCCCCATCCTGGTCAGCGCACCCTGGTACTCCCGGGCCACCCGGAAATGCGGGGTCACCTGGACAAGTTCTTCTCGGCCTGTTTCGTACTCTTGTGGTGCCATAGTCGAATCAAGAGCCTCGCAAACTGAAGGCGGCGCCTTCGTCCTCCTACGATTCATTCAGAAAATAGTCGGAGATTACGCCCATGAAACGGTTGTATTTGACCGCGTAGTGGGACAAGCCTTTCTCGCAGTGGAGCCGCGAGTATTCTTTGTCTCGATCGAGCAAGCCCGGAGATACGCGATCCCATTCTGTTTCGTCCATGGCCAGAAGGGCGTCGATTTTCTCCCGGTAGAAATCCGCCACCGGAAGATCGGAATATGCATTGACGAACCAGGGCATGATCCGCCCGATTTTTTTCAACAGGAAGTTGTGTTCGGCACCGAATTCCAGGCACGTCTCGTCGGTGAAGTTTTTGAGTCGCTCCATCTTCTCGGCGTTGATGAAACCACCGTTGAGGCTGATTTCGTGGGCTTTGGTGCCGGGGAAGGGGAAGAAGTAGGTCCAGCGGAAGCGCCCGGGTTTGGCTCGGCTCAGCAGTTCGACCGTCTCGAATACGTCGGCTCGCTCCTCGTGGGGAAAGCCGATGATGATGAAGACCGAACTGTGCATGCCGTGACGCCGCACGGTGTCGATCGCCTCGACGATGTTGTCGTTGGTCATGTGGCGGTTCAGAATCGTGTTACGGATGTTGGGACTGCCTGACTCGAGCCCGAACTTGACGATCTTGCAGTTGGCCTGCGCGAGATAGCCGGCGCAGGCGTCGTCGAAGAATCCCACGTGGGCGTTGACAACAAAGGGGATATCGCAGACCTTGCGATACGCGTCACAGAACTCTTTGACGTAGTCTTTGTCGAAGGTGAAAAGGTCGTCGTCGAAGATGAACATGCGAATGTTGTGATAGTGCCCGAGGAGATATTTGATCTCATCGATCATCTGTCCGACCGTGAACCGCCGGATGTAGTTGAGTTCCTGGAAGCTGCACTGACGGTCTTTCTTGTACGCTTCGACCATGACGTGATTGAAGCAGTACGTGCACGAGAAGGGACAGCCTCGCGATGCCATGAGCCCGACCCAGCCGTTCTTCGCGTCGATCAGCCGCTGAAAGTCCATGCTCTCGTAGTCTTTGAGCGGCAGCCGCGTGAGTTCGGGCAGGGGACCGACCGGATTGATCTTGACCCGGCCCTTCTCGGCCCAGGCGAGATTCGGGACGTTCTCGACGCTCTCGGCACGCTGCATTTTCTCGACGAACTCCGCGAGGGCGTCTTCACATTCGCCTCGGAAGACGTAGTCAAACAGTCCGGTCTTGAGGATTTCCTCGGCGTTGGCCAGCGTGTGGATACCACCGATGACGAAGGGAACGGAAAGTTTCTTTCTCGCCCACTTAGCAAGAGTCTGCGTATAGGCCCACTGGTTCGTTACGACGGAAAACGCGAGCATGTCGGGTTTCTCTCGCGCGAGGTGTGCGAGAAACTCCTGCTCCGACGGCAACGGCTCAATGTCTTCGCAGAGTTGCCAGAAGGCGATTTCATGTCCGGCCCGTTTGAGGATGGCCGTCATGTGCGCCACGCCGTAGTTGAAGCCCAATTGAGAGTCTGTCGATGGGTATATGAATAGTATTTTCATCGTGGCTGTGCGATGGCGCGGACTCACGCGATCGCAGAGAGCTCCTATGTCGCCGACGTTTCTTCCGTCGCTTCGGGTTTTCGGCTGCGGCGGACTTCCTTGTATCGCGACGGCGATTTCGGAGTCCTTTCCGCCCGTTCCTGCATGATGCGCGAGATGATCTCGTTGAGCCCCACGTGCTCCGGATCGGTCAGCGTATTGACGTGTACGATTCTACAGTCGGTTTCCCCGCACGCGCTCCAGCGGCGGATGAAATTCTTGTTGTTGCTGCCGGCAAAGATGGTCAAGGTGGGGGTGCGCGCCGCCGCCGCGATGTGCTGACAGGCCGAGTCGTATCCGATGTACTCGTCACTGTGGGCGATGAGAGCCGCCATTTCTCCAATGGAGGAATCGACGGCTACCACTCCGTGCGAAATCGAGGGGAAGTCCGCTTTGGCGAAAGGTACTTGCACGCACGGAAATCCGCAGGTTTTCATGTGGGCGGCCAGCATGGTGGAATGGTAGATCTCGTCGGCACCAAAACCGCGGTCCAGGACCACTACCGTTCCGGGGATCGCCACCAGCGTACGCAACAGGCGTTTCTCGAATTCGAGGCCCACTCGTTTTCTCGGATTATGGCCCGCGCCGAAGTTCACCGCGATAACCCGGCGGGCTCCGGCCGCTCGCAACGCGGCGACATTCGCCTGCGCCGCTTTCATGGCCGAACCCGGCACCCAAACGGTCGGGTAGCAGAAATCCGCCTCGCCGAATACGCCGTCCATCCATTCGTTCGTCCACTCCGCCACGCACTTGCCGCTGGCCGAGAGCACGTGGTCACGCGTGTTCACGAACAGGTAGTTGTCCCGGTCGGTGACCGGCAGGACGCCGAGCTGCGAGATACGCGAGTCCGGATCGATCAGTAGAACGTCGTCGGTATTGAGGTCTGCGGTTTCCTCGCGCAGGATCTCGAGAGTCGCATGCCAACTGGAGAAGCGCTCGAAGAGCCCGCCGCGACGGGCGTAGCTCAGCTCGCGCAGGCGCAGCTCCGGATTGCCCCCAAAGAGGCCGTGCAGCTTGCGGTTGCCCACGATGAGCATATCCGCTTCGGGAAAGAGGTGTTTGAGCCGCTGGATCATGACGCTCAGGATCGCCACGTCGGCTCCTAAGGTCACGCGCGACAGAAGGACGATCAGACGCGGACTCCTGTTCCCTTTGTACCGGTACCGGTGCGTGTGGGTGGCAACCGCACGCTTGTACAACCGTTCGAACGATGAGATGCCGAAACGGGCCAACTGCCGGTCGAGGCTCTTGCCCGCCGGCACGCCCCGGCAGCACGTAACTACCTGGCACATCACCCGGCTGTACACCTCGACGGGGAGGTCCTCGAAGTCGTCGCACAGCTTTTCTACGATGATGCCGAAAAGAGCGGACGAAGCGATGTTGTTCAGGTCCGTTTTCGCAAAGAAGGTGGCCATTTCACAGAGCAGATCGATGTACGCCGAGACATAGTTGCCGCTCTGGAAGTATTTGTCGACGAACGAGAACGCCACCTGGCGCGACAGTTGCCCAAGGGCCTCCGGGTCGGCCTTGCCTTCGCGTAGTTTGTGCCATCGTTGCTGGTAAATCGCGGGATCCATGAAATTATTTTCACTTCCTCAGAAGCTGCTCTGCGGCGGCGAAGACCTCGTTCGGTTGAATGCCTTTCATGCACTCGTGCCCTCTGGGACAAACTTTCTTGTGGCAAGGAGAGCATTCGAGTTCCTTTCGTACGACGACGGTACGATCGAGGTTCGCGTTGGTATATCGCGGGTCGGTCGGTCCCATGATGACAACGACCGGCACGTTGAGCGCCACGGCGTAATGGCGCGGGCCGGTATCGTTGGTAATCATGAGGCCGCATCGCTGCACGAACGGCTTGAGCATTTCCAGGTCGATCCGACCCGCTGGGGGGCAGATGATCTCGGCCTGAGTCTGGCGGAGGACCGCTTGTACGATTTCTTCCTCGCCGGGCCCGGAGAAGATAATGACTTTGGCGTTGAGGTGCTTCTGGCACAGTTCCGCCACCCGAGCGAAGGATTCGGCGGGCCAACACTTTGAAGAGCCGAAGCTGGCGCCGGGATTCAGCCCGACCAGGAAATCTCCGTCGCGGATTCCATATTCTTGCAGCCGCGCCTGTCCCCGAGCGGCCAGTTCGGCGCCGATGTACAGCTTGGGCTGCGAACGCTCCGGGCAGGCAAGACCGAGCCAGCGGCAGATTTCGAGGTAGTAGTCCGCCATGGGAGCGGGAACCGCTTTGTGCCCGTTGCGTGTGGGAGCCGGGCCGCCCGCCAGCAACAGATTCCGCCACTGACGCCGATAGCCGTAAATCCGTTTGACGCCGCTCAATCGTATCGTCAATGCCGAGCGTATGGAGTTGGTCAGGACGATAGCGGCCTCCGGCTTCATTGCGCCGAGCTGTTTCCGCATGTCTCGAAAACCGGACCACGATTTGTCCTGGGCGTCCACGAAATCGTCGAACCAGGGGCTGTCCCGGAGAATGCCCCGGGCGTTCTTTCGCAGCAGGCCGATGATTCGGGTCTGCGGGAGATTCCGGCGCAGACACTCGAACACCGGTGTGGCCATCACGACGTCACCCACCCAGTTGGGGCACCGAATCGCTAATGTCTGGATGTCTCCAAGGACTGATTTCATCGTTGTCTATTTTCTTATAACGCAGCCTTTCGGCGAGAAGGGCGCTGCTCGTCGGATTGCTCCGGAATCGCACCGGCGGTGCGATTCTCGTCTTGCGTTTCCTGTTCCTTTTTTACCGTGGACCTCGCATGAGGTAAAACGTCAGAGCCATCAATTGCAGTACCGCGGCAAAGCCCAGCGCCACCAGGATCCCGCCATTCTGGTAATCCGAGCTCATCAGGAGCCAGAACGCAATCAACAGGCAGAACGGCACGAAAATCTGCACGATGCCCGCCAGCAAACGCAGAAGAGAGAATTCGCCGAACATCTCCGATTTCTGCATCCGCTTCAACTGCTCCAGGATGTTCGAAAGCAATTCTTCGACGTCCGGGCCGGATGTGGCAGGCTCGGGCGGTGCCGAAGGCGTTTGGGTCTGAGACGATTCAGGCTTGTCTTTCTCTTCCTGTGCGGCATTTTTGGGGAAGGGGGCGACGGATGCTCCTTCTTCCTCTGCTATTGGCAAGGCTTCCTCGTGACTCTTCTGGTCGGCACGATGATTCTTCTTGATGATGTTGATCGCCTCGCGGATATTGACCGCGATGTGATCGGGGCGGCATTTCTCTGCCTCCTCGCGGCCGGTCGGTGTCGAGCTTATGAGGATGGTTGCGCAGCCGGCGCGGCGGCCGGCCTCAATGTCGCGGCTGCTGTCTCCCACCATCCACGATTTGGCCAAATCAAGATCCATCTCCTTCGCGGCCGCCTGGAGCATGCCCGGCTCGGGCTTGCGCCAATCGCTGTCCTTTCGGTACCGGGCGATCGCGCCGTCGGGATGGTACGGACAATAGTAAATCCGATCGAGCGAAGCTCCCTTCTGGGCGAGCAATTCTTCCATTCGTTTGTGGATTCGTTCCAGCGTCTCCTCGGTGAGCATACCGCGTGCGACGCCCGACTGATTCGTGACGACGACCGTCTTGTACCCGAGGAGCTGTAGCTCCTTGAGAACCTCAGCCGTCCCGTCCAGCAACTCGACCTGGTCGGGATGACTAAGATATCCGGGATCGTGGATCAGCGTTCCGTCTCGATCCAAAAACACCGCGCTGTTCGACATAGCATTCTGTACCCGTCATGTCATTCGCAGAAACTTTGTTCCACGAGGTCGCAAATTATGTGATACGCCAGTTGGTGGATTTCCTGACTGCGGGCCGTCAGCGGCGCCTCGGCGCACAAGCATACGTCGGCCAGTGCTTCCAGCGGGCTGTCTGGCTTGCCGGTGAAAGCAATGACTCGGGCGCCTTTGCCCCTGGCGGTCTCGGCGGCCTTGAGGACGTTGGCCGAGGTTCCGCTCGTCGAGAAACCCCACAGGATGTCATCTTTCTTCACGTACGCCTCAACCTGTCGGGCAAAGACGGTACTGTACTCATAGTCATTGGCAATACAGGTCAATACGGACGTGTCGGTGGACAGCGCCACGGCGGGCAGGGCCTTTCTGTTCGCGCGGAAGCGTCCGACGAACTCCCCGGCGACATGCTGGGCGTCGGCGGCCGAACCGCCGTTGCCGCAGAGATACAACGTGCCCCCTCGCCTGAAGGTCTCGGTGATGGCTTCGGCCGCAGCGACCACGGCATTCGTGCCGGTACGCTCGAACTCGGTCAGCATCTGCTTATGAGCATCAAGAGCTTCCTGGATTGTCTCCCGGTTCATCGCGCTCATCGGGCCTCTGTCCGCAACGCCTTCATTTTCTCTATCGTGGCGGTCGAGCTCTTGCCCTTGACCAGCGGGGCGAGCATGATCCTGCCACCGTACGATTCAACCAGTTCGTGGCCGACGACGCCTTTCTTGCTGCCCCAGTCGCCGCCTTTGATGAGGATGTCGGGACGTATCTGCTCGAGCAGGGGCGTCGGCGTGGGCTCGTCGAAGATCGTGACAAAATCGACGCTCTCGAGCCCGGACAGCACGGTGGCCCGGTCGATCTGGTTGTTGATGGGCCGGTTTTCGCCTTTGAGGCTGCGAACGGAATCGTCACTGTTGACGGCGACCACGACGATGTCGCCTTGCGCCTTGCAGAATTGCAGGTACTCGATGTGCCCGCGATGGATGACGTCAAAACACCCGTTGGTGAAGACGACGGTTTGTCCGCGCTCGCGTCGCCCCTTGAGCTCGTCCAGAAGCGAATTGAGCGAGCGTAGCTTTGTGTTTGTCCCTCCAAACCGTTCGGCGATCTCGTGCACCATTTCCGAGACCGTCACCGTGGCTGTCCCGAATTTCTCGACGACGATGCCGCCGGCAATGTTGGCCAGATGAACGGCGGTGCGGTAATCACTGTCGGCCGCAAGGCTCACGGCCAGCGTGGCGAGCACGGCGTCGCCGGCGCCGGTCACGTCGTATACGTTTCGTGGCTTGGCGGGCACCAGCTCGCTGATATCTTCGGCAACCAGATAGGCTCCCTCCTTGTCGAGTGTGACGATCGCGGCATCGAGGGTCAGATCCCGGCGCAGACGGCAGGCGGCCTCGGCCGCCTCGGCAGTGCTCTCGATCGCATGCCCCACGGCTGTCGCGGCCTCCCGGCGGTTCGGCGTCAGCGCGGTCGCCCCGGAGTACGGCGCGTAATCGTGCCCGAGGGCCGGATCCACGAGAACTCGCTTGCCCGCCTCCTGTGCCAGGGCGATCATCCGTTGGCACAGCGGGGGGGCAAGCATGCCCTTGTTGTAATCCTGCAGGCAGACGACGTCCGCCTCACGCAGGTGCTCACGGTATTGCTGGATAATACGCTCGCCGAGATCGAGTGATAACGGTCCCGCCGGCTCCCGGTCGATTCGCATCAGTTGCTGCTTGTGGCGATGCTGGGCCAGGCCGATGAGCCTCTGCTTGGTGATTGTGGGGCGACCGGGAACCTCCTGCAGCCCCGCCAGGTCCGCACCAAGCGCCGCCAGGTTGTCCCTGAGCTTTTTCCCATGGTCGTCCTGTCCGATCACGCCGATGCAGACGGGCGTTGCCCCCAGCGCCGCCACGTCGGCGGCCACCGAGGCGGCCCCTCCGCAGCGGTATTGGGTTTCGGTCACCTTCAGTACCGGCACGGGGGCTTCGGGGCTGATGCGCACCGCGTCGCCGTAGACGTACGCATCCAGCATGAAATCGCCGACCACCAGAATTCTGGGGGCACCGAGGTTTCCTATCGTTTTGAGCAGTTGTTCGTACATGATTTTCCAAAGTCAAGTCGGGAGGCTCCCTGCTTCCCGAACATTTACAAACACTGCATTTTACCGCTCAAGGCGCGATCAATCAAGGCTGTAAACTCTGCGGCTCCCTGCCTCAATTGGAGTTGGATCGTCAGGCAGGCCAAACGGGGCTCCCGGGCCGGTCGGGGCAGGGGGACGATCTTCGTCCAGTCCTTCTGCGTGGTCACCACGAGTTCGGCACCGCACTGTTTCGCTTTCTCGTGGACTTCACGAAGGCAGCGGTTGGTGTAGTGGTAGTGGTCGTCGAAGCCATGCGATCCCACCAGAACGCATCCCAAACGCCGGAGGGTGTCGAAGAACGCTTCGGGATTTCCTATGCCACAGAAGCCGAAGACTCTCTTGTTTCGCAGTTCCTGGAGGTCGATGTCGTTGCCTTGTTCCACTGCGGCACTGACCGGGGCGTGGACGGATGTGGCCACTACCAGCTTGTCGTTGATCTGCCGGAGTCGCTCTTCGATTCGGAGCCGTTCGTCGTCAGTTACCTGGTCGCAGCGGGTCAAGACCACGGCATGGGCCCGGGCAACCCCGGCCAGAGGCTCGCGCAACAGGCCCGCCGGCAACAGCTTTCCGTAGCCGAACGGCAGCGTTGCGTCGATCGTCAAAATGTCCAGATCGCGCGCAAGCCGGCGGTGTTGGAACCCATCGTCGAGGAGCAGAACCTGGGCGCCGTGGTTGCGGACGGCTTCGGTTGCTCCCGCCACGCGATCGGGGTCGATCACCACCGGCGCCTCCGGACACATGGCCGCAAGCTCCGCCGGTTCGTCCGTCGCAGGGCGGGTCGTGCCCTGCGTTTCCCTGGCCTTGTACCCTCGCGTCAGAATAGCGACGCGCAGGTTCCTGCTCCGGAGGTAGTTTGCCAGCCAGGCAACCAACGGAGTCTTGCCCGTGCCACCCGCTGTCAGATTGCCAACGCTGATAACGGGTACGCCGGCGCGGTGGGCCGGCAGCCACCCAGCTGAATAAAGGCCGTTGCGGATGCGCACAGCTATGCCATAGCCGAGTGCGGCCGCACTCAGCAGACGCCTCGCGACGTGCGCCCGTGCGTCCAGACGCCGGCCCGAGACAATCGCTCTGAATTGGTCCTGGTTAATCGGCATGCCCGGTAGTCTTACCCGACAACCCTCCCCGGGTCAAGATCCGGGCTGGCCGCCAAAGAATCTTAGTTGTCCACATTGACCCTCAGAAGGCGATGTATTATGATCTTACCTGTGCGTGAAGGCAACGTTGATGCAGACGAAGGTTGGACGAAGCGGTGTGCTATTGGGAACTGTAGCATGCAGAGAGATTGTTTCTGTGTGTGACCGTCTGACTTTTGGTCGGATTGAGTAATAGCCTTGGAACGAGTGTGATATTTTCGGTTCTTCCGGAGGTGGCTGTGGGAAGATGGGAAAGACTGTGCATCTCCTGCTGTCAGGGGGGCAATGGCGTGCTCTGCGGGCTATGCGGTTCGGCCGACACCTTTGAGCGGAAAAGGACGTTTGAATGACAAAGAGCCTTAGAAGCGTACGGGAGCGGTCGACACCCGCGAGGATCGAGTCGTTGCGAGTCAAGAACTATCGTGCCCTGCAGGACGTGGAACTCAAGAAGATCACGCCGCTGATGGTTTTGCTGGGCCCCAACGGCAGTGGGAAGTCGACCATCTTCGACGTTTTCAATTTTTTGTCTGAGTGTTTCCAGTTTGGCCTGCGCTATGCGTGGGACCGGCGAGGAAGGGCACGCGAATTGAAGACGCGGGGACAGGGCGGTCCGCTTGTTATCGAAATCAAGTACCGAGAACGTCCGAAGCAGCCTTTGATTACCTACCACTTGGCTATTGACGAAGGCGGTAAAGGTCCCTACGTCCGCGACGAATGGTTGCAGTGGAAGCGTGGACGGTACGGCAGGCCTTTTCGGTTTCTTGAATACAAGGAGGGCCAAGGGCGAGCGGCGAGCGGAGAGATGCCGGATGAGACGGACGAGCGAGTCGAGACTCCGCTTCGGTCCGCCGATCTGATCGCGGTGAACACGCTCGGGCAATTCGCCGAACACCCTCGCGTGGCGGCCCTTCGTGAGTTTATAACGGATTGGTATGTCTCTTATTTGTCGATTCAGGATACCAGGGGGCAGCCGGAGGCTGGCCCGCAAGAGCGACTGAGCAAGACGGGAGATAACCTGCCCAATGTGGTACAATACCTCAAGGAGCAACACCCTTTGCATTTGGAAAGCATTTTCGAGACGCTGCGGCGCCGGGTACCGCGTCTTGAACGTGTGGAGGCAGAGCCAATGCAGGATGGCCGCCTGCTTCTTCAGATCAAGGACGCACCATTTGATAAGCCGATCATGTCCAGGTACGTGTCGGACGGCACATTGAAAATGCTCTCATACTTGATCGTTCTTATGGACCCCAATCCGCCGCGCTTCATCGGCATTGAAGAGCCCGAGAATTTCCTGCATCCGCGCCTGCTCCCGGAGCTTGCAGAGGAATGCCGCGCGGCATCAGATACTTCCCAAGTTTTGGTGACTACGCATTCGCCGTTTTTCCTTAACGGTATGAGACCAGAAGAAGTCCGTGTGGTTTACAGGGACGAGCGAGGGCATAGCCAAGCGCGAGGAGCGGCTGATCTGCAGGGGATTCGGGAATTTGTTCACGCCGGGGCGTCGATGGGGCACTTGTGGTTGGAAGGCCGCTTCGGCCTGGGGGATCCTCTGGTTAATTCCGGGGCTCCGAAGGAGTCAGGAGCCCGCCAATGAACGTAACACATGTGGAGGTGCTTGCCGAAGAGCCGTCAATGGAGGCGGCTTTGCGTGTGTTGCTCCCCCGGTTGCTGGGCGAGTTGACCTTCGAGGTCTACCCCTCTCAGTGCAAGGATGATCTGCTCGAGAAATTGCCCGCACGACTCAAAGGATACCGTTCTTGGCTGCCGAACGATTGGCGCATTGTGGTTGTGACAGATCGCGACGACGATGATTGCAATGTTTTGAAGGAGCGAATGGAGCGAATAGCCTGTGAGGTCGGTTTTGTCACAAAGTCCGCTGCCCGAGGTAATGCGTACTCGGTTGTCAACCGTCTGGTTATTGAAGAGTTGGAGGCGTGGTACTTCGGCGACTGGCAGGCCGTATGTTCGGCTTACCCCAAGGTTCCTGGGACAATTCCTGGGAAAGCTCAGTATCGCAACCCCGACGCTATTCGAGGCGGGACGTGGGAGGCGTTCGAGAGGATTATGCAAAGGGCGGGGTACTTTCAAAGTGGGCTGCGCAAAATCGAAGCTGCGCGCACGGTGGCTGCGCACTGGGATATCGAAGGAAACACCTCCCATAGTTTCCAAGTGTTTCGAGACGGCTTGCGAGAACTGGCCGCTTCATAGAGGGTGTGCAGCGGTTCTGTTTGGCGAGATGCTTGTGTTGTTTCGTATCAGATTGCTGCTAACATGGCTTTCGCGATCTCCTTGGCCTTGTCGGGGCTGAAGAGGAGTTCTACCAGCTTCAGGGCGAATTCGATGGCCATAGCGGGGCCCTGGCCCGTGATGCAGTTGCCGTCTACGACGATGCGGTCGTCGGATGCATAGGCCGGGTTTAGTTGGTTGAGCATAGACGGGTAGCACGTTGCCCTGGTGTTTTCGAGGAGGCTGTGGGATTGCAGGACGACTGCCGGTGAGGCGCAGATGGCGGCATAAAGCCGTCCCGCAGCCTTCTGTTCTTTGAGCTTGCCGATCAAGTCGCGAGAATCCCGCAGGTGCTCGGCGCCGGGCATCCCTCCGGGCAGGGCGATGCAATCGTAGGTCTCATTCAAGCAGTCCGAGAGTCGCGCATCGGCGAGGAGCTTGACCCCACGACTGGCGGTTACCTCACGTTGGCCGACCGAGGCGACCGTAACATCGGCGCCGGCCCGCCGCAGCGTGTCAATGATGCAGACCGCTTCGATTTCCTCCGTTCCGTCGGCGATGGGAACGAGCACTTTCTTGCCCATGTCCGATTCCTTTCCTGCTCGGGTGTTGCCCGTTCTACGCTTCGATCTTTCTGATGATCGCGTCGGCCATTTCGCTGGTTCCCACGGCGGTCGGGTCATTCCGGTCCGGCTTCATGTCGTAGGTCACGTCTTTGCCCTCGGCGATGACGGCCGCCACGGCGTTTTCCAGCTTATCGGCTTCGGCCGTCTTTCCGATATGGCGGAGCATCAGAACGCCGCTCAGGATCAATGCGGTGGGATTAACCTTGTTCTGGCCTTTGTATTTCGGGGCGCTGCCGTGCGTGGCTTCGAAGATAGCGACCTTGTCGCCGATGTTGGCCCCGGGTGCGACGCCGAGCCCGCCGACCAGGCCGGCGCAGAGGTCGCTGAGAATGTCGCCATAGAGGTTGGGCAGCACGATCACGTCGTACAGCTCGGGTTTCTGGATGAGCTGCATGCACATGTTGTCGACGATGCGATCCTCGAACTCGATGTCGGGGAAGTCTTTGGCGACCTGCCGGCTGATGTCGAGCCAGAGGCCGTCGGAGAATTTCATGATGTTGGCCTTGTGCACGCTGGTGACCTTCTTGCGGCCCATCCTGCGGGCGTATTCAAAGGCGAAACGGACGATGCGGTCCGTGGCGGTAACCGAGATCGGTTTGATGCTCACGCCGGCGTCCTGGGTGATCTTGCGTTTGTTGTGCTTGTTGAGCCAGTCGATCAGCTCCAGCGTGTCGTCCTTGCCCTTCTCGAATTCGATCCCGGCGTACAGGTCCTCGGTATTTTCACGGACGATAACCAGGTCGATATTCTCGTACCGGCTCCGCACGCCAGAATAGCTCTTGCAGGGCCGCAGGCAGACGTAGAGGTCCAGGCTCTGTCGCAGGTGTACGTTGATGCTGCGAAATCCCGTGCCCACGGGTGTGGTGATCGGGGCCTTCAGTGCGACGCCGTCTCGCTTGATGGATTCGACCGTCGCATCGGGCAGGGGGGTGCCCTCCCGCTCCATCACGTCCGTCCCGGCTTCGGCAGTATCCCACTGAATCTGCGCGCCGGTAGCGTCGATACACCGTTTGGTGGCTTCCGCAATCTCCGGGCCGATCCCATCCCCGGTGACCAGTGTCGCATTTGTCATTTCCGAATACTCCTAATCGCTCTAAAAGCGCGTATCGTACCCAGAAACGGCGTGCCGGTCAACCACCAACCGCCTGTCGAACACCGTCGGGTGTCTGTACACATTTTCGGGCAGGTCAGACACAGCCGTGCACATTTGTAGGGGCAACCCCCTGTGGTTGCCCTGGCCAGCCATGCCCGACGCACGATAGCCTTCGATGAGGCGGGCAGGCACCCCGGCGCGCCGGGGCTCCTACGACGGGTGGCAGCGTCAAGGCCGAAGGACTTGGCGATGGCGCAACGCCCGCGGCTTGTATAGCGCCACATGCAACAGACAACTCCCCCATCGCCAAGCTGGCGCTTGACGCTGCCACCCGCCGAATGCCGCCGATGCGGCGGTATCTGCGGTAGCGGCGGCGGAGCGATCAGTCGAGTTCGGTCAGGTAGAGATTGCGAAAACGATGTTGTCCGCCTCCCGGCACCTCGGCCTGGAGGGCGATGTACCCTTTCTCGGGGCCGGTCAGTCCGTCCGCCGTCCAGGCGGACGTACCGTTGATCTCCAGCGAGGCTTTGGTGCCTTCCACCGTCAGCTTGAAACGGTTCCACTGGCCCGCCTCGATCAGCCCTTGGCAACGGGCTTCGGGCAGGGCGCCGACGTTGCCCTCCATGCCCTGTCGCAAGTTGACCTGGTAGCGGTCAGGCCAGGGCCCGTCCGGCGGGACGGAGTCGTAGCGGAAATAGACGCCGCTGTCCCATTGACTGTCTCGCAGCGGCTTCCATTCGAATTCCAGCATGAAATCGCCATATTGTTCCTGCGTTTGCACCAATCCGTTGCCTGCACTGATGAGAATATTCCCATCGTCGGCGGTTGCTTCGCACTTCAGGACCGTCCAGCCCTCCAGGCTCTTGCCGTCGAATAGCGCCACGCGTTCGCTGCCGGAAATCGACCGGGCGGCAATCCACGTTCCGGCGACGTACGTGCCGACCACGCTGCCCACGTTGGCCAGGGCCACCACCAGCAGGATGCGCGTCACGGGATTGGTCCAGAAGCCTTTTATCGTACTGATGGCGTCGGGCAGGTCTTCGAGGTCGCTGACCTTGGGTTTCTTGATCACGGCCTGTACGATTCCGGCCACCCAGCCGGCGGCAAAAAAGGGATTCAGGCTCGTTAAAGGGGCGGCCAGGAACGCCGAGAGCACCGTTATCGGATGCGCCAACGCCAACGCGGCGCCGATGGCCGAGAGCACGCCGTTGACGAGGAACCAGATGTAGATGTTCTCGATGCCGTGGGCGGTGCCCTTGGTGAACCCATACAACAGCAGAGCCACGATCGCCAGAGGGATGCCCCATTTGAGCATCACCGGCCAGCGGGATTTCGGAGGCAACTCCTTGAGCTCGTCGAGGCAGTGGTCCTGCTGGATCTGCTCGACAATACCGGGTACGTGCCCGGCCCCGACGACCGCCACGACCGTTTCGCCCGGCGCGGTGCGGATCTCCTGGGCTAAGTAGGTATCCCGCTCGTCGATCAGCCTTTTCTTGATCTCCGGGAATTTGCCGGCGAATTCGTCCATGACCGCCTCGAGCTGGTCTTTCTTCTTGAGGTTCTCGATCATGTCGGTGTCGATTTCTTCGCGGGTGAAAATCCCCAGCATGAGCTGCATCATGAGCTTGAGCTTGTTCCAGAAGCCCAGATACCCCCAGACGCGTTTGAGCGTGATCTCGATATCCCGGTCGGCCAGGACGAGCTCGGCCCCGGTTTGCTCGGCCATATTGATGCCTTCGAGCATCTCGGCCCCCGGCTGGACGCCGAGCTTTTCGCCGAGCCGGCGGTAGAACGAGGTCATGATCAACTGGGCCAGCAGGAACACCGCTTTTTTCTGCCGGATCACCTTGAAGATGTTCATTTTGCTCCAGTTGTCCGCCTGGGTCATCGCCTGATGCCGGGCTTTGCACAGCTCCACGCAGATCGCCTTCGGCTGGGTCTGCTCGACCGTGCTGCGAACGTCTTCAACGCTCTCTTTCGACAAATGGGCGGTACCCACCAGATACACGTCTTTTTCGCCTACCTTCACGTGGGTGACTCGCGCCGGCAGTGTCATATTATCGGCCATACATCTCCTGCTCTGTTGCGGTCCGGACTTTTCGATATTTCATCGGCCCAGGATTATACGCGATTTACCACAAATCGCGAAGTGGATTCATGGTATGCCGGGGGCGAGGAGGCATGTTGGACAGTGGAGTCGTCTCTTGTCACGAGCCGAGGCGGCCGCTACAATCGGCGCGCGCCGGTTTCGTCCACGGCGGTATGGATTGTCAATACGACAGGAAGGATTCTTATGACGATGCGACGTTTTTTGTTGTTGGGGAGCCTGATACTTCTTTTTGCCAGCGGTGGCCACGTACGGGCCGACGAGCCGAACGATCCCTCGGTTCTTACCGTCAAACGCATCTTCGATTCCGAAGATTTCAAGGAAGAATCTTTGGGCGCGACCCGCTGGCTCAAAGACGGCTCGGGCTACACGGCCCTGGAGGATTCGCAAGACACCAAAAGCGGCAAGGACATCGTGCGTTACGATCCGGCGACGGGACAGCGCGAGGTGCTGGTGCCCGCCTCACGGCTGGTGCCGCCGGAGCAGTCCAAACCGCTGGGTATAGACGCCTACACCTGGTCGCAGGACGGCACGAAGCTCCTGATTTTCACCAACAGCAAACGCGTGTGGCGCCGGAACACCCGGGGGGATTACTGGGTGCTTCACCTTGCCGAAGGCAAGCTTGAGAAACTGGGAGGCAAAGCCGAGCCTTCCACGTTGATGTTCGCCAAGTTCTCGCCGAACGGTCGCTACGTGGGCTACGTGTGCGAGCGCAATCTGTACGTGCAAGAGCTCAAGACGCTGAAGATCACGCAACTGACCGACGACGGCTCCGACACGATCATCAACGGCACGAGCGACTGGGTGTACGAGGAGGAATTCGGTCTGCGCGACGGATTTCGCTGGAGCCCGAACAGCAAGTGGATTGCCTACTGGCAGTTTGACACCACCGGCGTACGCAAGTTCCGCATGATCAACAACATCGACGGCCTCTACCCGAAGATCACCACGTTCAATTACCCCAAGGTCGGTCAGCAGAATTCCGCCTGCAAGGTCGGCGCCGTACGCATCGATGGCGGCCCGACGCACTGGTTCGAGCTGTCCGACGACAGTCGCAATCACTACATCCCCAAGATGGACTGGGCGGACAATTCGAAGGAGATCGTCGTTCAACAGCTCAACCGGCTCCAGAACACCAACGAGGTCATCTTCGCCAACGTGCGCAGGGACACGGCCCGGACGGTCTTCACCGACCGCGACGAGGCCTGGCTCGACGTAACCGATGCGCTCCAATGGCTTTGCGACGGGAAACGCTTCACCTGGCTCAGCGATCGCGACGACTGGCGCCACCTGTACACCGTTTCCCGTTCGGGCAAGAAAGTGACGCTTCTCACGCCGGGATCGTTCGACGTGATTCGTCTGGTGCGGATCGACGAGCAGGGGGGCTGGGTCTACTACATCGCCTCGCCCGACAATCCAACGCAGCAGTATTTGTATCGCTGTGCATTGGATGGCAGCGGCCCAATCGAGCGGATCACGCCTGCCGGTCAGGGCGGAACGCATTCCTACGATGTTTCCCCCGACGCGAAGTGGGCGTTTCACACGTATTCGGCTTTGGGCGTGCCCTCGGTTACGGAACTGGTTTCCCTGCCCGATCACAAGACGGTGCGCGTGTTTGCGGACAACTCGGAGCTGCGCGAGACGCTTGGTGAATTGAAGATCGGCCCCACGGAGTTCTTCCGGGTGGATATCGGCGACGGCGTCGAATTGGACGGCTGGTGCATCAAACCGCCCGATTTCGATCCGGCAAAGAAGTACCCGTTGCTGGTCTACGTTTACGGCGAGCCGGCCGGCCAGACCGTGCTGGACCGGTGGGGCGGCAACAACTATCTCTGGTATCAGATGCTCGCCCAGCGCGGTTATCTCGTGATGAGCGTGGACAATCGCGGCACACCCGCCCCGCGCGGCAGGCAATGGCGCAAGTGCGTCTATCGCCAGATCGGCATCCTGGCCTCGGCCGACCAGGCGGCGGCCGTTCGCAAGATCGTTGAGGCCCGCCCTTACGTCGATGCCGATCGCATCGGCATCTGGGGCTGGAGCGGCGGCGGCTCCATGAGCCTCAACGCGATCTTCCGCTATCCCGACCTCTATCGTACCGCCATGGCGGTTGCCTTCATCTGCAACCAGCGTTTCTATGACACGATCTACCAGGAGCGCTACATGGGGCTTCCCAAGGACAACGCTGACGGGTTCAAGAACGGCTCACCGATCACCTTCGCCCACCAGCTTAAGGGCAACCTGCTGCTGGTGCACGGGACCGCCGACGACAACGTGCATTATCAGAGCTGCGAGGCCCTGGTCAACGAGCTCATCGCGTGCAACAAGCACTTCACGATGATGGCTTATCCGAATCGCTCGCACAGCATCCGCGAAGGGGAAAACACCCGGCTTCATCTCTACACACTCCTGACCCGCTATCTCCAGGAGAACCTGCCGCTGGGCCCGCTGCCGGCCGAGCGGTGAAGAGGAGGGGCGGGAAAAGGAGTTTTGCAGCAGTTCAGGCAGGAATCCGCGTCGTTGCCATTGCGTGCAAGACCGTCGCTGTGAGTGAATGAACCCGGTTACCGCAGGCCAACGCGGGGCAGATAGAATGTTCCCGGTCCCATGCCGCGCGGATAGGGCTCGTTCAGCTCCCTGTCGCAAATCACGGCCATGGGGACCGTATCCAACGGGGAATAGGCTTCGACGTGTCCGTCGGCGTATCCGGCGTGGAGTTTGACCCGCAGCCGGGTCCAGTCGGGTGCGGTCCCCGGGTCACCCCGAGGGCGGGACCAGTACGCCGAGGAGATCCCGGTCCCTTCCGTTATTTCGGCTTCCTGGAATCTCTCACAGCTTCCGTAGGCGTTGAGGCTGCGCCAGTGGTCGTATCCGAAATAGTCGGTCACGACGATGGTGCTCTCTCGATAGCCGCGAACCGGTCCGCGGGGACCCCGAAAGAGTCCGCGTCGCTCGCCGAGATAGCCGATGTAATTCCAGTAGAAACAGTACACGCCGTTCAGCGCGTCGGGCCTGGCCTCCGTGTCGGGATTGTCCCAGTCTTCGCCGGCCTGCCACGCACGCTGGAGGTACTTGTACCGAAGCGGCGCATTGGGACAGAACATGACGCTCGCGTCTTCGATGTACGCGTGCAGGTACGAACTCATCGCCCGATGGGTCGAGGGGCTGCGCTTGAGGTATCCCGTCAGCATCGTCGGCTCCTGCCAGTTCCAGTCGTCTCCGAAACCGATGGTCGCTACGGAAGAAGGGTACCGGTTGTCGTTATCGCAGGCGAAGCAGTTCACCGCCGCCGTGATTTGCCGCTGGTTCTCCACGCTTACGATGCTCCGCGCCTGGCGGCGCACCTGCATCACAGCGGGCAGCAGGGCGGCCATAAGAACGGAGATGATACCGAGCACGACCAGAAGCTCGACAAGGGTGAACCCGGGCGGTCCGCGCCTCAATGGCGTGGTTCTGCCTTCCCGCCAGCCGAACCGGTTTTCTCGCGTCGCAGCACGCATCCTGGTTTCCGCTGTTCGCCTTACAAATCTATCCTCAATTATGATATGTTGAGAGCCGATGCGCGTCAAGAATCACCCGGATTTATTGATCCCGGGCGTGGGATCTTCGTCATTGGGGGGTGTGGCCCACGATCGCTCTTTTGACGGCGAGTGAGTTTCCTCCTTCGTTCACATTTCTCTGTGGCGCAGGCAGTGGGAATCGCCGCTTCGTCTGCGATCCCGTTGCCTGGCAGCCAGCGTGCTGTCGTTTGTGCGGCCTTATCGGCGGGGTCCGGGGCCGTCAGGCGTTTGTTCCGGCCGAGGAATCGCCGGTTCGGATGCCGCCCACGCGGTTGTGTTGCCGTATGCGTCGCGTGCCCTGACGCGAAACTGGAGGGCCTGGTTTTCTGTGCCGACCAGGATCGCGTAGGACGGATCGGCTTGCCAGCCGCTGCTCAAACCGTCGGGAAAGACACCCGGGTGTTTGCGACACTCGAAGAAGTACTCCACGGGCCCGCTCGGATCGACTGCTTCGACGGCCTTCATCTGGACCCAGTAGTCAAACGGGCCTCCTCCTTCGACGTTGAACTCGCGGGGCAAGCCGTACGGGTCCCACTGGGCGGGGTCCGGCTGCGGGGCGGTCATGTCTCCCGAAAGCGGCCCCGGCGCCCCGGGCAGCCTCATGAGCCATTGATCGCAAACGATTGCCAGGTCGCGCAGGTCCACGATTCCGTCGTGGTTGAGATCGGCTGCCAGGGGCCATTCGCTCATGCTCGCCTCGGCGGTACCTCCGAAAGCGCCCATGTTGATCCGGCCCCCGTTGGGCATCCGCTCGGCGCCCGCGGGCACCGTCGGATCGCCGGCATCGACGCAGGGGCTGGTTTCGGTGTCGAACGACCAGAGTCCGTAGGCCGGAACGTACCGGCCTTTCTCGGCGAGCAGATGATAGTCCCCGTTGGCAAGATCCGCGAAAAGCGGGTCGTCGCTGATGTTGCCCGGGCCTTCGACGCCTTGCTGGACGCAACTGAAACGCGTCGTGCAACCGAAGAGATCGCCCTCCAGGTTGCCCCAGAGGATGCAATCGCTGATATCGGGATTGGCTCCGGCGTAGGCGGCGATGCCGAATTCGTTGTTGGCCAGCGTCACGTTGCGTATCGTGGGCGAACTGCCCGCGATAAAGATGCCCGTGTCGCTGTTCTGGATGACGAAATTCTCGAGCACGCTTCCGCGGCCCTCGGCTGAGTAAAACGAGGCCGCATAGTCGCCCGGCGCCTCCAAAATGGGCGCCCCGCCCGTACCCGTGACCGTGATGTCCTTGCCCTGGAAGTCGATTTCTTCGGTGTAGAGGCCGGGAAGGACCATCACCGTGTACCCGTCCTGGGCGGCGTCGATGCCCCTTTGGATGGTCGTAAATGCTTTTCCGGGGCTTCCGCCCGGGTTGGAATCGTTTCCTCGGGCGGCATCGATATAGAAATGGAACGGCCCGTGGAATTCGTAGGCGCCCATGTCGACGCGCCCGTCGGCAACGCGCGGGCAGCCGGCCAGATCGGTCTCGTCCAGCGATAGCACGGCTTTGTTGTACCCGGCGTCGATGCAGGGCGAGCCCAGCGAGAGCTGGAGGTCATCGTCGAGGGTACCGGCGCTGCCATCGGGGCCGACGGGATCGCGGAAATGCGGGTCAGCGTCGATATTCATCTCGCTGCCGGAGCCGTGGTAGCCGTCCTGGATGTTACAGTACCACACGGGGCCGCTCGTGCTGTCGTCGGCCAGGCGCAGCTCGTTGGGTGCATCGTCCCAGAAGATGCAGTTCCGGATGTTGCGGCCGGTGCCGGTCTGGTAGACGGCGCCCCCGTCCTCGGAGGCGTGGTTCGCCGTCATCGTGCAGTTGGTCAAAGACAGCTCCGCCTGCTGCTCGAAGAACAGGGCGCCGCCGAGCCGCGCGGCGTTGCCGTGGAACAGGCAATTGCCTATGGTTGGGACGCCGGTGAAGCAGGCGATGGCTCCGCCTTCTCCGTCGGCGGTGTTGCCGGCGAACCGGCATCCGCTCAGCGTGGGATCGCCCTGGAAATTGGCGATCGCGCCGCCGCTGCATGGGGCGTCGAGACTGGCGACGATATTGCCGGCAAAGGTGCAATTCACGAACTGCGGATCGCAGGCCGATACGAGGGCTGCGGCGCCGTAGCCGGCGGCGGCCTGGCCGAAAACGATGTTGCCCTCGAAAGAGCACTCGCGAAAGCTCGGGCTGGTGCCGCTGCCGGTGCATGCCACACCGGCGCCGCCGGCGGCGCCCTGCAGGGCCGATCGGGTCACGTTGCGAGAGAACGTGCAGCGAATGAACGTGGCGGTGGTGTCGGTCAGGAACGCGCCGGCGCCGTCGGTGGCGGGCTTCGGAGCCGGCACTCCCCCGGCATGGTTCTGGCCTTCGGTTCCCCCGTCGGCGAAACCGCCTGTGATGGTCAGGCCGTCCAGGACGGTGCTGCTGTCCTGGCCCTCGTCGAGGGTCACGACGGTCAGGCTGTTGTCGGCCAGGCTCGGGTGCGTGACGTACTCGAAAACGTCCTGCGATTCGCCGCCGGCGAATTCGATGTCATCGCCTTTCAAGTCTCCGCTGAGAATGGTCTCGTAGCGGTCGACGTCCCTTTCGTCGGGATTCGGCGCGCCATAGCCGGCATAGCCTCCCTTGACGACCGTCCCGGCGCGGATGCGGAAGGTGGCGTTGCGGTCCCCGGTGATGACGACGTGCCATCTGCTCGAGCGGGGGAAGGGCTTTGCCTTCCGGTCGGGCTGGTAGAGGCCCTGGGCGACTCGAACCTCAGATCCCGGTCCTGCCGCGGCGAGAGCCCATTCGAGGCACGTGCAGGCCTCGCGCCAGCTTGAGCCGTTGCCGTCGCCGAGATTCTCGCTGCGCTGATCGCAATAGATGATCCGTCCCGCGGCCGGGGGCGAGACCGCGACGCAGACGGCCAGAGCCATGCCCGCAACCAGACTGATCGGCATGCGTTCTCCCGTTCTCATGACCTCCGCTCCTTTCCCAATGTCGTTTCGCTGTATTTGGGCGTCCGTTTCAGCGTTCTTCCGCGAGGCGGCTGAGCCAGATCATGCCGGGCTCGCGGCGGAAGGTGCCTGCCGAGACGCTCTTCGGTGGAGCCGCAAATGAATCTTCGATCCCGTCGATGTCCTGGATGTAATCGAAGCGCAGTTCGCCGATGCGCCGAGCACCCTGCGTCGCTGTGCGTTGAAAGACGATCTTCTCGACGACGTCGGTTTCCATACCCACGGTGTAGACCAGATCGATGGCCTCGGCGTGCACCGTCACGGTGGCACAGCCGGTATCCGCGTCGTATGCCGTCTCGAACCGCAACCGCTGCTCGGCGGCGTCCCGCCGGATCGTATCGATGCAGTGCAAGCCAAGCCAGGGCCGTCCCAATCCCTTGAAGAAGCTCCCGCCCGGGTGGCGTATGACGATTCGATCGCGGCCCTCGGCGACATGCGCGCCCTCCGGCGTATCGACGAACCGGAGGTTCTGCCCCACGCGCATCTTGAGCCAGGGGGCATGCCGGGCCCTGGCGGCGTAGACGAACGGCAGTCGCCCGCTGCCACGGACCGAAGCGCCGTTCATTTCCCCCTCGATGCGGAAAACCGTCCACCCGCGCTTGTGCATCGGATCCCGGCGGTCGACGGTCTTCGTGCTCTCGGGCCAACTGTGGTGGAAGTACTCTTCCGCCAGCGCGTTCATGTGGCGTTCGATTCGCCAGATCCGGCTCTCCTCTCGCCCCTGGCGTTTGCACACGATCAGCAGCCCGCTGCGGCCGCTGGCGGTCGGCTCCATATCGCAGGGCCGTCCTTCGACCTGCGCGATGAACTCGCTCAGAGCGGTGCTGTCCGTGGGCAACCGCCTGACCGACAGGTCTGCCTGCCACGCCCGGTGGTTGTCGATGCGAACGGCCTCGTGTCGCTGGTCATAATGGTAATTGGCGTACTGGTTCTCGAGGATGCGGCAGTCCCGGCGCGCCGGGAGCGTGCCGGGCGACTCGTATTCCAGCAGACGGGTCATGACCGCACCGTCAGGCCCTTGCGGGAAGTAGTGCCAGCACTCCTGCTCGGCAGTGGCCGACTCGCTCGCCCACGGCGCCGCCGGCAGGGCTGCGGGTCCAGCGGGCCTCGAGGCCGAGACTGTGCTCGGGGCCCGGTAGTGGCTGACTGTTACCGAGCCGGCGATAAGCGCCGCGGCGCTCAAGGCCGTGATAACCGCCGTTTTGTGCGTGAGCAGGGCCACCAGGGCCGCCAGTCCCGGCGCGCCGGGAACCGTCAGCGTGGCGGTTGTTATCGAGACCTGCGCCGCGGCCGCTTCGGTGGTAGCGGTGATTTTCCCGAACACCACCAGGGCCAGAAGCAGTGAGTGTTTGCCCAGGCCGTGTGCCGACAGACGCCTGGCCAGGGCCTTCTTGGCCCGGCAGAACAGCGCCCGCACCGCGATCTCCGATCGGTTCATCAGACGCGCGATCTGGGCATACGACATCTGGTCGTAGCAGCGCATGCTCAGGACCGCCCGGTGTCGGGGCTCCAGCTCGCCGATGCATTGGAGCACGACCTGCTTAAGCTCGGCGGTGACGGCCTCCGCTAAAGCGCCACCGCCGCCTGCGACCTGGGGCTCGCAGCCCACCTCGGAAAACGACCGCGTTCTCTGCCGCCACCGTTTCCCGTAGTGGTTGCGCACCTTGTTGAAGGCGATGCCGTAGAGCCAGGGCCAGAACCTCTCACAACGCCGCAGTCTCTCAAAGATTCGCAACATTTCCAGAATCGTCTCCTGTACGATGTCCTGCGTCAAATCCTCCTGCAACGTCAGGCGGAATACGTATTCGTGCAGGTGGACCCCCGCCGCTTCAGCCAGGCGATTCAGACTCTCGTTGTCGCCGAGCTGCGCTTTCCGGGCCAACTCAACATACTCTTCCTTGCTGCCAGACATCCCAACCTGTTAATAAGTCTGACGATCCCGCTCTATGTGACGCCATGAAACGCTTTTTTTCACGATTTTTTTCGGTAATTGCAGTCCCGGCGCGCCGGGCATACCGGCCATTTTTTGATTGGGGATTGGGGATTGGGGATTGGGGATTGGGGATTGGAGATTGGAGATTGGGGATTCG
>Ga0272441_10000934_pt1:57500-63799 | contig 63799 bp, 51 predicted proteins | sample SSMProp6N_FD_193582 | JGI IMG/M metagenome (GOLD analysis project Ga0272441, IMG submission 193582) | Marine sediment archaeal communities from Little Sippewissett salt marsh, Falmouth, MA, United States - SSM-Prop-6N | ecosystem: Environmental > Aquatic > Marine > Wetlands >... | reverse complement strand
GGCGCCTCGCTATCGTGGCCTGGACCGCGCATCGGGCTATATGGTTAACCTGGGTCGCGGACGTTGAGGCCGACTTCGGCGAAGTCGGCCTACCTCGGATGGCTTTTCTTTCTCAATGTATCGCCGCGGTCGGCGGTGGGGGGCTCGCAATGACAGGTGGAGGATCGGGATTGCGTTGCATGTTTTTCCCGAAATCGCCGCGGGAGGCAATGCGGGGGTCGCAATGACAGGTGGGAGGACATTGAGGACCGTAGGCGTTGCTTTAACTGGCAGCGGCCGGTGGGCTAGAATGGGATGTTGTCTAACGGGGCTGAAACTGGAGCTTTTCGGCATGGATCTGCAATATTACGTGGATTTGCTGGCGCGGTTTGGCGAGAAACGCGTGCTGGTTGTGGGCGATATTTACCTGGACGAGAACGTGTTCGGCGTGGTGACGGGCGTGAGCCTCGAGGCGCCGATTCCGATTTTTGAGGTGCAGAAGAAAAAGCACAACCCCGGCGCAGCGGGCAACGCCGCGTGCAACGTGGCCGCATTGGGCGCCAAGACGTACATGGTGGGCGTCGTGGGCGATGATACGAACGCGGACGTGGTGCGGCGCGAATTTGCCTTGCGGAACGTGGACACGTCGGGCGTGGTTGTCAATCCGGCGGTCGCCACGAACACCTACGGCAAGTTGCGGGCCGGCGGGTTCAACATTCCCACGCAGGAAATTCTCCGCACCGACACGCCCACGCCCGTGTTCATCAGCGGCGAAACCGAAGACAAGGTCATCGAAAATATACGGGCCTACGCCCAAAAGGTTGACGCAATTGTTGTGGGCGACCAGGTCAGCTCGACGTGCACCGAGCGCGTGCTGGCCGAGGTCGTCGCGTGCGCGAAAAAGCACAACCTGCTCACGGTCGGCGACTCGCGCCAACGGGCCGGGGCGTTCGAAGGGTTCGACATCGTCGTGCCGAACGACCGGGAAGCGGGGATTGCGGTAGGCATCGACGTGGTCGATAAAGACACATTGAAGGCCGCGGGCAAGGCCCTGCTTGAAGTAGCCAGGAACGCGCTCGTTACGTGCGGGCCGGACGGGATCACGGTTTTCGCCGAGAACGGCGACATCTCGGAAGTGCCGATTACGCCTTGCGAAGTGCTCGATGTGACCGGCGCGGGCGACACGGTGACGGCGGCGGTTGCGCTGACGGTGCTGGCGGGCGGCTCGCTCGAGGACGCGGCCGTAATCGGCAACGCGGCGGCGGGCGTGGCGGTGGGCCAGCGCGGCGTGGTGACGGTGACGCGCGAAGAGGTCGAGAAGGCGCTTTCCGGCGCGGGCGGGCCGGCGAAACTGAAGTCGCTCGACGAACTGGCGAAAATCGTGGCCGGCCTGAAGGAGGATGGGAAGAAGGTTGTCTGGACGAACGGTTGTTTCGATATCCTGCATGCCGGACACATTACCTACCTGCTGAACGCGGCCCGGCACGGCGACGTGCTGGTGGTCGGGCTGAACAGCGACGAGTCGGTGCGCGAGAACAAGGGGCCGAGCCGGCCGGTGGTGGGCGAACAGGACCGGGCACTGATCCTGTCGGCGCTCGAGTGCGTGTCGTACCTGACGATCTTCGGCGAGAAGACCACCACGGGCATTCTCGAGCAGCTCAAACCTGACGTGTACGCCAAGGGCGGCGATTACACCCTCGATACGATTGTGCAGGAAGAGCGGCGGGTGGTCGAATCGTACGGCGGCAGCATCGCCATCATTCCAAAAGTCGACGGGGTGTCGACGACGGCGCTGATTCAGAAGATCAACACGGAACGGTAGCGAAACACTGCACGGTTTGATGGACGCGCCCCGCCAGTTGCGGGGCGCGGTAGGCCAACACGAGCAGGAGGCCCGTCATCAGGATCGCCAGAGTTTCTAGCGCGTTCTGGATTTAGAACTGCGGGATGCGGTGCAGGCGTCCCGTTTGGTAGTAGAGGTTGACGAGCGATTTTTTCACGAACTCGTCGCCGAGGCCGACGGCCACGAGCGTGGCTTCTTTGGCACCGTATCCGCCTTGCCAGGCAGCGTTGATCGTGGGGAAATATCCAAAAGATTTGTTGCAGTATCCGCACACGAAGGTGTTGGGAATAGCGCAGCGTTCTTTCAGGTCAAGCCCGTGCTGCACGAAAAACTCGCCGGGCCAGCCGACGAGCGCGAGGTCGTCGCCGAGCGTGACCGTAACAAGGTCGGCGTCCATGCCGTCGGCCCAATCGCGCTTCATACGGTCCAACCGCGCGCGGACAAGAAACGCGCCGTAGTGGTCTTCGATGGCCTTGACGACGTCGGGGTCGTTCAAGTCCCAGCGCAGGCTGATGGGCACCGTGTCGGTTTGCGCGGTGAGTTTGGCATCGCCGCCGCCCATGGCGATTTGCCTGGAGACGCGGACAACTTCCGCGGCAATGGTTTTACCCATCTTCTCCACTTCTTCAAAGGCTCCGTCCTTGGGCGCGGTTTTGTCCATGTAGGGGTTGATGTCGCCACTGGCGCCCTGGAGGAACATGCAGGTTCCGCCCAGCTCTTTTTCGACGGTCCGCTGGAGGACGCCGGGATAGTCGGCGGAAATCTCGAGGTTTTCGGGCCCGAGGACGACGCTGTGGCAAGTGAAGTTCACCAACGTGGCCAGCAGCGCGCCGTCAAGCTTTTCGAAACGCACCACGCCGACGGCATGGTCGACGGGCTCGGTGGGCACGCGTTCGGGATTGGCCCAAAGCATCTCCGCGGCGCCGTCGGGGCTGACCTTGCGGCGGTTATGGCCTTCTGCGGCGCGGCCTTGGCCGACGCCGTACTTCACCGGCGCCAGCGAGCCGTTCGCCGCGGCGACGGCGGCGACGATCTTGTTTTCGAGGTCCTTGATATAAGGCTTTTCAGCGGAGGGGAAGTCCGGCGTGCCGTCGGGGCCCGAATGAGTATGGCTTACGAGCAGCATAACCTGTTCGATACCGGTCTGTTCGGCAATTCGTTGTTTGGCGCCGGCCACGACTTCGCCGGGGAACCCGGCCAGGTCCATGGTGACGATGGCGACCGCCGTGTCGTCGTCTTTCAAGACGAGCGCCTTGGCCATGAGGGGGTCGTGCACGCCGGTGGAGACGTTTGCCCGCGCGGAATATCCGGCCATCTTGCCGCCCACCGGCGGCGTAATTTCTTCCACGGCGACGCCGCCCGTGAGAGCGGCCCACGCGGGCAGACAAAGAATTGCAGCAAAAAGAACAACGAAGCTTTTCATGACAGACCCTCCTGTTTATGTTGAAGGCATTTTACTACGGTTACGGGCGGGACGCCACTGTTTGGAATGGGACGAGTGGGACGAGTGAGACACGTGAGACCGCCGCTGCCACCACCGTCGCGCGGGAGCGCGACGGCCACCAAAAAAACAGGGCGCGAGCGCGATAGCGGCGTAAACGGAAAAAGCCCCTCGGGCGTTGCCCGAGGGGCTTTAGTTTTTTAGAGCCGGCGACGACCTACTCTCCCATCCAGTTTCCCGGACAGTACCATGGGCGCTGGTGGGCTTAACTACCGTGTTCGGAATGGGAACGGGTGTGGCCCCACCGCCATAGCCACCGGCAAAATTAAAATGTCTGACAGTGGCGACCGGAAAAGGTCGCCAACGTCAAAGTCCTAGGACTTTGACGCTGAATGCAAGGGTGAACAAAGTCACCGCGATATGTGCGCACTGACGCGCGCCTGTAACAAGCGTGCTTGACGCTTCAAGGGCTGTGCCGAATTGAATTCGGTGTCCTTGAAGGTTTTTGAACTTAATAAATTAAGGCCAAGCCTCACGAGCGATTAGTACTGGTCAGCTTAACGTGTCGCCACGCTTACACCTCCAGCCTATATACCTGGTAGTCTTCCAGGGCTCTTTAGAGACCTCTAGGGTCATGGGAAATCTTATCTTTGGGTGGGCTTCGTGCTTAGATGCTTTCAGCGCTTATCCCTTCCGGACATAGCTACCCGGCGGTGCCACTGGCGTGACAACCGGAACACCATGGGTCCGTCCACCCCGGTCCTCTCGTACTAGGGGCGGCTCCCTTCAAATTTCCTACGCCCGCGATGGATAGGGACCGAACTGTCTCGCGACGTTCTAAACCCAGCTCGCGTGCCACTTTAATCGGCGAACAGACGAACCCTTGGGACCTGCTTCAGCCCCAGGATGTGACGAGCCGACATCGAGGTGCCAAACCTCCCCGTCGATGTGAACTCTTGGGGGAGATCAGCCTGTTATCCCCGGGGTACCTTTTATCCGTTGAGCAACGACCCTTCCATACGGTATCGCTGGATCACTAAGCCCTGCTTTCGCACCTGCTCGACTTGTGGGTCTCGCAGTTAAGCTCCCTTCTGCCTTTGCACTCTTCGCATGATTTCCAAACATGCTGAGGGAACCTTGGGGCGCCTCAGTTACTCTTTATGAGGCGACCGCCCCAGTCAAACTACCCACCAGACACTGTCCTCCGCCCGGATTCACGGGACGGAGTTAGAATTCCGCCTTAATAAGGGTGGTATTCCAAGGTTGGCTCCACCGAGGCTAGCGCCCCAGCTTCAACGCCTCCCACCTATCCTATACATACTAAAACAAAATCCAATATCAAGTTGTAGTAAAGGTCCACGGGGTCTTTCTGTCCTATCGCGGGTAACCCGCATCTTCACGGGTAATACAACTTCACCGGGCCTCCCCTCGAGACAATGCTCAGATCGTTACGCCATTCGTGCAGGTCGGAACTTACCCGACAAGGAATTTCGCTACCTTAGGACCGTTATAGTTACGGCCGCCATTAACCAGGGCTTCGGTTCAAGGCTTCGCCACATAGATGCGGCTAACCTCTCCCGTTAACCTTCCGGCATTGGGCAGGCGTCAGTCCCTATACGTCGCCTTACGGCTTAGCAGAGACCTGTGTTTTTAGTAAACAGTCGCCTGAGCCTCTTCACTGCGACTTCGGCCGGCTTACAGGGCAAGCCTTTGACCGGCCAAAGCACCCCTTCTTCCGAAGTTACGGGGCAAATTGGTCGAGTTCCTTAAGGGGAGTTCTCCCGAGCGCCTTAGAATATTCTTCTCATCCACCTGTGTCGGTTTACGGTACGGACACCGGTAATCTCACTAGAGGTTTTTCTTGGCAGTATGGAATCGGACAATCCGCTTCACCCGAAGGATCCACGTCCCTTAACGCCTCGGAGTATATGCAGCCCGGATTTGCCTGAGCTGCCTCCCACACGCTTAGACCGCCATCCGATAGGCGGCTGCCCTATCCTCCTGCGTCACCCCATCGCTCAAACGATTACACGGTGGTACAGGAATCTTTGTGCCTGTTTCCCATCGCCTACGCCTTTCGGCCTCGGCTTAGGCTCCGACTAACCCCGTCCGGATTAACCTTGTACGGGAACCCTTGGATTTTCGGCGAACAGGTTTTTCACCTGTTTTTTCGTTACTGATGCCAGCATGATCGCTTCCATACAGTCCACATGTCCTCACGGTCATGCTTCTACCCGGTATGGAATGCTCCCCTACCGCTCCGCGCGAACGCGAAGCCCGTAGCTTCGGTATTGAGCTTAGCCCCGGTACATTTTCGGCGCATAATCACTCGACCAGTGAGCTGTTACGCACTCTTTAAATGAATGGCTGCTTCTAAGCCAACATCCTGGTTGTCTTTGCAACTACACATCCTTTCCCACTTAGCTCAATTTAGGGACCTTAGCTGACGGTCTGGGCTGTTTCCCTCTCGACTACGAAGCTTATCCCCCGCAGTCTGACTGCCGTAGTACCACCAACGGTATTCGGAGTTTGATTGGGTTCGGTAGTCTGGTGAGACCCCTAGCCCATTCAGTGCTCTACCCCCGTTGGCTATTATACGACGCTAGTCCTAAAACTATTTCGGGGAGAACCAGCTATTGCCAGGTTTGATTGGCCTTTCACCCCTATCCACAACTCATCCAAAGCATTTTCAACTGCCACTGGTTCGGGCCTTCATTTCCTTTTACGGAAACTTCACCCTGGTCATGGATAGATCACCTGGTTTCGGGTCTACTCCATGCGACTGTGCGCCCTGTTCAGACTCGCTTTCGCTCCGGCTCTGGATCATAAACCCTTCGCCTTGCCACACAGAAGTAACTCGCTGGCTCATTATGCAATAGGCACGCTGTCAGACGGCCCGCTTGCGCGGGCACTGTCCTCCAACTGATTGTAGGCATGCGGTTTCAGGTACTATTTCACTCCCCTCTCGGGGTGCTTTTCACCACTTCCCTCACGGTACTCGTTCGCTATCGGTCACCGAGGAGTATTTAGCCTTGG